>Ga0310121_10001421_pt1 | contig 24564 bp, 12 predicted proteins | sample CB27_Tmax_986_MG_FD_203504 | JGI IMG/M metagenome (GOLD analysis project Ga0310121, IMG submission 203504) | Marine microbial communities from Western Arctic Ocean, Canada - CB27_Tmax_986 | ecosystem: Environmental > Aquatic > Marine > Oceanic | place: Canada: Western Arctic Ocean | collected...
CTGCTTGGCAAGGCGGTGGCGGGCGAAGCGGGAGTTCCCTTCTTTACCATCAGTGGTTCTGAGTTTGTGGAGATGTTTGTGGGCGTCGGCGCGTCCCGTGTTCGTGATCTCTTCGACCAGGCAAAAAAGCACGCTCCCTGCATCATCTTCGTCGATGAAATCGACGCCGTTGGACGTCATCGTGGAGCAGGCCTCGGCGGTGGACACGACGAACGCGAACAAACACTCAACCAGCTACTCGTGGAGATGGACGGCTTTGAGAGTCAAGCGGGTGTCATCATCATGGCCGCGACCAACCGACCGGATGTGCTCGACCCTGCGTTGTTGCGGCCTGGGCGTTTTGACCGGCGAATCACTGTGCCGCGACCGGATATCCGGGGCCGCGAGCAGATCTTGAATGTACACACTCGACGGACTCCCCTTGGTTCGGACGTAAAGCTGGCTGTAGTCGCCCGCTCCACTCCTGGATTCTCTGGAGCCGACCTGGAAAACCTGGTCAACGAAGCCGCGCTATCGGCAGCACGCAATGACAAGAACTGCCTGAATATGATCGATTTCGAAGACGCCAAAGACAAGGTTCTGATGGGCACCGCCCGAAAGAGCATGGTCTTGTCAGAGAAAGAAAGGAAAACGACGGCCTGGCACGAAGCAGGACACGCAATTGTGGCCAAGCTCATTGACGGCCCCAGCGATCCTGTCCATAAGGTCACCATCATCCCGCGTGGTGCGGCCCTGGGATTGACACAACAGATCCCTGAAGAGGATCGCCACTCCTATTCCAAAGACTACCTGCTCAATCGAATCGCGGTTGCAATGGGTGGCCGTATCGCCGAAGAGCTTAAATTCGATGAACTCACGACCGGTGCTGGAAACGACTTCCGCCAGGCAACCGAGTTGGCTCGGAAGATGGTCACGGACTGGGGTATGACCGACCTGGGACCAATCGCCCTTGGGAGAAACGAAGATCCGGTTTTTCTGGGCATGGAACTAGGTCACAGCCAGAAGACCTACAGTGAGGACACAGCGCGGCAGATCGACCATGAGATCATGCAGACCCTGAGCAGCCAATACAAACGGGCGCGCACACTCCTCGAAACCAACCGGGCCTTATTGGATACGGTGGCCGAATCCCTGCTGGAGTTGGAAACCATCGACAACGAACATCTGGACTGGTTGATGGAAGGCAAAGATCTTCGAGTGCTCGAAGAGCAGCGAAAACGCAAACGGGAAGAAGACATGGCCAATACCACTCCCGACCCCGATCTCGGCCATAAAGCCAAATCGGACGACTCGGTTCCCGACCCAGAGATGGCCTGAGCCGTAAGCCGGCTCCATTGGGCACGACGCCGACTTGACGTCGAACAGCCAATCGCGCACAAAGCCTACTCCGCCTTCGAATCGAGAGGTTTCCAATGGTGCGTGTCTGGACCGTGACATTTTGCCTGATCTTCTTCTGGCAGCCGTCCATTAGCACGGCAAAACTCCCGACCGACTATAGCGACCTGCTGAGTCGCGACGTGGTAGGGGCCAACGCTGTTCGGCGCGCAAAGCCGGCTCTCGATGGCCGCAACGTCGTAGTCGCTATCCTGGACACAGGGGTCGATCCGACCGTGCCGGGGCTCCAAACAACGCCCTCCAACCGCCCCAAGGTGATCGCCGCGCGAGACTTTTCCGACCAGGATCTGGTTTCACTCGCCCGGGCGCAGGTTGAAACTACGGACAGTTCGGCCCTTGTTCGGCACGAAAAACATACTGTACGCGTCAACGGCAACCAATTATCGAAGGCCATCGACGGTCGGGTCTGGCTCGGCAGCTATTCAGAAGAAACGCTGAAAGGAGCCGAGGGAGCCGACGTGAACGGCAATGGTTCTACCAATGATCACTTCCTATTTGTGGTGTTTCGGGACCGGGATATCCCGGGCCAGGAGGGCTGGCGAATCCTCGTCGATGCGAACCAGGATGGGCAAATAGAAGGATCGGGCAGCCGACCATTCAACGCCACAGGAGATATTATTCTCCTGGGGAAAGAACAGCCCGGACGCTCCAAAGTGCAGGTTCCGGTTCTCGCCTATATACGTCCGGCTGGGCCGACCCTCGAATTACATATGGCCTCTGGCTCCCACGGCACCCATGTGGCGGCCATCGCCGCTGGCCACCGAATGATGGAGCGGGACGGTTTTGATGGCATCGCGCCCGGGGCCCATATCATCTCGTTGAAGATCGGAGATACCAGTCTATCGGGGGGAGCGAGCACCACAAACGCCAAAAAACGAGCGCTGGAATACGCCGCCCAATGGTCCCAAGTCCATGATGTTGCGGTGGTTGCAAATATTTCCTACGGGATCGGCTCCGAAACGGAGGGGCGCCATGAAATCGAGACCTTCGTCGATGACCTTCTTCGACGAACTCCACGGCTTTCAGTAGTGATAAGCGGTGGAAACTCCGGCCCGGGTCTATCGACGATCGGTACACCGGCTGGGGCCCTGCTCGTTATCACAGCGGCCGCCGGCTATACCCAGAAACAAACTGGCCCTCTACTCCGGAAGAAACGTCGAATCGGCAACCAGACCTTCTATTTCTCGTCCCGAGGGGGGGAATTAGCGAAGCCGGATATCCTCACACCCGGCATCGCCTTTGCCACGGTACCTGACTACGATCCGCACCCCATAAAGGCCGGCACCAGTATGGCCGCGCCACTCGCTACGGGTTTGACCACTCTGTTGTGGGACCACGCCCACCATTCGGGCTACAAAGTCCATCATGGGGATGTTAAGGCGGCTCTTGTGGCGTCCGCACGCCCCGTCAAAGGCCAACTCTACCTGGACCAGGGCGCAGGTATCCCGAACCTTCGTCAGGCGCTGAAAAAACTCGACATACTGGGGCGGTCAAAACGCCCCCGGCCATTGGCTCTTACGGTCGCCGTGGAAGATCGACGCCACCCAGAAAACCCAACATCCGCATTCTTCTGGCGCCTCAACGCCCCGCCTGAGCCTAGCGACCTGTTTCAGCTCAAGGTATCGGCCGTCCTACCCGATTGGTGGAAACCAGAAGATCGTGCTCGATACTTCAGCCGCGTCAGGTGGTCGGGCCAACCCGGCTGGGTGACAACCCAACGAAGTCGGGCGGCCATAAAAGGTACCGAGCCTGTGTCATTCGGTTTTCGTGTGCCGCGCACACCCAGAAAGAAACAAGGGTTGGTAGAGAAAGCCACCGTTCTACAGACCGATGACGGACTCCGACAGGTTGTTCCGTTCCGGTATGTACGATCGGAGTCCGACGGAAACGGATCTTTATTCAATGGGTCCGTTTCGGTAGGTCAGGTTATCCGCCGATTCGTATATATCGATCATAATGTGTCCGGTTGGACTCTTGAGATCGCAGCCTCCAAGAAGGGCCGTAATGCGGTCCCGGGAATCGCATACGTACTGCTACATGACCCGGAGGGAAGACGCATCGAACCATACACCCACTACATCCAGGTCCCAGGACATACGAAACATACGATTCATCTGGACCGGGAGAATGGCCTGACCGCCGGGATCTGGGAGGTTCTGCTTTATGGTCACCATCGAGGCGAAGGCCCTGTTCCGGTCAGCCTTACGAGTCAGACCAGCCGATGTACACCCACCCGCGTGGGCAACGTGGAACGAAAAAAAGACAAACTGGCCTTTTCTTTTTCCCTACAATCGCATGATACGGATGCCCGTAGACTGACAGCGGATGGGAAATTGCAGGGCACCCTGATTCGCAAAACTCTGGAATCCAAGACCGACGTCATAAACCATTCTTTTACCGTAGACCAGACCGCTCATCCGGTGGAATTTGAATTGAATATGCCTGCGAAAAGCTGGGCCGCCATTACAGATGTCGCGGTGCTCGTCTATGAGCCCGGCTCAACCAAGGCGATTGTCACCGACGCGCTCGGACAACGCATTGCCCGGTTCCGATTCAAGCCGCGAACCAAGGGGAAATACACGCTCAAGCTCGTTCTGGGACGAACGCGCGGAAACAAGGCCTCACTCCAATGCGGGCTACGACTCAAGCTGCCATTCGCGACTCCCAGACAACTGACCCGGAAAGATAAGAGCCTACAGGTCCCAATCTATCCGGGAATCGAACGTAGGCTGACGTTTGTTACTTCATCATCAGTACCTGCTCCTGGTCCCGACGGCTTCTATTTTGGGCGCATCGATTTTCGCCATCGGGACACTAAGGCAACCTGGCATACCGTCTACCTTGAATCTCCACCTCCCGACTAAGAAAGCCATACCACCTGACTTATCGTTTACCCTACGTTTGAAGTTCGCAATCCCCAGACCATCTCTGTTAGTCTGATAGTATGATAGATGCCCCATCCAGAGCCGATGGCCGTGTGCTACTCGGGCGTTATGAAGTCCTCCGGCGGCTTGGACATGGCGGTATGTCTGTCGTTTATCTGGGTGAAGACCGGGTCTTGAAACGCGCCGTTGCCATCAAGGTCATGCTGCCAGCCCTGGCTGAAGATCGAAACGCTCGTCTACGATTCCAACGCGAGGCCGAGGCTGTCGCTGGTCTTCGACATCCGGGGATTCTCCAGGTCTTCGATTACGCGGCACCAGAAAACGAAGACCCCTTCATCGTCATGGAATACGTGGATGGTCTTACTCTGAAGCGATTTCTGGATCGGTATGGGCCCATTGTTCCCGAAGCCGCAGCCCGGATTGTGTCGGATATGTCACGTGGTCTACAAGCCGCCCATGAGGCCGGAATCGTACATCGTGATCTCAAGCCTGAGAATGTGATGTTGGCCCGCGATGGCCGCATACTTCTTATGGACTTCGGAATTGCCCATGTGATGGGGGTAACAAAGCTTACCCTGACCGGAGCACTGGTTGGTTCACCAGCACATATGGCCCCCGAAGTTATCGAAGGGGCTGACATTGGCCCCGCGTCCGACATCTTCGCATTGGGAACCGTCCTCTATTACACCGTGACCAATGGAGAGTTGCCCTTTCAAGGCCGGACGCCTCATGAGGTCATGAAGCGTATTCTGGAAGGTGATTTCCCCGACGTACGACGGTCCGAACCACTCGTGGGTCAGGAATTATCGGCCATCATTCAGACCTGCATGGCTCGAAATCCGGCAGATCGGTACCCAACGCCGGCTATTGTCGCCGATCAGATAGATCGGATCATACCGCCGGACCTGGTACCAAAATCGCGACTGTTGGTTCGAAATATGTACCAGGCGCCGGAGGCCATGACAGAGGAACTCCGCGAAAATCTACGGCTGCATCTGGAGAACGAACTATCCGAAGCGCAGCTTCACCGCGATCGAATCAAACAACTCGATATCATCAATCGACTACTTGCCCTTGATCCGAAACACGAGAGCGCCCGAGAAGGCCTACAGCATTTGTCTCGCCATAACTCGATACTCCGCTGGGTTCGGCTGACCGCCTCAGCGGTGCTGCTTTCCCTCGTGGTCTTCGTCGGTTTCCGACATTTTTCTTCGTCGTCTCCTACAGACAAAGGTGATCCGGTGACAAACACCGCCGATCCTACCAAAGTCGAACCCAGAACTTCGACTGTAGATTCGGACGACCCCGACATAGCGAAGGCGGTTCGAACGGCGAAAATAGGTGCTCCAGAAGACACCACTGGTGATGGTATGCTCGAACCGCTCCGTGGTCCTATATCCGACCCCGCTGACGCACCGGCTGATCCCATCCCCTCCGCTTCGAACGCAGACGAACCAGCCACCCCCATTCAACCGGCGCGACGAATCGCCCGGCGGCGAGTTCCTCGGCGAAGTATCAAGCGAGTCACGACTCGGACCACGACCGACACGGTGACACCTGCGTTCGTACAGGATGTGCCCGTGACAATACGGGTCCAACCTCTTGCTGCCCAGATCTACGTGGATGGAGTTCCGCGCGGTTATGGCGCCGCCGTCGGTCTCAAGCTCAAGCCGGGTCGGCATAAGCTTCGGATCGTACATCCGCATTGCCTGGAGTGCGCCGAAATCAACCGGACACTCACGGTTCCAGCCTCGGGAAAAGCGGTCGAGATCAAGGAATCCCTCCTGGGTAGATACAAGCCTGCCAAATTGAAGGTTCGGGTCCAGGGAGATATCAAAGAGGGTAGCACGGTCTATTTCAAGGGAAAGCCCCTGGGGCCCCCCAATACCGTGCTACGGATCAAAATGACCGACCGGGAGGGAGATAGTGGCAAGGTGATCGTCATGTCTGCGGGACAGGTGGTCGTTGGAGCCCAGCAGGTAGAACTCCGCCCTGGCGGACGGACTACACTCGACTTTTAAGCTACGATTCGTCCGAGGTGTCCGTCTGGTCGTCTGCGTCCGACGGTTTTCTCCGCAACCGGGCTTGACGCTCTTTAATCAACCGACGGCGACGGCTTTCCTGCGCGTCGCCCCCAACAAATGGAGCCGTGATCAGTCCGGCTTTCTTTTTCGGCTTCTTCTCTTCTGTCTTTCCATCATCATACCAATGCGGGTCGGCATCTTTCGGTGGAGACGAGGAAGTCGGTGGGCTCGGACGGCTGGCACCTCGCTCGTCCGGATTGGGGTATCTGGAACGAGCCGACTGTCTAGGTGCCTCCGTGGGTTTCGAACTCGGGTCTGGGGTCGGGCCCTTGACGTCTCCCTTCGGACCGGGTCCCCCACTCGGGTATTTAGAACGGGCCGACTGTCTAGGCGCCTCCGTGGGTTTCGAACTCGGGTCTGGGGTCGGGCCCTTGACGTCTCCCTTCGGACCGGGTCCCCCACTCGGGTATTTAGAACGGGCCGAGGATGGGGGAGATGCGCTGGCAACCTCATCAACGGTGCTCGACTCCACTCGCGGCTCTTCCCGTTGTGGGATCGGCGACCCTTGCGGTTTCTTTGGCGCCTTTTCTGGTTCAGCTTCCCGGGCCACGGGTCGAGATTCTTCCTTCAATCGGACCCTGGGCACTGGTTTTGGGCTGGTAGGCTTGGTGGGCTTCGGTTCCGCCGAAACGGTGGGCCCCTCCTCCGGGCCCAGATGACCAATGGCAGAACGTAATTTTTCATCCAACAAGTCTTCTGCCATTCTTTCGACTGCAGCCGCCCCCGCCATTAACCTGGAATCAAACTTCTTTCCTTCCACGAATTCATCTGGCGCCGGGGCTGTACGTACGAGGTATTCATCAGCCACCCAGGTCACGGTTTCACGTTTCAAACTCACGTCCAGACAGGGCAACTCGTGGGCATCGAACCAGTTCAGCGCACATGTTTCGCAGCGCCAGACGACCACATCGCTGGTCACGTCCAAAGGCAGGTTCGTCATTCGCGCCGAGCAACCAGGACATTGAATGTCCGTGTATATCCGTGACTGCGACCTGTTCTCGTTAAGGTCTTGTACTTCCCTTTCAACCGATTTTCTTACAACCTTTCGGAAACCGGGGGACATAGAAGAATGACGCTCAAGGGTAAGAGCATTCAAGGTTGGATCGCCAACAGCATAGCCACGGCAACGAGTACAGTGCCGAAAACTGTTTTCCCCATGTGCAACTACCGACAGGGTGACACTACATCGTGGACAGCCATTCTCCCGTTGCTCAAAAACAGCCGCAAATGCTGGGATCTTGGACGCGAACGAAGGAAAACCGCTGTCTCCGGTTGCACGCACGAGGGTCTGTTGGTTCAGCCACCCTCGTGTGGCGATCTCCTCTGGAAGGAAGGGGCCTTCAATGACCTGGTTCCGCATCACATGAAAGCCTTGCTTTTCTTCCTTACGCTGCGCATCGACCGACGCACGTCCATCAAACGCAGCGGCCGAAGCCTCCCAAACCCTATCCACGAGTTTCCCAACACGTACACTCGGCGACGCACGGAGGCTTCCTTTGGAACCCATACGTTCCGTCCGGGTCACGGACAAGGGCATGCACGCGCATTGCTCGAAAGCTGGACTAAGCCACTTGTCACCACGCCATTGTAGTAAGGTTAATTCGATAGCTTCGGCCAGAGCAAGGGCATCTCCGGTGAGTTCAGCTGCAAGTTGATCCGCAAGCAGATCCATCTCCACGCTCGATGTCTTTCGCCACAATTTCCAGCATAGGGACAATACCGGACTGAGATATTTCACAGTTCCCAGAGACGGAATTTTCGTAGAATTTGTGGATCGCCGTTTCATCCCCGCAGCCTGTCCGGCCGCTCCAAAAAAGACACTGGTATTCGCTACCTCCAGGAACTCGGGTTGAATCGCTCGACTCAGGGCGTGTGCTACCATTGTCCGGACTTGACGATCGGTACGTCGCCGCAGCGTTCCTTCGGTACATACAAGTACAATGCTGCCCGTAGCAGTTTGGACTGTACAAACGTTGATCGCCATCCAGTCGGAAACCATCGGTTCGACACATGGAACACCAATTGCCACCGCCAATTCATCGACCATCGTTAAGTAGCGGCTGTGATTGGGGGTTTTCGGATTCGGTGTGGCAACTCCCATACCCACCAACGCCAATCGCCCCGCACTCCTCTGGTAGCTCCAGGTAAACCGCCAGCTGAAAACCGAGAATACCACTCCAACTAACAGAACTTCCCAGAGTCCAGGCAGAACACCGATTTGGTCGACGGCTAGACCAACCGGTAATCGTACAGTCATATATACGAGAACAGCCAAAGCGGTCATCCAGACAATCACAAATAGATACGCCAGCTTGACTCGTCTTAATGCATGGTCTCGACGTTCCCAGAATGGGTTCATCACATTCCCCTCAAACGATATGATCAGGCCTAATTTAGCACAGATTCTAGACCACGCCATACGTAAGTTGCAAAGCTCGCCAGGTGATGCTTGTTTCCTCTATGAAGCAAACCAAGTAAGAATCGATAAAACCCGGTGTATTCCATCGATGAGCCCTGCTGTAACCAATCCACTCGCCCAACATTTCGTCCTACGGGCACCGGACGATACCACCGTGCGGTGCCACCGTGACGATGCCGGCGTTATGGCTATTCACGCCAGCTCGTGGGTTGGTGCCTACTATGGGTGGGGAGTCGCACAAGGTGTCGACCGGGCGGCACAGGTCGAGATTATCAGCCGACTAGCCACTGGTCGTACCGCCGAATACGTAGGAGATCTACAATTCCCAGAAATCAGCGGTCGGCTCGGTGGTGGCCGATTGAGCGACCTTGACCGCTTCAACAGGCTGGTGAATCACGTAGCAATCGGCCGTGCCGCCGCGGAAAATCTCGATGACCAGATGCGGTCCCTGATCAACGCTTTCGTCCAGGGTATTCGTGACGGTGTCCTGACCGGGCGTCTGAGCCCTGAGTTCCTGGTCCTCGGCTCCCCCATGCACTTTGCCTTGGAAGACTGCCTGGCCATTCCCTCCTTCTTCGGTTTCACTGTCGATCTCTCTGCCCTTGATCTCTGCCTTCTGGGGATGGATCTGGTAGAGCACCTGGGCTGCGGGTTGGCTCAATCGCTGGTTCCGTCCTTGAAGATTCCGAACGATTGGCTCAAACCCCGCGCAGATAAACGGGACACACCACGTGTACTCCAGGGTTTCGCTGAAGTCGGCGGCGGTAGCAATGCCTGGGCTGTGGATCGGGCCAAAACTACAAACGATGCGCCTCTATTCGCCAATGACCCACATGTGCCCTATTCCCCGATGCCCCCGTTCTGGTATCCCCTCTCCATTTCAGTGGGGGACCATCAAGTCAGTGGCTTCAGCTTTCTTGGCACACCCATCCTGGGTGTGGGACGAACGCCCGGAGTTGCCTACGGCATTACCAATGTGATGCGTGACCCATTTCTACTATATCGACTCGAAACCACGCCCTCAGGCTATCGGGTCGATGATCAAATCGTAGCACTCTCGCATCGCCCTGAAATCATTGAACGGCGCCTCAGCACACCACAAAACGTCATCTTTCAGGAAGGCCCCCACGGTACCATCGTCCCGGACTTTGATACTCCAGATGGATCCCGTCTGTCTTTAACCCATGTCCCCGTAGATACCGCAGCAATGATGCGTGGATACCATAATGTGCTGCAGTCGACTCGTTACGAGACCCACGTCCAGGCCCTGGAGTATATCTCCAAGGGACCGCTCGCCTGGAACTGGACCTTTGCCACCGCAGATCAGCATATTGGCCATCATGTGGTGGGACAATTCTGGGACCGCGGCCCGACTACGCCCTTTGTACCGTGTAGACCGGAGGATATGGAAATTCCCGCAGTCGTCGCCTATGAAAACCTGCCCAAAGACACCGATCCAGATTCCGGCATTGTCGCCACCGCCAACGACAGTCGCCTCGATCCAGACACCGTCCGTACATCGGCATATTATCCTTCTTTTCGTGTCGACAGAGCCTATCAACGACTCCAGGAGGCTCAAAGGCACGACGTGGAACTGATGCGTTCCGTTCAGCTGGATCATATCTGTCCCCCGATGGGAAAGGTGGCGCATAGTGTCGCTCAGGCCCTTACCCAGTCCGACTCCAGGCTATCGATCGATGAACAGGAAGCATGTCTACTCCTTGAGAACTGGGATGGATCCTACGGGCTGGACGAAGCGGCTCCCGTGGTGTTCAGCCTGTTTTTCGACTCTCTTCTGCAAGAGCTCCTGAAGGATCTGCCTCCGGCCCTGATACAACGAGCCCGGTTCCATTTTAAAATTCAAGAACGAGTCCTTTGCTGGCTGGTCAATGAAGACATCGAAGGCCGGACACAATTTACCGACGTACGTGGTGACTGGGATTCCCATCTGATCCGCTCCATCCAGGCTGCCGTCAGTCGGGGAACAAGCCTGTACCTGAATCCACCATCCACCTGGAGGTGGCGAAAATTTCAACAGGTAAACCTCGAACACGCCCTGGGAGATATTCCGGGAATCGGCTCGCTCTTGAATATGGGGACAATCCCCTTTGAAGGGGGGCCTTTCACATTGAATGCTGCGGTCTCCCATATCCTGCCTGAAGGCGCAGTGGTTCATACGGGACCCGTAGCTCGGTTCATCGCCGATCTGAGCGATCCGAAGGCAGCCTGGTATAATTTATGTGGCGGCCCCAGCGCAAACCTCATGTCGCCATGGCGTATATCGCTGTTCTCCGGCTGGCTTACGGGCCGTTTACGCACCTTCCCCGACCCCAAATAGGGTGATGTAGATTATGGAGCGGAACAGTTTTGGCGTTCCAACTCCAGGGCTCGGCGCGTATCTTTTTTCAAGGCCTTCAGATCGACGGACGACCCAGCCTTTTTCAACGTGCGGCGACACATCAACCGAACCAGTGCCGCCCGGATCTGCAAATCCCGGGATCGGGCCAGGCGTTCAAGCGGACCCCGCAGCGACGAATCCAGAGGGCGGTCGGTGATACTCTCCAGAAACGCCAAAGTGGCCAGCGTATGGGCCTTCGCTCCCGGGTCAAGCCACCGTCCTATAATGGCCGGATCGATTGGCAGCTTGTGCCGAGTCGCCAACTCCAACCATTGCACTCGTAGGCTCGGCTCATCCATCCAGGGCTTAAGGGCTTTTAGCGTCGTGGGGTGAATCGGGTGTGAACTCTCCGTGAGTCGGGAAAAAACCAGAACAAGCAATTCGTACCGGACATTTTCCAGTTCCCTGATCTCCAATGCTCCCTGGCAGTCACCAATAAGAGAGACTGCCAGATAGCCAGGCATAAGCCCCTCCTTCAACTCCATTGACGATATCGTCGTCATCAGGCCTCGGCATAACTCTCGCCGGTCGGACGACGATAGCCGTTCATCAAGCGCGGCCCGAACCTGCGCCAACCGTTCCAGAAGTCTCGTTATTTTCTTGCGCTCCTGATCCTGACTCATGGAATGCACCACCCGTTGGATGGATGCATTGATCAGTCCGACATCGATCGCATCCACAGCTGAATCCTGGGTTATCACCTGGCGGGCGAGAGCGGCGGGGAGGAAAGCCAGAAAATCGAGCCGAGCCGCTGCGGGTTGGAAGATTCCACGCCATAACGGCTGCAAATCATCGAGCGCCATATCCCCGTTCGGATCCAAACGCGCCAGATGGAGAAGGTCGCCGAGAAGCTCCAGTTTCCCCGATAGCAACGCACGGGTCATAGCATCACGGGCTCCATCACCGGCGAATTTTCTAGCCAGTGCTCGGCCCGCCAGAAGCACCATGCCATGCTCGGACGCGATGGATTCGAAGGTCGCACGGACGAGGGCTTCGGGAGCTTCCGCTCCCAGTTGCGCCAACGCAAAGGTCGCGCCCGCACGAAGGCTGTCACTGGAGTTGGATAGTTCATCGCGGATCAGTTCGATCGCACCAATGTCTTTCCGAATTCCTGCGGCTAGCAGTAGACCGAGCCGCTGATCCAGACGGGCTCTGCGCTCATACAAGCGCGCCCACGGAATCTCTACAGATTTTGGAAATACTCCAAGCGCCCAGATCGCGGCCAGAACAATCCGGTCATCCATCCGGCTTCGTTGCCGCACTGCGAGTACCTTTCGGTACAAAACATCAAAGGCTGTCTTCGACCGGCATTCTGCAAGAACAGCGATGGCAGCAAATTGGATGGCCGGATCCGGATCATCGAGGACCGAGGCTATCACCTGCTCGGTGCCAGGGGTTGGTGTCAGTGCCAGGATCTCAAGAGCCTTTGCTTTCGCCCCTCCATCGGTTCCACCCAATGCTTCCATAAGTCGTCCAAGGGGTGGTTTTCGCGCCGGTTCATGGGCAAGCCCCAGGATACCAAGGGAACGAACCAGACGGGCTCGACGAACCTGTACGTCAATCCACAGATTATAGGCGGCAGTCGGATCACCCACACCCATCAGAATGGCACCAAGGACCCTGTCCAAGGAATCCAGATGTGCGGACGTTCTCGCCAGGGCTATCAGGCGTCGCCCGGCACGTTGCACGTCAATCGGTTTCCGTGACACCTGGATGACATGTTCGAGTATGGTTCGTTCCTCTGACTCCCGGCCAATTCGGCGATATAGCGACGATAGTCGAAAGGCCAGCGCTACCTTCTCGGGATAGCTCCTTAACGCCCGTTGCAGGGTATCCGCCGCATCCCCGATTGCGCCCAGCCTTTCAAATAGATCGGCAATGCGTCGAAGAGTATCGGTATCGCCAGGTGCACGCGCCAACACGCCGGCCAACACCTCACGTGCCTGCACCTCCCGTGAAAGCCGTATCAGTATCTCGGCCCTCTCCACATCCAGGGTCACATCAGCACGGGCATCATTATCTTTTACCAGTTGGATAAACTGCAGAATCTGTTCGTGATTGCCGCCACGGCGAGCCACCCCCAAAAGGGCGTATAGCATTGGCACCGGGTAATTCCTTGCGGCCGCATCCTCCAGCCCCGCCTTCAAAGCCTCGGCCACATGTCCAAGTCGAGCCAGGCCACGCAACCCCAGAATCGACTCTGCCATTCCGTGCTCTTTCGAAGCTATCCGCCCGGAATAGCCCTCTACCCGACGACGAAGTTGCCCAACCTCCGAAAGCAGGTCGAGTAATCGGTCCCCTGCCTTATGGGTCTCCTCATGTTTCTGGGAGGGATCGATGGACAAAATACGGTCCCACAAAACGATGGCATCAGCCGGCAAACGCAGATGCTCTTTCCACTCGGCGACCGCCGCCAGTACTTCCGGGTCTTTGGGCGATAACTCAACCGCTTTTTCGAAATGCAGAGCCGCATCCTGGTCGAAATGGTGGTCACGGAGAATCCGCCCCAATCGCAGATGTGCCTGGGAGCGAGGTTTTACCAGTTTGAGTAGCTTTGCCCAGGTCGCCTGTGATTCATCCAGTTTATGCTGCCCATATAGATACGCTCCCAGAGACTCCAGATGCTCTGGCTCATTGGGTTCCAGGCGACGTAGTCGATCAAATTGCTTTAAGACCAGACGGGCCGGGGCCTTCAAACGAATCAACAGGTCGACAACTTCACTCTGAACGGACGGATCACGAGAAAACCGCGCGCTGGTCTCATCCAGTAACCGTGTGGCTGATTTCTCCCGGCCAAGTTCCCCAAGAACCCGGGCCAGCTCAAACCGTACTCGAACTTCTCCGGGCATCGACCGCATCTGCTTTTTTAATAGTTTTGCAATATCAGCCAGACGACCCTGCAAACGATAAAGTCGAGTCAACCGTTCATACGGCTCGGGGGCATAACGATATCGCCGCAACATCTTCTCATAGGTCTTGATGGCTTCGTCCGTTCGGGCCAGTTCTTCCAGAATTCGCGCCCTCGCCCGGAGCCGATCCAACCCCGACACATAGCGTTTTAGATTGCCCAGCAACGCTTCCAGATCCCCGGACTGGCGGTGAAGATCCAGGATTCGTTCAAATATTTCAGGACGTATCCAATGATTTCTGGGCAAGCGTTTCAGAAACCCTGAATACAAACGTAGAGCACCAGAAAGATCACCGAATCGTTCCAGGTTTTTGCCGAGCTCACGAATCGCGATCTGGTGCTGATCATCAGACGCGGGCGTCTTCTTTATCACTTTTCTCCAGATAGTCCGGGCATCCAACTCATACCCAGCCGCCGCCAGAGCAGACGCCCGATCCATCTGTAGACCTCGGGATTTCGCGCGTGGATCCACAATCTGGAACAGGGCCTCAATTCGAGGTTTTTCACGAAGTCGAACCGCTAAATCCACAGCTCGCCGAAAACGAGCAAGGCGCACATCTTTTGAAGAGCTGGCCTTTATAGCCCGCTCAAGTACCGCCAAAGCATCTCTTCCTCTCCCAATCTCGGCCAGATATACGCCGAAAACGGCAAGTGCCTGGCCATGATCGGTGCCTTTCTCAGCCGCTTGTTGATAATGGCGTAGGGCATCCGAAGGCTGCCCTTTGAGACGGGCCATATGCCCGGCCAGTATCAGGGCCTTTGGGGTGCCTGATTCCGCCTTTTTTGCAATCCACGCTTCAAAAGCCCTGGTTTCGAAGCGATCGGTAACTTCCCGCCAAAAACTTTGAGCCAGAGAAAAATCGAGAGGATCCGCAAGAATCTGTCGGGCGCCCTCGTCAAAACTAATCTTTGGGCTGTCTCCCGGAGCGGAAAGGGCCAGTTCAACTCCCCCGCCAAACAGCAGAAAAAGGGCCGCAACTAGCGTTATAACGCGTAATACAACGCCACCTCTCCGAATGGGATCCGTGGAGGAACAAAAAGACGTTGCGTTGCGTTCGTCACCGTGGTCATTTGGGGTTCGGTACATTTACAAAGAAATCCTACACCATTCATCGATCATACATCGCCAAGGTTAAACACACCAAGATGACTGGTTCATTCCGAGCGACAATCTACTTTGTGAACTACCCCGCGGGCAAGAGTCGGTTTGAAGCCACAATCACGTACGGAGCAGATGACAAGTGAAAAAGAACTTCGTCCTGGATACAAACGTTCTTCTCCACGACCCGAACGCCATTTTTCATTTTGAAGACAATAATGTCTACGTTCCGATCTATGTGATCGAGGAAGTGGATAAATTCAAAAAACAGCTAAATGAGTTGGGTCGAAACGCCCGTCAGGTCTCTCGCGTAATCGACGAATTTCGCAAAGTCGGGAATCTTAAAGACGGCGTCCTGATGAAGACCGGTGGGATACTTAGAGTTCCGTTTCTGCGGAATCGAATCCCCGCCGAGATATCCATTTCCCATGAAATGGATAGCGCCATCCTTTCCGTGGCCAAAGAACTGCAGGACACAGAGCCCGACATACCCGTTGTTTTCGTCAGTAAGGACACAAATCTTCGAATTCGGGCCAACGCCATTGGCATCCATGCCGAAGATTTTGAGGCTGGCAATGTAAACGTCACGGACCTGTATTCCGGAATTGCCGAACTCGTGGTTCCAGGAAATCTCATCGAACGGCTCCACGGGAGCGGATCCGCTCCGGTGCCAGAGGACCTGGAGTTGTATCCCAATCAATATCTGATGCTCCGTAATGAAAGCCGTGACCGCGACACGGCCCTGGCACGATATGACGCCGAAGAAAAGACATTCTGTACCCTCGCCCCGTTCCGAACGGGCGTATTTGGGATTCGACCTAGAAACCGTGAACAGTACTTTGCGCTGGATGCACTCCTGGTACCGGAAATCAAGCTCGTAACCCTGGCCGGGAAAGCCGGTACGGGTAAGACTCTGCTAGCATCGGCGGCCGGACTCGACATGGTCATGGAGCGGCAAGAATGCACCAAGCTTCTCATATCCCGCCCCATTTTCCCGCTCGGCAGAGACATCGGATACCTTCCTGGCGACATCGACGAAAAGTTGAATCCCTGGATGCAACCCATCTGGGATAATCTCGAGTTGCTTATGGGACTGACCCAGAAAGAGCGTAAAACCGGACGGGGTGCACATGAGTTGGAAATGTTGGGGGTGGTTCAGGTGGAGCCTTTGACCTACATTCGAGGCCGGAGCATTCCCAACCAATTTATGATCGTCGATGAGGCGCAGAACCTTACACCGCATGAGATCAAAACGATCCTTACACGTGTCGGTGAAGGCACAAAGATCGTCTTTACAGGCGACGTATACCAGATCGACAATCCGTATGTTGACCCTGTAAATAATGGGCTGTCTTATCTCGCCGAAGCCTTCAAGGGAGAATCCATCTCTGCCCATGTTACCCTGGAAAAAGGTGAAAGAAGTCCACTCGCAGAAAAGGCCGCAAACCTTCTCTAGCCTTTGCGGCTGCCTGGGGTTCCTTCTCATCGGCCTGATCCCCATGACGGGACGGGCTCAAACCCAACCCGTTCGCCCTGGTGCCCAGCCAGCAGCCGGGACAATCATCGACATGCACACCCATCTGCACCCACGGGTCTGGCGGTTCACAATACGGATGATGAATGAGAACGGGCTGGATAAGGCCGTGAATTTGTCCGGCGGAAGCACCGAACAACGCATGCGCGTGAACCAGCAGATCACCCAACTCAGCAAGGGACGAATCGTTCATTTCTTTACCCCTTCCTACCGCAATATTGACGATCCGGACTGGGGGACGAAACAGGCCGAAAGCCTTCAGCTCTCGGTACGTAAATACGGCTACCGTGGGCTGAAAATATCCAAAGCGTTGGGACTGGGTGTTCGATGGGAGAGTGGGGTACTCGTCCCCATCGATGACCCCACCTTCTTTCCCCTATGGGAGATGGCCGGACAGCTGGGGATCCCCGTGTCCATTCATACGGCGGATCCCAGAGCGTTCTGGGAACCACTCGACCCGACAAATGAACGATACGATGAGCTGGCCGAACACCCGTCCTGGTCCTATTACGACCGGAACCAGTCGGGTGATGTCCCGTCATGGCTGGAGCTTCTCGATGCGATGGAGGAAGTTGTCCGGCTCTTTCCAGAGACACCATTCATTGGCGTCCACTTTGGCAATGCACCCGAACGATTGGACCGAGTCCAACAGATGCTGGAGACCTACCCGAACTTCCATGTAGACATCGCCGCCCGACTGGGTGAAATCGGCCGCCACTCCCCACGCCGGGTCCGCGAACTATTCCTTCGGTTTCAGGATCGAATTCTCTTTGGTACCGACATCGGGATCAACCCCTACGGACTCATGTTGGGAGCGCCCGGACCGATCCCGGCCAAACCCAGCGACATCAAACCGTTTTACGATCTGCATTGGCGCTGGCTTGAAACCAACGACGCGCCCATGCCCCATCCGGTACCCATCCAGGGGAACTGGTCCATCTCCGGGTTGGGACTTCCTCGGGCCGTGCTCAAGAAAATCTATCGCACAAATGCACTGCACCTGCTAAGACTGAACGGCGCGACGTCGCGCGAATAGATTGGCCGTCCCGCGAGGCTACTAACTATGTTGCTAGCAGTCGACATTGGAAACTCGAACACAGTCCTGGGACTCTTCGACGGCGAAGATCTCAAGGTTCGCTGGCGAATTTCGACCCAGACCGACCGAACCGTGGATGAAACCCATCTGACCCTGCTCTCCCTGCTCAATACGCAGCAGCTCGAGCCCTCAGCCATTCGGGGGATGATCATCGCCAGCGTTGTTCCACCTGTAACGCCGGTGTTCAGCCAGATGGCCCAACAATTCCTGGGGGTTCGTGCCATCATCGTGGGGGTTGGAACACGCACCAGCATGCCGATCCTGGTGGAAAATCCCCGCGAAGTCGGTTCCGACCGGATAGTAAACGGTGTGGCGGCCTATCATCTCACCCAGACGGCTAGTATTATCGTCGACCTCGGAACGGCCATCACTCTGGATGCCCTGGATGGGCAAGGACGCTACCTCGGCGGAGCCATCGCTCCGGGACTTTCCCTCAGCCTGGACGCCCTTTTCAGCCGAACAGCAAAATTACCACGCGTCGATCTTGTCCCTCCCCCCCAGACCATCGGCCGTAATACCGTGCAGAGCATTCAATCGGGTGTTTTCTTTGGATCGGTTGCCCTCGTCGATGGACTTGTTGATCGAACACGAAATGAAATGGAAGACGACCCAATCTCCGTGATCGCTACTGGTGGACATGCCCAGGCGATTGCCGATGCGTCACGCTGTATCCAACGGGTGGAGCCCGACCTGACGCTGCTTGGGTTACGGCTGATCTACGAACGAAATCAGTAAGCCGCGTCACGCAGCCAATCCCGGGGCGTCTCGAGTACCGCCACCAGCTCCGCTTCTGCGCTACCTGGCGCGGGTTCATGACAATAATGCCACTGTGCGTGCTGAGGTAGCGACATCAAGATACTCTCAATTCGGCCATCGGTCTGAAGGCCAAAGCGTGTACCCCGATCGTATACAAGATTAAACTCCACATATCGCCCACGCCGGATTTGCTGCCAGATTCGATGTTCCTCATTGAAGGGCATGTCTTTGCGCCGCTCCAAGATGGGAATGTAGGCATCCAGAAAGCTGTCTGCGCAGCCGGATACGAAGTCGAACAGGCTATTGGGCTCGCGATCATTCAAGTCGTCGAAGAAAATCCCACCCACACCGCGGGACTCCTTGCGATGCTTGATGAAGAAATATCGATCACACCAGTCCTTGAACCGAGGATAGAATTCGGGATCAAAGCGGTCACATACGTCCTTATGGGTCTGGTGAAAATGGCGCGCGTCCTCGGGGAACAGATACGACGGCGAAAGATCGGCTCCACCACCAAACCACCAGGCCACCGACGGATCGCCTCGCTCAAAGTACCGATAGTTTGCATGTACAGTCGGGGCGAATGGATTCCTTGGGTGTAATACCAGGCTGATACCGGTGGCGAAAAAGGAGCGGATCTCCGGCGAAACAGCTCGTCCGCCGCCCATCGCCAGGACCGCTTCCTCGCTTAGCTCACCCTCAACCACCGAGACATTGACCCCTCCTTTTTCGAGGATATCACCGCCCTGAAGGACTCGGCTTCGACCACCTCCTCCCTCCGAGCGGGTCCATCGATCCTCCAGGAACGTCTGTCCATCCACCCGCGTGAGTTCCGCGCAGATTCGATCTTGAACCTGGTGGACCATCTCAATCATACGATCCCGCATGGGGGTGTCTGTCATGACTCTATCCCTGCTAACCAATCCATGAGGCAAACTACTTCGAAAGAAAATCCGGCACAAGCCCGACTCAATAGGTCTCTATCTTCAACCCAGTCCGAACGGATTCGGTCACGGTATTGGTGTTCACCAGCTGTTTCAGCTGTTCCGGGGTATCGAAATCGACCAACTGCATTGGATTGAGCCCGGCCGCTACCGCTTCCTCGGCTTCTACCCACCGAACCCGCATGCCCTTCAATACGTGCTGAAGGGAACGCTCGCCCTCGGCCCACGCCTGTCGAAAATGCTGTAGGGATTCCTTGCGGTAGTACGCGACCATCGGTTGGGCCCAACCATCCAATCGTGGAACACAGGCGTCGACCTCATCATGCATACCGTTCACCAGATAACTCACCCACCCATTGGTGAGCATCGGCACATCGCAGGAGCAAAGAAAAAAGTTCGAATCATCCAACTGCTCAAAGGCGGAGATCACGGCCTGCAGCGGACCAGCCCCCGGATCTTTGTCGGCGAGTCGAGCTTTGGTCCGTTGGGGCAGAGGCCCTTCTCCACCCACGACATACACACGAGGGAAACTCATAAATGCGTCTACAACTCGTTCCAGAGCGGTCTTGCCCCAGATACGCTCCCGCGCTTTATCTTTTCCGAAGCGAGTAGAACGTCCACCCGCGAGCACCAATGCGACACCTTTTTTTGACCGATTTGTCACGCACTTACCTCCGACCCCGGATCAGACTGTTCCAAACGCAGGATCAGATCTCGGATATCACTGTCTGGCTGCCAGACACAAATCTCAGTACCGGCCAGAACCACGTCCGACTCAGGAGATAACTCCCCCAGCCAGGATTGGCTGGCGGCCGATCGTAACATAGCGCTGCCCTGATACTCGGCTGGCTCAAATCCGTACCCCTCACGCAAGGGAACGATGCGTCCCCGAACGAAATGAGCGCGCCCCGGCCGTTTTTTCAATTCCCGGGTTATGGGCAGGCGCAATCCGAGTGGGCGAACCGCTTTATGCCCCATCATCCGGAGAATAGCCGGCGCACCAAACAACTGAAACCCCGTCCAGGCGGAAAGGGGGTTTCCGGGAAGCGCAAAAACAAGACAGTTCCCTCCTCCGGCCCGCACCGCACGGCCAAAACGAAGCGGTTTCCCGGGCTTCATCGCCACCTTCCAGAAATCTGTCTGAATACCGAGTCGATCCCAGACATCTGCTATGAGATCATGGTCCCCGACCGACGCACCACCAGTGGTCAATACTACATCGGCTTCGGAAACCGCCTTCTTGAACCAGTCCAGCTGTTTGGAAGGATCATCTCCACATTGATCCTGATAGATCACTTCCGCCCCCAGGCCAAGCACGGCCGCTTGCAGCATCGGACCATTACCATCCACAATCTCACCCGGTGCCCCAGTGGCCTCTTCCGGTGTTGTAACCTCATCTCCCGTGCCCAGGATGGCCACACGTGGTCGCCGATACACTGCAACGCGAAGAACTCGGGCGGATGCCAACAAACCAACGGCTGCAGCCCCAATGGCCGTACCTGCTGCTAGCAGAACATCCCCGGGCCGGTAGTTTTCACCCGCCTTTCGAATATTCAAACCCTTCGAGATCGGTCCTGAGAATTCGATCGCATATCCCTCGTCCTGGGCCGAATCTCGGGCATGGCTGGTTACATTTTCCTGGATAATGACGGCATCTGCGCCGTCGGGAATAAGAGCACCGGTAAAAATACGCACGGCCGTGCCCGTTGAAAGCGACCCGACAAAGGGTTGACCACAGCGACTACGCCCAATCACACGCAACCTCGTCGCGGTAGTTGATTCTGCGGCATCACCAGCGCAGATGGCATAGCCATCCATGGCGGAGTTGTCATGGACTGGTTGTAGATTGGTGGCAACCACATCTTTCGCCAACACCCGGCCCATACATTCCGTATATGCAGCCTCCTCGGCGGAGGTGGGTGTTACCACCGCTTGAATTCGAGCGAATGCTTCGTCGGGCGGTAACATGCTGTTCTACCTCAATGCCACATTTCCTGACGCTACCTCACCAAATAATAGCGCTCCCGTAAAGAGCGTCCGTGAGACTTGACGGGAAACCCCGCACGAATAGACTCAACGGGGACTCACCCCGTGCACTGACAATACTTCGGATCTTGGCCAATGACTGAACCCGCGTTAATTGTTCCGGGCCTCGTGCCGATCGCACGCACCGTGCGTTCGCAAGTCGAGGCGCTTGAAAATACGCGCTGGTCCCATAGCTTCAGCTATCGAGAGCTGGAAGAATTGACCACGTATATGTCCAGTTTCAAAGCCATCAAAGGCACTGTTGTGTTTTCGGAAGGCGCGAGAGAGAGCTATATGTCACTCATCGTCGATGGAAAGGTGGCAGTCGTAAAGAGTGGGACTGGTAGAAAGCGGCGGGTCATCTCACAGCTGGGACCGGGGAAAATTCTTGGAGAAATGGCGCTGGTGGACGGCGAACCCAGATCCGCGTCCTGCATAGCGCTTGTAGAAACGGAACTTATGGTCATGGCCGACGGGGACTTTAAGACCCTCAAACGGGAGTCTGCGCCCCTGGCCTTAAAACTGGTAGTGGACATCGCACGCTCGCTCAGCCAACGGTTGCGACTGACGAGTGGCGAACTTATCGATCAGCTACTCTCATGACGGAATTCACAATTATGTGGCGCATGGGATGCGAAGCCCGGCCGGCTTTGGTACAAACTGTAGAGGGATCGGGGAAACGAGGACCCAATGCATAGAAATTTTCCAGGTATTACCATTCTTTTCTTGGCTTTCTGTTTTGCATGCGGGCCCGGTGGAAACAACATACCGAAGACAGACACCGGTGGCACCGACGGAACGCCGGATACGACCATTGATACCGGGCCACAGAGCTGTACCGACGATAGCGATTGTCCGAGCAGTATGATCACGTCTGGTGGTTGCGTAATACCAAGTTGTGTCTCGGGCACTTGTGTCCTGGGGCCGGCCGAGCAGGGGACCGTCTGCGATGACGGTGATAGCTGCACAGAGGCTGAAACCTGTACTGCCGGGACCTGTGTCGGTCCGCCAATCAATTGCGATGACAGCGACACCTGTACCGACGATACCTGTGATGATGGAACCTGCATTCATCTGACAAATGAAGACCCATGCGACGATAACAATCCCTGTACCGTCAACGACACCTGTTCCTTTGTTGGCTGCCGTGGAATTCCCAGAGATTGTGACGACGTCAATCCCTGCACGGAAGACGCCTGCGATGAAGACCCGATCAGTGGCGGGTGCATCCACACCGCCAACACCACCATCTGTGACGATGAAAATTTCTGTACGGAAAGCGATGTATGCGTAAACAAGATCTGTGTAGGCCAGGACGTCGATTGCGATGATGGAACCCCATGTACAGCCGACTCATGCGATCCGGCGCTGGGCTGTGTACATACGGTAGTATTGAACACCTGTGACGACGGCCAGGGATGCACGGTCGGCGACACCTGTGAATACGGTCTCTGCCAGCCTGGAAGCTGGAACTCTCTCTGCAATATCCCCACCTGTGGAAACCGCGTCTGTGACGGGGATGAGACCTGCGTCAACTGTGTGCAGGATTGCGGGCTTTGCTGTGGCGATGAGAGCTGTTCGGAAGAGCAGGGTGAAAACTGCCTCAGCTGCTCTACAGATTGTGGGGCTTGTGGAGACTGTGGCGATGAAATCTGCGCCTCAGAATTTGGTGAGGATTGTGATACCTGCGCAACCGACTGCGGAAGCTGTGATGATGTCTGTAGCACCACCGAAGTGGTCCAATGTGGCGCTCTTGTTACGGCCAATCTGTCCGATGAAGCCACCACCGATACAATCGAGTCCTATAATTGCCAAGCCGTCGAAGGCCTGAACCATGCCGGGGGCGAACGAGGCTTCAGCTTTACGCCAGCCTGTTCCGGACTTACCACTGTACAGGTTCTACGGACCGGGGGCGCTGGCGGCCTGTTGAATGTCCTGATTCTGGACGGTACCCAACCGTGTCGTGGTGAAAATTGCCTGCGCGCCGGACTTATGGACTCTCCAGAGCCTACGGCTGGCCAGGCTGTGGTCGAATTCTATGCCCAATCGGACCACCCCTACCGCATTCTGGTCGATGGGGGCGTCGGAGCAACGGGCAGTTTTAAGATGGCCATCTCCTGCCCGTGTGGAATTCCGCCGGAAGATTGCTCGGATGGGGTGGATAACGATCTCGATGGTAAAAAAGACTGTGGTGATCCCGACTGTTTCGAAACCGCTGGATGCGAAACAAACGAGTTCCAGTGCTTCAACTTCATCGATGACGACCTCGACGGGCTTACGGATTGCGCCGACGCCGATTGTGTCTCCGATGAAACCTGCATTGACGCTATCTGTCCCGATGGCCTGCCTCTGGGATGTGGCGATAGCCTGAACGGATTCCTCGGCGCTCTGAGTTCGGTCGACAAGTGGGACGCCTATATCTGTCAGGAGGGTAGTTATCAGGGTAGCGAACAGATCTTCCGTATTGTGCCCGACTGTGACGGAACCGTAACGTTGTCCTGGACACGCAGCGACGATGGCGGGGGCTCCATCGATGTCCTTGTCTTTGACAACGCTTTGAGTTGTGATGTGTCAGGCTCCTGTCTGACGGCCGGGTTGGAAAGCGAAGAGACGGATAGTGGAACTGTGACATTTGAGGCCGCTATCGGCTCCAGCCGCGTCGCGGTGGTCGATGGCCGAGACGGGTTGATCGGCGACTTCACCATCTCTGCCACATGCGACTGCGAAGGACTGGCAACAGAACTCTGCCAGAATGGATTTGATGATGACGGGGATGATGCGGTGGATTGTGCGGACTCCGACTGCGCCGCCAACAGCGTCTGCGCCCCTGAGAATTGCGCCGATGACACGGATGATAACAATAATTATCTAATCGACTGTCTAGACCCCGTTTGTCATACATCGGGTAGCTGCCTGTCGGCCGGTGAAGCGTGTACTCTGGACGATGCACCGGCCCTGGTTCCCGGCCTGTTCGATGGCTCTACCATCGGCAGGATGGATTATTTCTGGGCCCTGGCTGAC
>Ga0310121_10001426_pt1 | contig 24475 bp, 17 predicted proteins | sample CB27_Tmax_986_MG_FD_203504 | JGI IMG/M metagenome (GOLD analysis project Ga0310121, IMG submission 203504) | Marine microbial communities from Western Arctic Ocean, Canada - CB27_Tmax_986 | ecosystem: Environmental > Aquatic > Marine > Oceanic | place: Canada: Western Arctic Ocean | collected...
TGCGCCAGGAACGGCGCCAGCCGTCCGTCGCTCATGGTTGTTTGCAGCATCACGATGACGTCGCACCGCTCGGAGCGGCAGGCTTGGACGGCGGATTCCAGCGTTGAGCGGTCAACGGCCTTCGGGGGAACGAAAATCTCATCGGCGCCGTCCTCAAATTGTTGAAGAACCAGCCGATCGATCTTCGCGCCCCACTCCGGATCGAACCCGGGTCTTTTTCGCCCAAGGAAGAGGATGCCGATTCTGGTTGGAGTAGCCACGATTTGGTTCGTTTCGAATTCGAACTGCCTCACATCTCTTCCAGGCGGGATCTACGACGAGGTTTGTTCATGAGAAAGAGAACGCTTCGAATGAACCGCTTCGGGTTAGCCGCAGAGCGAAGTGGCGCGACGAATCCGAAGTCGCGTTCGATTCAGCTGTTCGACATCTCCTCATTCAATTCTGCGTCTTGCAGAGATCGCCTTGTTTCTTCTGTACGTGGATGGCGATGCTTTCCTTGATCGTAACACCTTTGGGCAATTAAAGATAGTCTATTACGAGTTGCCTGACGCTATCGAGATGCCTCGGGCGTTTTCCTTGGGCTTGGCATCTTGGAGTGATGTGTCGTGTGTATATTGGAAACCAGAAGGAATACGCAAATGGATAAGTTCGAACGCCGCCTCTAGTCGGGTGATTTCAGACTTGGCGTCCGATCGTGCCATCTCCAGATACGGCACGGCGAAACACTATGACGCGGACGTTGCAAATGTCGCGGAATGAATATAAGGTGCCGTTACGTTGTTTCAGGAGGGAATGGATCAGGTGGAAACGTTAGATGCCTTCAAGTTGAAGGGGCGCGTGGCACTGGTGACCGGCGGGGCGCGGCACCTGGGGTACGACATGGCCGATGCGCTGGCCGAGGCAGGCGCGGATCTCGTGATCACGTCGCGGAGCCTGGAGAGCGTCGAGGCGGCGGCGGGCCGGTTATGCCAGGAGAGGGGCGTGCAAGTGTTGCCCCTGGCGCTGGACGTCAGGGACGCGGCGCGGGTGGCCGAGGTGGTGACGAAAGCTCACGATTGGAAAGGGCGGCTCGACATCCTCGTGAACAACGCGGGCGGGGATTCGGGCGACGGTCCCTGCCACCTGTTCGAGCGATCCCCGGAGGACATGGAGACGCTGATCGCCACCAACCTCACCGGCTCGCTCTTCTGTTGCCAGGCCGCGGCCCGCCTGATGGCCCGGCAGGGACACGGCAAAATTATCAACATCGCTTCGATCGCAGGCCTGGTGGGGCGGGACCGCCGGATGTACGAGAAGAACGACATGGCGGAGCAACCGATCGATTACGCGGCCGCCAAGGCAGGCGTCATCGGCATGACCCTCGACCTCGCCGGATTGCTCGGGCCCATGGGCATTTGCGTTAACGCCATCTCTCCCGGCGGTTTCGCCCGCGGACAGCCGGGCACCTTCGAGCAGGACTACGCGAACGAGGTGCCCTTGGGCCGGATGGGGCGCGACGGCAGCGTGGACCTGAAGGGCGCAGTGCTCTTCCTCGCGTCGGAGGCGTCCGATTACGTCACCGGCCAGAACCTGGTCGTGGACGGGGGCTTCGCGATCTGGAAGTGAAGCGCCGGATCGTCATTGTCGGCCTGGGTTCGATCGGGCGGCGCCACGCGCGTCTGCTCAACCAACGGGAAGACGTCGCGGTCGAGTTCTGTGAGCCGGATGCGGCAAACCTGCAACGGGCAGTGGAGGAATGCGGCGCGCATCCCGTCCATGACACGTTCGAGGCAGCACTGGAATCGCGACCGGAGAGCGTGCTGATCGCCACCCCGCACAGCCTGCATGCCGCCCAGACCATCCCCGCCCTCGAGGCGGGGATCCACGTCTTGTGCGAGAAGCCGATCAGCGACAACGTTGCGGACGGGCGGCGCATGCTCGCCGCTGCCGCGGCGAGCGGGCGTATCCTGGACGTGGGTTTCATGCTCCATTTCCACCCCGGCCTGCTGCGCCTCCGGGAACTGATTCGGGACAGGACGCTGGGCACGATTGTGCACGTTCACTGCCGCGTGGGCTCGTATATCACCCTCGTCAACTCCACCTCACGACACCAGGCGAAGGTGGAAGGCGCGCTGCTGCTGGACTACACGCACCAGCCCGACCTGCTGGCCTGGTTTCTTGAGAAACGTCCGGCGGGCGTGTATATGACGGGCGCACAGACGGGCGAAATGGAATTCAGCAGCAACCCGAACTGCGCGACGCTGGTCTGCGACTACGACGAGCCGCTCCTGGCCACGGTACACCTGAACTACCTGCAGATGCCGGAGCGTGCCGAGTACGAGGTGGTGGGGGACAGGGGCTGGGCGGTCTACGACTTCAACACGGGGTTGATCCGCCGGGGCCGGCGGGAAGAGCAGGACGTTGTCGAGGAGAGGATCCCCACCGAGCGCGATTCCGTGTACGCGGCCGAGCACCAGGCCTTCTTCGATACGATCGACGGCAAGCGCGAGCCCGAGAGCCCCGCCGAAAAAGCCCTCGTCTCCCTGGAGATCGTGGAAGCGGCCCTGGTGTCCTGGCGGCAACAGCAGCGGGTAGCCCTCTCCGCCGGATAGGATCACTACGAGGGAAAGCGCAAGGTGAATACGTGATCGTCAGCCCTCGTTCCGCCACCAGCGGAATTCATTGCTTCCGCGCTCGGCCACGGCAGCGATGTCGAGGCGGCCGTCTCCGTCCAGGTCCGCAACAAGCACCTGATTAGCCTTCGGCCAGTTCTCCTTCAATACCTGCATCGTCCACGGACCGCACGGGTCGCCCTCGTGCTTGAACAGTGCGACTTTCCCCTCCGCGCCCCAAGCCGTCGCGACCACTTCCACCTGCCCGTCCCCGTCCAGATCGGCGGCCACGGCATCGGACGCATTGGGGAAATCGTCGCAGATGACATGTTCCTGCCAGTGCACCCGGCGCGGATCACCACTGTTCTCGTACCAGACCACCCGGTTGGCCGCTCCGGTTTCGCCGCGTCTAAACGTGAGTGCCATGACCACGTCAATATTTCCGTCACCGTCCATGTCCACCGGATGCCCGTGCGACGGGCAGCAATCCGCCGCGATGATGTGCTTCTTCCACGGCCGGGCAACGGGATCACCGCTGTTTTCGTACCAGACCACCTGCCGGCCCGTCAACGCGGTACCAAAGAGATCCGAGGTTCCGTCCCCGGTGAGGTCCACGGCCTCGATGGTCCGGGTTTCGCCGATATTCTCCTCGATCAGGTGTTTGATCCAGTTGCCGTCCCGATTCTCGAACCAGACAAACCGGTTCCCTAGCCAACTGGAGGCCGCGACATCCAGCGTGCCGTTTCCCGTAAGATCGGCGAGAGCCACGTCGTACGCGCCGGGCAATCCACCTTCGGTGATATAATGAATGTCCCACCCATGATCGTCCCGGGGATGACCGCGGTTTTCGAACCAGAGAACATTCGCGTTCGAATTGTCGACGATCACCACGTCCGGATGTCCATTCCCGTTCATATCGCCGATCGCATGCCGCTCGAATCGCTCATAGGTGAAGGGATCCATGTCCCGTCCCTTCGGTCCCTTGCTTCCCAGCACGACCCGCCCGCTTTCCAGGATGGCCGGATGCCTGTGGTCGTGAATGATGCGTTTCGTGAAGTTTCCTTTTCCGTCGTTCTCGAACCAGTAAAGTCCCTTATGCGCATCGGCGCTGACCAGGTCCAGGTCGCCGTCCCCATCGATATCTGCGGCGGTAATTCCGAAGGCGTAGCTGTAGCCTTCCATGATAAGGTGTTCAGTGAACGGGAGAGGAAGCGCCATGGGTGGTTCTCGGAGTCCTTTCGGTTTTATAACCGCGGATTACGCGGATTGCAAACGGATGGACGCGGTTGTTGATCCGGACTTCAAGGATCGTAGCACGGGTCGAACACGCGTGCTACGATCTTTGGGTTCCGCGGCCTGTAATTTCCGCGCCTAATCCCAGGGCCATCCATCAAACAAAGGGTTGTCGGTCGACCGATAACCCAACGGAAAAGGGGCTCCCGGGACCCAGGCTACGTGGCCGTCCGCAAAGGCGAAATTGTCGCCGCCATCGTGGGGATGCTTGAGCCACCAATCGGGATGTTTTCCCGGATGCTGTATGAACGCGCCACGCGTCACGACGCTGTGCGACAAATCCATGAAAATTGCGGTTTTCACCGGCCGAAGAATCTCCATCCTGGCGGTCGTCGGCCAGGGACCGTTCGCTCTCCAGTTCGCGGCATTCGGCCAGCCCGCGGCATGAGTCTGCTCGATCATCTGGTTGTAGCCGTACCCCCAGCCGTCCCAGCCGGGGTTCTTTTCCTGTGACGAAGGACAGTCGAAAAGGCGCGACAGTTTCACTCCCCGTTGCCAACCGTTCACGTCTATAACCTCGGAGAGTGTCTCATACCACTTTCGGTGGCCCGGGATCCCCGCCGTCCACCCCACCCGGGGATAATAGCCGTCGTGGTCATTGATGTACTGCTCGCACGCCAGGCTGATCTGTTTCAGGTTGTTAATGCAAAAGGTCCGCCGTCCCATCTCCTGCGCCCGTTTCACCGCCGGCACCAGTAGCGCGGCCAGGATGGCGATGATCGCAATCACAACCAGCAGTTCGATTAAAGTGAACCCTCTCGGGGCAACATCGGCACGACTCGGCGGCGGCCACGAAGCCCGGGAAACGGTGCATGGGCGACAACAGCGGAGATTTGAGACTTTCTTCAAACGCATGAACATTGGAACTCATTGTACGCCCCGCCACGCTTGGATGCCAGCATGTTTTTTACGGTCATTCCCCAATTGCCGGTTCCCCTGCTTGGCTGGCTAGTGCATCGTTCGATGCACTAGTCCCAGGGCCATCCATCAAACAAGCTGTTGTCGGTGGATCGATAACCGAATGGAAAGGGCGCGCCGGGTACCCAGGACACATGTCCGTCCGCCCAGCCAAAGTTATCGCCTCCATCGTGGGGATGCTTGAGCCACCAATCGGGATGGAGCCCCAGATCCTGTATGAACCCGCCTTGCGTCGCGATGCCGTATGACAAATCCATAAAAACTACGGTTTTCGCTGGTCGCACAACCTCAATTCTGCTGGTCATCTTCCAGGGACCTTGACTGGCCCAAGCCCCGGCGCTTGGCCACGTCTTCGCCTGCGCCATCTCGAGCTGATGATTGTAACCATACCCCCAGCCGTCCCAGCCGGGGTTCTTTTCCTGTGCCGAAGGACAATCGAACAGGGGCGAGAGCTTCACTCCCGGCTGCCAACCATTTATATCCAGAACCCCACTGAGCGTCTCCCACCAACCTCGGTGTACCGGCGCCGACCACCCTGTATGCGGAAAGTGGCCGTCGTGGTCATTCATAAACTGTTCGCACGCCATGCGAATCTGTCTCAGGTTGTTGATGCAATGGGTCCGGCGTGCTTTCTCCTGCGCCTGTCGAAGCGCCGGTACCAGCAGCGCGGCCAGAATGGCAATAATCGCGATCACCACCAGCAGTTCGATCAACGTGAACCCATTCGGGGCAACGTCGGCACGGCGATGATTGTTTGTATCCATCGGTTCAAGCATATCTCATTCGCCGGACCCGGCTATCGTCCTACGCTGCCGATTCGCGTACAAAGGCAGGTCTTTCATTGTATGCCCTTCCGCTTCCGGATTCCAGCTCAATCTTCGGTTTGATCAGAGCACTGAAAGGGTACCCCTCATGCACTTGCCGGCAGCCGCTAAAGAACGCAAAGTACGCAAAAATTCGATATACATTTCCTTGCGACCCTTGCGTACTTTCGCGGCCACTTTGCGGAGCCTTGGGTTCCGGTTGTCGACCTCTACACGGGTCGGATGGGTGTGCTCCGGCGGTGGTTCCGTGCTTGGGGCTTCGCTACACGGGTCGGATACCCGTGCTACGGCCGAGGCTCCGTGCCTGGGCACCGCCACGATGCGTCGCTCCGGCGGTTGGCTCCAGTCCAAAGCCGCGCTACTCGGGTTGAAAACGGAAGGAGTAGAGGTCGGCGTCCTGGAGAACAAAACGAAGGCGAACGGGTGTTCCCTCCAGTCGCTTCACGTCACCCCCACCCTCCCAGGAAACAATGTGTTTGATTTCGTCTCCGAAAATGTCCGGGCATTGCTCCAACTTGAATCCTTCCATCGGTCGTCCGCTCTCTTCCTGGATCTCCACCCGCACGCTGCCCATCGCTGACGTCGCGTAGTTGAGGACCAGTTCCCGACCCTCGAACACGAACGGCTTCGTGACGAATTCTCCGCCCGCGTAGGGCGCGTACATGGAGACGAAGCCGTCGGTCCGGATCGTCCCGCGGCGCATCCGGCAACCTTCCACTCCCGGTTGAATCTCAGGCAGGTGCGAGTAGTAGCGTTCGATCCAGTAGAGCGACAGTTCCTCGGGCGAGGACTGCACAATTCCATTCACCGGAACGAGGTTGCGCTGAATCCACTTTTCCGGATCCGGACCGGGCCGATTAAATGCCTCCTGCCAGAACTTGAAGTGAAGCCCGTCACGGCTGGTCATGAGCCCGCCGTCCGACAGGCCGGGATAGGGATGCGTGGGATGTTTCTTGCGTTCCGGCGTGAATCGTTTCACCGGTCCGATCAGGATGTGCGGCGCGCGTTCATACGGCCGGATGTTGTTCATGTAGATCTGAATGTGGTCGCTCGGCGGATTCTCGTAGGTGATCGGCGTCCACGGTGACCAGTTGTAGAAGTCGTCCGAGCTCATGTGCCGAAGGCTGCGGTAGCCGCTGTGCACCTTGTGGCTTTCGTCGCCGCCTTCCCAGTAGCGCAGATAAGCGTGGTACTTCTTGTCGAGCGGATTCCAGAACACGGACTGTCCCCAGTCGGTATTCAGATCGTCGGGGATGAGGGGCTTCTCGAGCTTGGTCCAGTGGACCCCGTCCGGGGAGATCAGGCCGGGCATCCCCTTCAGATCCATCCCGCCGGCGGCCTTGTAACGCTCGGTATCGGGCACGGTGGGATTCGGGTCCTTGAAGGCGAACCAGCTTGCGGCCTCATCGACGTGCGGCCAGACGATGTTGTTCTTCTTGCTCCCTTCGAACTCGAAGAGGCCCAACTCGGGCCGGGTCCACTGAATCCCGTCGGGGCTCTCGGCGTAGCAAGCGACCTCGTGCGTCTGGTACCCCCGCTCCATGGTCCAGTTCGAGCCGCGGTAGTACATCTTGTACTGGCCGTCATCCGGGAAGATCACGGAGAAGAAGCCGGAGGTGTTTCCCTCCCAGGGATGTTCGAGGTGGCCTAGCGTTCCCTGCGTGTCGTAGACCATGACCACTTCCTGCGGAACGGGATGCTGCAGTTGCAGGCTGGCACCATCCATGGTGTCGATCAGGTAGTCGTCGATCAGCAATTCCAGGCGGGATCCGATATTCAGCATTACCTTTTTTCCTTTTGCGCCGTAAGCATGCATTCACCTGCTGTCCGCCTTCAACTCGGCCAGGAGGCGCACAATGCCATCGCGAACCAACTGTTCAGTCGATTGGGCCGGCGGCAGCCAGGGCGGCCCACGGGTCGGGAGACCCCAGGCCTCATAGCCGCCCGCCGGTCCCAGCTCGTAATCGTCCCGGGTGGCAACATAGGATGATATCCCGTTCACATGGTTAAAGAAAAGCGTATGCTTGAAGGTCGAAACCTCGTCAACGAACAGCTGGTACTCGGCAAACATTTCGCCGGTCGTGGTCAGGATACAGAGATCCTCGCCGATCGCGAGAGCGCGCATTGAGATCTCGAGCACCTGCGGCTCGCCGCTTTCGGCGATCTTCAACAGGGCCTGGTAGCGGCGGTTGTCCGGATCCTGATCCAACACCTTTCGGCACGCAGCGGGTGAGGGCGGATCCCGACGCGGCAGGGACAGGGTCATATCGCGTGACCTCAGGAGTCCGGGGATGACGGCGTTGTCGTCTTCGAGTGCCCGGGTGACGGCGACGGCGAGCGAGAGGCCCGCGGCATCGCAGGCGGCCAGGCCGCCGCGCAGGGGATAGCCATTGACGTTACCGCAACCGCCCTGCACAAACATGAACACGCAGTTTGCCTCATCCCCGGCGGCGGTCAGCTTCTCCAGGTGCTTGACGGCGTAACCCGGGAAGTCGGGTCCGATGGCCTCGCTGGACCAGTGGACAATCACGGGATGTGCGGCGTGCGAGAACAGCACCGCGATCTTTTTGCCATCCGTTCCCTTGGCACACAGCACGTCGACCCACGGCACGATTGGACCTTCCGGGTTTACCCCCATCGCGACCTGGGTCCCATGGCAGCTCGCGTAACCGTCTTGTGTCGGACCCGACTCGACGTCCAGGTCGAACCGGGCCGGGGAGTCCTTCCCCAGCGCTTCAAACCCGTTCAGTACCTGATAGGAATCTCCCCCGCCATGGGGACCGGTTGTCAGGTGGATCTCGCCCGCGGCGTCTGCAGCCACGGAGAAGTCCGTGAAGCCGACCACGAGAGGGTCCTGGCGATGATCGATGTTCCCCGTCTCGAACAGGAGGGCATCGTCCCGGTCCCAACCGTTGGCGTCTGCGTCCTCGTAACAGGCAACACGAGACCAGTCCTCGGGCCAGAGGTCGGCGTTGTAGTGATACCAGCGCAGTTCATAGGTTTTCTTCGGCTTCAGACCGCTCAGCTTAACCCGGATCGCGTCACCATCGGAGGGGCGGGCTTCGCACTGGTCTCGATACAAGTCCTGCAGGGGAGCCGCTTCGAGAGGAGAACGACGTCCACGGTCGTATGCCTGGCGGCTCCAGGATACGGCAAGGGTGATCCCGTTGACCGATCCCTCCGCTGTCCCGGGCCCGAGGCCCCCGCTTTTCGTCATCAAGCGGCGGTTGTAGCCGATCTGCGCGGGCGCTCTGCCAACGCGCAACGTGGCGGGCTGGAGATCGGCGGCGGCGGTCGTTACCAGGTCGACAATGGCCCCGGACAGCCACTTCCTGGATTCAGCGGACAAGTGCCGCCCGTCGACACCGGGCGCGTTGTGCGTCTGGCTTGGGCAGAGGATCGTGTTTCTCTCGGGGATGCCGGAGGCTTCACGGACCGTCTCGATCACTGACTCGGCGAAATCGTGTTGGATGGTTCCCAGGTCCAGCGTCACGATGGCCATGCGTTGTGTCTCGTGGGCGATCACCAGCGCGCGGGCATACAGATCCTGGTAGACCTCCTCCCGGTCTTTCACCCGGGTGATGACCGTCTCGGAGGCGCCGCACCTGAATTGTGCGGCGTCGGCCTCCATGCAGGCAGCACGCATCACCGCGGACAGGAAGAGTACTGGCACGTAGAGCCGCCTCATTTCGCTAACGTCTCATGCGAAATCCGCGGACACCTGGTCCGCCCGCACGGGGAACCCGTCTTTCGCAGGCACCTTGCCGACGGGATTCAGCCGGTAGGCGTCCTTGCCGCGGGCGGGATAGCTCTCGAAATGCGGCCACACCGACAAATCACACCGCACTTCGGCCGCCGAGTACCGCATGGTCAGCCCGGCGCGCATGCGGTCGGTTGTCGTGTTGGCCGGTGAACCGTGGATGATGGCGTCATCGTGAAGTGAGATCCGGCCGGCCCGGAGATTCAAGCTGACAACCTGGCCGGGATCGATGGAAGACTCGACAATTTCCTGGCCCAACATGTACTGCTCGCCGGTGACCGCGACATGTGCCACCTCGCCCACGCGATGACTGCCGCGCACAACCCGCATGGCGCCGTTCGTCTCGTCGGTGTCGAAGATCGCAAGCCAGGCGGTGACAGCCTTGTGCGGCGACAGCGGCCAGTACTGGGCGTCCTGGTGCCATGGGACCTCGGTATGATCCCCGGGGTACTTGCAAAAGAAACTAGCACCCCAGTGGAAAAAATCAGGTCCGAGAAGGTCTTCCACGTAATCCAGGATCGCCGGGGTATGGCACAGATCGTAGACTCATCGGTTGGCCTTGTGCCATTGATTGATGCGACTGATATCCACGCCGTCGGGAAGCAGGGCGCACAATTCTTGAAACCACCGCTGCAGATGCATGACGCCAGCGGCGTCAAGCAGTGGCATGGTTGAGAGGTAGCCCGCTTCGACGAATTGCTCTCGCTGTTCGGGCGTCAGACGTTCAACATCCGGGCGAAGCGAGAGTTGGGACACGGACCTGCCTCCCCGATCTTTCATCGAAGGAGCAACAGCTTGCCTTCCCGGACATCGGTCAGCGGGATCGTGACCGTTTGCGCCTGGTTCCTGAACTTCAGTTTCTTCAGGCCATCCGGAGTGATTTCGCTGACCTTCTTGCCCCTAATCCATGATGGCAGGGAGACCTTCACGTGGCCGGAGGGGATCGGCTCCTGCTCGAATGCCTCTCCCGTGGCCGTGTACTGCTCGTTTACCACCACGACCACCAGCGCGTCCCGGGCGGAGAGAATGGTTCTCGCCCAGAGGCCCTCCGATGCCCCCTCAACGGCCGCGACCGGGTATCCGCACACGAGCCAGGACCCTGCGTGCCCGAGTTGGCGGTTGAGCGGGCCGAGTCCATTCCAGAGGGCGTCGGCGGCCTTCTGCGCCTCCTCCCTTTCCGGTCCCTCCGGGAAGAACCGGACGCCGGCCATCACCCCGGCCGGATGCCCGTCGTAGATGAAGTAGTTGATCCCCCGGGCGCCGGCCCCGAGCGCGTGGTAGGCCATGATGCGCTGTTCTGCGGCGGTAAAGCAGCGGCAGTTTGAAGTGCCCCAGCCCATCCACAGGGTGGCGAAGCAGGCGAAGGGGCGGCTGGCCCTGGATGCAATCAGGGTTCTTCGGTAAACGCTCTTATAGTCGCTTTCTTCGCCGAGTGTAGGGAACAGGTAGGGATCCGTGTCGAAAATATCCGCCAGCGGGCCGTAGGTAAACCAGTTGTTCGGGGTGTAGGTGTTGTCTGTCAACACCAGGGAAGGCGTCTTGGGATCGAGTTCCGCCTGGTATCGAATCCGCTCGACCTGTTCCATGGCCGTGGCTCCCACCCACTCGGGATTGCTGGCGCCCGCCCTCCAGTGGGTTTCCAGCTTCCCGTCGATGGCCTTGTCCGCTTCGTCCCCGGGTGTGCCGAACCAGGTCCCCTGCCGGGAGGAGGCCGACGCGGTTGCCTCCAGTGGAGTGATCTCGCCTTCCTGGGTCGGGCCCGATTCGACGTCCAGGTCGAAACGGATCGGATTGCCTTCGTTCAAAATCTCGAACCCGTTCAGGACCTGGTAGGCATCCCCCTTGCTGTGAGGTCCGGTCGAAAGGTGGATCTCGCCTGCTGCGTTCGCTGTGACCGAGAAGTCCGTGTGACCCACCTTGATCGGATCCTGCAGGCAATCGATGCTTCCCGTCTCGAAGAGCAAAGGATCAGCCTTGTCCCAACCGTCGCCTGCCCGATCATGGTACGCAGCGACGCGGGCCCATCCCTTGGGCCAGACATCGGCGTTGTAGTGGTACCAGCGCAACTTGCAGGGGCGATTCGGTTCCAGGCCGGACAAGGCCACCCGGATGCTCTGCCAATCCGCCGAGCGGGCTTCGCACTGGTCGCGGTAGAGGGCCTCGCGCGCCCCGGCATTGTTATGCAGCCGGAACTCACCCCAGCGCGGTCCGCGGTCGTACGCCTGGCGATCCCAGGAAACGGAAAGGCGGACCCCGTCAGCCTCTCCCGTCGCTTCACCGGGCCCCAGGCCCCCGCGGCCGCTGCAGCTCACGAATGCGGGTCCACGCAAACCGTCGTTGATCTCGATCTCTCTCAGGCCGGGGCCGTCGTCAAGAGAACGAGGGATCAATATCCGGATCCGGCGGGTTGCCGTCGCGCCGACAGGGATCTCAATCGAGCGGTGGCCGCCCTGAGACTTGAAGGCCGCCAGCTGGTCCGCGCCCATCCGGGCGACCTCGTGCCACGCGTTCTCCTTCCAGGTCTCGATCACGCACTCCTGCATGTGGTGAGAAAACTCGTGGAGGGTCAGTTTCTCCACCATGGTCTCTTCCTCCAGGTCCAGGATGAACCAGTGGTCGTAGCGCCGTGCGAACTGCCAATCGAAACAATCCGGCTCGTCCTCGAGCATGTACGCGAAGAGGGCCGGGTGACCCTTCACTTCCTCGATCGACTTGCGCACCGGCTCGAGATCGAGGTTGTCATAGAAGTAGAATTTTCGGCCTGGGAAATAGGGGGCCCACACCTTCATGCCATGCGCATCCGCCTTGTCCAGCGCCTCCTTGGAGTACTTTCCGAAGCATTGGAAGGTGTTGAAATTCAGCCGCTGGAGCTCGGGCCAGTTGTCACACCCGAAAATCCCGATCTCGAAGAACGATTTCCACGCGCGGACCTCGCAGGCGGCTTCGTCTCCCTTGGTGTTGGTCGCCTTCAGGATGTGAAAGCTCCCCTCGGCCAGGGGGTCGGGCAGGTTGATGACGACCGGTGCGACGCCCTTGAAAAACCCTCTCATGTCACAGTGGTGCGTCACGTCGACGCCGTCCAGGTAGACGCGCGTGATTCCCCGCACGGGTTCGTATTCGCCGACGTAACCGGGCCGTGTCTCGATGAGCAGGTAAATCTTCTTCAGGTCCTGTTCGAAGGCGGCGGAGGCAATCCGCAGCCTTGGGCGAGCCGCAGGCAGGACGACCCGCAGGGGTTCGCCTCCCTTGCCGGTTACGAGTTCAACGGTCACATCGGGCGTGGTGACCTTCTGCAGGCGCACGACCACCTCGGAAAGACCGCCCGCGGGCACCAGGTCAGGCCGAACCCGCCACCAGGCGGCCATGCGTTGCTTGTGCAATTCCTGGACGGAAACGCCGTCCACACGGATCTTTTCGATCGCCACGGGATCCTTGCCGGGGTTGTAAACGAAGAGGTGCGCCGTCCCGCCGGCATGGCGTTCCGCCCCCCGCGAGCCCTCCAGCTTGAAGGGGATCACTCCTGGTGCAAGCTCGCCCGGGAGTTTGTCAGAAACAAGTTCCGCGGGAATCAGGTCCGGGATGAGATAGCCAGAGTCGAGTTCGAGGCCATGGTTGGTCTTGGCCTGGGTTGCGTTGCTGCAGGCGATGCCAAATCCTGCGATCAGCAGTAGGAGTCGAACCCTTGGTATCATGGCTGATGTGTATCCCTGTATCTCTTCGTTTGCAAGCACGGGTGACGGGTACGGATTGCGCGGTTCCTGTTACGAAATAATCTTCCGAAGGATTCATTTCCTCTCCAATGCCCTTGCTCGCGCGCCCTTCTCCCAGTGTCTGGATTTTCTTTCCCATGTTTTCTGCAGCCGGGTTCTCAGCTTCTCGTCCCCGGTGAGCACAATCATGCGGGCAAGCTCCAGATTCTTGATGTCCAGATGTACCGCTCCACTTCTCCGCTCGAAGGGCATCGTTTCACACAAGGGCATGCGGAACACATCTTCCACCCGGAACCAATCCGGCACGTGGACGGTCACGTTTGCCTGTTCCATGGCTTCGTATTCAAAGCTGCCTATCGGCGTCTTGGGATTCCATTCCGCCTGGCCGGTCGGGTGCGAGTCGTAGTTCTTGTTCACCAGGACCAGGATGAGGGAATGATCGGCACAAAGAAGCGTCTTCGTCCAAAGATGCTCCTGGTCGGTTTCCCCCCAGGTTTCCGGTAGCGGTTCGGAAATCGACAGAAGTGGCTGGAGGGTTTGCACCTCCTGGTGCAACCCTTTCAATTCCGCAATGAGCGGCTCGCTCTCGCGGGCGCCGTGCTTTTCGGGACGGGTTGGAGCCCAGGTCCACCAGGTGACGCCCTTTGCGCCCGCGGCAAGGGCGTAATGCAGCTTCAGGCGTGCCTCGCCCGGTTCCACCGGGCGGCCGAGCCCCCACTCCTCTATCCAGGCGACGTCGGGCAGGAGGTACGGGATCCGGGGGGCGCAGGCGCGCTTCACCAGGTAGCCCGTGGCGTAGGTGTAGTACGGGTCCCTGCCGTGCGAGTGCGTATAGGTACTGCGACTCAGGATGTCGGGAATCTTCGCGTAGGTGTTGATGCTGTCGGTCAGGTAGGCGGAGTCGAGATTGATAAAGGTCAGGCTGCTGGGGCCCGTCGTGCGATACTGAGCGGTCATCTGTTCCATCGTGAGCGCAAGAGCGCCCAGACGCTCCGGCTTCGGCACATCCAGAAACTTTTCAATCCGCTTGCCCTTGTCCCAGGCGCGGTCCTTGGCATCCGGTTCATCGTAGACAATGTAGGCGAATACCGGCAGGTCCAGCGCCTCCACCTGTTCTATAATCTCCGTCTGCACCGGAAGCCTCCCCCTGTCGCCGCAGCCCATGATCGCCTTGTAGTCGAGTCTCTTCAGTTCCTGCAGAAGCTCGACGGACATCCAATGGCCGAACGTCGACGCGACGTTGAGGTTGACCTGAGGGAGCAAGGGAAGGCTTTCGAACCACTCGAGACTGAAGATCGCGCACGGGAACGTGTCGCAATCCCAGGCGCGTACCATGGAGGCCGTTCCCGTGCCGTCATCGGTCTCGACCTTTACGAGGTGGTAGCTGCCGTACCGCAAGGCCTTATCCAGACTGAGTTTCACGAGAGCCGTCCCGCGATGGAAATCCGGCGAAGAGAAGGTTGCCCTGCCGGTGACATCCTCTCCGTCCAAGAATACCCTCGATACGCTCGCCGCGCTTCCGGCATTCCTCGCGACGTAGATGTATACCTGGTCCATCTTGCGGTTGAAACTGACGTAGCCGAGCTCAATGGGGGGTGTGCGCTTTGTGCTCACCCTGCATGTGAACTCCTCTTCCCTGCCGCGGGGCTTGCCCAGTGCCGAGAACGCTTCCAACCGGATCTCGCTCTCCTCGCTCTCGGGGAGACGCTTCATCCGGATGATTACCTCCGCCATCGCGCCCGGCGGGATCGACTCCGGCAGAACGCGCCACCAGGGCACAGCGAGATCCTCCCTCAGGTCCTCGACAGAACGGCCGTCAATCGAGATTTCTCGAATCCCGGCGGGAGTATCCCAGGGATTCCGAACATAGATGTGGTAGTAGCCGCCGGGCTGCCAGTGATCCGGGTAGAATTGCTCCTTGAAACTCCGGCTCCGGTGCCCGGTCATCGCCGGGTCGTCTGCAATCACCTTGTCCGGGCTGAAGAAGGCCAGGTCGACCCATTCGTCCGCGGGATCGGCAAAAGCCGGGAAGGCAAGGACCAGGCAGAACACCGCCCGGATACTGCTCATTGGAATCCTAATCATGTCGATTGAAGCACCTGGAAGCATTGCTCCGGTTTTATTTTCGTCTCGATCTATATCGAAGATAAGGGTCGAGGCAAAGATTTCGAACTTTAATTGGCCCGGTACACCTCGATGCTATAGTCGTTCTCTCTCTTCTCCCCCGTGGGAGGATCCTGCATGAGCAGTCGCACCCGTTTGGGGAGGACCCGGATGATGGGAGACATGGCAGAGTTTTCCCGTGAACAACGGTTGTTACTTCGTTTCTTTTGACTGGGCGATCCGTTGCCGGCGTTTCGCTGTCTCCTCCCACGCCTTCGTCAGCCGTTCCCGTAGTCCGTTGTCCCGGGTCAGCACCAGCATCCGGGCGAACTCGAGTTCTTTGATGCGCATGCTGATCCGATCATCGTTCCTTCGGAAGCGCATCGTTTCCGCCTCGGGCATCGCGAAGACGTCTTCCACCCGGAACCAATCCGGCAGGTTTACGGTCACCTCCGTCTCTTCCATGGGCTCGTATTCAAAACGCGGCTCCGCCGTTTCGGGGGTGCGGAAAATTTCTCCGGGCTCGTGGACGTCGTAGTTTCGGTTCACCAGGATCAGGATGAGGGAATGATCGGCGCTGAGCAGCGTCTTTGTCCAGAGATGCTCGTTGTCGCTCTCCGCCCAGGTCTCGGGCAACGGTTCCGAGATGGAAAGGAGCGGCTGCAGCGTCCGCACCTCCCGATGCAGTCGTTTCAGCTCCGCCTGGAGGGGTTCGCTCTTCTGGACACCGTGTTTAAGCGTTTTCGGGGTAGGGCTCCAGGCCCACCAGGTGATGCCCTTCGCGCCCGCGGCCAGGGCGTAGTGCATCTTCAGTCTCGCCTCGCCCGGCTCCACGTGCCGGCCGAGTCCCCACTCCTCGACCCAGGCGGCATCGGGGAAAAGGTATGGGATCCGGGGGGCGCAGGCGCGCTTCAGCAGATAGCCCGTGTTGTACACGAAGAACGGATCCCTGCCGTGGGACTGGGTATACGTGCTGCGACTCGTTACATCGGCAATTTTCGCATACATGTTGATGTTGTCGGGAATGTAGGTGGAATCGATATTGAACATGTTGAAGGTGCCGGGCGCGGCCTCGCGATACTGGGCTGCCGCCTGTTCCAGAAGAAGCGCATGCGCGCCGAGCCGCTCGGGCTCGGGCAGTTTCTGAAACTTCCTCACCCGCGGGTCCTTGTCGCAGGAGAAATCCTTCGCGTCCGCTTCATCGTTCATGTAGTAGGCGAAGACCGGCAGATCCAACTCGTTGATCTTCTCGATGATCTCCGTTTCCACCGTGAGCCTCCCCCGGTCGCCGCAGCCCATGATTGCCTTGTAGTTGCGCCGCTTCAGCTCCTGCAGCAGCTCGATGGACATCCAGTGGCCGTAGGTCGAGGACAGGTTGAGGTTTAGTTGGGGAAGCGTGTCAAGATTGTGCATCCACTCCAGGTTGAAGATCGCGCACGGAAAAAAACCACAATCCCATGCCCGAACCATGGAGGCGGTAGCCGCACCGGCATCGGTCTCGACTTTCACCAGGTGGTACGCGCCGTAGGTGAGTGCTTCGTCCAGGGAGAGTTTTATCAGCGCCGTGCGATGAAAAAATTCGGGCGAATAGAACTCGGCCTGGTCGGTGACATCTTCCCCGTCCCAGAACACCCTCGTCACCTTTGCGCTGCTCCCGGCATGCCGCTCCAGGTAGATGTAGGCTTCGTCCATCTCGCGGTTGAAGCTGACATAGCCAAGCTCGATGGGCGGGATACGCGTTCGGTTCACGGTGCACGTGATTTCCTGATCCTTGCCGCGGGGCTGGGCGGTCGGCGAGAACGCATCGAACCGGATCTCATGCTCCTCGTTTTCGGGAAGATGTTTCAACTTGATGATCGCCTCCGCGATCCCGCCCGGCGGGATCGGATGCGGCATCACGCGCCACCAGGGCACGGCCAGGTTCTCATCTCTCAGGTCCTCCACGAATTGGCCGTCGAGATGAATCTCCCTGACCTTGAGCGGGGTGTCCCATGGGTTCCGGATGAACACATGAATGTGCCCGCCCAGCTGCGAGTACTTGGGATGGAACTGCTCGGGAAACGACCAGCCTTCATACCAGGGGTGCGCCGGTTCATGCGTCACCTCCTTGTCCGGACTGAAGAAGGCCAGATCCACCCACTCGTGGCCTTCGAAGGTGGTTTCGGCCGCCGCGAACGGCAGGAATGCGCAACTGGCGAAAAGAAACAAACAGAACACAACCCGGGTGCTGTTCATGCCCCCCCCCATTGTTTTGGTGCTAGTTTGAGGAAATCTATCGCGCCATTGTGTCTCTTCATCTCTCCTCCTCGTCGCATGGTGAGAATTCCGGGATTGGTTCGATGGCTGCCACGCGGATGGATTCGAAACGCGCCCGTCCGCCCTCCGCGTAGAGTGCCAACTCCCCGCCCGTAGGCATCTCCATCGGGGTCGTGAAGACCCATCGCTCGTCGAGGTAAGCCTCCAGGTGCTCGTCCCTGAGAAAGATGCGCAGATGATAAGTCCGCCCTCGCTCCAGGGGGAAGCGGGAGCTGTCCTGGGGACAGAATCCCGCGCCCGCAAAGGCATCGTATTTCGTGGTGCCGATATGAAGTGTCCCCGCCTCGAAGTCCAGCACCAGCACGCCCGCGTCCCCTTCGCAGTAGAGTCCCTGCTGATATCGGAACAGGATCCCGACCCGGCGGGCGCCCTCGGAGCAAAGTTCGAGCGCCACGTGTGCATCGCCCACGTATCCCGGAAGCACCGCCGCACTCCCGAGGGCCTTGCTATCCGCCCGAACCACCTTGTCACCGATGTCCCATGCGCCGACCCCGCCTTCCGGCTGATCCGTTCGGAGGCCCTTGAAACCCTCGCGGATGACCCCGGTCTCCAGCTTCTCGAGCGCGGAAAAGTACTCCAGCCAGAGCGTGCCATCCGGCCGCTGGCGGACCCGCTTGGGCGCGCCAAATGCCGTCCGGGGGCTGTTCACGTGGTGAGTGAGGAGCCGCCCGCCCTCGTAGGGAATCGTTCTTCCCACGGTGGCAACCATTTGGAAATTGCTGTACCCGACCAGCAGGCAGTCATCGGGCTTCACGTAGGGTCCTTCGAACGCCTCGCTCATTAGGTAAAAGGTGCCCACGGCCGCATCTTTCGTCGCCGTGTCCAGGCGAATGCCTCCCAGGGAGTTCGTGGCGAAGGCCACGTAATGGAAATCACCCATTTGGAACACGTCCGGCACCTCGGTGTGATAGAAATCCTGACCCGGGGTGGCGATCGGGGGAAGGTTCTCCCAGTGGATGAGATCCCGGGAGCGCGTGTGCGCCACCGCCGCCCCCGTGTCGGCGTGACTCCATTGCGGCAACCGGGCGCAGAGGAATGCGTGGTAGTATCCGTCTGCCTCATCGAAGATAATGCAGGGGTCGCGCCAGTCCACCGTGTCGTAGAAAAAACCGGGGGCAGGTTCGGCCTGGTAGTGGGGGGCGGTCGGCCGCATGACGGGATTGGCTGGGTGAGGCGTCCAGTGCACTAGGTCCGGCGAGGTGAAGACGCCCACCACTTGAACGCCCTTGTAGTTGCTGCCCGCGTACAAGTAGAACGTGCCCTCGTGATGGACGGTCGTTCCCGTGAGCACCAGTGGAAACTCGTTCCATTCCCCGGGAGCGCCCCAGGTCTGGATCGAGGGCCAGAGCTCCCAGTGGACGAGGTCCCGGCTGAAGGCGTGCCCAAGGCCCCGCCTGGGACGCTGGGCCTCCAGGAAGAACAGGTGGTACCCGTCCTCCCAGGGAAAGATCCACGTGTCCCACAGTCTCCTGCTCTTGGGGGGCCTGAAGATCATTTTTGTGTCCCGGGCTCTTGCCCGGCCCGGTAGACCTCGATGTTGTAGTACAATTCCGGCCCTCTGGCTGGATCGGGCATCAGGACTCGCACCCGGTCGCTCCGTACCCCTTGGAGTGAAAAGGTCCGCATCATTTTGCTCTCCGCCCGCTCGAACTCCTGGTCCTCGAGCTGGAACCAGGGCTCCTCAAAACTCTCTGTCTCTGCCAGGTGGTCCGTGTAGAGTTCCTCTGCTGCCGGCTCAACCACCCGCCACTCGTCATCCTGGAACACGGCGAACTGGTAGTTCACGTCCCCCATGACCACCACGGCTTCGTCCAGGTCTTCCTCTTCGGGGAACGTGACTTGAAACCAGCGGTTTGATCCCCACAGCTCCGGTACCCACTTGAATCTCCCAGGTAAACCGAGCTTCCAGTTGCTGCCCCGGTAGCCGTCGATCATGCGCAAGGGCTGGGTCGGCGATTTGTTTCGTTCTTCCTCGGAGTCCGCGACCAGAAACCCGCTGGAGGCCGTGAGCATTGCACCCTTCCAGCAGAGAGCGAGGTTGTTTTCCAGCCTTCGCTCGCGCTCGGCGCGCAGACCGGCGAGTCGCTCCTCGGCGGCAAGGACATCGACGGGTGCTTCGATCTCCCAGTTCGCATAGAGATGCGCGGTCTGCGGTGCGAAGTGATTTTTCAGCGTGCCATCGGTGCTGCGCACCTGGCGGTTCTCCCCGACGACCTGGAATGTACCGTCGGCGGGCACTTCCACGCTGACCTCGGCCGGTTTCTTGCCGGCATTCACAACCGCGAGAAGCCCGCGTTTGCCATTCCGGAATACGGCGGCATGCACGTGCTCGGTGTTTGTCTCCACCTTCTCCATATCCCAGAGCAGGATCTCCTCCAGTCCGCGCAACTCCTGGACCGTGTAGCCCACCGCCCGCCAGAGGTTGGGATAGGCGGTCCGAACCGGAAACGTTTGTATGTTCGCGGTGTAGTAGCAAATCCCCCGGACTCCCAGGACGATGCCCATCCAGGCCGCCCCGCGAACGTGGTTGTAGGAGGGCTCCCGATCAGCCTCCGTGGGCTCATAGGCACTGTTGTTAAAGGATTGGGGGATGAACCAGACCGGGCGCCTGTCGGCCATGACCTCGAGGGCGGTTCCTACCCGTCCGAGTATCCCATTCATGTCGTATTCCTCCCCCCGAAAGCAGTACATATTGACCATCATCACATCCGCCGCGTCCGTGTAGTGCGGGTACTGGCGGATGTAGTTGTTGCAACCGAACGTTGGGTGGTACGGGTCGAGGTCGGCGAAGCGACGGCACTCCCGACGAAAGTCCGCGGCCTGCTGGGGAGGGGGTTCGTCGTAGATATAGTACCCGAGTATGGCTCCCGACTCGCTGAACTCCCGTACTTCCTCCGGATCCGTGGGGCGTTCCTTTCCGGTTTTTCTATCCCAGATCAGATCGCGCCAATTGGCAATGAGGCGCAGGCCGTGCTTGAGGGCTTCGGCCCGGAATTCTGCATCGGCCCGATGGTACACCGGCCCGGCGCAGTTGAAACCCATCCGGGCCAGCACGTCCAGGTCGCCCAGAGAGGGGTTATAGATGCTGATGGGAAAGATGGGGCGCCCGTTCACCAGCATCCGGTTTTGCTCGTCGATCGTCACCTCGTCGGGCGCGGCCTCACGCACCGGGAGGTCCCGGTTGATCGTCAGGACTTCCTCGCCTTCCGGATCCGTCGCCGTCACACACAACGTCAGGTTGCTCGCCTCCGCGGCGGACGGCGGGTTAGCCAGTTGGAAAGTAATGATCTGCGGATCCGCGGTCGTCGCCAGCGTCTGCGCCTCGGCGATCGGCTTGTCCCCATCCAGAAGAATCGCTTCGATCCGATGCTTCCTCGCCCACGAAGGAAAATCCACTTCCACCCGCGCCTCCACCCTGCCCGCGGGACTGCTGGCGTGGAAAGCTCCCCGGAAATGAGGCACCAGGATGTCGATTCGCACGGATTCCTGGGTCAGCTCCTTGGGGAGCAGGCGGATACTGTCCACGTAGAAATCGGTCCGGTCCTTGGATCCCCGGATTTGCAGCCGAGACCAGAATGTGATCTGGTGCACTCGGGAGCAGTCCATCTCCGCGGCGAGCCGCGCCGTATCGCAGTAGATCGTGGTCCAGGACTCCGGCGGCATCTCCCAGTAACCGTGCCCCGCATTACTCCCGTCTCCGGCATCGTAAAAGCCGATGCCGAGTTCAAGTTGTTCCGTGGTGGGGTTGTAGACATCCACCTCCACCCGTCGGTAGTCGCTCCAATCGGTGATGGTGCTCTCGGTCTTCCCCAGGGTGAGTGCGCATCGCGCCCAATACAAATGCTTCCTCTCCTCGGGCTCTTCCTTATACGGCGGATAGGAAAGCAGGGCGGAACCTTTCCCATGCGAAGCGCTCTCCTCCCGCCACTCCACCTGCACTTCGTATTCGCGGTTGCCCGGCATCAGCAGCTCCGTTTCCTCCTTCGTCTCGAAGCTGGTGAGGATGTGGAGAGAGCCTTCGCCATGGGCCGCCCAGGAGGTGAGGAGGAGGATGCTGAGCGTCAGGCTGGCTTCCCGCAGGATGTCATTCTTGTTTTTCACTGTAATGCCTTACATTTCCCCATCGCCGTCGCGAAGAATCGCGACAAGAATGAATTTGACCGGTTCCAAAAAAAAATGCAGCGCCCCGAAGGACGGGACGCTGCATCGAGATTCTATTTTGTCATCTCGAGATTATTTCGCTCTGCGGCGCAGAATCCCCAGGAACGCTCCGCCAATGGCCAGCAGCCCAAGCATGCCCGGCTCGGGGATGACCTGGACGCCATTGATCACAAAGAATTCATCATTGCCCGCGTTGCTACGTTCTGCAAACTCCAACCTGATAATACCTGAGCCAGGCAGAGCAACGTTGTCTATCGCCGTCACTGTGACATCGGTGAAGGCATCGGGCCCGAACGGATCGATGCTGGAGCCGTGCCTTCCGACCTCCGCGAGGAAGTTGCCGGCAACGTCCCTGTCCTGGTCGTAAATACTGAAGCCTGTGTGGTTATTAGACCAGGAATCGTTATCGAAGTGGAACAGGCGGACCGTATAATCGACGCCAACTTTCAGTGTCGCCTCTTCCGCGCTGATGGTGTTAGGGGAGCGCAGCTCGATAGCCGAGTCAATGTCGCCAGCATGATTATCGATGTGCCAATCCGCTAGGAGGGAATACCCGGGGTGCGTGTCAGGCAAGTTCCCGCCCGCGTTGCGGCTGCCTGGGTTGCGGAAATTCTGGGTCATGAGCTCGATGTTATTCTGTACGCCTATACGAGGGTGGGAGTGTCCAACGAGTTCAAATCCGGCCTGAAGGCCCTTCCCCCCGTTATCACTCAAATCGAAGCTGGCCAGGACGCTGTTCTGGGGCAGGATGTTCGCCTGCGCCGTGTTGCCGAACGCAAGGGTCAGCATGGCCAGACTTGCAGCAATACATGTTGTACGTGTGATCATGAGTTCATTCCTTTTCATGGGTTTTCTCCTAACTTTCGGGGAACATCGCGTTCCCACCGTTTGTTATACTTGTGGCTCCGTTATTCTCACCTGTTGGACTTCCTGCTGGTGAGGCACCCCAACTCGGAGAGTACTGTCTTAAGGTATTAACCACGACCCTGCGTGAAGGCAAGACAAAAGATATCAGGCAGGGTCACCGATGGCCTGGTTTGCCTTGGCTCGCGTGCATTTCTCGCCGGCAACGGCGAGAAATGCAGGAAATTCCAATAAAAAACCCCAAATCCAAAGCAAACATCAAATTTGAAATGCCAAGCTCCCAACTGTCTGTTTCGCAAAACCCGGACGTATTTGAATTTTGGAGTTTGAATATTTGGGATTTGGGGTGTGGAATTTGGAATTCTCAGCGCTCCCAAAGCCATCCGTTGAACAGCCTGCAGCCTATTGATCGATAGGCGATGTGAACGGGGTTATCCCCGCCCGAATGGAGGGGAGCCAGGAATCCTATTGAAGCCACGTACGGCGCGTCGCCAGTCTACGCCTTACTTCCTCACCACCCGATAGTTCTTGTTGGGATCGAGAGGCCCGGTGGGGTCGAAGAGCGTCATGGAGTCGCCGTTGCCGATGACGCTGGCGCCGGTGTGGCTGAAATCCGAGGACACCAGGTCCGGCGTGCACTCGAGATTGTACACCACGCCCGACTCGCTGTTGAAACTGATCCCGGCGGTGGCCTCGACCACGATCCTGGTGGAGGGCACCTCGGACGGGACGTTGTAGACCTGGAATCCATTGACCGCATAGAAATACTTATCGGGGTCGCTGTGTGCTCCGAACTCCAATTGAATCCTACCCGTAGAACTCGGACCCAAGGGTTTCGCCACCACTTCAATATCGGTGAAGCCCGCGACGTCCGGGTCCTGGTTGCTGCCGTGATCTCCTATCTCCACCAGGAATTTGGCTTCATCGGTCCTGTCCTCGTCGTAGACTCTGAAGCCTGTCCTACCATTCGCCCAGCCATCATTATCGTAGTGGAAGATCCGTACAATATACGGTTCGCCGGCTATTAGGACCGCGTCTAGCGGGTCGATGGTGTTAGGGGCGCGAATCTCGATAAACGCTTCGTAGGCCCTGTCATTATCGATGTGCCAATCGCGGAGCAGGTCCGCCTCGGGGTGCCCAATGAGGTATCCGGTTACGTTGCGCTGCCCTATACTATTAAAACCCCCACTAAACGCCTCGATGTTATTCTGTACGTTCATACGAGGGAATGAGTGTCCAACGAATTCAAAACCGGCCTGAATGTCGTCGCTGTCCGTTTGGTAATCGAAGCTGGCCAGGACGTTATTGGGATTGAGCGCGATGTCCGCCTGCGCCGTGCCGGTGAACGCAAACACAAGGGCTGAAATCCGGGTTATTCGTGCAATCATGGAATTTCTTTTTCTCATAAAGCTGTCTCCTTCTCTCAAGGTTACCCGCTCAAGCCTGCAAGCGACAAAGACCGAGTAATTAAATACCACGCTTCCCCATTATTGCAATTTTAAAACAATACTTACTTTCGGGGGGGGGGCTTCGAAACAGGGCTTGTCACAAATGGCTTGTGGGCGGGAGTTTATAGATGAGAACGGAGCCTCAGACCCGTACAGCAGTCGACAATCGGAACCACCGCCGTGGCACGGGGTAGTTCTCGATGTCGGCGAGACTCCGGGCGCGGTCCAGGGGAAACACGAGCCGCCGGAAATGGTAGAAATCGCCCGGGGCCCGGACGGTGCCGGTGTCGTTGATGGTCGACCCCTCGGGGATTCCAGACATGCCTGGGTACCCGGCATTCCCCCGTGCGGGCCGGCGCCACTCGCCAGTTCGCGACGCTCTTCACTTCGTCTCATGCTCCCTCGTTTGGGCGCTCCGCTGCCACTGTTTTGATGTCTCCTCCCACGACTTCGTGAGGCGCTCCCGCAGGCCTTTGTCCCGGGTCAG
>Ga0310121_10001427_pt1 | contig 24473 bp, 21 predicted proteins | sample CB27_Tmax_986_MG_FD_203504 | JGI IMG/M metagenome (GOLD analysis project Ga0310121, IMG submission 203504) | Marine microbial communities from Western Arctic Ocean, Canada - CB27_Tmax_986 | ecosystem: Environmental > Aquatic > Marine > Oceanic | place: Canada: Western Arctic Ocean | collected...
AATCCTCAACGTAGACCCGGCTACGCCTGCGGTTTCGCTCAATCGTTCGCGGCCAAATCTGGCGCAAATCTGAGCGCCAATTCTACCAAGTTATTTCTGAGCGAACCCCAAGGAATTCCTCCGTGCCAGGTTTACAACTGGGCGCAGCCAGTCCAGAATGGCGATTCAACTTCAGATCTTCCCTTTCATACAATCGGGAATCAATGATGCCTGAGCCAACATCGGGAGTCCAAACCGACCAAGAGCTGCTGCAGCAGGCCAGGGCCCAGGGACGGCCAGCTACGCTGAAGGCCTACTTCAAGCTTTCGGGTCCGGGCTGGTTGCAGAGCGCACTAACGTTGGGAGGCGGATCCCTGGCCAGCAGCCTCTACCTGGGGATCTTGTCGGGTTTTGCTCTCCTCTGGCTTCAGCCCCTGGCCATGCTCCTCGGCATTGTCATGCTGAGTGCCATCAGCTACGTGACACTCTCGACAGGAGAGCACCCGTTTCAGGCCATCAATCGGCACGTGAGCCCCCTTCTCGGTTGGGCTTGGGCTATCGCCACCCTTATGGCCAACATGGTCTGGTGCCTACCTCAGTTCAGTCTCGCGACCAGTGCGGTGCAGCAGAACCTCCTCCCTGGGCTCGTAGGATCCCAGGGACTCTTCGGCGATCTCGGAGGCAAGGCGATCATCTGCGGTGTCATTCTCGGCATCACCGTTTCCTTCACCTGGCTCTATGGGCGAGGAGGTCTGGCTGTAAAGCTGTATGAAGCGACTCTGAAGGTAGTGGTTGCGCTAATCGTCCTTTGCTTCGTTGTCGTCGTCCTTCGATTGAGCTTCTCTGAACAGGGACTCCAGTGGGCCTCCATTCTCTCTGGTTTCATCCCTGACCTGAGTACACTGTTCGAGCCTGCCGCCACCTATAAGCCGTTCCTGCAGACAGTGGACGAAGCCTCCCGAGAATTCTGGCGAAGCAAGATCCTGGGGATGCAGAGGGACGTCATGATCAGCGCGAGTGCAACCGCAGTCGGAATCAACATGACCTTCCTTCTGGGCTACTCACTGATTTCCCGGGGCTGGAATCGCGATTTTCGCGGCCTCGCCATCTTCGACCTTTCCACCGGGATGCTGATCCCCTTCTTGCTCGCCACCAGCTGCGTCGTTATTGCTTCTGCTAGCCAGTTCCATACCCGTCCCGCCCAGGGCCTCCTGGTCCAGGAAGGGACTCCACCGCCTCCCCATCTGGTGTCGGGTTACCAGCGCCTTCTGGCTGATCGAGTCAAGACCACGTCGCCGCAGCTGGGCGCTGGAGCAATCAAGGCAGCTGCGCAAAGTCTTCCAGAGGCCGAGAAGAGTCTCGCCGCCATGCTGGTCAAGCGGGATGCCTTCAATCTTGCCCAGTCACTGAAGCCATTGACGGGAAGCGTTTTTGCCAACGTCGTTTTCGGAATCGGCGTGGTGGGAATGGCGATGTCCAGCATCGCTATTTTGATGCTCATCTCCGGCTTCGTCGTCTGCGAGATGTTGGGGCTTCCCATCGGAGGACGGGCATTCCGACTGGGATCGCTGGCGGCTGCCGTAGGCGCCTTGGGTCCTTTCTTCTGGAAGGATGCCCAGTTCTGGCTTGCTGTTCCGACCTCGATCTTCGGTATGGCACTACTGCCGATCGCCTACGTCTCGTTCTTTCTCCTGATGAACCAGAAGAAACTGCTGGGGGAGAATCTTCCTCGTGGTCGGTCGCGAATCCTTTGGAACCTGCTGATGGTGTTGGCGACGAGCTTCTCCAGCTTCGGCTGCTTCTACAGCATCTGGTCTCGGACGGGCACCGCCGGCCTTGCCGTGGCGGCGGGATTGGTGCTGCTGGCCATCCTAGTGCATTTCTTGCGGAGAGACCGTTCGGTCGCTTCTTGACAGGACGTCCTCCTCGACGACAGGACGTCCTCCTCGACGAATCGTTCAAGGTTCACGTCAGTCCTGCCCCCGCTACGCTGCCCCATTCAAGAGCGAAACTTCCCGAGCCATGGAAGCCTGAAGCGCAAGCGAGAGGTTGGGGAACACCCCGAATCCCCCTGGCTTGGCTGTTTGCCGCGCCTCAGGCACCTTCGTCCCCCCATTGCGCTGCCGTCCAACCCCTCGCTCGCGCTTCAGGCTTCCTCACGTTTCGAATTATTGGGCGACCTGGAGGTGCGAGTTCCGAATGAAGTTTCGCGTCAGCCGTTTTCGGTTACAATGCCTCTGGAGGTTTTATCCGGATCGTCATCGTTCAGGCGCGGTAGAAAATCAGCTCGCATGCCAGATCAAGATCAGGATTCGGATCGGACCTCGATCCGGTTTGCGCTTCCCCTTCTCCTCCTAGCAATCTGCCTACTGGCCGTAATCCTGGGCTACGGGTGGTGGCGACAGAACCAGCTCGTCGAATCCACTGATGACGCCTACGTCCACGGGAACACTCCGCTCATCAGCTCTCGGGTGCCAGGAACCGTGACCGAGGTTCTGGTGGAAGAGAACCAATATGTTCAACGGGGAGAGTGCCTGCTCCGTCTGGACTCAGCGCAGGCCAAGGTAGCTATCAACCAGGCGAAAACCGCAGTTGATATGGCTAGCTCGAGACTCGAGGCGGCTCGCGTCTCGGTTCGCTACAGCCGAGATCACACCGACGCCCAGGTAGACGAAAAGCAGGCCCTTCTTCGGACCCTTCGCCAGAAAATCGAATCGGATCGAGCAGAGCTGGAGGAGCGGCAAAAGGAAGTCCAGGGACGGGCCGCAGCCCAGGAGAAGTCCCAGCTGCACCTGTCGAGGATGAAGTCACTGCACGCGACGGGTGTCGTATCAAGGGAGGCGCTGGATGATGCCATCGTAGAAGAGCGGATGTCCAGGGCCAACCTGGAGAGATTTGAGGCTGCGGAATTGACCATGGAAAAGATGGCAGAGGGGACTATTCGGAAGATGGACGAAATCCAGGCTCAGATCGCGCAGGCGAAGACAGGGTTTCTGTCCACGCAGATACGCTCGATTGAGCTCCGCTCACTAGCTTCGGCATTGGAAGGCGCTGAAGCCGATCTGGGGAAGACTCACTTAAACCTCTCCTACACCGAAATCTTCGCTCCCACCCACGGCTTCGTAAGCAAGAAAAACGTGGATGTCGGAAACAATGTGCAGCCGGGCAGAGCCCTGATGACCATCGTGCCCCTGAGAAGCGTCTGGATTCGGGCCAACTTCAAGGAAGACCAGCTTGAAGAAATCCGAATTGGACAGCCCGTAGAGATCGTCGCCGATGCTTATGAAGAAGAGCCCTATCGAGGTAGGGTTCACAGCATCAGCTCGGGCACTGGAGATGCCTTTTCCCTCCTCCCGCCAGAGAACGCTACCGGAAACTGGGTCAAGATCACGCGCAGAATTCCTGTAAAGATCGTCTTGGATCAGCCTCCTCGCGACGAATTTCCCCTGCGCATCGGTATGTCCGTTGGCGTGACGGTGGACACCCGTAACCGCTCTGGTCCTCGCCTCACAGGGCAAGAGTTCCGAGCCAAGATGAACGCCGACTGAGGCCAGGACTCATGTATGCATCCGTCGACGGTTCCTCTGCCCATCTGAACCCGATCTCTCCCGCCTCCGGCAGCCTCCGAGAAAAATGCCTGATCTCCTTCACCGTCTTGTTCGGGACCGTCATGGTCATGGCGGACATAAGCATCGTCAACGTGGCGCTTCCCCATCTAATGGGAGCCTTCGCTGAAACTCAGTCGGCAATTACCTGGATTGTAAGCAGTTACATTATTGCCGCCGTGATCTCGCTGACGATGACGGGCTGGCTCTGCACTGCCTTCGGACGAAAGCAAGTCTACCTTACCAGCTTTCTCGTCTTTATCGCGGCCTCGGTTGTGGCCGGCGCGGCTCAGACGTTCCCCCAGATGCTCTTCAGCAGGGCACTTCAAGGCATCGGTGGTGGAACCCTTATTCCCATCAGTCTGGCGATCGTGCGGGAAACCTTCCCACCTCGGGAACGCCCCATGGCCATGGCGTTCTATGGCATGGCTTTGATGATCAGCGCCGGCTCTGCGCCGGTGCTAGGCGGCTGGATCATCGAGCACTATGGCTGGCCTTGGATCTTCTACATCAACCTCCCTATAGGGCTGGTGGGGATCCTTCTGGTCAAGACCTACCTCAGAGATCCTGTCTATCTGAAGCGCGGACTCAAGAGAGTCGATTGGATAGGCATTCTTCTTCTGGCAATTGGCCTCATCACAACACAGATCGTGCTGGAGAGGGGTCAGGAGAATGGCTGGTTTGAATCAAGAGCCATCACCATCGGCGCTGTGATCGGGTTGACAGCGCTGCTGCTTCTGGTCTTCCAACAACTTCGCTCCCGCGAGCCCGTCGTTAACTTGCGACTACTCGACAACAAGACCCTCGCAGCCGGCTGCGTCATCGGTGTGACCTTGGGGACAACCTACCACGGAACCACTTTCTTACTCCCCCAATTCACCCAGAATCTGCTCGGCTATCCCCCCTTCCAGTCCGGAATAGCACTGCTGCCCAGGGTGCTTGCTCACATAATTTTCATGCCGGCCGCGGGTTTCTTGTATTATCGAATTGGTCCCCGCACCTCCGCGATCCTGGGCTCTCTATTTCAGGTCTGGAGCTTCTACGAACTCTCTCGCCTCTCACTTGAGGCCGGTCTCTCAACCCTCGCACCCATTCTGATTCTGACGGGCTTGGGTCTCCCCTTCATCCACATCGCCGTGTCGACGGCGACATTCGACCAGACTCGCCAGGAAAACATGACGGAAGCTTCCAGTCTTTTTAGCCTCTCCCACCATATCGGAGCCAACCTGGGCTACGCCATCATGTCTACGGTGGTGGCCAGACGAATCTTCTTCCACCGCCTCAACCTGATATCAAATGTCCACCTGTTTAACTCGGCATTCCTGGAGACCAGGTTAGCCCTGCGAGAACGAGTGGGGGACGGCCTGGAGGGTAGTCTGGGCGACGACAGGGCTCTCGCCCTCATAGACTCCCTGGTAAATGCCCAGGCGTCCATGCTGGCCTACAACGATGTCGCCTGGCTTCTGGCAGTCCTATCGGTGGCAGCCATACCCTTCTGTTTCTTCTTTCCAAGCACCAAATTGAGCTTCGCGAACTGATGGGGGAAGACTGGAATTTTTGTCGCTCTTCTCTTGCTTTCTGCTCATTATAGGTTTGGCGTCATTCAAATCGGAACCTCAGTCGAGTACTGGGAAGATTTTTCTGCTGTCCTGTAGGATTGACTAGGGTTCGATCCAGAACGCGAACAGGTGGGCTTCCTTCAGGTGGAAACGGAAGCGGATATTTTGTCCGCTGAGCTCTTTAACTCCTTTGTGCCCCTGCCAGGAGAGCTCGACGCGCAGCTGGTCTGAGTCGATCGACTGGGCAAGATCCTTGCTCCATCCGGTCAGGACCGTCCGTCCTCGTTCGTCTATTACCTCGGCACAGAGCTCACCTCTTGAAGCATCGGCGTTGACGAAGAGTCGATTTCCCTCGAACTCCAGGGCTCGTGTTTCGACAAAACCTCCACGCTCGTCGGCCCAGAAGGAGACGAAGCCATCTCGCCGCAACCGTGCTAGATGGATGGCTCCCTTGTAGGCACCCTCCGCCGGGTAGCGAACATCCAGGCCGCTGTAGTAGATCCAGAGCTCGTCTCCCTTGCGGATCGGGCGCGATAGCGGCAGGACCTGAGCGGTATCGATTACGCCTTCACCCAACTCTGAGACCGGGAGGAAGACATCACGATTCCCCACCTTGACCCAGCTGCGAAGGTCACGGCTGGTGGCCAGCTTGGCCGAGTTTACCCCGTCCTGGTTGTTGTGATGAGGTGGGGTGATTCCGCTGGACTCGAAGTAGTTGGGAAATCCGACGTAGACCCCTTCGTAGGGAAATATGGGCATCTTGTAGATTTCGGTGTTGTACTGCGAAGGTTCGTTGAAGAGGGGAGTGTAGAGTTTGGGGTTGACCATGTGCTCACGGATCCGCTCCGCGCCCAGCCGCTGATCGAGGGCATCGGCGTGAAAAATCAGCTCGGGCTCGGTCCAGTTCCTGAAATCCTTGCTGAGGCTGAGAAAGACCGATCGGCCAAAAGGGCCTCGATGCTTGACCGTTAGGATGTACTGCTTCCCCATCTCGTCGAAGGTCAGCTGAGAAGTATCCTGACTGGGGATGAGCGCGACGTCCAGGACGGTGAACTGGTGACCATCGGCTGACACCGCGGGCTTGCATCCTCTGGGTCCATTCACAAGCCCCTTATACCGCTCCTCCCTACTCCCGAAGGGATCCCAGATCACGTGCGCTACAGAGCCCTCGGGATCGCCCTCCACTCCTACCAGATTGTTCTTCAGCGACCCCTGAAACTCCTTCTTGCCTAGGTTCGGCTTTTCCCACACGATGCCATCCCGGGAGCGGGCGAATCCGGTACCACTTCGGCTGCCATACCAGATCTTCCAGACCTTCTGCTGGGAGTCCCAGATGGGAGCGCTGGTGGCCTGGATGTGCTCGCTCTGAGCGGCTGCCTTACCCGGAGCGGCGTACCGTCCAGGCGCCTTCTCCCAGGGCTGATCGGCTCGTATCACCGGATTTCCTTCGTATTTGTGAGGTTGGTGAATCTTACGTTCTACCTGATAGAGGGCCCCCAGATTGAAGTCGTCCAGAAAGAGTTGACGAACGCCAGACTCGAGAAACAGATAGCGCCGGGAGTTCTTGTGGATCGATTCCTGGCCAATCAGAGTGACCTGGCAACACAACATCGCAAGAAGAAGCGTCATCCTGCATCGCACAACATGGGGTAATATCATGGGAACCATTCTAGCTGCGATAGCGGCCACTGCAAAGATGCCGCGCCGAGCGCCGGTTTGAATAAACCGTGGTTTGATTGGGAAGAAGTGTGGGGTTTTCGGGAGCCAGGAACCTAGTACGTTGTAACACAGATTGCTACGGGTTTTCCGGTGGGGCTTGTGCGGCGAGATCAAGGCAAGAGGAGGAAGCGATGCTTGGCTATCTTCGATGACGACCAACGCAGAGATCGTCCACAACCCCCATCGTCAAACCCGTCATAATCTGTGTTACAGCGTACTAGGGTCTACTCGCGATCTGGTACTTGCTGGGACGACTGGCGCCCACTTCGGCCACATACAGATTGCCCGCCGAATCCAGGCAGACGCCATGAGGATAGCCGAAAATGTCCTTCCCGCCCTAGGGGGCCTTGCGTCGTCCTTTCAAATCCATCTCCAGAATGAGGTTGTCCAATCCCACTCCCGCAAACAACTACCCTCTTTGGTGATGAACAAGCTATCGACAGAGTGGAGCCCCGTCCAGACCTGCCAGAATTTGCCTTCTGAGTCGAAGGCCTGGATTCGATCGTTGCTTCGATCGGCGACGTAGACATTCTCGTCACTGTCCAGGGCGAGGGCGTGCGGGGTATGCAGTTCCCCCTGCTGGCTGCCCTTTTTGCCCCAGGTGAGCAGATACTCTCCCTGTGCTGAGAATTTCACGACCCGGGAGTTCCCGTAGCCGTCCGCTACATAGACGTTGCCCGACCTCCCGACGACCGCATGAGTCGGCTGGCTAAAAGTCGAAGGAGTTTCATCGCGTTCGCCTGGGGTCCCCAGCGTGAGAAGAAGCTTGCCCTCAGGGTTGAACTTCATTACCACATGTCGTCCGACGTCGGTCACCCACAGGTTGTCCCGGGGATCGACGTGGAGCCCATGCACCCAGGGACGGCGCTCCATGGCGGTGCGGAGGTCGTAGTAGACCGAGGGTGGGATCTCTTTCTCACCCAGAGTGCCTAAGAACTTCCCGGAAACAGCGAAGTAGAGGATCGGGTGGGTATCTCGATGTCCCACGTAGATCCGCCCTCGGAAGTCGGAGGCGACGCCGGATACCTTGGAAAGCTTCCAGTCCTTGGGTAGCTGTGGCCAGTCCTCCAAGCGGGACCAGGAGTTGTCTTCGCCAAAGACACTTATGCCCAAGAGGATCGAAATCGCCGCCGTCCAAAGGACAGGATTCATGACCTCAGTTTCCTGACCGGAACCAGCCCACCGTCAGGTTGCTGCCCCTCAAGCCCAACGATACCCACCCTCAAACTGCACCAGGTAGCGAGGGTAGAAATGACGGGAAGACGGAAGCCCTCCCGTCGAGTTTCCTATAGACCCTCTTTGAGGCTGGGCGCAGCCTTGAAACCCACCGCCTTACTCGCCTTGATCTCGATTGCGGCACCAGTCTGGGGATTACGCCCCATACGGGCCGCGCGATCACGCACGGTCCAGGTTCCGAAGCCGGCTAGGGAAAAGCGCCCATCTTGTTTGATTGCGCCGGCAATCACGTTGAACACCACATCAACGACATCGCCCGTCGCCTTGGCGCTTAGATCCAGACCAGATCCTTGTTGTACCGCTTCAATCATCTCCGCTTTGTTCATGGGTTCAACTCCTTTTTCTTTTGAACTGACCTAGTATTATACTGTACTCGCTCTCTGTAGAATTCAAAAAATACCCTTGTAGGCTACACTTTTAGTATGACGTTGGCGATGTTATGGCACAATGCCGGGGGTCAATGCAGCCTTTTTAAACTGATTCTGTCAGGATCGTAGCTTGGCGTTGTCCTAGTTTTCAGGAACAACGCCCTTCCAGCATTCCTAGAGGTTTCATCGCCCTGATCATCGGTATGATAATCTTCCCTCGAGGAACCTTTTTCCATGCCGCAACTGAGTGTCGTCATTCCTTGTTTCAACGGAGAACAGTACCTTTCCGAAGCGATACAGAGCATCCTGAATCAGACCTACCAGGACTTCGAAATCGTCATAACCAACGACGGCTCCACAGATGGCAGTATCGACCGAATCAGAGCGTTCGACGACTCCCGGATCCTGCTCTACAACTTCGACAGGAACCGTGGAGTCGCAGCAGCCACAAACAACTGCATCCAGCATGCCAGGGGGAAGTACCTGGCTATCCTGGACGCCGACAACGTCTTTGTGCCGAACAAACTGGAGACGCAGCTTCAATTCCTGGAGAAGCATTCTGAGATTGGCGCCGTCTTCTCTTGGGTGGAGCTCATCGAAGATAGTGGTAGCGAACTCAAGGATACGGGCCATCCCTATTACGCCCTGTTCGACCAGCCCAACCGCACTCGCCAGGAATGGTTGAACCACTTCTTCTACCGCAACAATTGCCTCTGTCATCCCAGTGCAATGATCCGGCGAGAATGCTACGACGCCGTCGGATACTACGACACCCGCCTCTCCCAGCTTTTGGATTTCGACCTTTGGATCAGGCTTTGCAGGCAGTACGAGATCTTCATCATCCCGGAGAAGCTGCTGAGGTTCAGGATTCACGATGACGACTCGAACCTGAGCGGACAAAGCCTTGGGGCCCAATCCCGGCATGACTGGCAGGCGAGTCAAATCCTTAACAACTACCTCGCCATTTCCAACACGGCTGAGTTACTGGAGGTCTTTCCCGAGCTGTGCCGATTCGGACCCCAGTTGGACGATGATCTGGTGCCCTACTACCTTTCTATGCTGGCGTTCGATGGTGACTATACATCGGCAAAGCTGTGGGCCCTGAATACGTTATATGGACTGCTGGGGAGTCCTGCCGCGAGGAAACTGAGAGATACGGCAGGGTTCGAGGAGATTGATTTCATCCGGATGACCTCTGATCCGGATGTGTTCGACCTCGCCAGAAGGGTACGTCGGCAAAGGATTCAACTCTACGAACAGGAAAAGATCGGCCACCAGCGGGCTCATCTGATTCAGCAACAGCAGCGCATAATTGAGTCGATTGAGAACAGCTGGTCCTGGAAGCTGAGCCGACCGCTCAGAGCCATCCGGAAGTTAGCGCGCCGCCGTAGCGACGGTAGGAGGCCGCTTCGGAACATACTGCTCGAATGCGACAGAATCACCTACTCTTCTCAATCCCTTGACCTCTCCGGGTGGGCCCTGTCTGAAGATGGGATTGATCGGGTTGAAGTGAGCCTTAATGGGGTGTTCGTTGCAAACGCAGAGTATGGTATCGCGAGAGGGGATATCCAAGAAGCCTACCCTTCAATTGCAGACAGCCTCAATTCTGGGTTTCACCTGAACCTGGAACTTTCGAGCCTCCCCATTACCGATGCGTCGGAACAGAGGGTCCTAATGCGGGCAATCGATCGCAACGGTAACCATCGCGAGATTTCAAGGGTTGTCAACTTAGGGCTCTGTCAAGAGTAACTTCGCAGAGTTGGCGCTCAGATTTACGCCAGATTCGGCCGCGAACGATTGAGCAAAACCGCAGGCGTAGCCGGGTCGAAGTTGAGGATTTCTCGATTGAGGAGCGGCCGAAGATGGTGTGAAGATGAGATGCCAGAATGTGAAGTTATTCTTGACAGAGCCCTACGAGAGACCGACCTCGTTCGTCGTGACACCGATCGTTCTTCCTCTCAGCATCATCTGATTTCGGTTCCCTTCTGCAACTCCGCTTGTCGCAGCACCTACGCCCGGATGATCTGGTAGCCCGCATCTTCAGGCTGGTAGCGCCGGCCTCCTTGATGTCCGTCTTCCTGAGAAGTCTGGAGGTCCAGTGGTTTACGTAGAAACCGGCTCCGCTCCACCTCGTCCAGATTCACCCTGCCCTGCATCTTCCGATAGTTTCCCAGAAGCTCTACTGGACCGATGTAGCCGGCAGCATCGGGAGGGTTCAGATACAGCGTTGGAACCCGGCCAGGGACCCCATGACAGGAGATGCAGGCTCTTCCATCCCGCTTGCTGAGTCGTGTCATCTCGGCGAACACCTGGTCCCGAAAATGGACTATGTCCTGGATAAACTCGTCGGAAGCCTCCAATCGGCGATCTCGCCGAGCATCGTCCCCGGACCGGGAAACGATCAGCTTCTGGAGTTCTTCTCCGTACACCTCGTCGTCACTGTTGAGGATGTTCTGGATCTGATGGCGCAGGTCGGGCACAGTTTCTTCTTCCACGTAGTCCGCGAGGGTAGACCGGATGTCCGGGTTGCGTCTCAGCGCGGTCTTGTTGGCGAGCTTGATCACTGCCTTCCGATCCTCTTCCAGGGTCCCGGTCGAGAACCAACCGCGGAACATCTCGATGACCTGGCCTTTGGCCTGGGTCAGAGGGTCCAACACTCTGATTCCCTGTTCGTTCTCCGTCAGGAGCGAGCCGCGGACCTCGTCCGGAACTGTCGCCACATAGTCGAGACCGAAGAGGTACAAGGGCTCGGCCTGGGGATGGGCACCCAGCATTCGAATGCTGAGCAGGTTCTTCCCTTCCCGGAACTGATGGACACCCAGGGAAACAGGGCCAGTAGGTGTCTGGTCGCGCCGATACCCCTCCATCTGCGCCACGATGGTTTTTCCATTAAGGGAAAGCGCAACATCGCCCCCGTCACGGTCATATAGAAAGGCTGCTATCAATTCGTAGGGAGCGGGTTTCTCAACTGCGAGTGCCAACGTGAGAGTGGCTCCGGGTAGCCCTTCTCTCCACCAGAGAATGGTGTTCTTACTAGTGAGTCCGTTGGGAACTATCTGCTCGGTGGTTCTTCCAGCCGTGAGCTCAACCAGCTCCAGATCTTCAGCTTCAGTAGCTCCTTCCAGGGCTTGCTTCTGGCTTAGGTCTCTCTCCTGAAACGCCACCATCCACTCGGTCGAGGAAAGCCAAAAGCGAGGAACTTCGCCGACGAAATCAAAAACCGCCTTACGCTGGAGGGTTGAATTCTCTCCCAGGATCTGTCCCAGGAGAGTCTTCCTCAGCTCGTCCGTGGTGCTTGTGTCCTCCGACTCTTGCTCCAGGAGCGGGCGAAAAAGGGTGCCGCCCTTGAATTGGGGTGGCTGGCTGGAAGGTCTGGCTTCCGGAATAAGCAGGCGGTAGAACTCGGCTTCCCCCTGGTCATCCACACCATCAAAGTTCCACTGGATCCTGGCCAGGAAGTTGGCCAGGGCCTGGGCGTCCTCCCGACGATCCCTTTCCAGGAATGCCGATAACTTTCCCAGAAAGGGCTTTAGGGTCTCAACCGAGGCAGGAAGAGAAAGAGTCCGTGGATTGGACAGGACCCGGGACGCAGCCGCGACCAGATCGAGATCTCCGGTCATCAAGAGGTCCAGCATCTCCTCCTGCAGCGGCTGATAGTCTGTGTTGGCAGCCCCCTCCAGGGACAGCGTGTCCCAAGGGATCCCAGATCCATCGTCTGCCAGATGATACGTCGCCAGGATGGACCGGCCCACTACCTCGCTGCTCCCAGCTGTGCTGTAGCCCAGTTGGCCCGGTCCACCGTCGCCAGCACGCTCCAGGAAATGAGTGGCAGCCACCGCAGTAAGGCGCCGGTCCAGCCGCTTCTGACCTGCGGGCGACTCAGAACCGCAGCGCTGGGCCAAGCCTTCATAGAAGTGGGCCAGCTCCGGATATTGCTGATCTGCGTTCTCGCCTCCGGTCTGATTGGCGATCTGCCCGTTGACAATCAGAAAAGATGCGGTGGAGTAGCGGAGAGCCATCTCTGCCAAGCCCTCCTCCTCCTCCCGGAGCAGGGAGTCGATCCAGGCTCGATTTATGTCGTTACGCAGGGAAGGATTCCAGACCCACCAGTGCCAGGCCGCTTTGTGGGCCCAGGCCCGCACCCCCCCAAAAGGATCCTGCATTCCCGCGGTCAGAACCTGAGCAAGCCCGGGGACAATAAAGCTGCCGGACCCGACGAGATCTGCCCGGGTCACCAGGGCCTGTTGGATGGACTGGCGGGCCAGCTCACTTCCCCTCTGAAACGCTTCCAGGGTCTCCTCCCAGCCCACTCCGTCCAACATGAGTTGTCTCAGGGACCAGAACGCCGCCTCGCGGCAGGACTTGATGGGATCGTCCAGGTGGTCGACCAGGGTTGCGAGGCCCTCTGAAGCCAGAGATCCTCCCAGACCCAGCAGGGCGTAGTAGTGGATCTGGGGATGGGGACTGTCGGCCTCCGAGATCATGAGATGAGCCAGATCCTTGTCTCCGGTTGCCTGCAGGCGTCGCAATCGTGAGAGCGTGTCCAGAAAGCCTTCACCAGGCAAGGCCCTCAGCTGCTGGATACCGGGGCGCTTTCGCACCTCCGGAAAGAGCTGACCCAACGCTCGAATTGCATAGGCGGTAGTCACGAAACCCGTCTGAGCGGCCTTGTTCCAGAGACCGTAGGGAAACTGATTGGCCAGCATCCAATCCACGGCTCGCTTCACCACCGGATCATCGGCGCTGCGCCCGGCTGCATGGAGAGCAATCAGGGCGACAGCCGTGGGCGCCGCGTCCCCCGATTCCTCTACACGTGACCAAGTATTGCCGTCGTCCCGAGTCAGGCCGGGTTCAAACCCCCAGCTTCCGTCCCCTTGCTGTAGCGCCAATAGACGTTGGAGATCCCGCTGGACCTGTGTCTCAAACTGCTGCTGGAACTTTTGCGCCTCCTGGACGGGCTCCGGGTCTCCCGTCAGATGTGCGACTAGGTCCGGGTAATCTTTGGGCCAGAGGCGGTGAAAAAACTCGATCCGGTGACCCAGATCATCGCTGACCTTGATCTTGTCATCGCCGGTGTCGACGATCTTTTTTGCCTTCTCTTCCAGACCGAAAAAGTACTTCGGATCCTTCGTGTCCTCCCAGGCCCGGTGCAGGATCTCACCGGCAAACTTGAAAACCACGTTGGGACCGAAGTTGGACTCTCGACCCGCAGCGTTGATGCCCTCAGGGTCAGCGGTCTGGAGGAGATAGTTGGCCGTCCGGCGCTGCTGGTAGCCATGGAGTTTCTTGGGACGAAAGGCCCGTTCGTGCAGGACGATGTTGCGCCCCGCCACACGGCTACCAGCGGGGCCGTCCCCCAGATCGTTCGGAGGAAGGCTCGTATTGACCGCCCCATCCTCCAGCCTTACCGTGGGACGCAGGCTTTCGTACATCGTGTTGACCAGGCGACGCCAGTTCTGAACGGTGCCATCTGGCGAATAACCGTTGTGAAACGCGTCGGCTACGCCCCAGACGCCGGCCTGGGTATGGCAGCTCATGCAGTTTTCGCCAAAGAGACTGGTTCCGTCCCGGACCCGGCGGTGAAGGGCAATGTTTCGGGGCTGGTGGATCAGCCAGGCGTCCACCTCAGCCAGGTGGTAGTAGATGGCGTGCCGCAGAGCTCGTCGCGGGTCCTTGTAGGGAGCCGGTTTTACCAGCCTCAACTCCATCTCATAGGCCGGCTGATTGGCCTCCACCCGCAAGTAGTAGACTCCTCCCGGTTCCAGCTCTCGAGTGACAAAAGAGCGGAAATTCCGGTCCTGCTGGTGGATCCTCTCATTAATGTCTCGGCCCTGGTAGTAGCTATACACGGGAACGGGTCCGGGGACGATCTCCAACGGTGGATGGACATAGGGGACCTGGGCGTTGTTGCCCAGCTTCCTCGTGTCGGGGGCGTCCGGTAGTTCGAGTTCTTCTGCTGTGGGCACGCCGAGCTGGTAGACCCTCATGCGAGCGCTGATGATAGGTTCTAGCATCTGGAGATTAGCCGTAAGAACCCGGGGCCGCCGTCCCCGGTACTCGATGCGAAACCAGTCGTCCGCAGACTCTCCGGAGCGGGTGTTGTTGTAGTACTCCAGATCGTCGGCACCCCCCACCACGCGGATCACTTGATCCCGGTCGGTGTCTTAAAAGGGCACCAGCACAGCTTGCTCGGGCGTGTTATTGGGCTCTGCTTCCAGCAAGAGATCACCCTTGAAAATCTCGGAAACAGGGGTCACGGATACCCTGATCGGCAGCTGGATCACCTGGGGGCTTCGCATCGGCAGAGCGGTGGCCTGAGGCGCCAGACCGGAGTCGCGCCAGATCCTTCCCGGGGGCTGGGAGCGGTCGGTCACGGTTGCCAGGTTGAGTCGGTAGACACCAGCCGTCGGGGCCTTATCGACCAGGTGTAGGTCCGGGTCCAGGGCGTGCAGCGTTTTTTCTCCCAGCCGCTAGAAGCCTGGGCAACGAGGTCTCCCCTCTTCCCGTCGAAAGCCAGGTCTGGTAGTTCGGGTCCCCGCCAACGGACTTCGATTAGGGCATTGGGAGGAAGAGAAGAGGGCCTGGGAATGCCTACCGAAATCTGGAGGATCTGGTCTCGCTCAAGCTGCCACTGGTGCTGCCAGCTGCCTTCGAAGACAATCTGCTTCTGAAAGTTGGGATCTCGGTTTATAGCCAGCTGCGAAACTCCCAGGCCAATCGCCATAAGAGCGCACGCTGGCAGCAGTAATATCCTTCGTCCCGTCACTGGAATTCTCCCGTACCGCCTCGAGCAACTGTGAGATCTGCGACTAGATAATAGCCCCGTTTTCCAACATCTTCCATGGGGAAGATTCTGCTGCTGTCTGCTCTCGATTCAGCACTTCGCTTCACGTTGTCGGCACCCAGCTCTATTCACGGCACTTTTGAACGGCAGCTGTTTCCGAAACTGACCACTGCATCACTGAGTCACTACTCAAGTTTCAATTAGTCCCACCCCCAAGGAAGCCTTGGCACCATTCGAGAAAAAAACTTTTCCCTCTTTCTCAGTGCATCGCCTGGACAGAGGATTTTACTTCAGCTAATCCTATCCAGGAGTCCGCTTTAGCGGGCCGGCGCGAAGCGTAATAGACCGGTCCTTCAGGGCCGGGTGTTCGCGTCAGGTGAAGTCGAGCCCGCTGAAGCGGGCTCAAGTTTCACCTCACCTGGATACCTGGCCCTGAAGAGGGTGTCGCAAAAGTCCGTTTTAGAGTCCGGACAGAGCTCTGCTGCTCAATAGAACAGCGCTGAGTCAGAAAGGCTTCTCTGTAGGTTTTCCAGCGTCCTAGAGATCGAGGTCAATCCTGAAGGGATTGTGTATTTCAGCCCAGGGTTTCCAAACCCTGGGCTGTCGGTCCTCTCCCCCAGGAATCTACCCTGAAAGGGTTGCGTAGACTGCTTCATCTAGGCCACCTGGGAAATATTTAAAAACGATGTAACTTTTGATTAATCAACTGATTCAGGGTTGGATCTGAAGGGGGACCACGATCACCCAGAGTTCGGAAACCCTGGGCTGAAATATGGAATCCCTTCAGGATTTACCTAGTCCTGAGTGCTCGAACCAGGTCAAGGTGAAGCCAAACACGTACGCTGTCGAAGCAGGCTCCGAGAAGGGGTGAGCGTCCAGGTAACTCTCGAATCAAATGAAGTTTTAGGCTGGGCTGGCAACTGGATTCTTTAGAACGGCGTCCCTGCTACAATTGAAACAATTCCAATCGAACTACAAAGAGGTGCTCCATGAAAGGGTTGCTGTCAGGTCTAACACTCATCTTTTGGATATCGACTTCTTCTCTGTTCGCACTCACCGAAAGGACGTCCACGACAAAGACCGGTTGGTGGTAGTACCACGGCGCCTCGGCGAAGCAAGTCAACGACGCAGTCAAGAAGAATTGGGCACGACTCATCGATATCGAAGTGGTCAAAGCCTCCCCTCTCCGTTTCAACGTCTCGATGGTCAAGAACGCCGGCGCCCACAAGAAAGGATGGTGGTGGTACTACGGGCTCACTGAAAACAAAGTGAATGCCCTGACCAAATAAAAGAAGGCCCGATTCCTGGACGTGGAGAGATATCGGGTCGGTGGCAAGACGCGCTTCGCGCTCGTCCTGATCGCCACCAGGGGTCCGATAAGCGGGCCTGGTGGTGGCGTACGGAGTCTCAGCTAGCAAGGTCCAGAGCCTGATCAGCTAGAGGAACGCCAAACTTATTGACCTGGACGTGGAGTACACGTCTCCGTTGCGCTTCACCGTGGTCATGGTCAAGAAGTCGGGTGGCTGGTGGTGGTACCACGGCTTGTCCAGCGCTCAGGTGACGCATTTGTACAGGTGAAACGGTGCCAGGTTGGTAGATGTGGAGTCGAGTGGGAACAAATACTCAGTGGTGATGGTTGACAACGGAATTGAGAAATCGGGAAAGACCGTCCCTGGATTGAAGTCGATAGAAGCCCGCGTGATCACGACAATGAAGCAGTACAGCACCCAGGGGCATCCCTGGCTGTAGTCAAGTCGGGACGCCTGGTCCTGTCGCGAGGCTATGGATACGCGGATATAGGCAATAGAAAGGTAGTTCAACCGAACAGTCTTTTTCGAATCGCCAGTATTTCAAAGCCTATTACCAGATCGGCTATCTTCAAGCTGCGGGATCAGAACAAACTGATGTTGGGCGACAAGGTATTCATAAAACACCTCGCCAACCTGAAGCCCTCCAAGTTGGCTGACAATCGCTACAACGACGTGACCATCCAACATCTAATGGACCACAAGGGAGGCTGGGACATCAAGAAGCTGGGATTCGACCCCCAGTTCTACTCAAACCAGATTGCCAGCAAGATGGGTACTCCCAAAAGCCCACTGGCGCCACCAACATCATTCGATACATGCTGAAGTACAGGAAGTTAAACACCAAGCCAGGGACAGCTGTGCCTACTCCAACTTCGGGTACAACATTCTGGGTCGCGTCATTGAGAAAGCATCCAGGATGTCCTATGAGGCCTACCTCAAGAAACAGATCCTGGGTCCTGCCGGTATCAACACAATGGTAATCGGCAAGACCAAGAAATCCGGCACGGCCAAGGGCGAGGTCCTCTACTACAGCGCGCCGTTCGCAGCGAAGGTAACCAGCGTGCTCGCCTCAGGGCCAAAGGAAGTGCCAGAGCACCCTATGGCGGTTTCTATGTCAAGTCCTTCGATGTCCATGGAGAATGGATTGCCTCGGCGGTAGATCTGGTCCGTTTTGCGAAGGACGCCAAGCCCGCTCCCTACTCCGGGGACTGGAGCTTCAACGGCTCCATGTGGGGGACCCGAAGCCGAGTGACCAGGAAAAGCAGCGGGGATCTCCTCATGGCGGTGGTGCTCAACTGTGGGCCCAGTGACGACAAGGCCTTCGGGGATACCGTTGCCGCGGCCCTCGACAAAGGGAGTGCCGGCGTCAAGACCTGGCCCAGCCACAATCTCTTTGGCCGGGTCAAGAAATCGACGATGGTTCCAGGACGGGCTAAGAAACAAGCTAAGAGAAAGAAACGACAGTAGCCGTCACATCCGGAGGCCAGTGTGATCGCGCGAACATCCGGTTTCGTAGGATCGGTATAGCATCGACCTCTCAGCTAGCTGGACTAGCTCGGCTTCTTTAGGATGCACTCCGGCTCTACCGCCAAAGGATCGAAAACTATGTTCTTCGCCAGGAACGCTTCCTCGTCCCTCTGCATGTTTCTCTCCTTCACCGCCTTAATTTCGGCTCAGCCTTCCCCGGTTTTTGAAACCTGGAAGGACGATCCCGGGACCTATCATCAGCCTGCCTACCCTCTGATATTCATCGCCAGTTTCAGGGACCCCCAGATTGGCAACGGGGGGATTTTCGGCACCGACGTGTTGGAGGTAGGCGCGCCCAGCCGCGGGCAGGAGCTCTTGATGCTGCTTTCTGACGGCACTACCGAGCGACTCTTTCCCCTGGCCGGAGTGCACGACGGCCTGGTCGACTATCCGCCGGGTCCCACCAACGGGCGCATCAATGGATCCGTGAGCGAACCCAGAATCTCGATCGATGGCCGACGGGTCTATTTCTCCTATTTCCACGACGCCCTGAACTTCCAACCCTACTGCTGCGGTACAACCGGGCACAGCAACTTCGACGGTTGGCCCTTGGGGGAAGATCTCTATGCCATCGACATTGGCCCCAAGATCGATGATCCAAGCTTTCCAGCTGATCAGCTCCGAGTCTCGCGCCTGACCCAGACGACCGATTGGTATGCAGATGCCATGAATCCGTCGGTCACTTCCGCCACCGAACTACCCACCGGCGGAGTCGTCCACACCGGCGCGAACGAGGTCGATACCGAGCTCGGACGACAACTTCTCTTTGCGAGCGATCGAAAACAGCTTCGAAACTCCAATCAAGGACAGGGAAAGAAAAACAAGAACTTCAATATCTTTACCGCCCGGGTGGCGGACGACGGTTCCAGTCTTCGGCTGGTCAGCATCAGGCAGAACCAGTACTATACCACCACATCTACGCTGAGCCCGAATCGTCTCCGCGTGGGCTACGCACTTTCTTATCAGGCAACTACCGAGGAGCCGAGGCAGTGGCACATTCAGGAAGTGAGAGGGCGCAGGTGGGGACCTCTCTATGGTTACGGCTCGTGGCCGAAGCGGCCATCTGGCTAGCTTCTGTATCAAGTCTACTCCCGGCGCCCTTCCTCCTGGCGTCTACGAGGTTGTAACCCAGTACTACAAATGCGAACAACAACGGCATGGGCTTCATCGCCGCCCAGGACATGTCCCAGTTGGGTCTGGAACACCTACAACAACTTCTCCAGTGCGGGTGTGGGCTATCTTCTGCCCAAGCAAGTGGGTTCGTACAACCTGACACCAGGTGTGAAGAAGGGGGACTATCCCAGGCCCGTAGGGAAGTTCACTGCGCCCGCCTGTGGCGGGCCTGACGAGCTGTATATGCCCTACGATCCTGGAATAGCAAACCATCGAAACAACCCCTACCCCTATCACCCGCAGATAGTGGTCACCGATCTGGAGCCGGGTAACCCTGGGAACCCGGGCAAATATACGCCCGTGATTGCTTCGACCGATCCAGAGTGCGGGGCCCTGTGGGCCAAGCCCATGATCGACTGAAATCATCGTCTCAAGAGGTTTCCTCATCCAATGGGCAAGGCCCGACAGGAAAGGCCTAAGAGAGTGACCGACAAGGGCAGCCCCATCTCAGCAGGTGCACCCTATGCCGTGTTCGGGACTTCCTCCCTTGCCAACACCGATGTCAAGCCAGTCGACTGCAAGGATGTTCAGGGTTATTACAACCCCTATGAGGCCGGTTACGATCGACCAGATTTTCAAGAATATCGACAGCCTCTCCCGGGTCATGGTCGACGCTCCGGGAAACATCAGTCTCCAGACCGGCTCCTGCAGCAAGCCGACCGCAGTAGACATCTTTGGGATCTCATCTATCTCACCAGCAACAAGATCAACAACAACCACGTGAAACCCGGGTATTCCACCGGCGGATCCAAGATGAAGGAGAGCAAGCGCCTGCTGGGCACGTTTCAGGTGGGCATGAACGGAGAAACCGACACCTCCTTCAAGGCAGTCGTTCCAGCCAACACGCCGGTGGACTTTCATCTATTGGACCGCAACGGATTGAAGCTAGCCGACGTGCGCACCTGGCACAGTCTGAAGCCTCGTGAGTCGCGCAATGATTGTGGCGGCTGCCACAACCACCGTCCAGGAGAAGCGGTCGACTGGTCGAGCAGCGATTCATCAGATCCTGATCTAGCACCCCTCGACATGGTGAACCAGACGACCCACGTCACTTACGACGCTCAATGTGAACCTGTCTTGCAAATCAGCACCGAGGCAGCTCTAAAGCCGCCGGTATGGCAAGACCTCTTGGCCGACTTCCACCTCCGCTGTGGACCTTGCCATGCGCAGAACGGAAGCAGCACCACTGCCAACTCACTGAACGCATTGAGGCTACGACCCCAGCAAACTCAACGGCCAGGAGCCAGGCTCACCTGGGCAGGAAATGATGGACAAGAAATATATAGATAAGTTCAGCGCCAACGGAAGCCACCTGTTCTGGGCGGCCTATGGGTCCAGGACGGATGGAAGAGACAATGGCCGGAGCCAGTACCAACCTTCCCCCCCGGACTACGGTGCTTGTGGGAGCAGCGGTACTAATCTGACTAACTGTGGCTATAAATTCAGTTCCGTCCACGAAAGCCTGAACCTCTACGATGGAAGCAAGCCCGCTGCTGCCGCTTGGGTGTATCGGCTGGGTCAGTGGATTGACAACCATGCGCCCGTCGATACGGGCAATAGCTATGGACACGGCTACGATCGGTACTATCCGACGATCGACGGCGCCTTCGAGGACGGACCTGATTGCCTCCATCCCCAGTCGTTCAACATCGGCTACTGGGACGACAGCGGCGGTCTCAGCGAGCTTGCCATTGACGTCAATGACACCCGCTGGCAAACCCTCACCAATCCCAATACCCTGCAGAACGGCACCTACTTTATGGCCCTTGGCCAAGCCACGTGACCCCAATTTTCAATGTACGGGTGAAAGTCACTGCAACCGATTCAGCAGGGAATACTCAGCGATATGAAAAATCGATTGCCGAGGTAGCCCTCGAGTGTATCGCCGCGGGCGGTATGCGTCCTATAATCGCTGAGCCAACATCCGGAGCGAAACCGATCCGAAATGCCTCCGGGGGCTAATCCGACGGGCTTCTTCCTGCCAGGACTGACCGAAAAACTCCTCCCCTGTTAAGATCGCAGCCAGGTTCTGAAGGGACCAAAGGACACAAGGAGGTGGATCGTGGAGACAAGTCTGGCTGGGCGAACAGCACTGATCACAGGTGGTGGGACTGGGATTGGAGCTGCCATTGCACAAGGTATGGCAGCCCAAGGGGCCAACCTCGTCGTCAACTACAGCCGCAGTGAGAAGGAGGCAACGGAAACAGTCTCCAAGATCATACACCGGGGAGGTAGCGCGATCGTGGTCCGCTGTGACGTGAGCCAATCGGACCAGGTTCAGGTGATGTTTGGGCGAGCCACCGACGAATATGGTCGGGTGGACATCCTGGTCAACAACGCCGGCCAGGTGTTCGGCAAACAGAGTACCGCGAACATGCCCGAAGACGTCTGGGACAAAACCATCGCCGTGAACTTGAAGGGCGTCTTCCTCTGCTCCAGGGCGGCGATTGCACAGCTACCCGACAAGATCGGCCGGATCATCAACATCACCTCGATCTCCGCGTTCTCCGGGAAGGGAGGACCGGCCTACGGTCCTTCCAAGGCAGCGGTCAACGCCCTGACGCGTGGCATGGCCTATGAGCTGGGCCCACGGGGTATCACCGTCAATGGAATTGCGCCCGGTATCATCGACACACGTATTCACCGCGACGGTACTCCGCGCGACCAGTACGCCAAACTGATCGAGCTGATTCCACTCGGACGGGACGGCAAAGTCGATGATCTGGTGGGTCTGGCGGTATTGCTGGCTTCCGACGCCGGGAGCTTCATCAGCGGTGACATCATTCACGTCAATGGCGGGATGTTGATGCACTGAAGCGGGTCTGTGTGTGTCGCTGTGAGACGTTCTCCAGATCCTATAAGGCCTACGAACTCGTCAGCCTCTCTCCAACTAGGATATCCACCACAGTAGTTGGAGCGCTTGCCTGGTAGATCAAAGATCCTTGAGCTACTCTTGGCAGCGTACGGGACACAGAGCCCCGGCTATGGTACCTTGATCGCCGAAATACGTGTCGATACGAACCGATCTGCTCATACTCTTGTTGATCCTGACGCCCTTGGCCTGCGGACCCCAGGAAAGTGGCTTGCCCGACGGCGATCCCCCCGAGGCCCGTTGGGAAATCGTCGACCGGGTCGTGCCAGTCAAGGGTGAGAACGGCATGGTGGTGAGCGGACATCCGCTCGCGTCGAACGCCGGTGCCCAAGTGCTCCAACAGGGCGGTAACGCGATCGATGCAGCCGCGGCGATAGGGCTCGCACTCGCCGTCGTGGCACCCGACGCCGGTAACCTGGGAGGAGGGGGGTTTCTGGTCTATCGGGACGCCGATGGCAAGGTCGAAACCCTTGACTATCGCGAGACCGCACCCGGTAGAGCTACTCCACACATGTATCTCTCCGACGAGGGGAACCCGACCGAAGCAAGTCTCATCGGCCATCTCGCCGCAGGGGTTCCTGGATCGGTGGCCGGGCTGTATGCAATGCACCAGAGACATGGCAGCCTAGCGTGGTCCGCAGTCGTAACACCGGCGATCGAGTTAGCTCGGGGACACATCCTTGATTCAGCACGGAGCACTCGCCTCGCCGAGTCGGCTGAGAAGCTCCAGAGGTTTTCCACTTCCAGGGAGACCTTTCTGGTTGTCGGGGAGCCTCCAGGTGAAGGCACCCGCTGGGAGCAGCCGGAGTTGGCAGCGACCCTCACCCTGATTTCGAAGCAGGGCGCTGATGCCTTCTACCGGGGAAAGATTGCCGAATTGCTTGTGGCTGAGATGGAACGAGGCAAAGGGCTCATTACACTGGAAGATCTTCGCGCCTACCGTCCAGTCTGGAGAGATCCAATTGAGATCTCGTACCGAGGGCACACCATCTACTCGATGCCGCCCCCCTCATCAGGAGGTGTGACTCTTGCACAGATTCTAAATATTCTAGAGGGCTTCGAGGAGTTGCCTCCTGCGGGAAGCGCAGAATTGCTACATCTCCAGGCGGAGGCGATGCGCTGGTCCTTTCGCGATCGTAATCGCCATCTCGGTGACCCTGATTTCGTGGCGATTCCACTGGATCGACTCCTCTCGAAGGACTATGCCGCCGGCCTCCGCACCCGGATCGACCCTCGACGTGCATCAGCTACGCCTCCCACTACCGAACCGACTTCGGAAGGCGACCACACCACCCACTACTCGGTCGTAGACAGTCGAGGTCGAGCCGCCGCGGTTACGACTACCCTCAACAGCCTCTTCGGCTGCGGCGTGACCGTCGCAGGAGCCGGCTTTCTTCTCAACAACGAAATGGATGATTTCACCGTCGCTCCCAACCGGGCAAACCAATTTGGCCTCGTCCAGGGCGACGTCAACGCCATCTCTCCGGGCAAGCGCATGCTCTCGTCCATGACTCCCACCATCGTCGTCAGCGGAGAGGGGCAGCTGGAACTCGTCCTGGGAACCCGGGGAGGGCCCCGGATCATCAGCAGCGTCTTCCACGTGGTTAGCAACCTTCTCGATCAGAGGATGAGGATCGGAGAAGCAGTGGGCGCTCCCCGAGTCCACCATCAAGCCCTCCCCGATGAGATTCTCTACGAGCCTGATGGACTTTCGGAGGCTCAGAAGACCGCGCTTCAAAAGATGGGTCACCGCTTGAGAAGGAATTCCCTTACTTTCGGTGACGTCAACACCATCTGGAGAAACGGAGATTCCTGGATCGGCATCGCCGACCCCCGCCGCTCCGGGGCTGCTGTTGGCTACTGAGCTGTGGCCGCAGAAAAGGGGACGTGGATTGTGATTTCGTGGTGTTATGGAACAGCCGAGTGTCTTCTAGATTTCCGTTCGCTTTCGCAAAACGTACTCGCGAAGGGCTCGATCGACGACTTCAGAATCGGGGAACAGCCTATGAAGGTCGGGATCAATCAAAACAATATTTGTGCCTGCTCCGGGTCCATTAAGCCTCCGATGCGGTTCAGAAAACGATTGCTTGATTTTCGGGGACGCTCGAGTGGGGCCACGGGCACTGCATTGTTTATTCGTGTCTCCATCGGGGATGGTGAAACCCCTCGCCTTCAGGCGAAGAGAAGGTCCCCGAAGTCCTGCAGGGACGGTAGGGTCATCTTCGAGTGAAGTTGAAAGTGGTAGAGTTGGTCTCTGACGTGGCTTCGGTCTCCAGGCCGAAGTGTAGCGGTCGAGCCTAGCTCGACCAACGGCGGCCTGGAGACCACCGCCACGACGAAG
>Ga0310121_10001428_pt1 | contig 24466 bp, 21 predicted proteins | sample CB27_Tmax_986_MG_FD_203504 | JGI IMG/M metagenome (GOLD analysis project Ga0310121, IMG submission 203504) | Marine microbial communities from Western Arctic Ocean, Canada - CB27_Tmax_986 | ecosystem: Environmental > Aquatic > Marine > Oceanic | place: Canada: Western Arctic Ocean | collected...
TTTCCTCGCCATCAGACAGTCCAGCGCCTGACCGCAGCAGGTATTTCTGGCGTCGTTTCCAAGCCGTTCCTGCTGCATGACGTTCAGTGGCTGTTAGAGCAGTCCGGAATCGAAGCCGAACGCGGCAACCGTGGCAAGGCAGCGTAACAAACTACCTTGCTCCTGATGTGTGCCCTTTTCCTAACAGGCAAATGAGAAAGCCACCGGAACAACAATCAGCGTCCTGTCCGTCTTCAAACGGTGAATCGCCCGAGCGTTCTTGCCCTGCACCCGATCGCGGTGGACAAATCACGCTCCCATCTTGCGGTGCACTGTAAAACCGCGATTCCTTCTAAATCCAGCCTACCTAATGAATTCAACCGTCAAATGACTCCAGCAATAACCCGACTGGAAAACAGCCGCTCCGGTAACTTCGCTCGCAGATCCAGAGTGAATGAGGTAGGATAGACGACGTCGTACGGAAGTTGCCACACCTCGTTTCTATTTTTCTACCTTGCCGGGAGACGTGGAACCTTGAAATCAATCGCCCCTTCCCTTCCTATGAACGCAGCCAGCAAAGGCACTTATGCGTTCGTCAGCCTGGGATGCCCTAAAAATCTCGTTGACAGCGAACGCATGTTAGGGCTCTTGAAATTAGATGGTTATCAATTGGTGGTTGACCCCGACGGGGCGGACTTTGTCGTCGTGAACACCTGCGGATTCATTGAACAGGCTCGTCAAGAATCATACTCGGTAATTCGCGAGATGCTGGATTTGAAAAAGTCCGGTGGCACACGGGGTGTGATTGTGTCTGGATGCCTGGCCGAACGGCAGAAGGAAGCATTATTGGATCAGATGCCGGAAATTGACCACTTGGTAGGGGTTTTCGGCAGGGAGGAGATTACTCGCGTGGCCGATCGTTTGGTAGGCCAACTGGAAGAGCAGCGAACCGTGTTTCAACCTTCTCCCATTCAAGCCTTCAGCGACCGTAACCGACTACGCATCACTCCGGCTCATTTTGCCTATCTGAAAATCTCCGAAGGCTGTGACCGGCTCTGCACTTTTTGCGCGATTCCGAAAATGCGAGGGAAACATGTCAGTAAAGCACACGAGGAGATCATAGAAGAAGCTCGCGAACTGGCATCTGATGGAGTGCGAGAGTTGAATATCGTCGCGCAGGACACACCGTACTATGGCCTGGACCTGTACGGCAAACCGCGTCTGGCCGAATTGCTGCAAGACCTTGTGCAGGTCGAAGGTATTGAATGGATTCGCTTGATGTATTTCTATCCGATGTATGTCTCCGACGAACTCATCCAGACCATTGCCGAATCAGAAAAGATCGTTCCCTATTTAGACATGCCCTTGCAGCACATCAACGATGGGATGCTACGGCGCATGGCACGTCGTGTCACACGGTCAGAAACCGAGCAACTGCTGCAAAAACTTCGTAGGGCCATGCCGGATCTGGTCATGCGCACCACTTTCATTACGGGCTTCCCGGGTGAAACCGACTCGCAATTCAACGAATTGCTGGACTTCGCACGAGAGCAACAGTTCGAACGCCTGGGAGTGTTTACGTATTCTGTCGAACCCGATACGCCGGCGGCCAACCTGCCAGACCATATCCCTGAAGAAGTCAAAGAGGACCGTCGTAGTCGCCTGATGGAAGTTCAACAAGAAAATGCATTCCGGTGGAACGCTCAACAAGTGGGGCGACAAGTCGAAGTCCTCATCGATTCAACCGTGGAGGACCAGCAGAACGCCCGGGTGGGTCGCTGGTATGCCGATGCACCTGACATCGATGCAGCAGTGTATGTCACGGGTGAAAATCTCGTTGTGGGCAGTTTTGTACGCTGTGAAATCGTTGATTATCAGAACTATGACCTGATCGCTGTGGCAATCGGTCCCGGACGTTGACCGCGTACATGGCTCCAGAGAGGCGACGATCCGGATTGTGGACTTTGGTGTAACGGCTCAGAGGCATAAGGAAATACACCTTAGATTCCTTTTTTCGATTTTCCGGGACAAACGTTTTGGTAATCCGTGGTTTTCTTTCCCTGAATCCGCAGTTGACCAGCCTGTTTTTCAATCAGTTTATTCCCTGTTCGTTCGCCACAGCATACAGCCCGCGAGTTATTCAATGACTCCAAAATCGACCGTCTTTAACATTCCGAATCAAATCACTTGCATTCGATTAATTCTCGCCTGCATTATGTTTGGCTTGATTCCAGTCAAGTGTTATCTTTCCGCCCTGCTGGTTTTTGCTGTCGCTGCAGGGACGGATTGGCTCGACGGTTACTGGGCCAGGAAATACAACCAGGTAACCCAATTGGGACGGATCTTGGACCCCTTCGTTGACAAATTCATCGTTTGTGGCGCATTCATTTTTCTCGTAGCCGAACCGGACTCGGGAATCAGCGCGTGGATGGCAGTCGTCGTGGTGTCTCGTGAACTGCTGGTGACAGTCATCCGAGGATTTCTGGAACAACAAGGTGCAGATTTTTCTGCACAATTGTCGGGAAAGCTCAAAATGATGCTGCAGTGTTTCGCCGTCATCCTGAGCCTCTTGAGCTTGAAATTTGCGCCCCTCAGCGACACCTGTTTGCTCGGTTTGACCCGCGACGTGTTCATCTGGCTATCGATATTTTCGACATTACAATCTGGTATTAGTTACATCTTTCGAGCAGTAAGACTGTTGCGCGAGTAGTGCATGTCAGCAGCTTCCGATACCGTCATCGTCAGCTTCATTCTGGTGTCGACGCTACTCTGGATCCGCTATCTGTCCGCCGCTTATTCCGGTCAGGTGTGGCCGGGTTTTCAGGAACGTCATCCGGTTCCCTGGGGTATGCTGCACCTGCTTGCCATTGCCGGTATCTATATCACATGTCAGCTGCTCATCCAGACCTGGTGGTGGGGCGACATCGATTCGGGCGTCAAGTTTGATGAAATACCAACGGAAAGGACGTCGCAAAATTTCCTTCTGTTATCTGTTTCCAGCCTGGCCAGTTGCCTGGCAACCTTAAGCTTTTTACGATTTGCTACGGGAGCGACCTGGACGGACCTGGGAATGGATTGGAAGCGGGGGCTGCGCGGGATCCGGATCGGCGGCATCGCTTTTGTCATGCTGGCGGTCCCGATTTATGCCCTGCAAGGGATTCTCACCTTGATCTGCAACGCACTGCAGGTCATGTCTGCGGAACATCCTCTTTTTGAGATGCTGCGAGAGGAGAATTCGGCGAGATCCTTCTGGATTGCATTTTGTGCCGCCGTCCTGGTGGCACCCATCTGGGAGGAGATTGCTTTTCGACTGGTCCTGCAAGGTTGGCTGGAAAATGTTGTTTATACGTTTCGCTGGATGAGTGATCCGACCCAAGACCCACGGAAAATCGACGGTTTCTTACTGCGCGGAGGCGGACTTGCCACCCGGGTTCTTCTGCCGGCCTCCGACGGACCGGCCGACCAGACCGTCATCCAACCTTCCTGGATCCCGATCGTGTTGAGTTCACTCCTGTTTTCCGCCATGCACATCGGTCATGGCCCCGCGCCTGTCCCCCTGTTCTTCCTGTCCCTGGGACTGGGAGTTCTTTACCAAAGGACGCATAGCCTTTTTCCCTGTATTGTCGTCCACATGCTGCTCAACGGAACGACCTGGATCCTGCTGTGGCGGACGCTGGGAGAAACATAGAAGAAACGCGGGTACCTGACTCAGGCAGTCGTAAATGTGACACGTTCGAACGAACGAAACCACTCGTTGAAAACTCGCGACACCTTTTCCTTCAGCCTCTCTTCTTCACTCACATCACTAAAGAGTGACCGTTGCCCCGGTCTTTGCAGCCTCGTAGATTGCACAGATTAACTCTACAGAACGCTTCCCTTCTTGACCGTCAATGACAAGTGGAGTTCCATTTTCGATCGACTGGATCAGGTTCTGTATTTGCGCACGATGTCCATGATGTCCAATCGCTGCGGGGTCACCTGCACCGCCACCTGTCTGGGTCTGGGCCGAAAATTTGTCACGAATCACCTCGTCTTGCTCGGTTTCTTCGGCAAACTTCCAGAAACGGATGTCTTCTTCCTCCAGAATCACGCTACCCTGCGTTCCATGAATCTCAATTCGCTTCAACAAACCTGGAAAAGCGGCGGTCGTGGCCTCAATGGTACCGAAGGCCCCGTTCGCAAATCGCAGGGAGGCAACGGCCACATCCTCGACTTCGATGCGTTCGTGCGCCAATGTTCCTACATGTGCCCGAACTTCAACAACCGGCCCCATAAACCACAGCAGAAGATCGACACTGTGAATGGCCTGATTCATCAAGGCGCCACCGCCGTCCAAGGCCCATGTGCCACGCCAGGCTCCGCTATCGTAGTATTCCTGGGATCGATACCACTTCACGTAAGCATCGCCCATCGTTAAATTTCCAAATCGCTGCTGGTCGACGGCCTGTTTGAGTTCCTGGCTTGCCGGATGAAAGCGGGACTGAAACACGGTTGAAACAAGCACTCCCTTCTCTTTCGCGGCGTGAATTAACTGGTCGCAACGTGCGGGCGTGACCTCCAGGGGTTTTTCAATCAACAGGTGCTTGCCAGCATCGATCGCCGCCAGGGCAGGTTCGAGATGATTGCCACTCGGTGTGCAGATCGCGACGATGTGAATGTCCGGATCCTGCACCAGTTCATCGACGCTGTGATAGCACTTGCAGTTCGTCTCTTCTGCCAGCTTTTGCGCCGATTCGGTACGGTGACTGACACAGCCAACGAGCCGGAGATTGTCAATTTCGCTGATAGCACGTGCGTGAAAGCGGGAAATCATCCCGCAGCCGATAATTCCTATACCGTATTGCATGGTGAAGCAACCAAAAGTACTTTGCAAAAAAAGAACAAAAAAACGCCTTCAAGAGATACCAGATTATAGACTTTGTCGGAAAACTTCAATTGTCCTCTCCCTTAAAGCTCTCCCGCACGTGAAACCGGGCATCAGAGAGCCGTTTCAATTCAAAGATAAAGCCTGGTTTACCAATGGGTGACGTTCCACCCACACCCTTCAATTTGCCTTCCACAATTTTGCTCGTCCTGTCAGAATAGGCCTTCCTCCATGTTCCGCCGACAAGCGCTGTCAGCCATAACGGTTTACAGAAAGCACCGAAAACATGCAGCACGTTCGCCATTGGTTTGAATACCTTGTTTTTCGTTGTTTTTTTTGCCTTTTACAAACGCTGCGCATCGAGACCTGTGAGTGGATCGCGGACTACGTGGGATGGCTGTTCGCCGAACTGGTACCGTTTCGGACCCGCGTGATTGACGACAATCTGCGTCAAGCCTTCCCGGACTGGTCTTCTGAACGTCGTGGACAGACCGCCCGGGCGATGTGGGAACATCTGTTTCTGATGCTCTGCGAGGTTGCCCATGCGTCTCGAAAAATACACCATACCAATTGGCGAGACTTCATTTCCTTCTCCGGCGATAGCCGCCGTCTGCTCGTCCAGAATCTGCTGGATCCTCGACCGACAACCATTGTTTCTGGACATTTTGGAAACTTCGAAGTAGCTAGTTACGCTACCGGATTGTTAGGTTTTCCGACTCTGGCACTTGTCCGACCGTTAGATAACCCATACATCAACCGCTTCATCACTCGGTTTCGAGCTGCCCACGGACAATTCATCCTTCCGCGAAAAGGCAGCGCCACCAAGGTGGCCAATGCGCTGGAAGCGGGTGTGAACCTGGCACTACTGTGCGATCAATGGGCGGGACGGAAAGGCAGTTGGGTCGAATTTTTTGGGCGAATTACTTCTTGTCACAAAGCAATTGCAGTATTTCCTCTCGCCAACAAGTCACCTCTCGTGGTGACCTATTTCAAACGCGACAACCGGGCCATGAAGTTTGAATGCGTTTTTTTTGCGGTCGCCGACCCGCTGCAGGGTGGCGAACATCTAGAAAGCTCGCGCAGCTTGACTCAGTGGTACAATCATCAGCTCGAAGACATCATTCGAGTGGGACCGGAACAGTACTGGTGGCTCCACCGCCGCTGGAAAAACAAGCGTTGGACATCTCCCAGGAGAAAGGCCGCTTGAAACACGTACCATGAGCTGGTGCCGTATTGCAACAGTAACCGAATGTCCCCCAGGCAGTTCGCTGGAACGAGTTGCGGCCGGACAAGTGGTAGCGTTATTCAACGTGGCGGGCGAATTCTACGCCCTGGATGGCGTATGCCCTCACCAAGGCGGGCCCCTGGGGAAGGGCCAGCTGAATCAATGCCTGCTGTCCTGCCCCTGGCACGGTTGGCAATTTGATGTGAGAAGCGGCCAGAATCAAGTGAACGTCACGATAAACCAACCTACTTTTGACGTCAAAGTGGAACAGGACTGTGTCTACGTGAACCTGAGTGATGCTGGATAGTGAGTGGGACGCGGGTTGTCATTTGCCGCCGGGAGCGATCGATTTCACTGATCCATCCTTCTGTCGACTGATCATTAATTTTGAAGAACCGCCCCTCACTTGCTGTACACCACAGCAAACATCTACTTTTCGAGAAAGGTGTGACCTGAAGGTCTATTCCCGCTCTTGATCCGTTACCGATCCTTTCGCAACAGTGATCCACCAGAGATTGCCCGGGTCTGGCGCAGCCAATCCCCGTTCGATGGTCTGACACAGCTGATGTCCGCCACCGTGTTGGATAAATTCGTGCTCTCGAAACCTTATTTCGATCCGCAGGGACTGATTGTGGCTGAGGAAGACGAGCGATTGTTGGGATTCGTCCACGCAGGTTTCGGTCCTGCCCCAGACCTTCAGTCCGTTGTCTGCGAACCGGGAGTGATCAATATGCTCCTGGTTGTTCCCGGTCCGAATTGGAACTCAGTCGCCGGCGACCTGCTGCTCCAGGCAGAAACCTACCTGGCGAACCGAGGTTCGCGTACGGCCCAGACCATGTCCGTCTCGCCTACCAGCCCTTTCTATTTTGGCCTGTACGGAGGGAGTGACCTGCGCGGAGTCCTTCAGTCGGATATTCGTCTACTCGAACTCTTCAAAAAACATCGCTACGAGCAGCAGGAACATTGGACCGTCCTGGAGCGCAACCTGGAGGGGTTTCGTCCGCCAGTCTGTCGCGTACAAATGGGGATTCGGCGCAGTTACCACATCGAAGCCGGAGTAGAAATCCCCACACACAACTGGTGGGAAGCCTGCACGTTGGGTGACGTCGACCGGACAATGTTTTCGATGTCGTCGAATACAACCGGACAATTGGTCGGAACTGCCACCTTCTGGGATGTGGAACCCCTGGCCACCAGTCGTCAGGTGGCCGTGGTGGGTCTTCTTGACTGTCAGGTTTCCGAGCCGTTTCGCAAACAGGGTTTGGGGACCTATCTTGTAGCAGAGTCGCTGCGTCAACTTCATACCCAGAACTCGACTGTGGCTGAAGCACAGGTATCCACGCAAAACGTCGCGGCAATGCGACTGTTAAACAAGCTGGGATTCAGAGAAATCGATCAGACGGTGTTACTCCGAAAAACAATCGCTTCCGGGTGATCAACCGGGTGGCTTCTGACCCGACATTCACCCGGTCATTCGTGAAGAAGTACAACACACCGACCAATGTCTGCCAGCAAGGCTGCCTCGGTGTCAGTCGGATTATCGCCACGCCGTCCAACCACTTATGACAAGAAGTTTGAAACGCAATCGACCACCGATTGTGCACAAGCCGTTTGTCCTTCCGAAGAAAGGTGGAGGTGATCGTCGCATAGCAACCGGTCCATGTCTTGCCACACCACTCGGTGAAGATCGTGAACTGGTATTCCTTTTGCTTCCATCAATTCACAAGCCGCTTGATTGTATTGTTCAATTTCTTCATTGCGCCAGGACCATTGGGTGACGCGAAACGGGCGATCAGGATGGACAGGCGTGGTAGTCGCCCAGATGACGGTGGAAGCCAGTACTCGCAACTTTCTAAGAATAATCTCCAGGTTGGCAAGGTACATCTCGAGTGGAATTTGCACCGGACTCCGGTCGGGATTGTACCCGCAGTCGTGCAGGCCGTTGTTCCAGTGCACAATGTCAGGCCGGCCTGTCGCCAGCCATCGGTTCAAAGAAGACAGGGTAAACAAACTGTACTGACAGTTTTCAGCAGGACCGACAACCCGCGATTTACCTTCAAGCATTTGGCTGACGTGCCCCTCGTAACTCAAACGAATCGAGTCGCCCAACAGTAACAGGGTGGGCTGTGTAGACATGTGCGGGCCGCCTTTCTGATTAAGTCAAATGATCTCATGCGACGGTTACTCAGTCACACTTTTCCACCCCTGTGTCTTGCGGCAAACCGCCACTGGATTTTCTTACCGGTCACGATTCGTGATCCATTCGCTCGTGTCCGGAGGAGCACCAGTTTGATTGACATCCCGAACCGCAATCCACAGGTTGATCAACAATTGCAGAATACCAATAACGATCAGTAGTTTAAAACATCCCACGGCCCAGGCTTCGGGGCCCGGATTTCCTGTGCCGAAAAGAACCAACCCCGTCATAAATATTCCATAGGCCGCCAACAACGTTTTAAACTCGGTCGGCCCGAATCTTGCCAGCGTGAATTCGCCAATCATTTTCGCCTTGATGTTCGTCAACACAGCCGTGGCATATAGGCAGATAACGGCCACCAGCCCCAGATCCAACCGCGCACAGGAAACACTGATCCCGACAAGCCAGTAGGAAAAGGACAGGGGATCCGTAAAGTGATCCAGAAGTTCGCCACCGTTGCGACACTGCCCCGTGCTGCGGGCGTGCGTCCCGTCCAGACAATCCGCCGTGTGATTTCCGAGAACCCCTGCCGCCGCCAGGACGCCGGCCCACCAAAGGCAGGTTGAATAAGCGAAACCCACAGCGGCAAGGATGGCGAACAGATGACCCGTTAAAATAATTCCTTCGGGCGGAAAGCGACGAGGAATCGGCAGCACCGAGTAGAGGCCTTTCAGCGGTGGGCCCAACCAGGGATCCAGCAGGCTGTGTGAAATACGTTTTCCCATGGCTTCAACTTGCTTACCCCAGAAAAACTCGTTGTTTCCCTTCCACAGATCCCCGGGGCACCGGACGTCGCATCGTGCGAAACGGGCAGCCGCAGCTAAGTCGAACCGGTTGATTGCCCGGCAATTAATTGGTCCAGTTGCTGCTTCAGATGATCAAGAATTTCGTCATATGGAAACGCGCCCACCGTTGCGGTTCCCCGTTTGAGATTGACGTACTTGGGACCACACCAGAGTCCCAGGTCCGCGTCGTCGGTTTCCCCCGGTCCATTAACCCGGCAACCCATGACTGCAATTGTAATCGCGTGACTTGCTGCGTATTGCGTCATTTCCTTGACTTGCTGGGCCAATTCGATGAAAGCTTCGTTTTCAACCCGTGAACAACTGGGGCAAGCGATAATATTCAAGGTGTCGATTTCAAAGTCGACGACCGTCCGTACTCGTCCGGCAGCAATATCTTTCAGAATTTGACGGCCCGCTTCAATCTCTTCAATTTTGCGCGAGTTAGGTACGGTCAGGGACACTCGAATCGTGTCGCCCACACCACGACCGACTAACTGTTCAAAGGCAATACGAGTCTTAATGACACCGTCCGGTGGCAACCCGGCCTCGGTGACTCCCAGGTGGAGTGGAACATCCGGACGTTGTTCGGCAAAACGTCGGTTCACGTCGATCACCTTGCCGGGGTCCGAATCCTTCAGCGAGACACAGTAGCGATGGAACCCAAGCGAATCCAAAAGATTACAGTGCTCCAACGCGCTGACAAGCATCGGGCTGATCGAATCCTCCGGATCAAATTGGCCGAGTTTCTCCGGATCGACACTGCCGCAGTTGACTCCGATCCGCATCGCACTGTCATGTTCGCCGGCCAGGTCCGCCAGAAATTTCACTTTGTCCTGCCAAGGTTTAGTGCGCTCGTGATGATACAGGTGCCCGGGATTGTAGCGAATCTTATCCACGTGCCGGGCAACCGTTTCCGCCAGTCGATAATTTTCCTGAAGGTCCACGGAAAGATTGGCCTCCGTCTGGTCGCGAATCGCTACTAGCGCGTCAGCGTCTTTTTGACTATCAACAGCAATCCGTACCAGATCAGCGCCCGCCTGATGAAGTTCGTTGACCAGTTTCACGGTGGCCGTCACATCCTGCGTATGGGTCGCGGTCATACTCTGCAGTGCAATCGGGTGACCGTTTCCAATGGCAACCGAACCAATCTGCACCGATCGAGTCGGATTTCGCTTAATTTCCATTCAGGAGTCTCCCTGCGAAACGAGTCAACGACCTGCAAAACTAGTCGTCGAGAATAACGACTCCTATTGTTTCTCACGAGACGAAGTTTCGCAACGCGGCTATGGATATAGACAGCGAGCAAAAAATGTGGGACTGTAGCCAAAAGACGCCAGAAGTATCATGTTCAAGATGATTCAACCCATCCAACAAAACCTCTCCAGGAGCTGATCCGGCCACAAGCATCGTCGAGACTCCTGCGGTCTACCTCCCTCATGCAACAGTCGCCCCCCATTGACGTGGTACTCCATCAGCCCGAGATTCCTCAAAATACGGGTACGATCGGAAGAAGCTGTGTTGCGGTCGGCGCCAAGCTATGGCTCGTCAGACCCCTCGGATTCCGCTTGGATGACCATTACCTACGACGTGCCGGACTGGACTACTGGCAACATCTGCAATGGGAGGTTGTCGACGACTGGTCGGCCCTCTCCGCCAGGTTGGCCGGGCGCCGAATATGGCTGTTCAGCAAGTCGGGAAATCGGGTTCATACGACGGTTCCATATGCTGCGGGGGATGTCCTTGTTTTTGGATCAGAAACGCAAGGATTGCCTGCGAGTCTTCTCAAGGCGCATCGCGAGTCCAGCGTTCGAATTCCTATTACGCCTGAAGCCCGGAGTTTGAACCTGGCTTGTGCCGCGTCTGTCGCTGTGTATGAAGCCATGCGACACATTGGTTTTGCTGGCGAAACCGCCCCGCAGTAAAAACAAAACGAGTTTGCCTACTGCAGTTCAGAACGAGCTGTCTGACCCGATTATTCGTTGGCCAGGGATCGCTGGGGTAACCACTCGGACACACCCTTGACCAAACGGGCGACAAGCTGCGGATCCACCGGATGATGCACCTGATTTCCCTGCTTCAACCCCGTTCCAACAATTAACCCGTCCGCGGCGAGAACAGAGGATTCCAACGACGTTTCATTCACTCCGCTACCGATCCATACCGGAACGTTGCCAGCGGCAGCCTTGACCTGTTTTAACTCTTGAAGATCGGTGGGGGACCCTGTTGACGTGCCGGATACCACGATCGCATCTGCGCCCCCACGTTGAACAAGATCGACGACCTCTTCCGACAAGGGGCGATTGGCCAGTGGAACCGAATGTTTGACGCAGATGTCGGCCAGGACCTGGATATCAGTGGCGTCAAGCCGTGATCGATCCCGCATTAACTCGGCGGCAATTCCCTGTACGATACCCTGGTCCGTCAAACGCGCACCACACAACACATTGACGCGGATGAACTGCGCGCCCGCCGCTTGTGCGATTGCCAGGGCGCTCTGGCCGTCGTTTCTCAAAACATTGATGCCCAGAGGCACGGAAAATTCTTGGCGAATCTCCGAGGCAATGACAGCCATGCAGGCTACGGTTTCTCTCGAGACGCGTCCGCGCACATACGGAACGTCACCGAGGTTCTCAACCAGTAACCCGTCAACTCCCCCTGACACCAACGAGTCGGCATCTTTTTTTGCTGCTCGCAGTACGGAGCGCAGGTCACCGGCGAAGCCCGGCGAACCCGGCAGGGGCTTGAGATGGACCATCCCTACAATGGGACAGGGATTCTCACTCCATAAGGCAGGTGGATTGGTCATGACCAAGGAGATTGCACAAGGCTACAAGGGTGGAAGTACGTCCGGTTGAATCTGGTATCCGTTCGCCAGAGAATTCGTCTGATTAAAGAGCCCCACGATCGCCATGACTTCACCCAAGACTTCACTGTCCACACCCAGTTTACAAAGAGCGGCGGTATGCGAGTTGATACAATAAGGACAGGCATTGGTGGCGGAGACTGCCAGCGCGATGATTTCGCGAGTCTTGGCGTCCAGGCAGGATTCACGACCCGTGGCCTCTGGGTGCATCCATTTTTTCAAATTATTCCAAACCGACTCCAGTAGTTCTGGTTGAGTTGCCAGGGTTCTCCAGAAGTTGGGAACGAAGTCAATCTCTTTCGTGTGTTGGATATCCGCAAAAATTTTGGCAACTCGTTCTGATGCCTGGTCTTCAGGTACTGGCACAACCGTCGCAAGGGGAGCTTCTGACATGATAATCCATTCTGTTGTGAGCGGGGCCGGATAAACACGTCACTCATTCTCGTATTCTTGAAAACTTCCTACCAGTTGACCAGTGGTGACGTTTCCAAATCGTGCGCCGTGGTGCCCGCACAGGTTTGCCCCTAACGTCGCCTTCCCCGTCCAATGCAAGCCGTGCCAGCCCAAGACAACCGCCACGTTCAACGATTGGCAGCCAGAGGTTCTAGGGTCCGACCACTGAAACCCGCCCGCCAATGGGAGTTGAGAAAAAACTGAACCCGAAAGTGGTTGTCCCACCATTACGTGGCGAACGTGAACGATGTGGGTCCCGACCTGGTGACTCAAGTGCGTGTGATTTTCCCGCATTCGGCTGGTATTTGGAACGTTCACATCCCCACCGCCACATTCACCAAACCGGGACGGACCGTTGGCATGTCCAATCGCGCCCAGCGGATCTTCCAATCCCTTCACGAATTGTGACCTGACACCGGTTTCGGCTGTCTGGGTCTGTCAGGCTCATCCGGTTGTTGCCCCCTGTGCCTCACGTAACCTGCGTGATTACCGCAATTGTCAGGTTTTCCAGAATGGCAGCGGGTTTTAGCGAAAATTAACGGTCCCCGACAAACAATAGCAACCGCAAAACAGGTTTTTATGGGACTCACTAGCGTCACGGGCGACAGGGTTTTACAATGGTTCTACTGCGTTTTACAATGGTTCTACTGCGAGTCGCCACGCTGCGGTATCATATCCAAGCTGTGAAAAAGACAGCCTGGTCCTTTTGTGGTGTCGATCCCGACACCCCTGAACAGCAAACAAGGTAATTCGGACCAGTCTGTACCGACTCGGACTCCTACCGCCCACAGAAAGCAACCCATGTGCGGAATCGCCGGTATCATGTACAAAAACAACGATCAGGACCTCCAGACCGGACAGTTCCTGATCGACATGCTGGATGGTTGCCAGCACCGGGGTCCGGACTCTACCGGGTTTGCGCTCTACGGAGATGCAAAACCGGGCCAGCTGCGACTCCGATTTTTTACCGGCGAAGGTGATGAGGCTACAGCGGATGTTCAGCGGATTCAGTCAGCATTGTCAGAACAGGGTGCTGAAGTTGTCGAGGACCAGGTGATCGGAAACAATTACCGGGTCACCGTGAATTTTGACGGTGACCTGCGAAAGTTTTCGTACCGCATGGAACACGTGGCCAAGGTGATTTCCATCGGTTCTAGTCTCGAAATCGTCAAAGACGTGGGTACCGCACATCACGTGGATGACCGTTACGACGTGCGTTCCTTTCATGGCACTCATGGAATCGGGCATGTTCGGCTGGCAACGGAATCCGACGTCAAACCCGAAGCTTCCCATCCTTTCTGGGCAACCGGATTTGCCGACGTCGCCATTGTTCACAACGGCCAGATCACCAATTATTGGAAAATGCGGCGTAGGCTCGAACAGCGAGACTTCGAATTTTCGACTGACAATGACAGTGAGCTCATCGCAGTCTACTTAGCTGACAAACTGTCCCAGGACGTTTCACTCAAAGAGGTATTACGGACTTCGATCGATGACCTGGACGGTACCTTCTCCTTCCTGGTCTCGACACGTGACGAGATTGGTTATGCGAAGGATCGTCTGGCGGCCAAACCGATGATCATGTTCGAGAACGACGACCTTATCTCCATCGCTTCGGAAGAAGTTTCCCTCAATCGTCTTTTCCCGGGCCAGGCCTTGAACACCAAGGAACCACCGCCCGGTACGTACAACACATGGTCACGATCGATTTAGCTGAACTTACCGTCCGCAAAGCCAACGAGCTGATCCGGAAACACGGTGCCGCCGGCGAGGACGTCGAGGTCATCAATCCCGATGCACGGCATCACATTGGCGTAGGCCTGATTTCTCCGATCAGGGTCAAAGTCCGTGGCTCGGCTGGTTATTTTTGCGCGGGACTGACCGATCAGGCTCGCTTCGAAGTTGACAACAATGTCGGCTGGGGACTGGGAGACAACATGTATGCGGGGTCCGTGGTGGTCGCGGGCAATGCGGGTGCTATTGCCGGTGTCGCCATTCGTGGTGCCGAACTGGTCGTTCGCGGGAACATGGGATCGCGTGCCGGCCAGGTGATGAAAGCGGGTACCCTCTGCTGTGCTGGCAATGCCAATTTCATGGCCGGATACATGATGTACGGCGGCCGGATCATCATCCTCGGTGACTCAGGCGAGCGGCTTGGTGAAGACATGACCGGCGGAGAAATTTTCGTCGGTGGGAGCGTCCAGGATTTGGGGTCGGATGCAGAAATAACTGACATTGCCGCCGAGGAAATTGAAAGCGTCCGAGAATTTCTAGATCGATATAAGATTCCGTTCAAAGGAAACTTTCAAAAAGTCGTCAACGCCGGCAAGAAGCTGCGATACAGTACCAGCGAACAGCAGATGCGAAGCCTCCCTTTCTTTTCTTTCTCAGGTGCGTCTTCTTATTGGAACCCAAAAATCCAGGAAGACATCCACATCAAATCTCACATCGGTCGCTACCGCATTCGTGGATATGGTGGCGCCCGGTCTTTACCTCACTTGGCAGACCTCGCATTCAAACGCGATTTATCGAATGCCGGGAACCACGTCGATGTGATCTCCCAGGTTGAAATGCATACGGAAATCGGCGGAAAAAATGGTGCCGAGCCGTTGAAGCTAAGCATGCCGGTCATGATTGCACCGATGAGTTACGGAGCACTGAGCCGTTCGACGAAGCAGGCGATCGGGATGGCCTCGTCACTTTCGCGCATCGCCGAGAATACGGGCGAAGGTGGAATGAGCGATGCACAACGTGACGCAGCTGACCAGTTAATTTTTCAATGTCTCGGTGGCCGGCTGGGTTGGAACATTCACGACATGTTACGCGCCGACGGACTGGAAATCTACATTTCGCAAGGCGCCAAGCCCGGTTTGGGTGGGCAATTGATGGCCAAGAAAGTAACTCCCGAACTGGCTGCGATTCGTGGCATTCCGGCCGGTATCGACCTCCGCTCACCTTCACGTCACCCGGACATCCTGGGGGCTGACGATTTGGTGATCAAGATCGAAGAATTTCGCGAAGCAACCGGATACCGCCTGCCTGTGAGCGTTAAACTTGGGGCCGGTCGCGTACGTGATGACATCAAGATTGCGGCCAAAGATGGCTTCGACTTTATCGAACTGGATGGAATGCAGGGATCCACCGGGGCGGGGAGCGCAGAAGTCATTGATTACGTGGGCATTCCCACCCTGGCAGCAATTATCGAGGCCGAAGAAGCCCTGGCAGAGATCGGACGGCGGCAGGATGTCGAGATCGTGCTGATGGGAGGAATACGTGATGGAACGGACGCCGTAAAAGGACTTTGCCTGGGCGCCGATGCGGTAGCCTTTGGCACGTCGGTGATCATTGCCGGAGGCTGCATCGCCTGCATGCAGTGTCACGTGGGCCAATGTGTCACGGGAATTGCCACGCAGGATCCGGAACATGAAGAACGATTTCACGTCCACGTAGAAGCGCAAAACATTCATCGCTTCCTCGAAAGCGTACGCTGGCAAATCGCGGCGATCACCCAAGGCCTTGGATATACGGACGTGCGGGAATTGAGCCGCGACGATCTGGTGGCGGTCACCCCCGAGGCGGCTTCCATTACAGGCCTGCCGTACGCTCCGGAATATCGAGACAATCGCGTTCCCCAGGTTGAGAAGGCCAGTTGAGATGAGCGTCTACGACTTAAACCGCATCCAGTTGCCGATACTTCCCTCGGAATTCCGTGACCGCGACGACTCGTCAGACACACATTTTGTGCCGGCACCGTGCCAGGTTGCTTGTCCGGTCGGCACAGACGCACCGTCTTACATTGGCTACATCTGGGAAGGAAAGCTCGAAGAGGCTTTCGAGGCGATCACGGCAACCAATCCCTTCAGCTCGATTTGCGGCCGGGTCTGCGACGCACCGTGCGAACCTGCCTGCCGTCGCACCGAGAGCGATGGTACCGTCCAAATTCGTAATCTCAAACGGTATGTCATGGACGAGCTGGGAGCTTCGTATCGTTTGCCCCAACTACCGGTGACGCAAACTAAAACTGTAGGAATCATCGGTGCCGGTCCGGCCGGACTGACGGCGGCCAATGACCTTTGCGCAGCCGGTTACACGGTTCATGTCTATGAAATGACCGACCGTATCGGCGGAATGATGGTCTGGGGAATCCCCGCATTTCGATTGCCACCTGGAATTATCCAACAGGACATTGACCGTCTGACCAATCGTTGTGAGGGATTGCACATTCATCTGAACACCGCGCTGGGCAAGCAGGTCACACTGGACGAGCTGAAATCCCGGCACGACGCTGTCCTGATGACGATCGGTGCCTGGTGGGGAAAGCAGATGGGTATTCCCGGTGAAGATCATCCCCGCGTTGTCGACGGCGTTGGTTTCTTGCGGCGTGTGAACGCCGGTGAAAGACCGGAGTTGCCCGCAACGGTAGTGGTCATCGGTGGTGGAGATGTGGCCATGGATGCCTGCCGCGTGGCGAAGCGATTGCCGGGTTGCAAACATGTCAAGGTGATTTACCGCCGTGGCCCCGATGAAATCCCCGCGCGCCGCATCGAGCTGGAAGGTGCTATCGAGGAAGGCATCGAATTCATCTATCACACCCAACAGGTCGCCATCGAATCCAGTGAAGATTCGCTCGTGTTGCGTTGTGTACGGACTGAACTGGGCGAAGCGGACGAAGACGGTCGAAGAAGACCGGTCGCGGTAGCGGATAGCGAACATGGTATCGAATGTGGCATGGTCATTGCCTCGGTTGGCCAACAAGCGGAATCTAATGAGTTGTCAGAACACGACATGATGGCCGGTGATCGTATCAACGCAACATTTGAAGGAATGTGTACGTCAGATCCAAAAGTGTTTGCGGCGGGTGACGGAGCATTCGGTGGCTCGACCATTGTCATGGCCATGCACCACGGCCAGCGCGCCGCCTACTACGTCAAAGCTTTTTTGGAAGGGCGTGAAAACCCGCTACCGTACCGGACACCTTACCGCACGCGGCGGGTTCCTGTGGCTCAGGACATCATGTGGGAAAAACACCCCATGCACCACCCTGAATTTTTTGGGTTGGGTGAGAATCCGGTTGAATTTCCTGAAATCGAAGCAACCTACGACTTGGAAACGGCTCGCGCAGAGGCGGCCCGTTGCTATCGCTGCGATGCAGAAACCGGGTCCGCGGATTATACGGTACGTCATCGAGAAGACCTGTTTTCCATGGCACGTACGGTACCCACAGATCTGCCGAAGTTGCAGACGATGCTGCAGCGACGATTACCGATTCGAGACAATCCCTATCCCGAGGGTCGCCCCGCGAATCTCGACGACATTGTCTTTTTGCCCGCCAACCTGTCTCGATTGGTGATTGATCCCTACCGCGAAGCCTGTAAAGTCAGTACGAAGATTGCCGGCCGGATCGACCTCGCACAACCGTTTTTGGTCGCTGGCTTCGACCAGGCACCGGAAGAAGTCCGCGATGGTGTAGGGCGGGGACTCGCTCAATCCAACTGCGGTTACCTCGGTACGATGGCGTTAAATGATTCTTCGTCATGGTTCCAGTTGTTGACTTCGAAAAATCCCCAACCGAGTGCCGACGCGACAGCGCTCATCTACGCCATGGGTGACAACTTCCAAGCACCTGCTTTCCAACGACAACACAACGATCAAATCCTCGGTCTCGCTGTCGGCTCTTCTGACATCCTGGAAGAATCCCTGCAGTACTCCCTGGAGCAGGGATTGGAAATGATGGTACTGGATGCGACCGGCCAGTTGGGACACGCTTGGCCCGAGTTGCACGGGGCTCCCAATTTTGGAATCCTGCGTGACGCGGTGGCCATTCTCCGCCGCCTCCGGCGGGAAGAGGAAATCGCATTGGTCTATTTTGGTGGTATCCGCTCGGGCACGGATGCCGCCAAGGTGATCGGACTGGGCAGCGTGGCAGTTGTATTGAGCGTTTGTGTCGGTTTGGCTGTCGGCGGCCAGATCCATGAAGACACGTTGCTGTTTTCGTCCGACTACAACGAAGATGAACGCGCTGAAGCAGTCATGAATATTCTCAAAGCCAATTCGGGCGAGGCGTCGATGATGGCCCGCTGTACTGGCAAGACGAACCTGCACAACCTGGAACCCGAAGACTTGCGCAGTGTTACCCTTGCTACTGCTTCAGCCACCGGAATCCCTTTGGTCGGTACGCGCGATTGAGTCCTTCCAGGGGCGTTTTTGATTTCGACCGGAAAACGACACCCCCTGCCCAACCTGGTTGCTCCCGAGGGGGCAACGCAAACCTTTGGTTGCCGCAAACACCGCCTGCCCACAAGACACTCCGCCGAGTATCACTTCACTAAACGTGTCGACGGATAAGCAGCGTTCCAAGCAAACCAGAATGCACCATGGGCTGGCAACCTTTGTAAGGACTTCCTGCCTGACGAAGTCAATTTTTCCTCGCTTAACTCCCAGAAAATGCCTTCCGTGTCGCGAACTTTACGATTTCCATCCCACAAGTCAAAGCGTCTGCCCCCCGTTTCGTAAACTCGCTGCGCTCCCGCGTCGTTCGTTAACACCACGAACTTCTGTATTCCTATCTGATCATGGTAAATCGGATGCTTCTGGAGGAATTCTTTGGCAACCGCCACTTCACCGGAAACGGCGGGGAATCGCAGCGCGAGAACGGGACTCTTATTCTTTAAACGCCTGTCAACCCACGGCACATGAAACATCAGCCGGTCGGTGCTGAAGTAATCCCTGTAAGCCACCCCTTCCCCGTAATCACGTGAAAACCCGGTATCCAGAGACAGCACCTTCGTGTGAGGGTGTCGCTTTCGCCATGCCGCCCACGTAGTCGTAACAACCTGCAACATTTCCAACTCGATTTCCTGTCCAACCAGCGGACCAATGACGGGTCTTCCCGCAAGCGTCGACCAAAGAGATTTCGTTGCCTGGTCGTACATCAGTTTATTCGAACGGTAAAGAAATCCACTGGTCCCCAATTCATAGTGGACCGAGTCGACCGTCGTCCGGTAGACGATCATGGCGCCACACAGCGTGCAATAGACACCGTTGATCGATTCACCACCGATCGTGTCTTTGACCATCTCGTGCCAGGCAAGAATGCGTTGCGGGTAGGCGCGAACATCTCCGTTCACCTCGACACCAAACACGACGTTGGAATCTTCAAGATAAGTCGCCTGGCCGGCGGAAATCATCGGGGGCTCTTTCAACGGAGGAATTCCATCACGGACTACTCCGCCCCAGCAGACTTCGTTCAGTCGAATCGTTGCCGCGGGATTTCCCGAAAAATACTCCCTGAAACTCGCATCGAACGCCGCATAGAGCTCTGCCTTGAACTCCGCATAGTTGGGATGGCGACCAAAATCTGCGTTCCAGATGAACTGCAGCCACCTGTCCGTGTTGCGTCCAAATTGTTTGCCTGTCTTGGCTTCCAGGAACGACACAACACGTTGCCGGGTTTCACGGTCGACCAGACCGGGCAGCATTTCCACCAGCATCACTGCCTGGCTGGGGTCCCAGCTCGCGTCAAGATGTTCAAACGCAAGATTGATCAACTGCGGATCTCGTGACTGCAGTTGAAAAAATGGCTCCAGTGGCTTGGGGGATTTGTCAGCACCTCTCGTTAAATTACCACCACCGCCATAACGAGGTAGAATTAAAGATTTTGCTGCAAACAACAAAACAACAACGAACAGCGTTGCCAGCCCGCTTATTACCCAACGGTTACTCATAGTTCATGCTTGAATGAAGATCGAACGTGCCGAGACCGATTGTACCTCAGTTCGTTCCAGGTGAGGAGTCTCTGTCCGGGCACTCCAAAGCGAGGGCCAAACTGGTATCAAGGAAACCAAAGGGGCATGAAAAAATTTCAGGCCCCTTTCAAGAGCCTGCCAACGCAACAGAGATTCAAGGTACGCGCAAGGAGAAAGGTTCGGAATCCTGAGGTTATTAAGGTGCCCGTCTACGTTGCCGGAAATGACGAGTTTTCATTCGCCGTTTTGATCGCCGTGAATGCCCCGTACGAGGCATAAAGACGAATCCGTCTCCCTCGATGACTTACAAGCATGATCGAAGAAAGGCGAGTTAACGTCCTAATGACCTGAAACGAGTTCCCGGTGCACCTTCGATCTTTTGTCTCCGGACCTGCAACCAAATTAGCAGTTCTGAAACAGGGCCACTGAAACTGTCATACGGTGACCCGCCGAAGGCCGATACCTCCCGGCCATTGCGAGTCGCATGCACCGCAATTAAAATGCGGGTAACTCGACCGGCAAACTCGAATTCATCCGGCATGGATCCTTAGTAGACTCGTCTCTCTGATCGGTGGGTCGGACCATCGCAGCCAGTGGCGAAATCCACCGAGGCCGCTTAATACTGACTACCGGAGCTGATACTTCAGTTAGGTTCAACGTGCAAATATCCTGGTTAGCCCTGTTCATTGCCGGACTTGTCACATCTTCCAGCTTTTCATTGACACACGGCGCCCAGCCCCCAGCTCCGTTGCCCGTCGATGCGGCGGCCAACCTGGACCTGCTGCCTGGATTTCATGCCCAACGACTCTATCTCACTCCAAGTGAGCAAGGATCCTGGGTCAGCATGGCCTTTGACCCTCAGGGACGTATTACCGTCTCAAAAGAACGCGGAGGTCTTTATCGCATCACACCATCACCGCGAGGAAATCCAACGATCCCAACTCGAGTAGAAAAGTTGGACGTTCAACTCGATGCGGCCCAGGGGCTGCTTTACGCCTTTGACAGCCTGTATGCTGTTTCGCACGGGATCCAGCGACTGCAAGACACCAACGGGGATGACCAGTTTGATTCTGTCCGACAATTGATGGAAATCGAAGGGTCCAACGAACACGGGCAACATGCGATCCTCCTGGGTCCGGAACAAAAGTGGCTCTATTTGATTGCAGGTAACCAGACCTATCTGCCGGATAGTCTGACGATGAAACGAGCCCTGTCCACCGCTCCCAGCAAACACCATTCACCCCCACGTCCGCAGGGTTGGGTGATGCGTGTAAAGCCCGAAGGCCAACACAGTGAACTACTCTGCATCGGATTGCGCAACGCCTACGACATGGCACTCAACGAAGCCGGAGAATTCTTTACCTTCGACTCTGATAACGAAGGATACATGAATTTACCGTGGTACCGGCCAACCAACGTTTATCACGTCGTCAGTGGTGCAGATTTCGGCTGGCGGCAGGGACCCGACACGCTGCAAGCGTATCACCCCGACAACCCACCCCCGGTTCTGGAAGTCGGACCGGGTTCCCCGACCGGAATGGTCTTCGGAACGAACTCCGAATTCCCCGCCAGGTACCAGCAGGCCATGTTCGTCGGAGACTGGAGTTATGGCCGCATTTATGCAATTCATCTCCAGCCGGCCGGTGCATCCTTTCGGGCCCGGCAGGAATTGTTTATTTCCGGGCGGCCCCTGGCTGTGACGGATCTCTGCATCGGACCAGATGGCGCAATGTACTTTATCACCGGTGGACGTGGAACTCAGTCAGCACTGTACCGCGTGAGCTGGAACGGCGGAAAAATGCCCGACGTTCACAAGGAATCAGAAACAACGCCCACCGGGCGGAATGTCAACGCTGCAGCGGCCTTCCAAGCCCGCACCAAACGACGTCAACTGGAAGAGTTTCACGGCCGGAAAGATACACAAGCTGTTGAAACCGCCTGGCCACATCTGCTCAGCGGGGATCGCGCGCTTCGATACGCAGCCCGTGTCGCGATTGAACACCAGGACGTCGATCAGTGGGAAACCCGCGCTTTGTCGGAAACCCGTCCACAAGCCCTGCTCGAGGCCATGATCGCACTGGCCAGGCAAGGCGACCCCCAACTGAGATCTCAAATCGTAAAAAAATTGAGCCACCTGGACTGGGACAAACTGGAGACCTCCCAACGGTTGGCTCTGCTGAGAGCTTACGAAATCACATTCCAGCGTATGGGAACACCCCGGGACCACAGAGCGGCGGCAATCCTAGCGCAACTCGACTCTCACTATCCCCACCAGAACGGCGACATGAATCGCGAGCTCGTCAAGCTGCTGATCAGCTTAAACTCTTCTAACCTGGTTGAAAGAACGATTACCGTTTTGAAGCAAACTCCATCTGCCATGCAGCAAATCCACTTCTTGCATCAGCTGGATCGATTGGAAATCCAATGGCAGGAGGACGTGAAGCAACGTCTGATCAACACACTGGACCTGGAGGTCATCCGGGATACGGGGCAACGGAAATATACCGAAGTATCGGAGCTGATCGATTCTTTGTTACAAACCATCGGAGTCAGTGAATCAACCGAACCAACACTGCCAGCCAAGCAACTGGTCCGGGAATGGTCCCTGGAGGAACTGCTGCCTCTCGTGACACCCGAGCAGCTTCAAACAGCTGATGTGCAACACGGACAAACCGTCTTCCGCCTGGCGCAATGTCACAGTTGCCATCGCATCGGTAGCACCGGAGGGGTGTTAGGGCCCAATTTGACGGGACTTGCCGGACGATTTCAACCTCGCGATGTGCTGGAATCCATGATCGACCCCGACAAAGTCGTCTCCGATCAATACCGCACGACAGTGTTTTTTCTCACGAATGGAAAACAGGTGACCGGACAAATCGTGAACCTCGAACCCGGAGAAATTCAAATCCGTCTGGATCCCCTGCGACCATTTCCGCGCGTCAGTTTTCCGGAGAATGAAATCGAAGACATGCAATTGTCGAAAGTCTCTCTCATGCCAAAAGGGTTGCTCAACCATCTGGAAAAAGACGAGATCCTGGATTTAATGTCGTACTTACTGCAAGTGCGTTAAGGACAATATCCGTGAACCTGACCGAGACACGTTGACAGCGGGCCGAATACGTTGTGGCCGTCCTTCAAGTGATGACTTCCGTTATCTTTCACGTCGCGCGACGATACTCACGAGACTTAGCAACGCAAACAGGCTCAACGTTATCGTCGAGGGTTCCGGTACTACACTGACAGCCCCTCCGTAACCGGCCGGAGCGAAATTCATCGCCAGAGAATTGTAGTCGGCCAGGTCAATGTCGTTGTCGTTGTCGAAGTCCCCGTCCACCCAACCGCATCCAACACACGGTAGCGGAGAAAAATTGCCGGCCAGTGTGTTGTAGTCCTGCAGGTCAACGTCCATGTCACCATCCGTGTCACCGGAAAGAGCGTTCAAGTTCTGCAACTCAACGCTGGTCGCCGTGTAATTCACATTGCGGAACAGTCCAAGACCCACGTGGTCACGGAAATTATCCCCGGAAGTAAACTCGGCAGCCAACAGCGAACCGTCGTAGTTGACCGCGCTGAACGACCCCACTCGACTGCCCGCATCGACCAAAACAAAGGTGTCCGAATCACCACGGGTGGCGGGATCGGTGTAACTGCCCCCGCCCGCGTTCACAGGGATGTCCAGTGTCCCGTCCAAGCTGGCTGTCCCGGTAACGACCAACTGATCGTACTCGGTACCTGCCGTGGCCCCCTCGATTTCCATCTCCAGCAGCGAACCTCCGCTCTGGCTGTAATCACCACCCACAACCGCCAGACCCGGTGACGATCCGACGACAACCTGACCGTTGTTTTCAATTCCCACACCAACGAAGGAACCGTCTTTCAGACTCAACATTGCCCCGGCGGGTACCACCAGTTGACCGCTGCCGGCGAAAACCGCCCCGGCGTAGATGTCGGTCGATCCCATCAGTTCCAGATCGTCTTCGACCGTGCTTGTGCTACCCCATTCAAAATCGATGCCGGGCGCCTCCAGACGCGACGGGCCACCGGCAGAAACGTTCAGTTGAGCGTCCTGAGAGAAGTCCGTTGCCGCAACCGTCCCGTTGGTCAGGTTCACCACACCCGAATTTGTCAAACCTCTGGCACTCAAACGAAACATCTGGCCAACACCCACATTCAGGGTACCGTCGAAGACGAAATTGCCGGTCGCAGCGTTCAGTACCTCGACACTACTGTCCAGGGCGTTAACGGTGCCCGTCTCCGAGCTACCGTCCAGGTCCGGGAAACTTCCCGTATCCAGAGTGAGCGTGCCTCCGTCGGCCGTCAGCGTCGAATTGTTGACAAACGACGAACTGCTGACC
>Ga0310121_10001430_pt1 | contig 24441 bp, 26 predicted proteins | sample CB27_Tmax_986_MG_FD_203504 | JGI IMG/M metagenome (GOLD analysis project Ga0310121, IMG submission 203504) | Marine microbial communities from Western Arctic Ocean, Canada - CB27_Tmax_986 | ecosystem: Environmental > Aquatic > Marine > Oceanic | place: Canada: Western Arctic Ocean | collected...
CAGGGCCCGCCAGGTTCCACTACCGTCTGGCGCGGGCTCCGCCGGATGGAAGCCTACGCCGACGCATTCCAAGCCTTCAAAAAAGCAAAATCGAGATGTGGGGGATAAAGAGGGCGCTAGCCTCGGGTTGTCGCACCTGGACGCCCGAAATACCCGAGGCTAGCGCCTACGGCTCAGTTCCGCACCGTTTCATCCTAAGTCAAAATGGATTCGCAAATTATTGACGCTATCATTGCTAAAAGTGGTGCTGTCCAACTAGTTCAGTTAGCGGAACCGAAAAAATGGTGCGATTCAAACCGGGTACACAGAGCGAGCCGAAAAGTTTCGTCTTACCAGCCAATTCCGCGTCCCGCTCAACGACTTGGCTGAAGGGGTTGTTCGCGCCGGTAGACAACTCGTTCGTGGGCTATTTTCGCATTGGTTTCGGAGCGATCCTGTTGTGGCACGTTTGGACCTATTTCAGCGCCGATTTGATAAGGCCGCATTACGTCGAGCCCCAAATCCATTTTACCTGGTATGGCTTTGATTGGATCCGGCCCTGGACCGCGAAATAGATGTACTTGCACTTCTACGTTCTGGGTGTTTCCGCCGCCTGTATGTTGCTGGGTTTCTACTTTCGGCTGGCCTCATTTGTTTTTGCCGTCGGGTTCACGTACGTGTTTCTGATCGATCAGTGCTGGTACCAAAATCACTATTATCTTGTCTGCCTGTTGAGTTTGTTGTGTATCTTTCTGCCGGCGCAGCGGGCACTTTCGCTGGATGCCTGGCGTCGTCCGACGTTGCGGAGTGACATTGCTCCCAGGTGGTCGTTGCATTTGCTCAGGGTCCAGATCGGCATACCCTATTTTTTTGGCGGTCTGGCCAAGATCAACGGGGATTGGCTGCACGGCCAGCCCATGGGGATATGGTTGACCAGCCAGAGCGAATTTCCGCGGATTGGCCGTTTCCTCACGCAAGCGTGGTGTGCCTATCTGTTCTCCTACGGCGCATGCTATTTGATTTGCTGGTCGTGCCGCTGTTGTTGTGGCGGCGTTCGCGATGGATCACGCTGCTGGTCGTTATAGGATTTCATCTGCTCAATGCCAGCTTGTTCAACATCGGCTATTTCCCCTGGCTCATGCTGCTGGCCACGGCGCTGGTGTTCGTTCCTCCGGAGCAAATCGCCAAACTGCGATTATGGCGAAGAAACAAGACGGTTGCAGATGAGGCAACGGACGCTGACCAGCGGCTTGCCGCCTGGCAGCGATGGTCCGTCGCTGCCCTGACCCTGTACGCCATCGTGCAAACCGTGGTCCCGCTACGCTACTTGCTGTATCCCGGAAATCCAGCTTGGACCAGTGAGGCCAGTTACTTTGCCTGGCGGATGAAATTGCACAACCAGCGGTTCCACATCTCCTTTCGCGCCGTGAATCCGGTCACTGGAAAATCCAGCACTGAAGATGGGCGATACCTGCTGACCAGGGTCCAGGAATACAAGCTGACCCACCCCGATATGATTTTGCAACTGTGCCATGCCCTTTCGCGAGATTTGACGTCAGATCCGGAACGGCCCGTGGAGATCTATGTCGATGCCAAACTGGCCCTGAATGATCGGCCACTGTTGACCTTCATCGATTCCAATGTCAATCTGGCCGCCGAATACCGCACACTGGGACACGCCCAATGGATCGTACCTCTGGAGGTGGCCGAATCGAAAAACGTCCATCCGCCCAGCCCACCGCAACCACCACGGCGTAGTGCGGGTCGACCGGCTCCCATCGGAATTTTCGAGGACGTGCATGTTGGGAGGTCGTTGTGAAACGGGCCGCAATCGACGTGATTCTCTTTGTGATCATCTGCATCGCGACGTGGGGGCTTCTGCAGCTGCGCGGAGATAGCAATCGCCGAGTCGAGCTGAATCACGGTGAGGTCTACTATTCGCCGAGAGTATCATTCGAAGAAGCCATGCGTTGCGCGAATTACATGGTCCGCGTCGGGGTGTTCGATGGCAACCCCAGGACCATGCAGCTCAGCCGGTCGAATGGTGAGTACGAATTGAAGATGGTGGCGTCGCCACAATTCTTGAAGCACCGAGCTACTCGACAACAAGCAATGACGTTTGCCCGGCGCGTCTGTGACGAGCTGTTCTTGGGCGAACCGGTGGCCGTGCATTTGGCCGATGATGAGCTGCAAACCATGGAAGTGCTATTCCGTAGCCAACCAGGCCCACCGAACCATTAGTGCGTCTTCAACCTTTATGTTTGGGGTTGGACGGCTGGAGGAGTAACCGCGACGTGTGAGCGAGTAAGGCGGCGAATTACAGCTTTGTCCTCGCCGCGCGTCGGGTTGCGATTTTCGTGATTAACCCCAAAATTTATGACTTGACAAGACACTAGCCACGATACGCAATAATAAGAAAAAAGGCGACTAGCGGGATATCCACCAATCGCCGATGATTCAAGAATTGGAATGTGAATCGAGCGAACTACGGTTGCACGGGACTAACCGGTTGACGATTATCATCGTCATTAAGGGCAAGTGCGGTGATTCCGGCGGCCAATCCAGCGGCACCGAGAAAGCCACCAAATCCGCCTCCTCCTCCTCCTCCGCAGCAGCCACCGCCACCGCCACCGCCACATCCGCACGCCATTTGGGGAGCGTTGCACGTGTCACAAGGCACTTCTTCCATGCATTCACCACATACCAGCTCACCGCAATCTTCGCAGATTGCGCCGCCGCACTCGGGGAAATTGTACGTCTGGCCGCACTCGCTGCAAACCATCGATGATTGATCGACGGCGATCGGTTGATCTATCCCCCGATATACAACTGGCAGCAATTCGGGCGTGGGTGAAAGCGAGGCGTCTAAGAACATCTCGCCTGGCAGTGCGTCTTCGTCAAACGGCAACACGTTGACGCGGAATTCTGTCGAGCCATTTTCAAGAGCCGCCGTCGCGACATACCGGCCTGGCTGCAGGTCGTCAACGTAAAAACTTCCGGTTTCATCTGTCGATGTTGCTTGGACATCCCCGCGCGTTCCCACGAAAGATAAATCCACATTGGCAGGAAGCGTCTTACCAGTTGCATAAACCAAACGAACTCGACCCGCCAATAGGCCATCTTCCTGAAGCCGTACCGTCACGGTGCGAACTGGCAGGTCCTTTTTGAGAACGGTAGCGGTATCAACCGCACTGTTAGACTTAGACTTAACCTGTGTTGAGTCTCTGTCTTGCGTGGCGGCCAAATCGAGGTCGGGAAGTTCCAAAAGATCGCTTTCCAGCAGCTGAACCTCTTCGACTTCGAGGTTGGGCGTCGCCGGCAACGGGTTTTCCGCCATCGACGGACGGACCATAGCGATCATCGCCAGAATGGTGACCATTTTACGAAAGTTATGTGATATATGCATCTTCACAACCACTGTATTTCCTCTGCGATGCCCTATCCAAGCAAGGTTGCTATCCATCCGAGATATCCCGGTCCTGTCAGCAAACTTCCATTCTAATCTCGTCCCAATAAATGTAAAGCACCAAATTTAAGGAAAAATAGACGATTTCGCACGGGAAAACGAAGGTAGAACTGATTCTTTCTCACTCAAAAAGAAAGGCTCTTCAGAGAAATTAGTGGGTAAATATTAGTTGTTCTTGGAGGCCCCTCGGAAATCCGTACAACAAGGCCTAACAGTTCAAAGAAGACGTTTCTGATCATGGTCAGGCTTCGTCGTCCTCTCATCCGTCGGGGCCATTCGCTGCGCCCGGGGGTGAGCCCCGACGGATGAGAGGACGACGAAGCCTAGCCAAAACCGAAAAACGGTTGTTGGTATAGGTGCATTCTGTGAGTGTTCCGTGTATGGATGGTTTTGCAGAACTGTCCAATCGGAGACCCACAGGATGCATCTAAAGACTATCTTCAATCAGGTGACCGACTACAAAGCCCTTTATCGTTGACAAAGTGAGCATGAACCCAGATTCGGGACTTCCTCAATTGGAAATAACAATGCGTAATCGTGCCAACGGTCAAGCCGTTTGCTCTGGTTGTAATCGACGTTGCCCGGGTTACGATCGTTCATCAACGCCACGTCGTTTTGACTTTATGCCACTCTGGATGATTCCCGTCGTGTTGATCTATCACATGCGTCGCGTGGATTGCCCGGCATGCGGAGTGAGAGTCGAACAAGTGCCGTGGGCGGAAGGTAAGAGTTCTCTGACGACGGAATTCAAATGGTTCCTTGCATCTTGGGCCAAGCGGATGAGCTGGAAAGAAGTAGCAGAATCCTTCTGTGTGAGCTGGGAATGGGTTTACATATCCGTGAAACACGCTGTTAGCTGGGGGAAATCGCAGCCTCTCCAATATTGAGTCGATCGGAGTCGACGAAGTCCAATGGCACCGTGGCCACAAATACCAAACCTTGGTCTACCAGATTGACGCCAACTGCAAGCGTCTTTTGTGGATTGGTCCGGATTGCACGGCCAAAACGTTACTTCGGTTCTTCCGTTTCTTGGGAAAAGAGCGAACATCTCGTCTTCAGTCTATTTGTAGCGATATGTGGCAAGGCTATGTGAAAGTGATTGCCAAAAAGGCATCCCATGCGATACACGTTTTGGATCGGTTCCATGTGATGCAGAAAATGAGCAAGGCGTTAGACCACGTCCGAGCAAGCGAAGTCAAACAGCTGAACGCAGACGGATATGAACCGATACTAAAGGGCAGTCGTTGGTTACTGCTCAAACGTCCAGAGAATCTTACCGATAAGCAAGCTGTCAAGCTAAAAGAGCTGCTTCGCTACAATCTCAAGTCGGTACGAAGTCATTTGATGAAAGAGGACTTCCACCAATTCTGGAAATACCAGAGCCCGACTTGGGCCGGAAAGTTCCTCGCTGCATGGTGCACCCGTGCGATGCGAAGCAAAATCGAACCGATGAAGAAGATGGCGAAGACATTTCGGAAGAAACGGGAGCTGCTACTGAACTGGTTCCGTGCCGACGGGGCTCTTTCTGCAGGCATTGTCGAAGGTTTTAACAACAAACTAAAACTGATCACCAGAAAATCGTATGGGTTTCGCACCCAGGATGCATATGAAATCGCTTTGTATCACACCCTTGGTGCGTTACCCGAACCTGAATTCACCCATAGATTCCGCTGAAGAGGCAAAAGAAAAGGCCTTGCCAAACGGCACGGCCTTTTTTTCCTGGAAAATAAGTTTTTACCTTATGCGGCTGGGGCAGGCTTTGGGTCAGTTATTAAAGCCGTTTAAGAAGGCGTTGACGCGGAAGGTGCTGACCACGATGTTCAGGATCAGCTCGTGCGGCCGATATTCCAGCACGATGAAATCACCTGGCTGAATCAGCACCCGCTCTGAAGGATCGACCATGGCACGTTTCAGGTTGACTTCGATCGCAACTTGTTCACCGCACATCTCCCGCAAGACCAACGCGCGAGTTGGTGGGAAGATGGCTCCCATGCCCGAGACCCGAAACGCTTGTTCGGTCGCTCCTGCAGCGGAGCCAACATTACCTCCGGCCATGGCCATCGCCTGCAGAACGTCGATGTCATAGTCACGTGGTATGGGGAATTGCCCGCTAGGTAATAGTCCGCCTGTGTAGAAGACTTCCGTTTCCCGTGACCGAACGAAAATGATGTCACCATCATTCAGAATAATATCTTGTTTCGACAGCTGGACGACGGGATCTTGGGGACCGACCCGTAAAGGAATCTTAATCACATTGGGACGATTCATCAGCTCTTCGTGCTGACTGGGATCGTTCAAGCTATCGTGCAAACGATCGCGCTCGTCGGGTGATGAAAAGGCGCTGCGTAAGACGATCACTTCGTTCAGCGCGTCGTTTCCGGGAAGTCCACCTGTTTCGCTTAAGGCATGCAAGACGTCATTTTCGTACGCCCGCAGTTCGACTGCATGGGTCATCCCTCGCTTCATGGATTGTAGTGCCAGAGATTCGGCCAACGTTTGCCCAGCACGTGCTACGAATTGGCCGGGTGAAACTTCATCTTCGCGCACAACCAGAATATGGTACGTGCGGGGCTTCATCAAGGTGACAATAATGCGATCGCGGTCCGGTCGGAGAATCTTTTCCTTGATGTAGATGTTCCGAATCTTGTGTTCGGCTTGGGCCAAAGTCAAACCATCGACGTCGATGGCCTCGACCAGCGGAAGCGAGACGGTACCGTCGTCGCGAATCGGCATGGGATAGCCAATCGCAGGTGGCATATCGTCGCCTTTTTCGGGAAAGTGTACCGGTGGCGGCTCGTCCTTGGTTCCCAGCACCCCCTCAATGTAGATACCGAGGATGTCTTTGGGACCCAGCAGGTAAGCGTCGGGCTGTTCCTGACGTAACTGAAGAAAGTTGATCGGCTCTTTCTCGCTGCGCAAGTCATAATAACCATCGCCCACGCAGTAGGCGGGAACCGTATCGCGGAACGCGGAACAACCGGACATTGTGGAAGTCATCACGACGAGTGCGATGATGTGTTCGCGTGGAAAACGTCGCTGGACCATGTCGCAATCCTTTTGCTGTATGCTTGGGGCTCGTGCCGTTTCTGGACCGCCGCGAGCGCCCTCCTGTTCAAGGAACCGCTGTTTTTGTGACCCTCCGCAGAATAGGGCCGCGAAAGTTTCTCCCTTCGAGTCTGAAGCCGATTCGATGACTGGTCCGTCAAGATCGTCGGTGACCTATTCAACAGACCTGGATGCGAGCCATTGACGCATCTGCGGGATGTACCGATTCGGTAGACTTATCCGGTTATGCGGATGAATCGGACAGACATCAGCAGCAGAAATAGAAAAATCGCTACCGACCACAAAGACTGCCCAAGCTGCCCAATCATCCGATCGATTGAATTACCCGTTGTAGATGGAAGAAAACCCTTTGAATCCGCTGGGAAACGGCGAAGGCAACCAGCTTGTTTTGGATTGGCGTGACGGCCAAGGTCAACTCAGGCCAGGGTCCGCGCAATCTTGATGTCACTTTTCTTCTTGCCAGCAATGGCCAGCCAGGCGAGCGGATTTCCCAACGAAAAAAGGCCTGCGATGGACTCGCAAGCCTTTCTGGAGAGGCGCCGGCCGGATTCGAACCGGCGATGGCGGATTTGCAATCCGCTGCCTTAGCCACTTGGCCACGGCGCCGTAGAAAATAAAGCTTTAACGCTTTGACAGGCTAGGTAATGCGGATGGGTTGGTCAAGCGGAATACACATCTGCGGATTTCGGCCCCCTTTATCCGATGAGGCCCTTTCATCCGATGACGAAAGCTCTGATCGTTTTGTTGGCTAGGCCGAACAGTCGATCTCTAGGGATCGTTCCTCGTGGCTCGGCAGCCTTATCCGTTCGTCGGCTAACCGCACCGTTGACCATTAAAGAAATCGGTGAATCCGACTCGATGCTAGTTAGTGACGAACCACGGCGTGGCATGGCTATCGGCCCAATTTGTCCGCGTTAGCCCCCTTGGCACCTCCTTCCTCCGTACAGAGGTATCGCTATATGAACGTATTGTCCGCACCCATTCAGATTATTAAGCGCCTTCTGGAAGACATCGGCGTTGAAGAAACGGCCCAGCAGATTGCTGAGCAGTGTTACGACAACCTGGCCAGCCGGCTGGAACAGACCCGCCTTGATTTAAGCGGAAATCAGCTGCGTGGATACCTTCGGGCGCGTAGCGCGGTGGAGATTCGGCGTCAGATTGGTGATCTCGTTTCCCAGGGACGACCGCTTCCCGAGGAGATGCAGAGGGAGCTGTACCAGTTCTCAGCAGACAGACTGGTCAAATCCCTAATACGTCAGATTCCGGTATCCGTCACCCCGTTGCATTTGCCTCGCCGAGCTGCTTAACCTAGATATCGTTTAATTTAGGCCAATTCCGTCACTCGGGGTGAGGCTCCCGCCGAGCCGGAACTGCGTTTTCACACCTAAATCGGCTCGGCGGGATCCTCCCCCTTTCGCAACACGCGCAAAAAGCCCGCCAAGCGGGATTGGCTCTTCGTGCGCTATGTCTTTCAATAAGGAAGGGGTGCGTCGGCACTAGCCGCACGAGGATGCTGCCGGTAAGCAGAATCAAGAACCAAATGGCGCCTTCGGGCGTTCGAAGCGAGAAAGCACAAAATTGGGCACAAATAATCCAACGTGTGATTTCGGGCTCGTCGGCTTGGCCGTCATGGGAGAGAACCTTGCCCTGAATGTGGAAAGCCGGGGCTTCCGCGTGGCGGTTTATAACCGCACGACGGAAAAGGTGGACCGATTCGTTCAGGGGCGTGCGGCCGGTAAAGGTTTTGTCGGCTGTCACTCTCTGGAAGAGTTGGTTCACAGCCTACGCACTCCGCGCAAGATCATGATGTTGGTCAAAGCCGGTCCTGCTGTGGACGCCATCATCGAGCAATTGACAGCGATACTTTCGCCGGGCGATGTGATCATCGATGGTGGCAACACCCATTTCTCGGATACCGAGCGGCGCACCAGGAGCGTCGAACGAGCTGGATTCAATTTTGTCGGGTCTGGCGTCTCCGGAGGTGAAGAAGGCGCCTTGAAAGGACCCAGCCTCATGCCGGGCGGCAGCCAGCCTGCTTGGCCGCTCATCCAACCCATATTTCAATCGATCGCGGCCAAGGTCGGGCCCAACGATGACGTGCCCTGTTGCGAATGGGTTGGACCTGGTGGTTCGGGGCACTATGTCAAAATGGTCCACAACGGTATCGAATACGGTGACATGCAGCTTATCTGTGAAGCGTATTTCCTGCTCAAGCATGCGATTGGATTGTCCAACGATGAGTTGTACGACGTTTTTGCCCATTGGAACCGGGGAGACTTGGACAGCTACCTGGTGGAAATAACCCGCGACATCTTCAGTGTCCGGGACGAAGAAACAGGTGAGCATCTGGTCGACAAAATCCTGGACAAGGCTGGTGCCAAAGGCACGGGCAAATGGATGAGCCAGTTAGCTTTGGATATCGGTGTGCCGAGCACCTTGGTCACCGAAGCGGTTTACGCCCGCAGCCTTTCAGCGCTGAAAGATTCGCGTGTTATCGCCAGCCAGGTACTGCAGGGTCCGTCCGCTACGTTTGACGGTGATCGAAACAACTTCATCGAGGATGTCCGTCAAGCGCTGTACGCCTCAAAAATCTGCAGCTACGCACAGGGCTTTGTCCAGCTTCAGGCCGCCTCTCAAGAGCACCAGTGGGATTTGGACTTTGGCCAATGTGCGTTGCTGTGGCGCGGCGGCTGCATCATTCGGGCTCGTTTCCTCGACCACATCAAGTCGGCTTTCGATGCGGAACCGGCGTTGGGAAATTTGTTGTTGGCCCCTTATTTTCAGAAAGCGGTTGCCGCGGCGCAGCAGTCGTGGCGCCAGGTGGTCGCCTCGGCCGTCCAGTTGGGGATTCCGGCTCCAGCCTTTACCAGCGCGTTGGCTTACTACGATGGCTATCGACGAGCCGATTTGCCAGCGAACTTGCTGCAGGCACAACGTGACTATTTTGGTGCACACACGTATCAACGTATCGACCGTGAAGGGACTTTTCACACCCAGTGGCTTGAAAGGCGTCGCGACCCGGATTCGGCAGAGTCAAATGCGTAAGTCGAGATTCGAGATACGAGAAACACCCACCATGTCTCACACCATCATCATCTTCGGCGCATCGGGTGATCTCACTCGCCGCAAGCTAATACCGGCCCTCTACCAATTGCACCGCAAGGGTCGGTTGCCCGATTCGACGAGAATAGTCGGCGTGTCGCGCACTCGCATGACCGACGAACAGTGGCGGTGTCAGCTGGGTGACGCGGCGGGCCAGTTCTTGGGCGATGCTTTTGCCAACAACGATTGGGACGACTTCGCCCGTTGGGTGCACTATCGTTCGGCCGACGTTACCGAGCCGGAAGATTTCAGGGCGTTGGCCGAGGCGTTGGACGAACTCGAGGGAAACCAGCCGTGCACGCGACTGTACTACCTCGCGATGATGCCTAAGCTCTACGGCCCGACAGTACATCAGTTGGGCGCGGCAGGCATGGCCGAGGAGGACACCCAACCGCGACGCGTCGTCATCGAAAAACCGTTCGGCGTCGACCGTCTGTCTGCTGCGAGGCTCAATGCAGAGGTTCATCAGGCCTTCCGCGAAGACCAGGTCTATCGAATCGATCACTACCTCGGCAAAGAGACGGTGCAAAATCTGATGGTGCTGCGGTTCGCCAACAGTATTTTCGAGCCAGTCTGGAATCGCAACTATGTGGATCATGTGCAAATCACGGTCGCCGAAGAGGTTTCGGTTGGACAACGGGGTGCGTATTACGATGGCTCCGGAATCTTGCGGGACATGTTCCAGAATCATCTCTTCCAGCTGCTGATGATCACGGCGATGGAGGCTCCGCCGAGGTACCAGAGCGAATTGGTTCGCGACGAAAAAGTCAAAGTGCTACAGGCCGTGCGACCGTTGGAAGGAGCGGATTTCGCCAGTGACGCGGTTCGCGGGCAGTACGACGGTTACCGGCAAGAAGAAGGCGTACCCGAAGACAGCAAAACAGCGACTTTCGCGGCGATGAAATTGCACATCGACAATTGGCGATGGCATGACGTCCCTTTTTACCTACGCAGCGGCAAGGCGCTATCCTGTCGGACCACCCAGATTGTGATTCAGTTTCGACGGCCACCCCATATGCTCTTCGGCGGCGAGTCCGGCGGTGAGCTGGAAGCAAATCGACTCGTGATCCAGATCCAACCCGCCGAAGGGATTCAATTGCACTTCCAGACGAAGGTGCCCGACGCGGGCATGCAGCTGTGCCTGACCGATCTGAACTTCAACTTCGCCGCCGAGTTCAGCCGTTCGCTACCTGACGCTTACCAACGATTACTGCTGGACGCTCTCAATGGCGACTCCAGCTTGTTTGCCCGTAGCGACGAAGTGGAGTTGGCATGGAGCATCATCGACCCCATTATCGAAGCCTGGAAAAGCCCCGCGGCACCGAAATTAGAAATTTATGAAGCTGGCATTTGGGGACCAGTCGGCAGCACCAAGTGGATGGACCAACAGGGTCGGCAATGGTTTGATGTGTGTCCGGTTTTACACTAAGGGATTGTTCAAAAATAGCTTATACTTTTGTCCCCCCTCCTGTGGGTGAGGGTAGGGTGAGAGACAAGACAAAGGTGTAAATTATTTTTGAACAACTCCTCACCAGATCCAATTTCCCATGTTATCCATCGGCAACGTCCAGATCGGTTTTCCCGTTGTCCAGGCGGCCCTGTCCGGCTACAGCGATTGGCCCATGCGCGTCATTGCTCGGCGTTTAGGCGCTTCGTATGCAATCTGCGAAGTGATGTTGGACCAGTTCCTGGTATCGGTCAAACCGCGGCACAAAAACCGCCATTTCCTCCATACTTCCGCCGAAGAACATCCGGTGGGCGGACAGCTGATGGGTGCCGAACCGGACCAGTTCGCCCAGGGTGCGCTGAGATTAGTGGAAGCGGGGTTCGACATCATCGACATCAATTTCGGTTGCCCCGTCAAGAAGGTTGTCGGCCGCTGTCGAGGCGGATTTCATTTGAGCCAACCGCAAGTTGCCTTGGAGATTGTGCAAAATACCCGCGACGCCGTGCCAAGTTATATCCCGGTCACGGTGAAGATGCGACGCGGTATCGATGACACCCAGGAAAGCCGTGACCAATTCTATGAGATATTGGATGGAGCGCAGGCCATCGGAGTCGCAGCGGTAACGGTTCACGGGCGGACGGTCAGACAGCGCTACGACGGACCCAGCCGCTGGGAGTTTTTGCGTGAGGTAAAACGGCATGTCGGTGCCCCCACGATCTTGGGTAGTGGAGATTTGTTTACAGCTCAAGATTGCCTTGACATGATCGAGCAGACGGGGGTCGATGGCGTGACGGTGGCACGTGGCGCCATTGGCAATCCGTGGATTTTCCAACAGACGCGGGCACTGCTGGCCGGCGATCCCCTTCCCCCACCTCCCACGGTTCACGAGCAACGCGAAATCATCCGCGAGCATTACGCCTTGGCGAGCCAGCTATACGACGATCGCTGCGGACCACAAATGCGCAAATTTGGCATCAAGTACTCCGCACTGCATCCGCAGTCCCAGCTAATTCGGGACCAATTCGCCAAAGTAAAGGATCAACAGGATTGGCAGGGGGTGCTCGACCGCTGGTACGCAGAAGACCAACCGGGCCGCCAGCCAGGTCCCGAGGTCCATTTAGGCCAGACCAACTGCCAAACCGCCGTCCCGTGATTTTGACGCGACGGAAACGCTCCGCGGGCCATTGTGTAGCGTGACTTCCTTTGAATCCCGAATGTCGAACAAGGGATTTCGAGTGAAGAAGGGAAAGAAAAGACCGAGTACACTTCGTAATTCCTTGTTCGACATTCGAAATTCAAATACACCCTGCCAACGCCATTTCGATTTCATTAACGACATCCGGATCCATTTCGACGTCGCGTCTTTCTTGAAGCGACTTTACCGCCTGCTCATCCGCTAACTGTCCAAGCGCCCAAGCACAAGCTCCGCGCACCAGAGATTCCTGATCGTTTAACCCCTTGTTCAACGCGGGGACCGACGCCGGATCATGTTGATTACCCAACACGATCGCCGCGTTGCGCAGCAATCCTCGCCGCTTGGGGCGCCACAACGGAGTGTGCCGAAATCGAGCCCGAAACGCGGCATCGTCTAGGTCGAACAATTCCTCGAGGGCCATGGGGTTGGACCTTGAATGTGGCTCCAATTCCTCGATCTGCGACGTTGGCGCCTGACGATTCCACGGACAGACCTCCTGGCACACATCGCATCCGAAGACCCAATCACCTACCGATTCCCGCAATTCCATCGGCATGGCATCTCGCAACTCGATCGTGAGGTAGCTGATACATCGCGAGGCGTCCAACAAATACGGTTGCGGAAAGGCATTCGTGGGACAGGCGTCGAGACAGGCGGTGCAAGTGCCGCAATAATCCGTGGTGGTTGGCTGGTCGTACTCAAGCTCCAAATCGGTCAGCAACACAGCCAGAAAGAACCAGCTACCCGCTTCTCGATTCAGTAACAAAGTGTGCTTGCCGACCCAACCCAACCCTGCCAGCTGGGCGAACTCCCGTTCGAATAAGGGGGCTGTGTCCACAACGCCGCGGTTGCTCGAACCGGGTGCCAGGTCGGCGATCGTTTTGAGCAGTTGCTTGAGCTGGGCGTGAATGAGGTCGTGATAGTCGGCCGTTCCCCAGGCGTAGCGCGATACCCTCCCCTGCCCCGACACGGGTCTGATGGGATCGGCATTTCGGTAATTCATCGTCATCACCACCAGGCTCCGTGCACCGCCCAACACGCCGTCGGGATGACGGTAGGCGTCGGCGCGCTGGTCCAGGTAGGTCATTTGGCCAGCGAAACCGCTGGCGAGCCACTCTCGAAACCGCTCGAATCCCTGGGCGGGAACCGCTGGGCAGATGCCGACCGAAGCGAATCCCAACTGGATTGCCTCGCGCTGAATTTTCGACGTCAGCTCGGCCGTACGAATGGCTTTAGACACCAAATTACCTTCCGATTACAACGATTTTACGGGTTATCTCGGAGTTGGACTCCCAGCCACACGGCGGTAAAATCATCAGGAATGTGGCAACATTGCCACACAGATCCTTGTTTCGCGGCCAAGCCCAATTACTCTGGAAAATATACCCTTAAAGCATTTCTGGCGAGAGCTAGCTCGCCATTCATTTCACAGTGGGGAGGCCATGATGAAGAAAACGACCATACTACTCGCCGCCATGTTGTTAGCCATGTTGCTGGTTTTCGCCGCTACCGAGAACGCTGATGCCCAATACGGCCACTGGGGATCCGGGATTCCTACGTATCCTTACGGAGGCGGATTTTTCGCCAGTCCCTATTCGCTTGGCCAGGTCCCGACGCCGCCTTACTTCGCCTTGCATCCGCCAGTTTATTACAGTCATCCCGTAGCGCGTTCTTACGGTTACAGTCCCTACGCCTACCCGGGTACCACCATGACTCCCGAAGTCTACGAGTCGTCCGGACCCACGCCCGAGGTCATTATGAATCCTTATGTCGAACCCACTTCGTCGCAGCAGCATACCAACGAAGACGAGGATTTGAAGACGGCTCAGGTCAAACCAACGGTGATCATCAATCCGTACGCCACGGCCTCTGCGAACCGATTCATCGTTTCGGTCGCGGATGTTGACTAGTAGTCTGTCAAAGCGGTTCGGCGGGAGCCTTGTCTCCCAGGCGCCGCTGGCTGGCGCCGCTGGCTGGCGCCGCTGGCTGGCACTGCTATCAATAACGGTATTGGACTGCTTCGCCGAAACCGGTACCGTTTCGCCACTTTTCGGTTTCGTCGAGGTTCGCCGTTGACGAATTGCCGCACACGAGGTGGAAAGGATGCTACCGATGTTGCGATCGCTGGGGTGGTTGGCCCTCGCCGTGAGTTTGGTTGGTTGTAACTCACCCAGACCTACCTTTGACCCCTTTGCGCCTTATGGCTCGAGACGCATACCGCCGCCAGCCACAGGCAGTATTGGCCGACCTACCGGATACTACCAATCGCCGGCAGTGCCCAGCGGTTCGAATTTTCAGCCGGTCCCCAGCCAGGCAGGTTTTGCACCCCCAACGTTCATTCCTCAAGCTCAGGTGGCTGGCGGCGTAGCACCCGCAATACCCAACTTCCAACCGAGTCCAAGCCCATCCACATTCGTGCCACCAACGTTCGCTCCACCGCGGACCTTTGCGGCGCCGCTGGCCAATGGCAACTGGCAGCCCATTCGTCAGCAACAACCGCTACCACCGTCAGGCAACGGGTCACAACTGACCAGTTCCAGCTCGCCAGGAAGACTTAGCGACTCGCGCAGATTGGAATGGATCCCCCCGTCGTTTGACCCGTATAGCCCCGTTCGTCAGGCGTCGGCGGAAACGCCGTTCCGCGAAGGATCGCGTGACCCCAATGTTAGGTCGGCGGACATTCGGCAAATCGAATCACGACCCATTACCAGTCCCATTCGACCGTACATCGTACGTGGAGCTTCCGAGTCCATTGGCTCGTCCGATTGCGGTTGTGACGCCGATCGGGCCAGCGACAATCTGGGACAAGTCGATCACATCGAGCCAATTCCCCGCTAGGCGGCTGAAAGCCTGAAACGTGGTTTGTCAGAGCAAATGGCACTTGGCGCCAGTCGTCGCACCACTGAAGATCATGGGCATGACTACCGCCGCTGCCACGTCAACCGCCATCGCCGCGTCAACCATGGATCGACCGGTTCAGATCCAGCCGCTTTACATCGGCTCGCTCAAGGTGGACCCACCCATTCTCCAGGCCCCGATGGCGGGATTCACCAATTATGCCTTCCGGCAAATCGTACGAGATTACGGAGGTGTTGGGCTGCAAGCGACCGAGATGGTCAACGCCAAGGGTTTCAGCTGGCTGCAGCAGAAACACCAGGAGTATCCCGATCGGCTTTGGGGTGTGAAGGAGGAACCCCGTCCGCTGGCCGTACAGATTTGGGACAACGATCCAGCCACCCTTGCCATGGTGGGCGCTCGATTGTGCGAAGATTTTCAGGTCAGTGTCGTGGATATCAACTTCGGTTGCCCCGTCAGACAGGTCACCGAAAAGGCGCATAGCGGTTCCTACCTGTTGAAGCATCCTGATCGCATGCGTCAAATCATCTCACGTGTCGTGCAGGCCTGTTGGCCGACCCCCGTAACGGCCAAGATTCGTTTGGGCTGCACCCGTAATAACATGAACGCCTCCGAAATCGCCCAGGTCGTCGAAGAGGCAGGTGCGGCCGCTTTGACGGTCCACGGCCGTACTGCCCAGGACTTTTTCCGTGGTTCGGCGGATTGGGAGCGAATCGCCGAACTCAAGCCCTATCTGCGGCGCATTCCCTTGATTGGCAATGGGGATCTGAACTCCGCCGAAAAAGTGGTCCTGGCCTTCCAGCGTTACAACGTGGATGGTGTGATGATCGCCCGAGCGGCGCTGGGGCGACCGTGGCTGTTCCAGCAGGCACGCGCCGCGTTGTTGGGCGAGCCGATTCCGCCGGACCCGACGTTGGCCGAACAGCGAGATTGTGTTTTGTGGCATTACGATTTGGTGGTGAAGCGTTTTGGAGAGAAAAAAGGGACAATGCTGATGCGCAAGTACGCCGCCACGTACGCTCAGGGACGGCCCGGTGCCAGAGACTTTCGACGCTATGTGGGAGTGGTCGATACACCCGCGGAGTTTTACGAGGTGATGGAAAAGTACTTTCCGCGAGATCCGGCTTTGTAAGTCATCAGCACGATTCAACAGGAGGTGAATCAGTGGCAGATCATCAACCGAAAGAGCAATGGAGTTCACGCCTCGGGGTGATCCTGGCCGTGGCGGGATCCGCCGTGGGATTGGGAAACTTCCTGCGTTTCCCTGGCCAGGCGGCTCAGAACGGCGGCGGCGCCTTCATGATACCCTACTTCATCTCGTTGCTGATACTCGGCATCCCGCTCTGTTGGGCGGAATGGACCATGGGCCGATACGGCGGGCGGAAGGGATTCAATTCAGCGCCAGGGGTTTTTTCGGTCATCTGGCGGAATCCGATCTCCAAGTATTTCGGCGCCTTTGCCCTATTGATTCCGCTGGTCATCTACATGTACTACGTGCTGATCGAAGCCTGGTGTCTGGGATACGCCCTCCATTACCTCACCGGTGATCTGAACCTTGGCAAGGACGCCGCGGCCTACAGCGGGTTCTTTTCCTCGTTCGTCGGCGATGCCGAAAATGGGGCGATTTTCGGCTCGGAAAACACCGAAATGCTCTTTCTGGTCGGCATCACGTTCGCCCTGAATTTCGTGCTGATCTATCGAGGGGTCGCTGGTGGAATCGAGAAGTTCTGCCGATTCGCCATTCCGATGATGGTCGTATGCGCCCTGTTTGTGCTGGTGCGGGTGCTGACCTTGGGCACCCCCGATCCCGCTTTGCCTGACCAGTCGGTGATTGGTGGGCTGGGTTTTATGTGGAATCCAGATATGGAGAAGCTGAAAGATCCACAGACATGGCTGGCCGCAGCGGGCCAGATTTTCTTCAGCCTCTCGGTCGGCTTCGGCATCATTATTAACTACTCCAGTTACCTCACGAAGAAAGACGATGTGGTGCTGAGCGGTTTGACGGCCAGCAGCATGAACGAGTTTTTCGAAGTTTGTCTGGGCGGGTTAATTACGTTGCCGGCCGCCTTCATTTTTCTTGGGGAGACGGCAGGCACGTTCGGCACGTTCGGCTTGGGTTTCATTGCCCTTCCCAATGTGTTCGCCACCATGCCTGGTGGCCAGTTCTTTGGTTTTCTCTGGTTTTTCATGCTGTTTCTTGCCGCGGTGACCAGCAGTCTCTCGATGTTGCAGCCGGTGATCGCCTTTTTTGAGGAGGGCTTTGGCGTCAAGCGGCACGCTTCGTCGGCCATCTTGGGATTGATTGTCTTTTTGGGCACCGGTTTCGTCATGTATTTTTCGAAGGGTCTTATGGCACTGGACACTTTCGACTTCTGGGTCGGTACTGTGTTAATTTTCGTGCTCGCGATGATCCAGGCGATCCTGTACGGGTGGGTATTTGGCATCGACCGAGGTCACAAGGAGGCGCATCATGGGGCCCACATTCAGATTCCGTGGTTCGTGCAGTTTATGCTCAAGTATGTAACGCCGCTGTATTTATTAGCCATATTCATTGGCGTGCTGGTGACCAAGTCCGGTGACTATCTGGAAACTTTGAAAACCAATCCAGTAGCGCGGATGTCAGTCATCTTCATCGGGGCTATCCTCATCTTCTTGCTCGTGCTCATCCATCTGGCGGGTATGCGGTGGGAACGAGAAGGCCGCTATGACAACAGCGAGATGTAGCGAGATAAAGACAAACCAGACGGAGATATTGTCATGAATTCCGCAGGTTGGATCGTCATGATCCTTTCGGTCGGGTCCGTTTTGTGCTTGCTCGCGTATTGCCTCAATACGGTGCTCAGATTGCCTCCCGTTGAGGAGGAATCGGACGAGAACGGTGATTGAGTCCGGCGCCCCGCGACCGCCGGACTTTAGTGTCGATTGAGAAAGTCACGGATGTCATCCAGATCATCGTCCGAAACATCCGTTATTTCGCCGGAGCGATAAGCTTTGACATCTTCCTCGAATCGGTCCAGGGCCTCGGCGTCACGCTTTTGAATCTCCAGGCGAATCGTGTTTTCCTTCAGCCCGGGAATATCGGACACGGCTGATAGCGCGGCGACTTCCAACGACACTTCGTGCGCGAAGAAGCCACGAGAGCACTCAATGTTGGCGAGGTTATTCCAAGCGATTTTCACCTTCGACGTCTTCGTATCCAAGATGGCCACTTCCTGCTCGTTTTCGCGAAAGATGAGCGTGATGCCCGCTTGTCGCGGAATGGCGATGCCGTGGGATTTGAAACCGACACCGAAAAAAGTGCTAATGTGAAAGTGCAACATGGCGAAAACGTGACGGAATAAGTGACGGGATATCGTACCCAGACAGTGGACACTAACTTCCTAGATGTACATCGCCACTTTCAGCGACGCAAGCAAACTCAAACTATTACCCCAACGGCTCGACTAAAACAAACAGGGAACACGGATCATCACTAATCAAAACGGGTCCGATTTCCTGTGCATTAGTGAAAATCAGTGTTAATTAGTGTTAATTAGTGTTCCCAAACGGCCGCTATCAGCGACACGACCGCAACGGCGGCGAGCAAGAACACGATGGCAGCAGCCCACAGCGACAGACGTGGATTTCGTCTGACGTACCGCCACTCACGTTCCACGATCGAAATGGGCCTGGCCCTAATCGGTTCGCTGCCTTCGAATCGCTCCAGATCCGCGACCATCTCGGTAGCGGACTCGTAGCGGCGAGACGGTTCTTTCTCCATGGCCTTGTTGCAAATCGTTTCCAGATCGCGTGGCACGGCATCATTTAACGAGCGAATCTCCGGCGGATCCTCGTGCAGAACCTGCATCAGCATCATGCGCGTAACCCCACGAAAGGGTAATTCACCTGTCAGCATTTGGAACAGGCTGGCGCCCAAACTGTAAACGTCCGTGCGACCGTCCACCTGACTGGGGCTGAGGATCTGTTCAGAACTCATGAAGGCGGGTGTTCCCGCGAGTTGGCCGTCCATGGTCAGTCGCGATTGTTGTTCATCGTCGGAGCGTGCCAGTCCGAAATCGGTGACCTTGGTTCGTCCGCTTACCGCGTCAAGCAGAATGTTCGAGGGCTTGATGTCTCGGTGCACCAATCCCTTCTGATGGGCCGCCGCCAATCCGCTGGCGATTTCACGGGCGATGCGCGCCGCCTCACCCGAAGGCAAAGGCCCGTCCCTGTCCAGCCGCTTTTCCAACGTTTTTCCGTCGACCCATTCATAGACAATATGAGGCGGAGCCGACTCGTCGGAAACAATCTCAAAGACTTGAACGACATGGTCATGGATCAGCGCCGCTGCCGACCTCGCTTCGCGTACCAATCGCTGCCTGCCGCTTTCCGTCTCGGCCAACGACTCGCGGAGCACCTTGATGACCACCCAACGATCCAATCGTGTGTCTAGCGCCCGATAGACCCGCCCGCTGGCACCACTACCGATCTTTTTCAGGATCTCGTAGTGACCCAGCCGAGCGCCAATGCCCTCGCCCCGTATCGGGTCTTCACTGGGAGATGAAGGGAGATGGGAGACGGTTGTTCCCGCAGCCGCGCGATCACGGCTCGTAACGTAGGATCCTGTTTGCTCCCTATTTCAGAGCCAAAGGAACTCTCCGTCACATCGTCTGCTGAGTCGGTGAGTGCATCGAGATGGCCCTGACATTCGGGGCATCGGTCCACATGGCCACTGACCCTCGCCAAATCGGATTCGTCCAGCTGCGACTCGAGCATCAACTCGAGCAAACGATGGGAAGGACAGTCAGTATCGTCATTTATGCGTTCTGCCATCAAATAGTGAAATAGGCCCTACAAACTCTGCATTCGCGACACTTGTTCGCGCAGCATCTTAACAACTCGACTTTTCGCGACGTAGACTTCGGACACCGGCATGTCTAGCTGTTTGGCTACCTCTGCCGCTTTTTAGTTGTCGACGGCCGCCAGCCGATAGGCCTGCCAGGTCTTTGGTTTTACTCTCAAGGCAACGCGAATCTCGGCTTCGCGTAATAATTCCTCGTCGTAGCCCGCTTCGATGGCACTGGCCAGCGACGACACGGCGGCTTCGTCTTGCAACGCTGCCAATTGCCCTTGCACACGGGAATCTCCTGAGCCACGTCCGGGTCGTTTCCCGGTACGTGCCAAATCACGCACAGCATTGGCTGTCACGGTCTTCAACCATCCGCGAAAACGGCCCTGGCCAGGGTCGTAACTAAAGTGCCTCATCGTTTCGACCAACTTGGCCAGGACCTCCTGAGTTACGTCGGCCGCGTCGGAATCTTGCAGAGAATATTGGCGACACCAGGAAAAAATCCTGGGGGCATAACGCTCGACGAAGTCATTCCAGGCTTCCTGGTCATTGGGGTCCTTCAATCGGACCAGCAAAGTGTGGCTGGTAGCGGTGTCCTGGATGGGGGTCATCGATCGAGAAATATCCGTTGGTTAAGGGGTAAAGCTGGATCCGGCCAAAGTTGTTGGATTTCGAGTGCTGCAAGTCTGGCCGGTCGCCGCCGTCCTGACAGATCCGAGTTGGGTATTGCTGTCAGGGGTTGAAACGGACTGAAATGGAGCTGTATCCTCCGTTAAGTGTTCGCTGTTTTGCCATGAAATGCCGTCGGTACCCATTGCCGGTAAAATCTTGGACATGCGAGGTTTCTAAACTAGCGCACCCGCGGTTCGTTCGGCGGCGTTTACGCCGCGCCCTCTTAGTAGCCTCTTCGGCAGAATCTGTGGGTCAGCCGCAGACAAGACCTCTACGAGCTTGCTCGTAGGTGAATGAGGTTGGAAGCTACCAAATGCCACTCCCGAAGCTAAGACCCCCACGAGCTTGCTCGTGGGTGAATGAGGTTGCTTGCTATACGCGCGCCGCCACCAAATCCGGCGATTTTTCTGTACTCGTACTCGTAAGCGATGAAGCCTTGAAGGAAATCCCAAGGCACAGCAAAAAACCTTTCTCACCCGCGAGCAAGCTCGTGGGGGCCGTGGTTTCTGATATCTTTTTGGTAGCTGCCAACCTCATTCACCCACGAGCAAGCTCGTGGGGGTCTCAGCAGAATCTACACAATGGCCCGGTGACGCGGGCTGCCGATTGAAACGATACTCATTTTTTTGTCCTCCCATGCCTTACAAAACCTTTCAACCAAGTACAACACACCAAACCTGGTTTTTATCCACAGATTCTGCGGAAAAGCCTCTTATTAGAGTTGAATATGAAAATGAAAACATTGCCAACGATCTTCATCATCCTAATAGGCCTTGTGATGGTCGACGCCGTCACCTTCGCAGAGTCTCATGATTCGCCGACGGCGGCGTACTACGACACGGGTGGTTTTCACCAAAACATATCAACCGATTCGGAGGCAGCGCAGGTCTGGTTCGATCGTGGACTGGCCATGTGCTACGGATTCAACCACGAAGAGGCGATCCGTTGCTTCCAGCGGGCACTGGCCGAAGATCCGGGCATGGCCATGGCTCTGTGGGGAATGGCTTACGCGTGGGGACCCAACATTAACAACATGCTTGTCGAGTCGCACCAGATGGCTCAGGCTGAATTGGCCATTCGGCTGGCGGGCTTGCACGCGGCAAAGGCACCTCAACTTCAACGCGATCTCATTGCCGCATTGGCGCATCGCTACGCCATGCCGGTTCCCGAAGATCGTGAGCCGTTGAACCGAGCCTACGCTAAGGCGATGCGAAAAGTGCACGGTGATCATTCAGATGATCCCCTGGTGATAGCCCTGTTCGCCGAGTCGCTGATGAATCTCCAACCCTGGCGTCATTGGAGTCCCGATGGACAACCCGGACCGGAAACGTTGGAAATTGTGGCCGTGCTCGAAGCTGGACTACGTCGATGGCCGGAACATCCAGCCCTCTGCCACCTCTATATTCATACAATGGAGGCGTCACCGACGCCCGAAAAAGCCTTGCCGCCGGCAAACCGGCTACGTGTTGCCATGCCCGGCGTCGGGCATTTGATCCATATGCCGACACATATTGATGTGGTCCTTGGCGACTACCAAAGCGTTATCGCCTCGAACCAGCAGGCGATCGTCGCGGATGCGGAATTTTTGCGACGCGAAGGAGCACACAACTTCTATACCTACTACCGAATTCACAATTATCACTTTTTGGTTTACGGCGCCATGTTCGACGGACAAAGCGAGCTGGCGCTGCGCACGGCACTTGAGCTGGTGCAGCAGGTACCAGAAGACATGCTCAAGGAGCAAACTGATTTTCTCGACGCGTTCATTCCCATCGCATTACACGTGCTGGTCCGTTTCGGTCGCTGGGACGACATCCTCGCCGAACCGGAGCCAGCTGAGTATTTACCCGTTACGAGGTCCCTATGGCACTACGCCCGCGCGCTCGCCTATGCGTCGACTGGGAAAATCGCCCACGCCGAACAGGAGCAGAAATCCTTTGACGAGGTACGCGAAACGGTCCCCGACACCAGTTTTCTATTCCAAAACGCCTCGCAGCACCTACTTGGCGTGGCTGAGGCCATGATCGCTGGAGAGATCGCCTACCGCAAAGGGAAATTCGAAGTCGCGTTCGAGCATTTGCGCGAAGCGGTCCGCCGCGACGATACATTGAACTACGACGAACCTTGGGGATGGATGCAGCCCGCTCGACACGCGCTGGGCGCGTTGCTATTGGAACAGAATCAGTATGCCGAGAGTGAAGCGGTCTATCGCGCCGATCTGGAGCGGCACCCTAACAACCCCTGGGCACTCCATGGACTGGCCGAATGCCTCGGGGAACAAGGCAAAGAAAGCGAATCGGCTAAGTACGGCGCCGAGTTCAGGGAGGCGATAAAGCGAGCTGACGTCAAGGTCGATCGATCCTGCTACTGCCGGTTGGATGATTAGTTCGACAACGCCGCTTCATGACGATTCCGATGAATCGGCTGCCATTCGAGTTGTTTGACGTCGATGAAGTGCGATCCGGACACGTATCTTGTGCTTTCCACGATCAAACTCCCTGTTCTAATAACAGATTCCTTGAACCAAATGTCACCAGTCCGATGCACGCCAGTACAAGTTAACCTACTGACGTGGGTAGGATTCATATGACGGAGATCAAGATTATTCACAAATACCTCAAGGCTCAACACTTGCACGCCGAGCCGGATATTACTCAAATAGCTGCCGAGACGAATGGTGGCAGTTCCGACTCGGGATCACGAGGCTCGTAATGGGATAGGCAAGTCTATTTCCACGCGAGCTTCACCGCAAAAGGACACTGCAGCGACAGAGTTAGCCAACCGATCGAATTCATCCGCAACGGAGCAGAGGCTACTAATGTCTTGTAAAAAGATCATTCGAATTGGCATTGTTCTTCTCAGCTCCCTCTTATTATTTTCCGCCGTGATGCGCGAAGCTCAGGGTATCGACATTGTCTTGGATTACACTTTGGACGAGCAGAACAACAATTGGTTCGACGTTGCATCCTCCGACGGTCTGGCCCGACGTAATGCGCTGGATATTGCTGTCGATTTTCACTCAAACATTATTACCAACGACGACTGGAACAGCCTGCCGCAACTGAATGAGTCGTTCAGTGTCTCCGATTTGGCGGCCAGCTCGCTCAAAGATCTCGACTCGGCGCATGGCGCCCAGCATTCTTCGGAGAGACGTAAGCTCGCATTCTGCGGCCTACAGGTGATAGGCAGAAACTTCCTATAAACAAGTTCGATGGAAAACCGGAGATGGGCAATCTCTTTGCATACAGCCCTCCTACTGTCAAGATTCTACCTGATTGTTCGCGCATTTTCTCATGTCATTGGACGATCGGGCTACGCTTGTTTCGCGATACGGGCCGTTGGCATAGCGCGAGAACACTTTGGCCACGTTCGCGCCAGCCAGGGTACACGCGAAATGGGCCGGTTTCGTTTCTAGCGCCTGATCGGCGCAAGCCGGTCGGTTTCTGGAAAGTCCAAAGTGCCATTTTCCCCCTAGGGCGATCTCGGTTGGTCTAGGACGAATTGAGCCTGCAACGTTGGGTTCCTGAAAAGTCTACGGTGTAATCCCTGCCCAATTGGGGTATCTCGATCGGTTTCGGGCGGTTTGCGTCTAAACATTAAGTTTTCAGGATTCCCGAAAAACGGGTTTTGACACAGCGCAAACCACCCGAAAGAGGTAGGCCGACCAGGGCCGTCAGGCCGTTTCTTTATCGGTCCTTTATTGATCAACAGTGTACTTCCCTCGACCGCTGGTCTCACGTAGATCGTGCCGTGAGTGAATGTATTCACGGTGCGACCGCTCTCGCCAGCCTCATGCGAGTAGTTGAGCTCGATCTTTGAGACGATCGACG
>Ga0310121_10001431_pt1 | contig 24436 bp, 16 predicted proteins | sample CB27_Tmax_986_MG_FD_203504 | JGI IMG/M metagenome (GOLD analysis project Ga0310121, IMG submission 203504) | Marine microbial communities from Western Arctic Ocean, Canada - CB27_Tmax_986 | ecosystem: Environmental > Aquatic > Marine > Oceanic | place: Canada: Western Arctic Ocean | collected...
CTCCTGTATCACGAACGCCAATCGTTTTCCCACTGGCTCCGGAGGATCAATCGCGAGTGTCTCGCGGAACAGCGCCACGTGAGATCGAAAGCGGACGATCTCCTCGTTGATATCCCACTTTTCCGCGAGGTACGCGATCTCACGGGCTAGTCGGTCCTCGTCGAAAGACTCCGTCCCGGCAAGCTCCTGAACCGCGGCACGCAGACGATCCCGTTCAGCGACCAACCGCTCCGGGGCCCTGGATTCGATCCGACTCAGCGCGGCACCGATCGCGTCCAAACGTTCTTCGAGATCGACTTGGAGCCTGGCTCCTTCGGTGTCGCGCAGGGCGACGAGGGCGGCGACCGCAGCCTGTGTGAGCTCACCGATCAACTCCGCGCCGATATCCAACGTCATATTCAACCGGTCCGGGACCACAAAAACATCCCCAAATAGCGTGATGTCGGACACCCTGACAGGATCCTTCAGTCCCAACTCTCGTCTGAGCGCTTCGAGCATCTCTCCGTAGCGCCTCGCCCGATCCAGATCCAACTCGGGCATCGGGGCGTCACCGCTCACGCCCTTACGCCCGATCGATAGGGTATAGGTGACGTGACCTCGACTCAAATGCACCTTCAAGCACCGTTGAATTTCCGCCTCAAAACGATCGAAGCCACTGGGGGTCCTCAAGCTCGCGTTGAAAAAACGGTGGTTGACGGTCTTGATCTCGACACGCACCTGGCCGAAGTCGGTGTCTCTTTCGGCCTCGCCAAAACCCGTCATACTTCGAATCATCGCTCTTCGCCGTCCATCGAAGTGCCGTCCTCCCAACCGGTCGTCTGAGAACCGATCATCAGTTGTTCATGGTCCACCGTACACCGTAGAGCGTGCGGAAACGAGGCTGAAGTCGATCGGGATAATCGAAGTTGTCTGGTTTTCCCGTCAAATTTTCCCACCGAACGAAGAGACTGACCGTGACGACCCGGACCTGAACAAAGGCAAACCAGTAGCGGAGAATGGGAGCCCGGGCGAGCTCCGAAGTGGGATCGCCCTCCACGCTAAAAATGGGGAGTGGCATCGAATCTCGACCGGTCACACCCACGGTCCCCCAGACCTCCAGGTTCCCCGTTTCCTTGAAGAGCCCATGGTAGGTCGTCGCTCCCTCCCAGGAGCGCTTTGGCAGGTATATGGACTCCTGGTCCCACGCTTGGAAGGAGCCGTTCACTCCGAAGCCGCGCACCGGGAGCGGTACGCTCGCCACGAACTCGTAGCCACTGCGCTTACCACCATCGAGCACCGGCCCCCCTCGATCGAGTGGGAGTCCGAGAGGGCGAAACGTGTCGGATTCCGTGATGACGCGAGCACCGGACACCTTCGCGCTCCCCAGGGCCAGCGTTGCCCCTGCCCTTAGGCCCGTGATGGTCGTGAACCGAGCCGCGGGCCTCTCGAGAGGCACGACGGCACTCGGGGACATCGGAGCCACAGGAAAGAATGAGCGAAGATACTGTTCGAACTCGGGCACATAAGGAGCGCCACGCGTTCCATCTTCGTACGAGGCGAACAGGGAAACGCCGGCAAGAGCCCGTGACACTGCCCGGGCCCTCCACGACGACACCCCTACGCCCTCCCAACGCTCCATCCGGAGTGATCCGTCCACCGAAAAGGCCTGCGGAAGGCTGTGGCCACCCGCCAGCTCGGAGGTCCAGTCCTGTAGCCCTTCCCCCGAAAACATGTGTGCCGATCCCCTCCCCCACAGGCCGCCTCGCTCGTAGCTGGTCCGGAGGCCGACCTGGGACCGTCTGGCGTCGATGAGCCCGACGACCGGATCAATCGCGTCACGCGACAACGATGACGCGCCCCAGAGGACCTCTCCGATCAGGCCTTCGGCAAGCCGCCACCGTCCCCGCAAGTTCCAGTTGTTTCGTTTGATATTCGAGGTGAACTCGGTGAGGTCGGTCTTGGGCGTGAGTTGGCGGACTTCCGCGACGATTCCCCCACGCTCACCCCAGTGAAGCGCATACCGCAAACTCAAACCGCTCAACGCTCCCGCGGCGTTGAGGCCCGGTCCTCGCGTGTCCACTCGATCCAGGGCGAAGGTGAGCGCACCACCCAGTGCGTGCGGGTGCGCGAAGATCCCTCGAAGGACGTTCGTCCCCAAGTCGCCTGTTCCCACATGCACGGTCGTCGTCGGCTCGGGTAGCGTGGGCTCCATGCTGCGGATTTTGATGAGCAGCTCTCCCGGGTGTCGCTCTACTCGGACCTCGTCGAGGCCCACCAGCCCGATTCTCGATAGATCCGGGACGGCCCCGTCGAGCGCCACCCACTCGAAGCCGTCCCAGACCACCCGCACCCGCCCCCCACCGACGCCGAACGCACTCGCCCCGACCGGCGCCCCGTAGTCCCCACCCCTCAAGGACATAACACCAGGGACCAGGTCGACCAACTCGGAGAGCGTGATCGCTATGGTCGACTCCAGTGCGCGTCGTCCCCAAACCCAAACGCCGTTCGCGTAGGACGGAGCGACGCCGGACGCCATACGGGGGAGCGTGTCCACTACGATGGCCAAGGAGTCCACCTCCACGGCAGCGGAATCGGCGGCGACTTGCAGAGAATCCAGCGCGAGGCCCGAGGTGTCCGGGATCACCGACAGGCTGTCAGGATCCTGCGCGTGCACCGCAGAAACGAATACACCTCCGGCCACGATGAGCGATGCCAGTAGGACAAAAACGCGCAACGCCCCGGCCATCCAGGCCCGGGGCGCAAGAAATCCGCAGCGAAACGAACTCACCCGACCCGACTCCGTACCCATTCGACGAGCAGCCTGGTCGGGAACCCGGCAGCGCCCTTGCGTTGGTAGGACTGTTTTCCTTCGCCGTACGCCATGCCCGCTACATCAAGATGCGCCCAGCTGTAGTCGCCTACGAATTCCCTCAAGAAGCAGGCCGCTGTGATCGTCCCGGCGGCACGCCCTCCCACATTCACGAGATCGGCTACGTCACTGTCCAACTGCCTGCGATATTCATCCCAGAGCGGTAGCGGCCAACACCGCTCCCCCGACTCATCTCCCGCGTTTTGGAGCTCACGCACCAGGTCGTCGTCCGTGCCCAAAACCGCGGCAGCGTGGTGGCCAAGCGCCATCACGACAGCTCCGGTGAGCGTTGCGCAGTCAACTATCGCAGCGGGCTCCAGACCCTGGGCATACGAGAGTGCGTCAGCGAGGATCAGGCGTCCCTCGGCATCGGTGTTGACGACCTCGATCGTCTTGCCCTCTCTCGACGCGATGATGTCGCCCGGCTTCATCGCCCGGCCGTTGATGAGGTTTTCGGAAGACGGCACGATCCCAACCACGTTGAGGGGAACACCCAGCTCGGCGATGGCCTGCATGGCGCCAATCACCGCTGCGCCCCCCGACATGTCGAAGATCATGTCCTCCATGCCCTTCGCCGGCTTGATGGAGATCCCGCCGGAGTCGAAAGTGAGCCCCTTGCCGACCAACACGAGCGGTGCGCCTCCGGCCGGATCGCCACGGTGGCGCAACACGATGAGTCTGGCCTCCTCATCCGAGCCCTGGGCAACTGAGAGCAGAGCGTGCATGTTCTCGCGCCTCAGCTCCTCTGGTCCCATGACGGTGACTTCGAGCCCCCGCTCGCCGGCCATCCTCACGGCCTCGTCGGCCAGGTGAGAAGGCGTCGCAACGTTGCCCGGTCGGGACTGTAGCGTGCGCGCGAAGTTGGCGGCCCGGCCAATAGCGCCACCCGAGGCTACCCCTCTCTCCGCGTCTCCTACCACTTCAGCATCCATCATCACTTCGAAATCCGACAGCTCCGTATGGTCCTTCTCGCTCGACACGTCCCTCATCTCTGTAAAGCGCCAAGCCGCAAGGGTTCCTCCCTCGGCAGCCGCTTGAGCCGCCCGCTCGGCCCCTGCGGACCATGCCGAGCCGAGATACGCCGTCACCGTAGGGACACCGACGGCTTCTGCGGAGCGGACCGCATATCCGGCGAAACGTCGGATCGCTTCCGCGTCGAACTCCCTAAGGGGTCCAGCTCCGAGAAAAAGCACGCGTCGAGGTCCCGGGCCCTCCCCCAGGTAGGCCCAAACTGCGTGCCCCGGCCTGCTCTTCAGGTCGTCAGCCGTGTAAGTATCGGTCAGCCTGGGTGCGACACCCTTGGGAATCACGGCGGAAACTCCATCCTCCGACGCGTGCACAGGGAGAACCAAGAGAGGCGTGTCGTGGTCGGCGACGTCAGCCGACGAAATCAGTCGGACGTCCATGAAGCCCTCTTCGCTCACATGTGTTCGATGACGGCCCGACCGAACTCGGAGGTCCTCAGGACCGTTGCGTCTTCCATCTGTCGCTCGAGGTCATACGTGACCGTCTTGGCTCCGACTGCACCCTTCATTCCACGTTCGACGGCCTCGGCGGCTTCACTCCAGCCCAGATGCTCAAGCATCATGACCGCCGAAAGGATGAGTGATCCCGGGTTGACCTTGTCTTGATCGGCGTATTTAGGCGCAGTGCCATGGGTCGCCTCAAACAACGCCACCTCATCTCCGACATTCGCTCCGGGGGCCATTCCCAGCCCACCCACTTGAGCGGCGCATGCATCCGAAAGGTAGTCACCATTGAGGTTGGGCGTGATGAGAACATCGTACTCGTCCGGGCGTAGCAGGACCTGCTGGAACATGGCGTCGGCGATGCGGTCATTGATCAGAAGCTTGCCTGTCGGATCGGCGCCCTCCCACACGGCCGATTCCGCAATCGTCTCGTCCCCGAAGTCATCGGCGGCAACCTCGTATCCCCAATCGCGAAACGCGCCCTCAGTGAACTTCATGATGTTCCCTTTGTGGACGAACGTCGCAGACGCGCGGTTGTGGTCGAGCGCATAGCGAATCCCCTCAGCGACGTGGCGTTTCGTCCCGAAAGGGCTAATAGGTTTTATGCCGATGCCGCTCTCCTCCCGAATCGACGCTCCCATTTCATCTACGAGGAAGGAACGCACGCGGTTCGCCTCGGCCGAGCCAGACAACCATTCGATGCCCGCATAGACGTCTTCCGTGTTCTCTCGGAAAATGACGACGTCAAGCTTTTCGGGCTCCTTCATGGGAGACGGCACACCCTCTATCCAACGCACGGGGCGGATACAGGAGTAGAGATCCAGCACCTGCCGGAGGGTGACGTTCAACGAGCGCATCCCGCCACCAACCGGAGTGGTGAGCGGCCCCTTGATCCCCACCTTGAACTCGCGGAGTGCTTGAAACGTCTCTTCCGGTATCCACTCCCCCGCCTTGGCTTCCGCTTTCTCTCCCGCGTAGATCTCCATCCACGCGATATGGCGAGCCCCCTCATAGGCCCGCCCCACCGCGGCCTCGACTACGGCTCGCGTGGCTCGCCAGATGTCCGGACCGATTCCATCCCCCTCGATGAAAGGGATGATAGGGTGATCCGGCACGACGGGTTCGCCGGACTGAATTTCGATTTTCTCTCCGTCCGCCGGGATGGAAGCGTGGGTGTAGGCGCTCAATAGACGACTCCAGGGGATGCACTGGGTGATCCGTACCTGAGTGTCAGGTCGGACGTGAGGACTTCAGGCGAAGCCGGGAAAGATATCTCTAGCGTGAGTGAGAAGCCAATCCCGTGCAGACACTTGCATCCTCAGCAGTTTCACCTGATCTTGACAGCCTCAGTTGAGATTGATTCTCAACTAGCTCTTTTTAGCTTTTGCGAATCACTGCACAACTCGCGTCTCGTACACCCAGGAGGGTCGTTGATGAGGATGAGAAATTGGGTCGCGCACTTGATGACCGTCGGAGCCGTCCTCCTCGCCGCTTGCTCCGGCGAAGGGAACGACGAGACCTCATCGAGCGGCTCTGGAGTCGTCAATGTCTACAGCCACAGGCACTATGACACCGACGAGGAGTTGTTTCGACTCTTCACCGAGGCGACCGGGATCGAAGTCAACGTGCAGACAGCTTCGGCCGACGAGCTCATCACCCGCCTGGAGATCGAAGGAGCCGACACGGAGGCCGATGTGATTGTCACCGTCGACGCGGGACGTCTTCAACGTGCTAAGGAGCGGAACCTCCTTCAAAGCGTATCCTCCCCCTTGCTCCTGTCGAACGTCCCGGAGCATCTGAGGGATCCGGACGGCTACTGGTATGGGTTGACGCAACGTGCGCGAATCGTGGTGTACGCCAAAGATCGGGTCTCTCCTGAGGACCTTTCGACATACGAGGACCTCACCGATCCCAAGTGGCGGGGAAGAATCCTGGTCCGTAGCTCGGAAAACATCTACAACCAATCCCTGCTCGCTTCCATGATCGCGGTCCACGGTGACGAGGCCGCCGAGCGTTGGGCAGAAGGGGTAGTCCGGAACATGGCCCGGCCGCCCCAAGGCGCCGACCGGGACCAAGTCCGGGACATCGCCGCCGGGGTAGGCGACGTGGCGATCGTCAACACGTACTACCTCGGGATCTTGTTCAACGGAGACGACGAAGCCGACCGCGCGCTTGCCGGGAAAGTCGGCGTCTTCTTTCCGAACCAGGACGACCGGGGCGCCCACGTGAACGTCAGCGGAGCCGGTGTTACGGCCCATTCACCCAACCCCGAAAACGCGCGTCGTTTGTTGGAGTTCTTGACAGACACTAGGGCGCAAACGGGCTACGCGGAAGCCAGCTACGAGTACCCGGTGAAGGCAGATATCGCCTGGGCTGAGACGCTCACCGAGTGGGGGGATTTCCGGCAGGATACGCTGAACCTTTCCGTTCTCGGAGAGTTGAATGCGCGTGCGGTCATGATCTTCGATCGCGCCGGGTGGCGGTAGCCTGACCCGCGTCGGGACATGAAAGACCTTGAGGCCCGGAGCGCCTGGAACGCACTCCGGGCTTTTCGACGTCGATCCGGAAGTGAGTTCCGAGGGGGACTGACACCGTGGAGCGTAGCGGCGCTGGGCCTGGTCTCTCTCACGGCCATTCCCGTGGTCATCGTCACTCTGGGATCCGTGGGTCGGCGGAGCGAAATGTGGGCCCACCTAGCGAGCACGGTACTGACGGTATACGTGACCAACTCGGCCGTCCTCATGCTGGGAGTGGGCGTGTTGGCCCTTCTCCTCGGTCTCGCACCGGCCTGGCTCGTGGCCATGCACGACTTCCCCGGGCGTAAGACGTTCGAGTGGAGTCTGGTCCTTCCCTTGGCGATCCCCACCTACATCATCGCCTATGCGTACGCCGGGTTTCTCGAATACGACAACATGCTCCCGCGCGCACTCAGTGCCGCATGGCCCGGTATGGAGGCGTGGCGACTCCGCTCAGCCGTCATGTCTCTGAAAGGAGCGGTCGTCATGATGGCGTTGGTCCTCTATCCCTACGTGTACGTAATCGCGAGAGCATCGTTCTTGCGGCAGTCCGGCGCGGTGCTCGAGACCGCTCGCGCGCTTGGGCGGGGACCCTGGGACACCTTCGTCAGAGTGGCGTTGCCGATGTCCCGACCCGCCGTTGTTGGCGGCTTGACGCTGGTCCTCATGGAGGTCCTCAACGAGTACGGTGCGGTCAGGTATTTCGGCGTGCCGACGTTCACGACCGGGATTTTTCGCGCCTGGTTTCCTCTGAACGATCCGGTCGCGGCGATGCGTCTCTCAGGCATCCTACTACTCTTCGTTTTTACTCTGATCGTCCTCGAGCGACTGCAACGTGGGCGAGCTCGGTTCCACGACAAAGCAAGAGGGTATCGACAGGCCGAAAGACGAGCTCTCGAAGGCTTCCGAGGTTGGCTCGCTACCGGAGCCTGCCTGATACCGGTGGCGTTAGGGTTCCTCATTCCGGTCGCTCAACTGATGGTGTGGGCCACCTACGCCGGGTGGGACGCCTTGGACGCCCGCTTCGTCAGGCTCACGCTCAACAGCTTCTCCCTGGCGCTCTCCGCGGCCTTCATCGCGGTGTCGGCGGCACTTCTGATAGGATACGCGGCACGGCTCAGTCCTACTCCATTGCTCCGCCTCGCCACCAAGGTTGCCGTTCTGGGCTATTCGATTCCTGGAGCGGTCATCGCCGTCGGAGTCTTTGTCCCGTTCGTTTGGTTGGATCGACGGGTGAACGCGTTCATGACGGCTGCATTTGACACCCCTACGGGCCTTTTGCTGAGCGGAACGCTCGTGGCCCTCGTCTTCGCCTATGTGGTACGCTTTCTCGCAGTGGCCTTGAACCCGTTGGAGTCCGGTTTCAAGCGGCTCTGTGGAAATCTCGACGAGACGTCGAGGTCACTTGGAGTCCCCCCGCTGAAGACCCTATGGAAGGTGGATCTGCCGTTACTCAAGGGCACGCTCATCAGCGCGGCGCTCCTGGTTTTCGTCGACGTTCTCAAGGAACTGCCACTCACACTGATTCTCCGCCCCTTCAACTTCGATACGTTGGCGACTCGGGCGTTTCAGCTCGCCACGGACGAACAGTTGACCCAATCCGCGATACCCGCGCTCATCATCATCGCCGTCGGGCTGGTGCCCGTGATCGTCTTGAACAGACTGATCGGGAGAGTCGGCGAGGAATCCTAGGGCTGACCCGCTTGCCCCTCCAAGTTCTGTGGCATATGTTCGATATTCGGTTTTTATTCGGTATTCATTCCGGCTCACCCAGCCATGTTGAAGCCCCGTTCAGAAGTATATGGTGATCCCACCCACCCCACCGTTCGGGGGTGGGAGTCCACGGGCGCCACCGCGCGGCGGCATGGAAGTCGTCAGGCACTGTGTGCCTGGCTGCCCACATTCGAGCTTCGACTGGAGCTGGTCCGAACGCCGGAGTTGGACAGCACCTCCGTAGCCCTTCTTTCCCCCGGTGAGGGTACACGCAGAACCACCTGGCAGGTCTCCGAACGGGCTTCAATCGCCGGTGTACGGCCAGGGCAACTCATCTCCCAGGCCATCGCCCTGTGCCCTTCCCTCACTCTTTTAGAGCCCGATCCAGCTCACTACGACGCTACGCAGGAAGAGCTTCTGGAAACCCTGTCGAGCCTGAGCCCCATTGTAGAGCCGGCCGGCCGCGGGCGGATCTTCGTTGGCATGGACGGGCTCGGCCGGCTGTACGGCTCACAACCACGCCAAGTGGAGAGAGTCCTGCGCGCACTCCTGGATATCCTTCCTCGTCCATTGGTGGCCGCCACAAGAATCGGATGGGCTCCTGGAAAGTTCGGAGCCTGGATGGCCGCGGTCGAAGCAGGTCCAGGTCGACCCGTGATCGTTCCAGACAAAGGACTGTCGGCATTTCTGAGTCCGTGTCCCGTCTCCGCACTCCCGGTGGAGGCGGTCGTGGCCGAGCGACTCGAGCGCCTCGGTATCAAGACGCTGGGTGACCTCGTTCGTCTTCCGGCCCCCGCCCTGATCAGACAGTTCGGCCCGGACGGACAGAGGGCTCGGGCGTGGGCCACGGGTGAAAGAATCGATCCCGTCCAGCCGTATTATCGTCCTCAACCCATCCGCTCTTCCCTGGAATTTTACACCCCTATCGGCCAACTGAACACGCTTCACGGAGCCCTCGACCGACTCCTGGAACGGGTACTGACTCGATCGAAACGTAAGGGTCGGAGCATCCAGGGAATACGCCTCGTGGCTCGCCTGGAGGGTGGGGGTTCGTGGGCTCTGGAGTCGATTCTTCGAGAACCCACGTCGGATCGAGAGCGCATCGCCTTCACCATCCGATCCCGGATGACCCTATCCCCTCCTCTCCGTGCGGTCGAGACCCTCATGGTGGAGTTTTTCCAGTTCGGCCCCGCGACCTCTCAGAACGAGCTCTTCGACCGTGCAGAGGTCAACGGCAGAGAGGAGAGTGGACGGGAACTGTCCGAAGGTGCCGTCCCCCCTTCGCTCCGGGAAGCCGTAAAAGAATTGAAACTGAAGCTAGGGTTTTCCCCACTTTACCGGGTCGTGGAAGTGGATCCGTGGTCCAGGATCCCGGAGCGGCGGCACGCATTGCTGAATTTCGATCCGTGAGCCGAGGCCGTCCACAGATGTGCTCGCCTCCTCCTGCCGGGTGGGGTACGTTCTCCACGAAGCTGAAACGGCTATGCCACGTGAGGTTCCCGCACCTCTGGAGAAAATCCATGCGTCCGAGAGAACTCGCCGGTGTGCTGGCGGTTGTGTTGGCTACCACCGTCGGACCGATTTCCGGGCAGGAAGAGCACCTGGAAATCCTAAGAGGCAAGTTGCAGGTTGAGCTGGAGGAAATCGTCGCCGCATACGAAGGCGTGGCTGGACTCCACGTGGTCGATCTGACCAGCGGGGACCGGTTCACGGTCAACGACGATCTGATCTTTCCACAGGCAAGCTCGATCAAGATTCCGATCCTGCTCGAACTCTTCCGCCGCGCCGAGTCGGACCCCGAGATCCTACGGAAACGTGCGGTCATGGGTGACGACGTGCGAACCGGCGGGAGCGGCGTTTTGCGAGTTCTCACCGATGGCGGCTCGGCTCTCTCCCTCGAGGACTACGCGATCTACATGGTGGTGCACTCCGACAATACGGCGACGAACGTCCTAATAGACGAGTTGGGGATGGACGCCATCAACCAGCTTTCCGCCCGACTCGGTGCCCCGCGAACCAAGCTTCAGCGAAAGATGATCAGGCCCGAGGAGTCCGCCCGCGGCAACGAAAACCTCTCGACCCCGATCGACGCCGCCACGATCATGGCGAAGATCGCCTCCTGTGATCTGCCGATGAGTCACTCGGCCTGTGGGCGAGTCCGCGAAATTCTGGAGATCTACAAGGGTGGGCCCGTTCGTGCGCCCGTTCCACGGGAGATCCCAATCGCCTTCAAGCCCGGGGGTATCACGGGCGTCGCCACCGTGTGGGCTTTAGTCGGGCTACCCGACCGCCCCTATGTGCTTTCCGTGATGTCGAACTACGGCGGGAACGGTGGTGCGGTGGTCGAAGCAGTATCCGCCGTGACCTACGACTACTTCTCGAGGCTTTCCGGAGTGACGGACTACGGCACACGCGTGCCGTTGGAGATCAAGCGGCGAATTCCGGGAGGGTAGTAAGACTCCCGCGTCACGGCCTCCTCAGCAGCTCCTCCGCCTCGTAGACCACTCCGTCTTTTACGACCATGCGCACGTCCCGGGTCGCCCGGATGTCCTCGAGCGGATTGGCACCGAAGACCACGAGGTCGGCCAGGCGCCCAGCTGCGACGGTGCCGAACTCTTCTTCGTAGCCCATGACACGTGCCGGAACCGACGTCGTGGCGCGCATAACGTCCACAGGTGTCATCCCTCCATATCGGACAAGCGCTTCCATCTCGGCAAGGAGGCTGAGGCCCTGTGGAATGATCGGTGAGTCAGTGCCCATGATGACCGTACCACCGGCCTCGTGAACCCGTCGGGCCGTGCCGGCCATGTCGGACACCAAGCGACGTGTGGTGGCGGCATCCCCACGACTTCGGACGCTCCGGCTCGCCTCCGGAAAGAAAGTCCTCACCCTCGCGTCGTCGAAGAGGGAGGGGTCGTCCTGCGCCACAAGGGCAAAGCCCCCGTAAATGCCAACTGTCGGAGTGATCGTCATTCCGGACGCGGCCAGCAGTGCGATCACGTCGTCGTAGCTCCGGTAGAGCTCGGTCACCTTGGTCGAGTATCCCCTTCGGCTGGTCCCTCGGACGTGCTCGACTCCGTCGGCGCCGTAGGCTACTCCCGGATAAAGCTCATGCGACGTCACAGGAATCCCCATCGCGTGCGCATCTTCGATGATCCGCTTCTGAGTCGGGTCAGAGAGGCGGACGTACGTCTTGATTACGTCGTATTTCAGAGCCGCCGCTCTCTCGAGCTCTAACTCCACCTGAGCCGCCGCACCCAAAGATGACGAGCCCGCGTAGTAGATCCGGCTCCCGTCGACGCTGCCTCCTGTGCCGAAGATACGGGGCCCGATGCGCCTCCCGGAGATCGTGGACTCACGACCCTCGACCATTTCGTAGGGATCGGACGAGGGCGTCCGGATCGTCGTGACTCCGAACGAAAGCCAGAGACGTCCCATCTGCTCCCCAGACGAAAGACCTCCATGAGTGTGCATTTCGATCAGTCCTGGAGACACGACACCGTCGGAAGCGTCCACCACTCGACCCCGGTGACGGGATTCGTTGTGGCTCTCCAGCGCGACGATCCGGTTTCCCTCGACGACAATGTCCACATTGCGTCGAATCCGGTCGGAGGTCCCATCGAACAGTCCTCCAGCGTGGATGACCATGCGCCCCTCGGTCACTTTGCGCTCCCACGTGAGGTCCATCGGAATGTCCTCAATGCGTCCGTCACGCAACCAGACTCTCCTGAGTCGGTCGGTCGTGAGATAGACCAGAGACTCGGAGTCTCCCACCCACGACGGATCGTCCGACACCTCGTTGGTCAGCCGCCTAGGGGGCCCGGAAGCATCTCCGCCCGCGGTAACCGGGATCACCCAGAGAACTCCCGTCGAAACGTAGGCCATCCACTGCCCGTCGGGAGACCAGATCGGGCCACTGGTAGAACGGGTGCCCACGGAGCTGTGGGGCCCGAAGTCGAGCATGCGCTCTCCCCCTTGCAGCACTGGCTCAGGAGGAAGATCCACGTCTCCGGCCTGAGCCAATCCCCACGCGGCCAGGTCACTGTATGATCCGTTGGGAACCTGCTCCGGCGTGCCGTCGACCATCGCGAGATCTTGGTCTTCGGCCGCAGGACGGAGAACCGGCATCAGGAGCACACGGTTCACCCCCTCCCGGAACCGCGTGGAGTAGCGCCAGTGAGCGGACACTCCGATATGGGATCCATCGGGCGACCAGGTCGGCCGTCCCGGATTGTTCAAGCCGGATCGGATCGTTCGAGCCTCTCCGGTCGACATGTTGAGGACCCGAAGTCCGCCCTCCGAGCCTCCGATGAACGCGATCTGGCGTCCGCCCGGAGACCAAGCCGCCGCCCTTCCTCCGCCTTCCGTGATGCGCCGCTCCTCGCCGGTGTCCACGTCGCGGAGCCAGAGGTCCACTTCCCCCTCGCGGTCGGAGGCAAATACGAGCGAGCGTCCGTCCGGGGACCACGCCGGATCCACCTCCACCCAAGGATCGTCTGTGATACGTTCCGGGCTTTCGCCCAAGGACATGATCCAAAGATCCCCGAGCGCCGAGAACGCCACCGAGCCGCCGTCGGGCGACACTGAGGGAGAAACGATCCCCCGAACCGGAAACCGACCGCTCGCGCTCAAGTCCTGAGTGGACTTTCGATAATGGTGACGATCCAAGGTTACGGTAGCCTCGAAAGGCACGTCACGCGCGCTACCTCCGCTCGTCGATCGGGTTCTGATCCTTCCGTCCGACGTGTAAATCAAGCGCCCTGAACCCGTCCACGACGCGCGGAACGGGAACACGTCCTCAGCCGGGTCACTCACTGTACGGCTCAGGGCGCCGGAACTCGTCCCCACGACCCTCAGCGTGCTCGTTCCGCGAGTCAACTCGTTATACGCGATTTCCCCACCGTCCGGACTCCAAGAGGCACCAAAGCCCTGGGCCTCGCCAAGATCGACGATCCGCTCCCCATCGCCGGGAGCACGAATGACCCAGAGTCCGGCCCCGGCCCCCTCTCCATCGGTCATGTAGGCCACGGTCCGTCCGTCGGGCCCATAGGCCGGTCCATACTCGTTCCCCTCCCCATCGGTGAGCCGCGACACATCTCCACTCGCGAGCGAGAGCTCGTAGATGCCGTACGTCCCATCTCGGTCCGAAGACAGTGCGATCTTGGAGCCGTCGGGCGACCAGTGGGGCTCCCGATGGTCATACGGACCGTTCGTGAGCTGTTCGAGACCCGTCCCGTCTCGGTTCACCGCCCATATGTGGTAGTTGCCGTCCCAGTATGCTTGAAACGCGATTCGGACTCCATCGGGTGACCAGGTCGGTTGACGGGCATCACCGAGCGGGTCGGTGAGCGGTCGAGCGGATCCGCCCTCAGCAGGCAAGACCCAGATCCGACCCAGGGCGTCCAGCGCGAGCGTTGAGCCGTCCGGCGACAGGACGGCCGCCATATTCGTCCCTTCCCGAATGGTTACCTCGTGAGTCTCCTGTAGGAGCTCGAGCCTCTCCTCCGATGGAGCGAACGCGAGCACTGCGGCGGACGCAAGGCCAAGGAACGCGACACGGACGTTGGCAACGGTGGCCACGGGTCTTCTCCATTCGGGGAATACTGGCTCAGAGCGGACAACTCGTGCGAGCTTCCCGTACAGGGTGAGGGAGAGTTCAGCGCACGTCAACAAACCCACGGTGGCACTTGGATTGCACCGCCTGCATTTTCGGCTTATCTTCGGTTTTCTATCCTCGAACTACGGATGTGATGAGTCGATACGCTCCATTGCCCACCGGCACTGACAAGAGACGCCCGAGTGGGCTTCAGCGCCGAAGGCTTCATCCCTTGAAACGCCCGTCCTCCCTCCGGGTCCGAACCGACGATGAGGGGTTGCCGGCCGAGCTCGAGCGGAGGGGAAAGCGATACCATGTCGTAGCGGTTCGAGAGCGTTGGAGAATCGACGACGAGTGGTGGCGCGACCCGATATCGAGGGAGTACTTCGCCCTGGTCTTGAACGATGGACGACCCGTCATCCTCTTTCGAGATCTCGTCGATGGCGAATGGTACGGACAGTGAAGGTTTGCCGAATCCAACTGGCTCCGAAAAAAAAGACTCGGGTCCTTGTCCACCTAGAGGATGCGGACGAGCCTCTGGAGGTCGCGTTGGACGTCGTGGAGCAGTCAGGGATCCACGTCGGGGACGAGCTTACGACCGAAATCCTCGAGCGCCTGCGGGAAGACGACAGCAAGTGGCTCGCTCGCCAGGCCGCCCTTCACCTTCTCTCGTACAGACCCAGAGCCGAGCATGAGCTCCGCGTGCGTCTTCGCTCAAAAGGGTTCCACGAAAACTCTGTGGAATCGTGCCTCCGCCTCCTCGAGGAGCAGGGCTTTCTGGACGATCACGCGTTCGCTTGTGCGCACGTGCGAAGCCGTATCCGGCTCAAAGTGCGAGGACGTGCCCGTTTGGCTCAGGAACTCCGTCAGAAAGGGGTGAGCGCCGAAGTCGTGGACCGCGCCATCGACGAGGTCTTCGATGACGAAGAGACCTCGGAGGAGGAATTGGCTCGTGACGCCGCACGCCAGTGGGTCACCCGTCAGAATCCGTCATTCGTAACGGCTCTGGTGGGCACCGATCCGGGACCGTACCGGGAAAAGGTGCGTCGGCGGCTACACGGCTTCTTGAGCCGTCGAGGATTCCGATCGGATGCGGTCCGAGCCGGAATCGCGGAGGCCGAGGTCTTGGTACGGGACAGCGTGGATGGACCAGCGGGATGAGCGGACGTTCGTAAGCGCGGCGGAAGCCGCCTACCATTCCCGTCCCGTATCTTTTTCGCCCGCGTTCCGTAGTATGGGTAGACTACTTGGCGGGTGGGGTAGGACCAGGGGGAGACAGTGGAAGCACTCGTCTACGATTTCGGTACATGGCTCGAGTCCATCGGCGTATGGGCGTACGTCCTGGCGCCCCTGGCCATGGCCTTCGTCTCCGTCCTTCCCTTCCCCGCAGAACTCCCGGCGATCCTGAACGGCATGATGTTCGGTCCCGTGCTCGGAACCCTGTTCACTTGGGGCGGAGCCTTGGCCGGCGCTCAGATCAGCTTCGAGTTGGCACGAAAGCTCGGACGGCCTCTCGCGGAGCGCTTCGTCCCCCAAAAGTCCCTGGAGAAGGCCGATCATATCGCGCTCGAGGCCGACTGGTGGGGTCTGCTCCTTCCCCGGTTCGTCCCGCTCATCGCGTTCACTGCCCTCAATTGGGGCGCCGGCCTCACGCCGGTGCCACGCCGCCGGTTCTTCTGGACGACGGCCGTTGGCATCTTCCCCGGTGCGCTGGTGTTCACGGCCTCGGGAGCCGGGCTCCCGTTCCTCCTCCAGCGTTTCCCGGTCACCACGTGGGTGATGGCAGGGCTGATCACGGCCTACGGAGCGTTCCGCCTCTACCGGAGAAACACGCTGCGACGGTCGCGGCACTCGAAGGGCGACTCGACGACCGCCGCGGCCCGCTAGCCGTCTATTCCCCTGCGCTGAGCGACCTCCAGCCGCGGGCGTAGAGGCCTACAGGTCGAGCGAGGTAGCCAGGATAATTTTCGACGGCCGCCCCGGCACGGCGCGCCTCCAACTGCACGACAGCCACCGGATCCGTCCCCTCGTAGAGGACTTCCCCGTCGGGGGCCACGGCCAGCGAAGGCCCTCCGATGTCCACATCGAACTCCGGCCGGGGCCGGTTCACTGAGAGTAGATAGGTATCCGCCATCACGGCGTTGGCCCGGAGAATCAGCCGCCAGCGCTCATACGTCTCACTAGGCGTGGCCCGGGGCACCAGGAGTACTTCCGCCCCCTGGCTCCGGAGAAGCTGCGACCCTTGAGGCCGGTTGATGTCGGAGCAGATCTGAACCCCACAGGTCATGCCGGGTCCCGACATGACCTGCGGTGGTTCCGTGCCCGGCACGTAGTGCGACGTTTCCCAATAACCGTCCTCCTCCGGCAGATGCACCTTCTGGTATCGGCCCGACTCCAGCCCACGGGCGTCGTACAGGATCGCCGTATTGTGCCTCTGGCCCGTGTCCGGGTCGAGGACGATGGCTCCACCGAGGAGAGAGACACCTACCTCCGCCGCGACCTCGGCCATCATCCCTTGGCGGGGCCCTCCAGGCGGCTCGGCGTCTTCATCTCGTGGCACAGGTGTGGCCGGTGACCATGCATTCAGCGGAAGCTCGGGGAGAACCGCCAGGCCGGCGCCGAGAGTCCGTGCCTCCTCCAATCGCTCCCGCAGTCGCGACCCGTCCGGATCTTCGTGAAATACATCGGTGATGAGTGCCACACTCACATGCTCGTCCATCGATCCCCCGAATCAGAAAGCGCAGTCGCCGCCGACATCCTCCGTCGGTTCACTCGAGAGTCAGCCACCCAACTCGTCGGCCGGCATCAGAAGAAGTGGGTCAGTGAAAGGTAGGGTACCGTAGGCGTCAGTCCGAACTCCGATCCGATGGCCGTGAGTCCGAGAGCGTCGTCTCCGAAGCCTACGAAAAATCCGCCACGCAGACTCGAGTTGGGGCCGAAGGCCCACGTCGCCCCGCCCGACAGTAGGACGCTGCCGTCCGAAAGGCTGACGAGAGCCAGAAGGTCCGCAGCCCACAGCGGATGGATCTGGTAGGAGGCCTGGGTGGCGAGGGCGTCGCGTGCAAAGAGCTGTAGCTCCCCTCTTTGGAAGGCGGAGGACTGGGCCGTCCGGGGGAGGTCGCCGGAGTCAGCGGCACCGAAGCCGTCCCGCTGATACTCCAGGATCACGTACAGATCCCGCCCATCCAAAGCCACGCGCCGGTCGATGCCCACCGTGCCCCTCAGAACGGCCCCTACACCGTCGTCCCTTATGGAGACCTCGGTGCGGACGGCCCACCCGGCCAGGGCCCCCACTGCGCTCACCGCCCCGGCCGCGTCGTCGTACAGCACGCCGCCACCCCACGCGGCTACGTCCCAGCCTCGCCAGTTGGTCTTGCCCCGCACCAGAGCCGTCAGCTGGTCTCCATCAGGCGACGACGTAGGGCGGAACACGAAATCCACCTCACTGAACGCCCCCGGATAAGCACGGATCCGGACCGCGTCGATACCGGCCCGGTACTCACGGAACGGATCCGCCGGATCGAAGGGTGCGAAGGGGTCGGCGGGCGTGAGGATCAGCGTGCTGGCCCAGGAGACCACCTGACGCCCCACCGAGATCTCTGCAGACTCGCCCATAGGATGGGTGATCGCCAAACGATCCACTCGGTGCCTCCACAGGGCGTGGTCACTCTCCCTCCCCGTCCAGTCCAAGTTCAGCCAATTGATGTCGGCCGCCGGAACACCCGCCACCAGGCCGCCACCGAGCACATCCTTGCCCCTTACTTGGGGCGTCTGCTCGTATGCGACGTCCAGACCGAACGATCGGAAAGAGGGAGACCACATAAGGCGAGTGACTCCAGTCCAGCAGCGTGTTCTTGAGCCCGAAGTGCCTTCCGAGAGACCAAAGTTCGTATGGCCGATAGTCGTCGAGCGACTTCGACACTGGGCCTCGACGCCCGCGAATCGCTTCGCGGAAGTGCTTGAGGCAGCGCCGGACGTACTCGTTCTGCTCCTGAATTGTCGATTTGGCGTCGAAGGCCTCACGCCGGAATATGGACGGTTCCAGACGGTCCGGACCTGCCTGGCCACGAAACACCGCGTGCGACATTTCGATGATCGTGAACAGGAGAGAATCGAGTACCCGCCAGTTCTTCACCACGACAGTCTTGGTACCGTTAGCGGCGGGCCGATCCTCGAAGACCTTCTTGTCGTTGAAGAACGCTTTGAAGTCGTCGTAGCTCGAAAGGTTACAGTAGCTCATCGATTCTCCACGACAGCGCCGCGGCCATCCAGGGTGTTCTTCTACCGCACTGTCCCCAAGCGATGTCAGATAACGTCTATCTTCCGAATCCCCGGTTCGTGTTAGTTGCCCTCGACTGGGAATCTCCGAACGTGTTCGGGTAAGAGGACTTTCTACCCTTTTGTGATATCTCATCCATACCCTTCCCCGCCGGGCGACCACGCGCCCTCGCCACGACCACACGTTCAGCCACTCCGAACTGCAAGAAGAGCAGCCACTGGTGCCCGAGCATCCCAAGTGGGGGGGAGAGACCTCGTGAGCCTATCGGGATGTTCGAGCACCGCGAATATGGTGTGACGCAGCCCGTCACGCCACTCATTCGCGACGTGCCCGCGCCATTCCGATTCAGCCATGGCCTTGCACCAGGATTTGTCCCCACCCGGCCCCGATATTATCATAGATAAAACCGAATAAACACCGAATATCGACTCGTACGCCACGAAACTCAGACCCGATGAATGTTTCCGCCGCTGCCACACCTCCCTACATCGAGCTCCACAGCCACTCCGGCTTCTCCTTCTTGGACGGGGCCTCCCATCCTGAAGAACTGGTCCTTCGGGCCCTCGAATTAGGCTATCCGGCCATGGCGCTCACGGATCACAACGGCTTGTACGGGTCCATGGAATTCGCCCAGGCGGCCCGAGCCGAAGGACTCCAGCCCATCACCGGTGCCGAAGTCACGATCGCCCTGGACATTCCGGGCATCCCCGAGGGCTTGGACGGATTGGGCTCGGACGATCCCGACAGTGACACGCTCGCCCGTGGCTGCCACATGACGCTCTTGGCGGAGACCCCGGCCGGTTACGCCAACCTCTGCCGGCTCCTGAGTGAGGCGCACCTCCACAGTGAACGCGGAAGCCCCACTCTCCCCCTTTCGTCCCTTCTCGCACGAACGGAGGGCCTGATCGCCCTCACCGGGTGCCGGCGAGGCCCCCTCCTGGCCGCCCTAGAGGACAGCGTGGCCACCGCCGAGCTCCTGGCTCGGCGCCTTCACAGCGCCTTCGGATTCAGGCGGCTATTCGTCGAGCTCCAGGACAACCAGGCAAAGGGGGACGGCTACAGGAACCGGAGCCTAGGCCGTCTGGCCGACCGCCTCGGCATCCCCGTGGTGGCTACGGGAAACGTCCACTATCACCGCCCCGAGCGGCATCGGCTCCAAGACGTCCTGGTGTCCATTCGGAACCGGAAGACGCTGAGCGGCTCTCACGCACAGCGGCGCCCCAACGCGCGCTTCTACCTCGCCTCTCCGGAAGAGATGGCACGCCGTTTCGAGGATCGTCCCGACGCCCTGTCCCACACCCTGGAGATCGCCGAGCGGTGCACCGCCTTCGACCTCACCCGGGATCTGGGATACACATTCCCCGACTTCGAAGGAAGTGACCGGGGAGGCGCCCTGGAAACCCTGACCGCCATCTGCCTGGCGAAGCTGGATGAGCGCTACAGCGGCTCGAAGTTGGAAGACGAAGCACGGGAGCGGCTCCATCAGGAGCTCGGGCTCGTGGATCGGCACGGCCTGGCCGGATTTTTCCTCGTTTACCGCGACATCATGGAGCTGGCTCGCGACGTGGCCGCCGACATCCGGGGAACGGCGCCACGCGCCCACGCAGGACTGCCGCCGGGACGGGGCCGAGGATCGTCGGTCTCGTCCATCATCTGCTACCTCATCGGCTTGTCCCACGTGGATCCCGTGAAGACGAACCTATTTCTGGGGCGCTTTCTGAACGAAGCCATGCGGAGCGTCCCGGACATCGACCTCGACTTCCCACGGGACATCCGCGAAGAGCTGATCCTACGGGTCTACCAGCGCTACGGGAGCGAGCATGCAGGGCTCGTGTGCACTTTCCCGACGTACCGTCTGAAATCGACGCTCCGTGAGATCGGCAAGGCGCTGAACCTTCCGATGGGAGATCTGGAAAAACTCTCCAAGCTGGCGGAGCGTCGTTCGGGTGGAGGCCTCCTAGAAGAACTCGAGCGTCTACCCGAGTTCCAGGAGAAGGCCGGCTCACCGTTGTGGCAGGCGCTCTGCGAGCTGGCCGATGACATCAAAGGCCTTCCCCGCCACATCTCCCAGCACGTAGGTGGAATGATCATCTCGAGCCGCCCCCTGGTGGAGATCGTACCCCTGGAACCCGCGGCCTGGGAGGGCCGGGTCCTCTGCCAGTGGGACAAGGACTCCTGTGACGACGCGGGATTCATCAAGATCGATTTTCTTGCGCTGGGCATGCTTTCCTTGGTGGAAGAAGCCGTGGACCTGATCTCGGAACGGCACGGCCGGCCTCCGGACCTCTCCCGCATCGACTTTGCCGATGAGGCGATCTACGAGCACATCTGCACGGGCGATACCGTCGGCATGTTCCAGGTGGAGAGCCGAGCCCAGATCCAGATGCTTCGACGCGTGCAACCCCGCAATCTCGAGGACCTAGCCGTCCAGGTAGCCATCGTTCGGCCGGGCCCCATCGTGGGTGGCGCGGTCAACCCTTATGTGCGCCGGCGCGAGCTTCTGCGCGAAGATCCGAACTTCCGCATCCCATACGACCATCCCCTTCTCGAGGAGGCTCTAGGAGAAACGCTGGGCGTCATCATCTTCCAGGACCAAGTGCTCCAGGTGTGCCAGGCCCTCGCAGGCTTTTCGGACGGTCAGGGCGAGAGCCTCCGGCGCGCCATGAGCCGAAAACGCTCGAAGGAGGCCATGGACACCCACTGGGAGGCCTTTCGGGACGGGACACGGGCACGGGGAGTCGACGAGATCACGGCCCAGAAGGTCTTCCAGCAGGTGACGGCGTTCAGTGAGTTCGGCTTTCCCAAGTCTCATGCGGCGGCGTTCGGTCTCCTGGCCTACCAGTCGGCGTGGCTCCGCTACTACTACGGTACCGAATTCTACGTGGGTCTCTTCAACAACCAGCCCATGGGCTTCTATTCCTTGGACGCGTTGGGCCGAGACGCCCGCCGTCACGGCATCGGGACCCGCCTTCCCGACGTCAACCGGAGCCGGGTGAAGTGCACGCCCGAGGAGTCCGACCTCCGCATCGGTCTGGGGTTCGTCCGCGGCTGGGGATCCGACATCGCCGAGCGGGTGGTGGCAGAGCGCGAGCGAGGTGGGCCCTTTGCCTCTCTTTCGGACTTTCTCCGGAGAACGCCCGTGTCCCTGAAGAGGCCCGCCGTCGAGAACCTGATCTGGGTGGGCGGGTTCGAGAGCTTCGGACTGACGCGGAGAGAGCTCCTGTGGCAAGCCGGCCTCTGGTTGGGTCCCGAGGACGACTCGGGACGGAGCGGTGGCCGGGACGATCACCCCCAGACCGAGCTGGGACTGGAGGACCCGTATGCGCAAATCAAATTTCCCGACCTCGACGATTCGGAGCGCATGGTGGCGGAATACCGCATGCTCCGCTTCTCCACAAACCTCCATCCCCTCGCGCTACTCCGGGACGAGCTTCCCGCCGAAACCGTGACCGGGAGTCTCTTTTCCGACCTACCTAATCACTCCACAGTAACGGTGGCCGGGATCGTCGTGGCTCGCCAACGTCCCTCTACAGCAAACGGCTATGTCTTTGTGTTGATGGAAGATGAGTCAGGTCCTATAAACGTAATTGTGAAGCCCAAGATCTATGAACAATGCCGGATGAGCGTGCGGATGGAGCCGTTCCTGGTCGTCCGTGGGCGCCTACAGAAGGACGGGTTGACCACAAACGTGATCGCCTACAAGGTGAAGGCGCTTCGGGTTCGGGAAACGGCACAACCGTCCGGACTTCAATCTGACCTGACGGGAACTCCTTTCCGCTACCTCACGGCCCTCGGGCAGTCCCCACCGGGAATCAAGAACTTCGGGTAGCCGACTTCGCTCGCGCGATCGCTTCTTAGCCGCCCAGCACTTCGCCAACCTGTAGTCCGGCTTCATCGGCCCATTCACGAGCGGTGACCTTGCGCGACTCAGGCGGCTGGACGCGCTTCAGGAGAATCTGTCCCCCCAACGCGGCGACAGACACTCCAGCGTCGCTGATGTCCGTTACCGTGCCGGGAGCGGCATCGGCATCACCGTCTCGGCGCTCCGCATCGAACAGCTTCACCGTCTCGCCACCGCGCGTCGTGCTCGCACCCGGCTGCGGGTTGCAGCCGCGAATCAGGTTGTACACGGTGGCCACCGGCTGAGACCAGTCGACCACGCCGACCTCGGACTTGGCCCAGCTTTCATACGTTGCCTGCGACTCGTCCTGGACGATCCGTGGCGCTGTTCCGTCACGAACCATATCGATCGCCTCCACCATCCCCTCGACACCCATCGGGTAGAGTCGGTCGAAATACAGAGAACCCAGCGTATCGTCGGGACCGATCTCGGTCTCCTTCTGCAGCAGAACAGGCCCGGTATCAAGTCCCTTGTCGGGCCAAAAAATGGTCAGACCGGTCATCGTCTCTCCCTGGATGATCGGCCAGTTGATGGAGCTGGGCCCGCGGTGTTTCGGCAACAGGGACGGGTGATACTGAATCGTTCCGAGCTTCGGCGCTTCGATCATGTCGTCCGGAACTATATCCGTGACGAATGCCATCACGCACAGATCTGCGTCTAACGCCTTGAACGCAGCGATCGACTCCTCAGAGCGATACTTACCGTGCTGATGTACGGGAATGGAGCGCTCCAGGGCACCCTCCTTCACCGGGTCGAGGGGGCGGCCCTCTCGATCAGCTGGCGGAAACGCTCCGACGATCTCGTCTTTTCCGGCATCCGCTATGGCTTCCATGACAGACCTGCCGAATGCGGACTGACCGATGATCACAATTTTCATGTTGGTTCCTTATAGTGCGCCATTGTACGCCGCTGATTTCTTATCCATCGAATTCACCCTCACCGGTTCGCTCGCTCGAGGTGGAAGCGCATGCCGTCCCAATCCAAGGCAGGGGAAAACATATCGAAGTAAGCATCCACTTCGTCCTTTGGACGGTAACCCGCGATCGCCTCTCTGACTTCCCTCTCGTAGACATCCCTGTCTCCCTCGTCACCGGCTGACATCGCCGCTGCCACTCGATCTCGGCACGCGACGAGAGACTTCCTCATTTCGCGTGCCCTTCCCGCGAAGTCATCATGTAACCCGAAGTGGGAGACGCCGAACGCGCTCGGCCCGATCGTCTCGACCTGATCGAGGGTTCCCAGCCAGGCCGGCACATCCACCGCCGGAGGTGGCGTGGGAGGATAGCTGGGAGCCCCCGGAGCGAGGATTACGCCTAAGGCGTCCCCCGCAATGAAAACTCCGTCTCTCTCGTCCAGGTAGGATACATGATGGGCGATGTGTCCCGGCGTGGCGAATGCGCGAACGCTCGGCAAAGGACCCCGTGTGGCTGGCTCCCAGGCGCAAATACGGTCCTCGGGCACGGGGAGCACATCTCCCCACAGACGATCGTGAGCCTTTCCGAAGGTCCTCCTCGTGCTCGCAACCAACCGCTCCGGATCGACCATGTGTGCCGCCGCATCGACATGCACATGGACGAGGAGTTCAGGGAACCGCGACACGAGATGTCCGGTCCCCCCTGCATGATCGAGGTGAACATGCGTAAGAAGCACGTGCCGGATATCGGAAAGTCCGATACCCAACTCCGAGAGACCCCTCTCGAGTCCGTCCAACGAGGTCGAAGGGCCGGGATCTACGATCGCGGGCTCAGGTCCGTCGATCCAATACGACGAGATCGAGCGCGCATGGCCGAGATGCTCGAGGTCTATGGGAGCTACGGTCACACGATCCCTTCGCAGGTGATAGCGACCCTGGTCAAGAAATCAGCGCTCCGCCATCGGGACGAAGTCGCGCGCCGTGCTGCCGGTGAATACCTGGCGCGGGCGAGCGATACGCTGCTCCGGATCATCAAGCATCTCCTGCCACTGCGCCAACCATCCCACAGTTCGAGGGATCGCGAAGAGCACCGGGAACATCTCGACCGGAAACTTCAACGCTTGGTAAATCATTCCCGAATAGAAATCGATGTTGGGGTACAGATTTCTGGACACGAAGAAATCATCTTCGAGCGCGATTC
>Ga0310121_10001432_pt1 | contig 24432 bp, 27 predicted proteins | sample CB27_Tmax_986_MG_FD_203504 | JGI IMG/M metagenome (GOLD analysis project Ga0310121, IMG submission 203504) | Marine microbial communities from Western Arctic Ocean, Canada - CB27_Tmax_986 | ecosystem: Environmental > Aquatic > Marine > Oceanic | place: Canada: Western Arctic Ocean | collected...
TAGAGCTTCTCAAACGAGTTTTTCTGATCGACATCTTGAAGGGCATGGCGTTGACCTTTCGCTATACCTTCAAGAAGGTGTATACCGAGCAATATCCGACAGAGAGACCCAGGTTGGCTGAGAGATACCGGGGCGCTCCCCGGTTGAACAACGATCCTGAGACCGGCGAGACACTCTGTATTGCGTGCGATCTGTGTGCCCAGATCTGTCCCGAAGATCTCATCGTGGTGGGCTCCCAGCGGGATCCCGAATCGCGCAAGAAGGTTCTCACGACTTACACATTCGACACCTCACGCTGCCTCTTTTGCGGTCTCTGTCAGGAAGTTTGTCCGACGAATGCGGTTGAACTCACTCAAGATTTCGAGCTGGCAGCCTATGACCGCCGACAGATGGTGTGGGACCGAGACCGGTTGGAGAAGGGTTGGGACCGGATTGATTATGGGAAGAATTATAGTTAGTCCTTTGGAGTGAGCAGTGGGTTAGTGAGCAGTGAGCACGGTCTCCAATTGATCTGACCGATCCGGCGGAAATTAGGGAAACAGGGAAACATGGAGCCTTATCTCTTTTATACATTGGCAGTGATCCTGGTCACGTTTGCAATCCTTACGGTGACCGCGAGCAACCCGGTGCGTAGCGCCCTCTACTTGATTTCTGCTCTGATCTCCATGGCCGGACTGTTCTTCTTGATGGAGGCGGAATTTGTAGGAGCTGTGCAGATCCTGGTGTACGTGGGTGGAATCATGGTGCTTTTTCTCTTCGTCATCATGCTGGTGAGTGTCCGAGAGGTAACCAGCCAGGCCAAGACCGTACGTCAGTGGAAAACGGGAGCTGTCCTGGGTGTGGTGCTGGCAGCGCTGCTTTGCATCTTTGCCGTCAAGGGAACCCAGGTCTTCGAAAAGGCCCTGGCCAAACCCGGGGTAATTGAAGAGTTGCAGACACGCAATACCGAATCGGTGGGGATCCTGCTCTACAGCACCTATCTGCTGCCCTTCGAGATTGCATCGATACTGCTCCTGGTCGCAATCATCGGAGCCGTAGTCCTGGCCAAGAGGGAGATTTGACTTGCTAGGAGTGATTCATGGTTGGAGCTAGCCACTACCTCATCCTGAGCACCGTGGTCTTCTCGATCGGTGTGATTGGTGTACTGACTCGTCGCAACGTGATCATCATCTTCATGTCGATTGAGCTCATGCTCAACGCAGTCAACCTGAACCTCGTCGCCTTTTCCGATCATCTGCAGGACCTCTCGGGTCAGGTGTTCGCCGTGTTCGTGATTACCGTCGCTGCCGCCGAAGCCGCTGTGGGTCTCGGCATCGTGATTTGCCTCTTCCGCAACAAAGAAACCGTGAACGTAGACGAAATAGACCTGATGAGAGGGTAGATGATCTTTTCCGCTGTGGGGCTGACCGGATGCTAGACTACCTTTGGCTGATTCCACTTTTTCCCCTCCTGGGATTCGTCATCAATGGACTGTTCGGCGTTTGGATCCGCCGCCGAACCGGTCAGTTCCCGCCCAAGCGAATAGTGGCTGCCATCGCCTGTGGGACCATACTACTGGCCTTCCTGATGTCCCTGGGCTGCTTCCTGGATTTGCTACAGGAAGATCCCGAACATCGCGTCTATGAGACCAACCTGTTCACTTGGATCCCCGGGGGTGCCATCCGCACCGCCTCGGGAGAATCAGCTGTCCTTCTGGTCGAGTGGGGACTGCAGCTCGACCCACTCTCAGCCCTGATGATTCTGGTCGTTACCGGGGTGGGATTTCTGATTCACCTCTACTCCATCGGCTATATGTGGGAAGAGGATGGATTCTATCGCTATTTCGCCTACCTCAATCTCTTCATGTTCATGATGCTGACCCTGGTCCTCGCCAACAACTTCCTGTTGATGTTCGTGGGCTGGGAAGGGGTAGGACTCTGTTCCTATCTCCTGATCGGATACTACATTCAGAAGAAGAGTGCCGGCGACGCCGCCAAAAAAGCCTTCGTCGTCAATCGGATCGGCGATTTCGGGTTCGTCCTTGGAATGCTCATGATCTTCACTTACTTCGGAACCCTGGATTTCACCGAGGTTTTCGAGAAGGTCGCCTCGCTCTACCCTCAGCCCGAGGCTCTCTGGGGTCCGCTCTGTTGGATCGCTCTTCTGCTCTTCATCGGAGCCACCGGAAAGAGCGCCCAGGTTCCTCTCTACGTCTGGCTGCCCGACGCCATGGAAGGCCCGACTCCGGTCAGCGCCCTGATCCACGCTGCCACCATGGTGACCGCCGGCGTCTACATGATTGCCCGTTCCAGCGCCATCTACAGCCGGGCTCCGGACGTGATGCTGATCGTGGCCACCGTGGGCATTTTTACCGCGCTGTTCGCCGCCTCGATTGCGCTGTTTCAGAGCGATATCAAGAAGGTGTTGGCCTACTCTACCGTGAGTCAGCTGGGCTACATGGTGACGGCGATGGGCGTCGGAGCCGTCAGCGCGGGAGTGTTCCACCTGGCCACTCACGCTTTTTTTAAAGCCCTGCTGTTCTTAGGCTCCGGAAGCGTGATTCTGGCTCTCCACCACGAGCAGGACATGACGAAGATGGGCGGGCTCAAGAAGTACCTGCCCACCACCTGCTGGACCATGTGGGTCGGAACCCTTGCCATCGCCGGAGTGCCGGGGCTGGCGGGATTCTTTTCCAAGGATGAGATCCTGTGGCGAGCCTACAGCCTTCCCCAGGGGCATTTCATCATCTGGTTTCTGGGAGTGCTGGTCGCCGGCATGACCGCCTTCTACATGTTCCGCATGATGTTCTTGACCTTTCATGGGAAGGAGCAACACGCTTCGGACTCAGGACATCACCCACATGAATCGCCTCGGGTGATGATCGTGCCCTTGATGATCCTCGCCGTGGGCTCCATTCTAGTGGGTTACCTGGGGCTTCCCGCCTGGTTGGGACCGAACCTCCTCGAAGAGTTTCTGGAGCCTGCCTTTCACACGGCCTACCGTCCCCTGGATGAAGGCCATCACTCGCACAGCCTGGAGATCCTTCTAACCGTAGTCTCGGTTGCCGTAGCCGGCCTGGGAATCTTTCTGGCTTACTTCTTCTTCCTCGCCCAGCCCAGCCGGACCGACCAGCTGAGAGAGCGATTCCAAACCCTCTACCGCTGGGTATACAACAAGTACTACGTCGATGAGCTTTACGACACCCTGATCGTCAATCGGTGCAAGAACCTGGGGAGTGGCCTGTCCATCTTCGACCATTACGTCGTCGACGGAATCATCAACGGGAGCGCCGCCCTCACCCGCTTTACGGCCAGGACCTCAGGACTGGTCGACACCCACATCGTGGATCGCCTGGTCAATCTGGTAGCAGAGATCGTAGAGTACTTCAGTTCAGTGTTTCGCAGAATCCAAACAGGACTGGTACAGCGCTATTTCCTGGCTTTCGTCCTGGGCGTCATTTTTGTCATCGGGTTCTATCTCTACTCGGGAGTATAGTTCATGGACTTCTTCATGAAGAACATTCTGATCCTGGTCTGTTTTTTCCCGCTGCTCGGGGTCTTGTTGATCATCCTGTGGCCCAAGGGGAAGGATGACGGAACAGCGATCAAGTGGATTGCCAACATCGTCACATTCTTGGGATTCCTGATCTCGATACCACTCATCACCGAATTCAACCGTCCTGAGTTCATCGATGGGACCGGAATGCGCTATGTGATGAAGGCGAGTTGGATCGAAGCCCTTGGGGTCCAGTTCTACTTCGGGATCGACGGCATCAGCCTGCTCTTGATCCTCCTCACGACGCTGCTCGGCTTTATCGCCGTGCTCTCTTCCTGGACGGCGATTAGCGAGCGTATGAGGGAGTATTACTCCTACCTCTTGCTCCTACAGGTGGGAATGCTAGGCGTCTTCATGGCGCTCGACTTCTTCCTTTTCTACGTCTTCTGGGAAGTGATGCTGGTTCCGATGTACTTCATCATCGCAGTCTGGGGTGGCCCTCGAAGACTCTACGCGGCGATCAAGTTTTTCCTCTACACCCTGGCTGGCTCGGTGCTGCTTCTACTGGGTATCCTGGCCCTCTATTTCTACCAGTACAGCGTGAAGGGGATCTGGTCCTTCGACATCCTCGGGTTTCAGTCCCTGGGAATTCCGGCGGATCTTCAGTACTGGATCTTCCTGGGCTTCTTCGTGGGATTCGCTATCAAGGTCCCCCTGTTTCCCTTCCATACCTGGCTGCCGGACGCTCACGTCGAGGCGCCCACGGCGGGATCGGTGATTCTGGCGGGCGTGCTGCTGAAGATGGGAACTTACGGTTTCGTCCGGCTCAGCCTCCCCATCCTGCCCGATGCCAGCAAGGAATTCCTGCCCTATCTCATGCTCATCTCCGTGATCGGGATCATCTACGGAGCCCTGGTGGCCATGATGCAGAAGGACATGAAGAAGCTGGTGGCCTACTCTTCGGTAAGCCATCTGGGCTTTTGCATGATGGGAGTGTTCGTTGCCACCCCGGTGGCCCTCGAGGGTGGGATCCTGCAGATGATCAATCACGGAATCTCAACCGGAGCCCTCTTCATGATCGTCGGCATCATCTATGAGCGGCGCCACACGCGCCTGATCGCTGACTACAGCGGACTCTCGCAGATCATGCCGATGTACGCCATCGTCTTTCTGATCATGACCCTTTCTTCAATTGGCATGCCCATGCTCAACGGCTTCATTGGGGAGTTCATGATCCTGCAGGGAGTCTTTGCCGACCCTGAGTACAGGCTCTGGGCCATCTTTGGAGCCAGCGGTATCGTCCTGGGCGCGGCCTATATGCTGTGGCTCTATCAGCGTGTCATGTTCGGCGAGGTGGAGCAGGAAGAGAACAAGCTCATGCCTGATCTGAACCTGCGCGAGCTGGCCAGCTTCGCGCCACTGGTCGTTCTTGCTTTCTGGATAGGCCTCTATCCGAAGACATTCCTTGACTACCTGCACGAACCGGTGAACCAGATAGTGGAGAAAGTAAGACCAGGCGAGTTTGAAGCCCTACCAGCAAGTGCCGAAAGCAGGGGAGTAATCGATGGCCGAACTGCCACCAATCGATAATCTGTTCCAGTTCTTCCGCATCAATTCAGCGGCGATCGCCCCCCAACTGCACCTGATCGTCTGGGGTCTCGGCCTGTTGTTCGTGGACTTTCTTCTCCCAAAACGCAAGATCCGTTTCCGTTCCTTTGCTCTGCACGGAAAATCCCTGAGTGTCCTCTTCGCGCTGGGAGGCTTGACCATGGCCTCCTACCACCTCTGGACCCTGTGGGGAGCCGGCAGTGGCCCCGCCTTCTACGACATGGTCACCCAGGATTCGTTCGCTCTTTTCTTCAGTGCCCTCTTTCTTATCGGCGCCTTCATCGCCGTCATCCTCTCCTATCAGTACTTGAGCATCGAGAACGAACAACACACCGAATACTACGCCCTGATTCTCTTTGCGACGGCGGGGATGACGTTCATGGCGGGCGCCATCGATCTGGTGACCATCTTCGTCAGCCTGGAACTGATGTCGATCTCCACCTATATCCTGGTCGGCTTCCTGAGGCAGCAGCGGCGCTCCAACGAAGCTTCGATCAAGTACTTTCTCATGGGCGCATTTTCGACTGCCATCATTCTCTACGGCATGTCTTTGCTCTATGGAATCAGCGGCTCCACCAATCTCATGGAGATCGCCCAGCAGGCGTCAGGGTTGGAAGATCAGACCCTCTTGGTGTTGTCCTTGTTCATGATCATGTCGGGACTCTGCTTCAAGATCGCTGCGGTGCCGTTTCACATGTGGGCTCCCGATGCCTACGAAGGGGCACCCACTGCCATCACCGCTTTCATGTCCGTCGGGGTCAAGGCAGCCGCCTTCTCAGTCTTTTTCAGGGTCTTCCTGGTGGGCTTCGGCGATTTTCACCACATCTACATGCCGGCACTGGCCCTGATCTGCATCGTCACGATGACCTGGGGAAACGTCGCCGCAATGACCCAGAAGAACGTGAAAAGGCTCTTGGCTTACTCCAGCATCTCCCATGCCGGCTACGTGCTGATGGGTCTGGTGGCGGGCACAGAGAGTGGCGTGACTGCGGCGGCGATCTACCTCTTGGCCTACACGTTCTTCAACCTGGGGGTCTGGGCAGTACTGATTTCGCTGCGGAGGCAGGACGTTGTGGGCGAGTCGGTCGAAGACTTCAACGGTCTTTTTTCCCGACATCCTTCACTTGCGGTACTGACACTGGTCTTTCTGCTCTCTCTGGCGGGCTTCCCACCGCTGGCAGGATTCATCGCGAAATACCTGGTTTTTGCCAGTGTAATTGAGGCGGCGATGCAGCCCCAACAGGCCCAGACGACCCTGCTGGTCTGGGTGGCCATAGCCGGAGCCGTCAACGGCGTCGTGGCTCTTTACTATTACCTGAGAATCGTAGTGGCCATGTTCTTCCAGAAGGACTACCTGCCCGTCCCTCTCAGTCTTTCGGTCGGCGTGATCGTCGCCTTGGTCGTGACGGGAATATTCACGGTCCTGATTGGCGTCTACCCGGAGCCTTTCATCAATCTGGCGAGAGCTGCGAGTCTACCTCTCATCTGATGTCCAGGGGTGACAACGACCAAGACAATCATTTCCTGACACGATCGGCCCAGCATCTCCAAGCGAACCTTCGCCGGTCCGGACCGGCTATGATGGCGGGCTACACTCTGATAGGTTCGATTCTCCTTCTGGGTGGACTCGGATACCTGATCGATCAGTGGAGAGACACTTTCCCGGGGTTCTTCCTAGGGGGATTGATCCTGGGCCTGATCGTCGGATTCTACGAATTGGCGAAGACGGTCTTTAAGCCATGAATTTCTTCTGGTATATTATCGTGCTTTGCGTGGCTTCCTGGCCTCTGGCCTCATGGGTCTTCGCTCCCCAGCTGGGGGTGGAAATCTTCCTGGGAATGATCGCGCCGCTGCTGTTGGCAATTGGAAGCGCCTTGATGGTGAGAAGGATCTATCGGACAGAACCGTCTCAGCTAACCGCGTTCATGACCAAGGCGCTCTTGGGGAAAATGGTAATCTACGGCGTCTATGTTGCTCTGATCGTAGGGTGGTTTTCATTCAAGGCGATCCCGTTTGCGATAAGTTTCACGACCTATTTCATCGGACTTCATTTGGCCGAAGCCCTGCATTTGCGAGCTATTTTCAGGGATGCCTGAGGGGCGAGTTACAGAGAATCAGGAATGATAGTTGAAACAGGCGAAAAATACGGGGGATTCGATGCCGGAGAAGTCATCATTGGACACGTCTCCAATACCTCGGTACACCACCCCATCATTGAACTACCTACCCTCTTTGGAATCAACTTTTCCGTCACCAAGCATGTCTTGATGCTCTGGATTGCGGCGTCCCTCCTCTTTGTGCTCGTCACCTGGGCCACGCGCAAATACCTGAAGCAGGACCGACCCATACCCACCGGCTTCATGAACGCCCTCGAAGCCGTAGTGCAGTTCATACGCGACTCAATCGTGCTTCCCAATGTGGGCAGGAAATTCGTGAACACCTGGACCCCTTTGATCCTGACCTTCTTTTTCTTCATTCTCACGGCGAACGTGCTGGGGTTGATCCCTATTTTCGACCTGATCGGAGCCCTCGACCGCTTCGTCCTGCACACGGATCATGATTCCTTCCTCAACCATATGCTTCACGGAGGGACGACCGCTACTGCGAACTTCAACGTGACCGCCGCTTTGGCGACGATCACCTTCTTGTCAATCATTGCGGCCGGGACGAAGGCTCACGGATTCATCAAACACTGGAAGAATCTGGTGCCCTCGGGACTCGCCTGGCCCGTCTATATTCTCCTGATCCCCATCGAGCTCATGGGGATGCTGGTCAAGCCCTTTGCCCTGACTATGCGGCTGGCGGCGAACATGACGGGGGGACACATCGCGATCTTGTCCATCCTCTCCTTCGTGTTTATCTTCAGTGAACTGTTCGATAGCGCCGCTGCCGGCGTGGGCGTCGGCCTCGCGGTTTCTGTACCCCTGGCTGTAGGAATCTCTGCTCTAGAGATCATCGTTGTGCTGGTTCAAGCGTATGTATTTACCTTGCTGACAGCAGTATTTATTGGAATGTCAGTGAACGTTCATCACTGACCGAAAACGGAGGTTACCCTAAATGGAAGTCCTGCATTATTTTGGAGCGGCCATAGGCCTTGGAATGATTGTTATTGGCGCCGGAATGGGAATCGGGCGATTCACCGCAGTCGCAGCTGAAAGTATCGCTCGGCAACCTGCGGCTGCCGACAAGATCACGGCTGCCGTGAACCTGCCTCTCTTCCTCCTGGAAGGCGTCGCCATCCTGGCAGAGGTCTTTGTGCTTCTGATAGTACTGATGAAATGAAGACTGACATTGAAACTCACCTTCATTCATTCGAATTGAGCGGAGTGCGTTATGGATAACCCCCTGGTCCAGCCGGATCCGGGATTGTTTCTCTGGACCATTCTGACCTTCCTGGTCCTTCTGGGCCTGTTGGCGAAATTTGCCTGGAAGCCTCTTCTGGCCGTACTCGACCAGCGCCAGGAGATGATTAGACAGTCCCTGGACGATGCCGAGAAGGCAAAGCAGGAGTTGGAACAGCTGCAGCAGAAGTCGAAGGAGATTCTTTCCGAAGCTCGGGCGGAAGCCCAGTCTATCGTCTCCAAGAGTAGAACGGAGGCGGAAAGGCTCAAGGCGGAGCTAAGGGAGAAGGCGAAGACCGAGGCTGATTCGATCCTGAGTAATTCTGAAAAGCAGATCCAGTTGGAAACAGAGAAGGCAATTTCGCAGATTCGCAGCGACGTGGCCGACCTCTCTCACCTGATTGCGTCCAAGCTGATCGGGAAGAATCTAACCAAGGAAGACGACGAGGCTCTGATCGAGGAGTCGCTGAAGCAGATCGGGTCTTATCGGGTGTGAGTTACGGGATAAGACCCTCGGGAAAACACTTCGAAGGCCGGAGGGAGACTTTGGCCTTCGCATGTTCGGCGTTTTTCGGTTTGTGATTGAGCCTGCCCTGCTCTGGAGAAGGCAACCGATAAATGATTAACCGCAGAATATCGAACAAGCAAATTTCGAAGGGAAGATTCTTTCCTGGCACGCGAGCAGAACCCTTCAGCAGGGCTCTTTCTATCAACCGGGAGAACTTGCTACAATAAGGACATGCCTACCCCAAAGTTCCTCATCGCCGGTAGTCTGATCGTAGGAGCCATTTGCTACCTCATGTTCAGTGGCATCAATGACTCGATGATCTACTACTACAGTGTCTCTGAACTGATGCAGAAGGAATCCGAACTGTCTGGCGAGGGAATTCGCGTCAGTGGCTACGTCTCACCTGGGACGATCCACCTTGATCAGCAGTTGTCCCAGGTCGAGTTCGTGGTTTCCGAGAAGAACAGCGAGGGCAGCCTACCCGTAGTGTACCAGGGCCTCATTCCAGACACTTTCAAGGACCACGCCGAAGTCGTCGTGGAAGGCTCATACCATTCTGGCCAGAAGCGGTTTCATGCCACCACTCTGCTCGCCAAGTGCCCCTCCAAGTATGAGAGCAAAGGCGAAGAACATTCGGAAGAGATCCCAGTAGCCCAACGGGTAAATTGACGCCAGATGATTGAACTGGGGCACTATTGCCTGATTGCTTGTTTCCTCCTCTGTGTCTATGGGACTGTCGCTGCCTCGCTGGGCGGATACCGCGGCAACCTGCCTCTGGTGCGCAGTGCTGAAAACAGCGTCGTCGGAAATTTCGTCACGGTGCTGGTTGCTTCCGTGAGTCTGTGCTGGCTCTTCCTCACCGATCAGTATCAGGTTGAATATGTGGCCAGCTATAGTGCCAGAGACATTCCCACGGTCTACAAATTCACCGCTTTCTGGGGAGGACAGGCTGGCAGCCTGTTGTTGTGGGCACTGGTGCTCTCCTCGTTCGCAATGATCGCGGTGCTTCAGAACCGCCACAAGAACCGCCACTTGATGCCTTACGTCACCGTGGTGCTGTCGGGCGCCCTGACCTTTTTCATGATTCTTCTGACCTTTGCCACCAATCCCTTCGATACGCTTCCGGTGGCTCCTGCAGACGGGCAGGGTCTGAACCCGCTGCTGCAGAATTTCTACATGATCATCCATCCTCCCATTCTGTATCTGGGCTATGTGGGAATGACCGTTCCTTTCGCCTTCGCCATGGCCGCTTTGATGAGTGGTCGACTGGACACTTCGTGGATCAGGAGCACCCGCCGCTGGACACTGGTCAGTTGGGTCTTCCTGACAGTCGGCTTCACCCTGGGAGGGACGTGGGCATACGAAGAGCTCGGTTGGGGCGGATACTGGGCCTGGGATCCGGTCGAAAATGCCTCCTTCATGCCCTGGTTCTTCGCCTCGGCTTTCCTTCATTCGGTCATGATCACCGAAAAGAAGGGCATGCTGAAGATGTGGAACTTCATTCTCATCCTGGTGGCCTTCGAGCTCTCGATCTTCGGCACTTTCGTGACCCGAAGCGGCGTGATTTCCTCGGTGCACTCCTTTGCCCTCTCGAACCTGGGACCTCTTTTTGTGGTCTTCCTCGCCTCCAGTACCTCCTTCGGTCTTTTCTGGATCTTCTACCGCTCGGATCAACTGAAAAGCGAGCAGAGGATGCAGTCCTTCCTATCTCGCGAAGCGACTTTCTTGCTCAACAATCTCCTTTTCGTCTCCATCTGCTTTGCTATTTTCTGGGGAACTGTTTTCCCAATTATTTCCGAGTGGGTTCGGGGTGAGAAGATTACCGTGGGTCCTCCGTTCTTCAACAAAGTCACCTGGCCTCTGGGATTGGCCCTGCTTACACTCACGGGCATCTGTCCTTTGATTGCGTGGCGCAAAGCCACAGCCAAGAATTTTCGTAGAAACTTTCTCTTCCCCTTGGGCGGCGGCTTACTTTCTGGACTGATAGCGCTTGGCCTGGGTGTCCGGCTTTTGGTGCCCCTGCTCTTCTACTCGGCCGCCGGCTTCGTAGTCCTGAGCATCTTCTTTGAGTTCTATAAGGGTGCTCGTGCTCGACAGGTGATCAGACCCACCCACTTTCTGGTGGCCCTCAAAGACCTTACGCTTATGAACAAGCGTCGCTACGGGGGCTTCATCGTTCACTTCGGCGTCGCGATGGCCTTCGTTGGCATCATCTCCAGCTCCTTTTTCAGCGTCGAAAAGCTCGTCACCCTCAAGCAGGGAGAGCAGTTCGAGCTGCGTCACTACACCCTCACATTTCTAGAGATGGTGCAGAGATCGGATCCGGAAAAGGATGTCGTATTCGCCCGTCTGCAGGTTTTCCAGAACGGCGAGGAAACAGGAAAACTGTTTCCCCAGAAGCACTTTCACCACAAGAGCGAGCAGCCCATGACTGAGGTAGCGATTCGCTCCACACTGAGAGACGACCTCTACGTTGTCCTGTCGAGCTTCGATGAGAAACTGACCCAAGCCACTTTTCACGTCTTCATCAATCCGCTGGTGCAACTGATCTGGATCGGCATCGGCATCATGGCGTGCGGAGGAATCTTCCTCTTCTTTCCCGACAAGAAGTCCGCCTCCAAGGTGACTGCGCTCCGGAATAGGAAAGTTGTCCGAGATGAAGCGGCTTAGTACACTGAGTGCCCTGTTCGTCTGGTGCGCCTGCGCTACCCTGTGGGCCCAGGAACCGGAACTCTCCGAGGATGAAAAGGTATCCCGGATTACCGGGAATCTTGTCTGTCAGTGCGGCTGTGCCAATCTCCTGGTTCGAAGCTGTGGCTGCCCCAATGCCATAACAGTCAGCCAGGAGGTTCGAAAGCTGGTCGCAGAGGGCACCTCTGAGGCGAAAGTCTTCGCTCTCTATGAAGAAAAATACGGAGCTCAGGTGCTCGGCGCCCCCAAGGCGGAAGGCTTCAATATCGTGGGCTGGATCCTACCCTTTGTGGTTACAGGCTTCGGAACTCTTTTCGTGGTGGCTATGGCCAAGAGGCTGAAGCCCGCCCAGGAGGAGTCTCCAGAGACCGATAGGAAGTCAGCTGGGATCAGCGAGAAGTATCGTAAACTACTCGACCAGGAACTCAAGGACTGGTAAGCGCCCCCTGACGGTGCAGGCCAGTCGGTCCGTGCGCGAGAAAAACAATGGAACAGCTGATCGCGCCCATCTTATTTATCGGAGTCGTGCTCTATGTGGCCTATCCCCTCTTTGCGGAACCCGAGGAGGACATCCGGAAAGATCCACGAAATGCAGATCGGGAGCAGGTCCTGGAGGAAAAGGAAAACCTGGTAGCCAATCTGAAAGACATCGAAATGGACTACCGGATGGGCAAGCTGTCTCAGGAAGACTACGAACAACTCAAATCGGATTTCGAGCAGCTGGCCGTCGGAGTCTTCGACCGGTTGGAACAGCTCGGCCCCCAAAAGCGCCCCAAAATGAAGAAGAAGTGACGTCATCCCACCCCGCCTCGAAACCGCTTCTCGTCCTCGAGAAACTCACCAAGAAGTTCGGAACTCTATCTGCACTTTCGAATATAGATCTCGAGATTTCGGCAGGCGAATTCGTGGCGATTTTCGGCCCCAACGGCGCGGGGAAGACTACTCTGCTGAGAGTCCTCGCCTCCTTGACCAGCCCCACAAATGGGAAGGTCTCCTTCTTTCCCGACGGGAGCGACCCAAGCCGGCATCGGGTGGGCTATGTATCCCATCAGAGTCTGCTCTATAACGAGATGACCGGGCGCGAAAATCTAGCCTTCTACGGACGTCTGTACGGTCTCTCCCAGATCGGCCATAAGGCAACTGAGTCGCTGACGGTCATGGGCCTGAGCGAGTCAGGGGACAATCTCGTTCGAGGATACTCACGCGGAATGAAGCAGCGTCTGACCTTGGCGCGAGCCCTCCTTCATGATCCCTACCTCCTCCTACTCGATGAACCCTATGTCGGACTCGATCGGCAGGGCTGTCGGCTCCTGACTGATGTCTTGCGCCGACTCAAAGATCAGGCCCGTACCGTTTTGTTGATCACTCACAACTTGAGCGAAGGGCTGGAGCTGTGTGATCGGGTTCTCATTCAGCACCGCGGATCAATTGTGTTCGACGCCTCTAGCCAGGATGTCGACCGGGAGCGGATCGAAAGCATCTACTTCCAGGCGGTCGAGAGTTCGTCTGAACGTCTGAACGTCGCACGTCTCTTCTCCCCCAGAGAGTGCGGAGAGGAGTTGGCATTGAGAGCGGGTGAAGGAAAGATTGCGCCACAGGGTCGTCACTAGAAAAAAACAGAAGGTAGTCATGGCAACAACGCCACCGCCCGCACCCGGATCGGCTCCGCCGGCCAAGAAGAAGTCCAACGTTGTACTTTGGGTCATCATCGGTGTCTTTGCGTTCTTTCTGCTGATAGGCATAGTAGTCGTTGGCGGAATGTATTTCCTCTGGAACAAGGTCAAGGATGTTGCCGGCGACATGGAGGGCAACCCGGCGCTCGCAATCACGAAAGTGATAACCACGATGAATCCTGACCTGGAAGTCATCTCGATCGACGAGGCCAACAACACGATCAAGATCCACCAAAAGTCCTCCAACAAGACCATCGAACTAGATCTGGACAGGATCAAGGAGGGCAACCTCTCCGCCGTATTCGAGGGAGAGGACGGACCCGAGACTTTCGAGCTCAAAACAGACGACGCTGGAACTGTCGAGATGAAAAGCGGTGATCGTGCCCTCAAGATTGGAGAAAATGCGGGAGGGCCCCCCGCCTGGGTTCCGAGACTGCCCGGCGTGGTCGTTAAGCAGCTCATGTCGAGTACGGAGGGCCCCACCTCCATGGGGGCCTTCTCCTATCCAAGCAAAAAGCCAACCAAAGACATTCTGGACTTTTACGAAAAGGAGTCGGCGAAGGCAGGCCTCGAGCCCAAGAGCCGAAACATACGGCCGAGGATGGCAAGTCTGGTATTAGAAGGAGGGGGCAAGTTTCTCCAAATCTACTTCACGACACCCGCTGACGGAGAGGAAGGAACGGCTACTGTTACTTACAGGGAGAAGAATCAGTGAGCAGTGAGGTAATAATTCAAGGAATCGCCTGTGGTAGTAACAATCCTTGGTGATCGGGAGGAGATCGAATCACCAGTTACCCCCAAAGGACTGTATTCACGGTTCACTGCTCACTGAAACTACATGTCTTGGTACAACCTCTACTCACTAGCCGGCTGTCTGGTACTACTCCTACTGGCTTGGCTTACTTCGACCGATCGGCGTAGGATTCCCTGGAGGACCGTCGTCCTGGCGCTGGCTTCGATGGCCGGCCTGGGTTTGATTGTCTTCCTGTGGCCGATGTTTCGATCGGTTTTGCTTGTCCTTAATCGGGCTGTGACGGGCCTTATGACCGCTTCCGGAGAAGGGTCTCGGTTCCTCTTCGGGCCGCTTGCTGCCGGTTCGGAACAGGCTGGAGGAATCGGCTTTATCCTCGCCTTTCAGGTTCTTCCTGCCGTCGTATTCTTCTCTGTGGTAACCAGCTGGCTGTATCATCTGGGCTTGCTGCCCGCGGTTGTGCGCTGGACCGCTCGGGGAGTGCACAGAGGATTTCATTTGAGCGGCGCCGAGGCGCTCGCCACGGCCAGCAACCTATTCGTTGGCGTGGAGTCAGCTCTGATCGTCCGTCCCTTCATCCAGAGGATGACCCGATCCGAGCTGATGATGGTTCTGACGGCAGGCTTCTCCACCATCGCCAGCACTGTACTCGCTTTCTATGTGGCCCTGCTCAACGACGTCTTCCCCTTTATTGCAGGCCACCTCATCTCGGCGTCTGTCCTCTCCATTCCGGCGGCAGTCGTGATGGCAAAGATTCTGGTTCCCGAAGATGCCGAACCGGAGACCATGAACCGAGTGCCTCCAATGGAGAAATACATAAAGACAGAGCACTGGATGGGAAGCATCATTTGGGGCGCAGGAGAAGGGGTCCGTCTCGCTGTAGGCGTTGGTGCCCTTCTGATCGGCATGCTGGGTCTGGTAGAACTACTGGACCTGATACTGGGAGGAAGTTCCTCCTGGATCGCCAATCAGCTGTTCGGAGTGGAGGTCTCGCTGACGCTGAGAGCGCTCCTGGAGGTCCTGGCCTATCCTCTCATCCTTTGCCTCGGTCTCTCCCCAGAGGAGTGGTCCCATGCGGCTCACCTTATCGGTGAACGGTGGATACTGACCGAGGTGGTTGCGTACCAGGATCTGGCCAAGTTGGTTGAGGCGGGATCCATATCGCCACGTGGACTCCTGATCCTGAGCTATTCCCTCTGCGGCTTCACACACGTAGCTTCGGTGGCTATTTTCGTCGGAGGTCTTGCGACCCTGGCGCCAGACCGGAGGGACGATCTGGCGAAATTGAGCTGGCGTGCCTTCTGGGCCGCCACCCTGGCGACCCTGCTGACCGGCGCGGTCGCGGGCGCCTTCTATCACGGGCAAGTGGGGCTGCTTGGTTGAGTAGTGGGTCAGTGAGCAGTGAGCAGTGTACTGTATTGGCTGACACTCGGGGAAGGCTCAGTTCGTGCCTTTAGTCAAGGTGGCAGTCGGGATTCTCTGGGCTGACGACTCGGTCTGGATCCAGCGCCGTCAGACTCGGGACTCGCTTCAAGATTACTGGGAGTTTCCGGGGGGCAAGCTGGAGCAGGGAGAGACCCCGGTGGCCGCCTTGAAACGGGAGTTGAAAGAAGAAGTGGGCGTTAGACCTGAGCGCCCCGAGCTGCTCCTGGTCCAGGACTACTCTTATCCCGAACGTGAGGTTCAGATTCATTTCTTCCTTTGTCGCCTTTGCACCCGGCCGAAGTTGGAGCAGGGGCGTTGGGTACAACCCTCCGGGCTCAGCCAGTACCGTCTCCCCCCGGCGAATGACGCCGTCGTCGTGAGAATACTGCGTCTTCGTGATTCTCGTGTGTAGGACCAGTGGGTGAGTGAGCAGTGATTATCCGTGAACAGGGAAGGGAGTGGGAGACGATAATCCTTGGTCGGGGCTTGGGAAGTAGATTGCTGACGCTTCGCGTACCCTATCAGGACCCTCCGCGCAGAAACTGCCGGCTTTCGCAATCATCGAGTGCAACATGCGGCCGATCTCCGAAAGTTTAGTGAGTAGGCACCGGACCTGCTCCGGGTCAAGATAGGCACAGTCCTCAGCTATTTCGAGCCAGTGTTGCGTTTCGAGCCGCTCAGAGTCCGCATCGACCAGCTTGGTGACGAAGTGCTTCTGGTAGGGCCGCTTCGCCCAGGCTTCAGCAATCTGTGCACCCATAGAGCGAGAGGAACGTCTGACTTGATCAGTCAGAGCGGATGCTTCCGCCTTTGGAAAAGTCCGTGAGACGAAGAAAATCGCTCGCGCAACCCACCTTGTCTTCTGATAAACCACTAAATCTCTGAAAGAATCAGCGTGCCCAAGCATTTCTCGGTACTTCCCTGCCACGACCCATTATCCCTCTTCGTCCAGACGTACTGTTTTCTACCCCACGATTCCTAACTCCTCACGGTCTTACTGTTCACTGCCAACGTAACACACTAGGAATCTTGTCAACGATCGAGGCGGCAGCGACCGACGCGACCCTCTTCCTCAGGGCGACCGCATTCCCTTTCCCGCGAGGGTGAACACGGTTTGTGAAGAGGATGACGAAGGTCTTGGTGAAGGGATCGATCCAGAGCGAGGTCCCCGTAAAACCGGTGTGGCCGAAGGAGCCTCTGGGAAAGAGATCACCCCTTGGGGTACTGAAGGGACTGCCGATGTCGAATCCGAGCCCTCGTAGGCTCTCCTCGGAGGGAGGGGACTGGGGCGACGTCATCTGCATTACGGAGAGGGGAGAAAGCACCCGCTTTCCACGGTAGGCTCCGCCATCGAGAATCATCTGGGCAAACCTGGCGGTGTCATCGACGGTGGAGAAGACTCCCGCATGGCCGGCGCAGCCTCCCATGCGGAAAGCCCTGGGATCGTGGACGATTCCCTGAAGCATCTTCCCCTCCCGCATCTCGGTCGGCGCTATCTGCTCCATCAATTCCGGCTCAGGGCTGAACTGAGTATCTTCCATTCCCAGGGGGCCAAAGATTCTTTCCTGAGCAAACTCGTCCAAGGATTTCTCGGAGATTTTCTGTACCAGCTCGCCTAGAACCATATAGTTGATGTCACTGTAGATGAATTTTTTTCCCGGAGAGCTTACCAGCTGCTCACGCAAGGCCAACCGTAGCGCCTCGTCGTAACCGGACCACGTCGAATCCCCTTTCAGAGTGGGTCGGAGCCCGGAGTAGTGGGTCAGGAGTTGCAGAACCGTGACTCGATGCTTTCCATACTGGGAGAAGCGCGGCAGGTACTTCGAGACAGGATCAGTCAGCGAGAGCCGTCCCTTCTCTACCAGGATCATGATGCTGGGGGCTGTGACCAGAACTTTGGTCAAAGAAGCCACATCGAAGATCGTGTCGATCAGCATGGGCTTCTTGGCTGGAACCAGAGCTCGATCCCCAAAGGCCTTGCGGTAGACGACTCGACCTTCACGGGCCACCAACACCACGGCTCCGGGAATTTCTTCATTGTCGATGGCGCCCCGGATCACCTCGTCAAGGCGCTTCAGTCTTTCCCCCGACATTCCGACCTGCTGGGGCGGAGATGGCTCCAGAGCTTGCGCCGTGGCTGCAGCGCAGCTGAGCCAACCCAGCCACAGAATGCAGCCTAGCCTGACGCCTGGATAGGCGAAGAGCCGCCGGGCTACCTTCGCCGACAGTACCTTCAGCGCTTCTCGGAGTAGCATATAATTCCAGCGTCATTATACAGAAAGCCCCAATCTGAGAGGTCTGCGGCAGATCACATCTCTTGAGGAGCAAATTGAAAGGACAAGGATTCGTTCTGGCAGGAGGACGGAGCTCCCGGATGGGAAGCGACAAGGCGCTCTTGTCCTACAAAGGGATGGATTTCGTCTCTCGCGCAGTGTCCACCTTGCAGGAGCTGGCTCTACCCGTGAGAGTCGTGACCGACGTGCCGGAGAGATTCACTCACCTATCGGTTCCGATTCTTGTCGACCGGATCCCCAATGGGGGTCCACTGGCAGGACTGGCAACTGCCCTGGCTGCCTCGGACTCGGAGCACAACTACTTTCTTCCCTGCGACACCCCACTGGTCAGTCCTGACCTCTACGAAGCCCTGGCGGAAAAATCCGACCGCTTCGACGTGGTGGTTCCAAGGGATGGGCTGGGTCGCAAACATCTTCTCTGCGCCTATTACTCTCGGAACTGTCTAGGATCCATAGATCAGCTGCTATCCCAAGGGGTTCGACGGGTAGAGTCGATCCTGGAAGTTCAGCAGCTGAGGATACACCTTCTTACCACTCCTGACCGGGGAATTCCCGACAGTTCCTTCTTTAACGTGAATACCCCGAAAGATCTCGAACGCCTTCGCTCGATTCAAGCTTGAACCGAGCCAGGGGGGGGCACACGGGCTTTTTGTTGCTCGTTCTGAGGACACAGATCCAGGATTTCACTGAGGCTGTATAGAGCGTAGACGGGCACCTCGAGATCGGCGATCGCCTCGACGCCGCCCTCTTCTCGATCCACGCACACGATGATTCGATCCACCTGCACATCTGCCTCACGCAGCCGCTCGACCGCCGCCTTCAGGCTTCTGCCGGAAGCAATAACATCGTCGATCAGGTTGGTCTGGCAGGAAGAATCTGGCTCTCCCAGGAAGTGGGAGACGATCTCTCGGGGATAGATTCGGGGATGCTTTCGCAGGACGGACAACGTGATTGGATGGGCCTGATTCTGGTTAAAGCTCTCCAGGGAGGTAGCTGTCGCCAAAGGGATGCCCGTATCAGGCACTCCGATCACTTGTTGAGGCTGAGCCGGTCCGGACCAGCGACCGATCACGTGAGCAAAACTGGAGGCCAGGGACTGGAACATCCGGGGATGCTGAAACAAACGAGAACGCAGATCGATGAAGATAGGTGTCCGGAGCCCGTATTGGAGCCTGACCTTCTCTCCCAAAAGGACGGCTTCTCCCTCCAGTAGTACCTTCAGCAGGGACTCTTTCTGGGGAAAAGAGAGCAGCGTTGCTTTCAACCGAAAAGTCTCCCGATGAATGCTTCAAGCGATTGCTGGTCGGAGTATAGGAAGAATGTCACACCATGTCAAAGTCCCCTCCCCGGACTAGGGCAGGACTGAGCTGAAACTTCAAGAATACGTCGCACGTCTCTGCTCCCGGGAAAGTGCGGCGAACGGTTCCGACGGGAACTTCGAATGGCGAGGCAATCCTGAAGAACCGCCAGTGACAGAGCCGTGACTGCCAAGGAGGGGTCCTGACCAAGGACCCAAACGAGGCTTTGCCAACCTGAAGTATCCTCCTGAATGATCCAGTGCGGCTGGGGGCATTACTAAGCTGAAACTTCATTGGAAAACGTAGCTTTGGCCTCCAGGCCGAAGTACTCTTTCGAGCCTTTGGCTCGGACGGCGGTCTGGAGCCCACCGCTACGCCGGACCCGAAGTTTCTTTCTCGAATGATCCGTCGCCGGCTTGTGGAACCTCCACTTCCAACGCTATATTCAGCGGGCGGAGGCGATTTCCAAAGCGATTCGTAGCGGGCAGGAATGACACCAGGAAACGAAAGAGACCAAGCTGTGCCCGGACTGCCCAACTTCACTAGTGCCGCCATCGACCGCCGGAACGGGCTGATCCAGGGCTTCTCAGGTTCGACTTCCCAGGTGTTCAAGTACCAGTGTCTGAGAAGAGGAACAACCGCAGAGGGTCGAGCCCGAGCGATGAAGTGGACTTTCATTCTTGGTCCTATTGCTGCGGTCCTGGGTTCCCTCTGGGCTCAATTCGTGCTCAACGGAGGAATCTTCTCGCTGGCCTATCCTTACGACTTCGCCTACCTCTATCTGATCGGTGCACCCTCCGTGGCGGGCGTCGCTCTGCTGAGCCGGCTCTATCGGCTCGAGCCAATCGAAGAGGAGCGTAGAGAGTCCTTCGCCAGGTACCTGGTTAGCTCGGTAAGATCCTTTGTCCAATCGCGAACGCTCAGATTTCTGTGGCTTGCCTACTTCTTCTGGCATCTGACCATCGGCGCCATGCCGAATCTCTCGCTATACAGTCGAGTGGTGCTGGGGGGCGATCCCAAGCAGTTCTCCGGGATCATCATGGCCTTGCGATTCGGGTTCAAGTCCGCCGGAGGATATCTTCTGGGTATGATCGCGATGAAAAAGGGAATTCGGGCCCCCTTGCTCACCGCGGTATTCCTCCTGGCAGCTGCGATCGTGTGGGGCTGGAGTGTCCCCGGGTACGCTTATCTCATGGCCTTCGGACTGATGGGAGCAGGCGAGCTGGGAGGAGCCTATTTCCCCAACTACGCCGTGAGTATCTCATCCGCCTCCTTGGGCGCGAGAACCCTTTCCCTGCTCACCCTGGTCGGCCCCATCAGCAGCGCCGGCCCTGCCCTGCACGGCGCTCTGACCGACCGGTTCGGCTTTTCCGCCAGCTTCATCTTCGCCCTTGCTGCGGCAACCGTCTCCCTTTGTTTCTTGACGCGACTACCGGGCAAACCAGATACTCAACAGGTGGCCAGATCTATTCACACTTAGGGAGCTTGTCATGCGATCAAAAACCCTCGAAAGCCTAGCTTTGCTTGGCGTCTTTGTCTTGATTCTGTCCATGACCGGATGTGGTGCTGGCGAGGAACCAGCAGCCCCAGGACCCGCCTTGGAAGCAGTGGCGCCTGCCGCTGCAAGCGAGGCCTCTGGAGCCGCAGTCGGAGCAGCAGCAGAAACAGAAGGTGAAGAGGCAGAAGGAACAATGGAAGGCGAAGGCCATGAAGGTAAAGGCCACGAGGGCGAAGGTGGAGAAGCTGAAGGCCAGACAGACTGATAGAATCGTACCACGTAGCCACCGTCACAGCGTTTAAAATCTGGTGCTTGGAACTTGTTTGTATCTTGTTTCTTGGCGCCCTTCATCTCAATCGACCGCAACCCGGTAAGACCGGGCCGACAAGAGTTCGTGATCGGAGGCTCGGGCATCTATGAGTGCTCCCTCCGTCACCGGGAGATAGTAGTGCGTTTCAGCCTTCAATGAGATAAACCCTTCTGCATACGCGACACCGCCCGCAATCCCGAAGGCCCCATCGCTGGCTTCGATTCGCTTCCGAGCATAGGCTCCACCGTAGCCCTGGCTCACAAGGCAATCCAGAGCGGCCAGCTTCTTCTCCACCACGTCGGTAATGTCAATGAAGACATCGTTGTAGTAACCACCTTCCGAATCCCAGACCTGCATGGGTATGGCGGCGGCTCCCGTCCCAAAAAAGAAAACCTGGGCGACCTTGTGGGGGGGATTGCGGTCTCCAGGATCGACGCCGGCCGCAAACTGGATCGCGTGCATGGCAATCTGTCCGCCAACCGCGTGCGGATTGGTCAGGCCGTCTGCCTCTTTGGGGAAATGAGTCAACACTACATCCGGGCGGAGTTCCCGAAGCAGTCGTGCCAAGCTACGGACGTTCTCGGTTGTTACCAGCAGCACCCCGTCATCCATCCCCATAAAATGCAAATCCTCGACTCCAAGCAAGCCGCAGGCACGGCGGACTTCCTCGGCTTTGACGTCGCTGCGTTCATCTATGAGCCTGTTCAGCTCGAGAGCATCCGGGACCTGATCCCGCTTCTGCATGGAATCACTGATCACAGCATCGTGGATTCGGGCTCCATGGGTGAGCACCACGCACCCGACGTAGTCACCTCGACTGGTGTGATGTGCCATGGTTCCGCCGCTCTGGTCGAAGATATCTGCGGGGTGTGCTCCAACTGAAAGTAGACGTAATGACTCAGACATAAACGGTGCTCCTTTCACTCCTGGAACGATGCCAGGATTATGGACGTTATCATTGGACTAAGCGCAAACTTCGGAAATCCAAGGTACAAGATACAAACAAGCTCCAAATCACAAGCACCAAATTCCAAACGATCGACTATCCACCCCAACTCCTCGGGATCCGACAGAGCCGCGAACGACTTGAGCCGCTAGCAACATGAGGCCAAGTTCCGAGGAGAGAGCCGGACAACTCTTCCCCACTCAGTGACGCACAAATCCCCAGTAGCCGGAAGTTTCCTCCCCGAATGGGGCAGCACCGCTGGGGGGCACTAAGCTGAAACTTGATTTGACTGTTCCCCAACCCCTCGCTTGCGCTTCAGGCTTCCATGAATCGGCAATGCCTGTCCTGGGGGCACCAGTTTCTTTCATGTACGATTCGGCGCAGCCGGTGGCGGGACTAAGCTGAAACTTCAATTGGATCCGGCGGGTCGACGTGGGTTCGGTCTCCAGGCCGAAGTATTCTTCTTTTCGAGCCTTTGGCTCGATACACGGCGGCCTGGAGACCGCCACTGAGCTAAAACTTCGAAAATCCAAGGCACAAGATACAAGATACGAACAAGCTCCAAATCACAAGCACCAAATTACTAACAATCGACTATCCACCCCAACCATTATCGATCAATTCTTGGCGATCATCTTGGAATCTGGTTAAGGGTGTAGTAAGCGCGGTCATGCAAGAGAGGCCTCCCTTCTGCCGACGGCACTCCTGGAAGCTGTAGTTCATGCACGTATCCTTCCCGCAGGCCGTCGATCAGGAGACGGACACGTCAGCCTGATGCGGCAACCAATGCCGTTCGAATCTTTGGGGTTTGCGTTTCGATTTCGGGGCTGCCGTAGTCGGGGTGAAATAGATAGGTGTAGCTGATCATACGGTAGGACCGAGGATCACTCCCCCGACCGCGATCGACTGGTTTGGTGAATACCAGTTCGAATCCATCCGTCATTGCCCTCATCTCCTTGACCTAAAACGGCACCTTTCCGGTCCACACCAACCGCTGTAAACCATAGGAACGATTTCCGATCGAGTTCCAACCGAGATTCGTCTCGCCGACGAAGAGAGACCCGTCCTTGCCCCAGGCCAGGCGGCCGACAGCCGACTGAAAACCCTTTCTGAATGGGAAACAAGCCCCCTGCTACTTGCCTCCGACCTTCTCCAGGAAAACCCTCGAGATCAGTGCCATGGTGAAGTCACCGACAAAAAGCTAGTCCTCAAAGGGACCGAAGCTGCCGCCGGTTTGATCGCAGAGGATATGGGTCGTGCTGCGCGCCACCTTATGGTAGGGAAACCACACGGCCGGCAATTTCAGAATCGGCAGCTGCTTACGCGCCTCGAGTATCGGGATGCCCGAAGGTATCTTGTCAGGACACTCGATAGGTGATCCTGGCAGGCTGCAGAACTTCAAGGAATCGACATGGCCGAAGAAATCACCTTCTTGCATGTGGTTGAGAGTGCAGGTGCCGATCCAGTTTCCCTGCTGGTCGGTAAAGAATACCGCACCGTCTGCATGCACACCAGCCCACTGGGAGAGCGCATTCCAGCACTGATGGGAAACATCTCCCCCTCAGGTGTGACCTTCAGCCCCCAACCTCGCCAGGCCTCATTGGAGGTAGTATTGTCCCCAATGGTGGAATTCAGGGTGACCCAGAAATTACCCTGCCGATCGACCTTAGGCCCGTAAGCATACTCGTGGTAGTTCCCGGTGATACCCCAACCATTGAATAGCGTGCGGTACTCGTCCATGACCCCATCACTATCGCGATCGCGCATACGAGTCAGCTCGCTACGCTGCGCCAGATAGAGAGAATTGCCGTGCTCGAGAAGCCCCAGAGGCTCGTGCAGGGCAGAGGCGATGCGCTTCAGCCGGAGCTTGCCGGGAGGGTCTTGGTAGGGGTTCTCGATCAGCCATACTTCTCCCCTTCGGATAGCAACGGCGAGGGAACCGGCTCTGAGGGTCTCGAGACCGTTGATTTCGGAGGGAAGCCCCTCCGGAGTAGGAAGTGTAATTATCCGATAGAATTCTTCTTCGCCCGCCTGCACATAGCGGACCGCGAAGATGCCAAGCAACACCGTCAAGAGAGCTCTCACCATGTCAGCTCCAGCTCGATCCTGGCCCGGTCACCTCTGAACCGCACCGGAAGCAGCACTTCCTTTTGCGGGCCGGAGCGTCTCAGAAGTAGCGACCCGGCACCATCAGAACTCAAGCGGACCTTCAGCTTTTGAGACACGTAGACCCCATCGCCCCGATCTTGGATTCGGGGAGCACTCAACGCTCGAAACCAGATGGAGTCCGATCGCCCTCTCAACTCCAGCGTACGCTTCAGCCAGGGAGTCGGAGAGACCGATTGCAGAGTCCGGTCAGGTTTGCTGGGAGCCATCCGATCGTCTATGGCAAAGCCCGGAAAGGATAGAAAAAATGGGGTATTCAGTTAACTTGAGTTGCGACTATATGGCGTGTTTGCGGGGCCTGGGGCCCCTTACGTTTTTGACCATGTCCTTGTAAGGTGTCGGTTCGATCGCCACCGCTTATTGGGCTAATCTGTAGAATAGCTTGCCACGGTGGCGGCTCGTTCGGCGATTGAATCGGAACGTATATTCGTCGAGGTAGTAATCCAGGT
>Ga0310121_10001433_pt1 | contig 24418 bp, 23 predicted proteins | sample CB27_Tmax_986_MG_FD_203504 | JGI IMG/M metagenome (GOLD analysis project Ga0310121, IMG submission 203504) | Marine microbial communities from Western Arctic Ocean, Canada - CB27_Tmax_986 | ecosystem: Environmental > Aquatic > Marine > Oceanic | place: Canada: Western Arctic Ocean | collected...
GAGCTTGGTGACAGAGAATTTCCAGACCTTTGAGATTCCGAAATCCTAATGCCGAGAAGTATACAATCGTTACTGATGGTCGCGGCGCTTCGCGAGCTCCCGCCCTCCTGTCCTCTCGGGTTATCACGGGTTGGAACAAAGCCCCTGGATTCCTCAATACCTGCTTGTCCGGCGACTCGGCCGCGCCTATCTCAGTCCTCAAGCCACCTCGCGATCCCGCGATGCACCCTCCGCGCCACCAGCCTCCTCTCGATCCCGGCTTTGTTCCCGCCGTCCTCTGGAATCGTGCCTACCGAGAGCGCGTTGGGGGCGACCCCGGTGCCCATGACCTTCACCTCGCGCTGGCTCGCAGGGACGGGACCACCTTCCGGCACCAACTCCGCATCCTCCCCCACGAGGGAGGGAACATCCCGCTCAATCGCAAGTTCATCGAGCGCACCGTCAAGTTCCTCTTGTGGATGAAAGGTGGCAGCCGATTGCACGTGGCCGGCAATGACGCCGTTGCAGTTCTGCTCGCGGAAACCTACTCCGGGACGGGCGCGCGCGCCTTCGATTCGGACATCGTTGGGAAAGGCATCTTCGGCGAACCTCTCGTCGTCACCCCTTGTTCCCTCGACGATCTGCCCCCGGCCTCGGAATCGACCGTGGCGCTCGGCCGCCACCTCGACGGCTGCCGGATCGGCTTCGACCTCGGGGGTTCCGACCGCAAATCCGCCGCTCTTCTCGACGGCGAAGTTGTCTTTTCCGAGGAGATCCCGTGGGATCCCTACTTTCAGTCCGACCCCCAATACCACCTTGACGGCATCCGGGACACACTCCGGCGTGCCGCCGCACATCTTCCCCGCGTCGATGCCATCGGGGGATCGGCCGCCGGCGACTATATCAACAACGAGGTGCGGGTGGCCTCCCTCTTCCGCGGAATCCAGGACCCGGAGATCTACGATCGCGAAGTGCGTCCCATCTTCCTCAAGCTTCGGGAAGAATGGGACGGGATTCCCTTCGTGGTCATCAACGACGGGGAGGTCACCGCTCTGGCAGGCTCCATGAGCATGAACGCCAACGCCGTCCTCGGAATCTCGATGGGCACATCCCTCGCCGCCGGCTACTGCACCCCAGAAGGACATCTCACGAACTGGATCAACGAACTCGCCTTCGCCCCGATCGACTACCGCGACGATGGCCCCTCCGACGAGTGGTCCGGAGACGTCGGTTGCGGAGTGCAGTATTTTTCCCAGCAGGGGGTGGCCCGGCTCGCACCCGCCGCCGGCTTCGACTTCGACGAGATGCCCCTCGCCGAGCAACTCGTCGAAGTGCAGAAGGCCATGGACCAGGGCCACGAGGGCGCGCGAAAAATCTACGAAACGATTGGCTGCTGCTTCGGTTACGCCATCGCGCACTACGCCGACTTCTTCGAAATCGAAAACCTCCTCATCCTCGGACGGGTCACCTCCGGCCCCGGCGGAGAACTCCTCCGGGAACACGCCGCCGGTGTTTTGCGTGACGAATTCCCTGTTCTCGCCGAAAAAATCAAGTTGTCCACCCCCGACGAACATACGAAACGCCATGGCCAGGCCGTGGCGGCCGCTTCCTTGCCCGTCGTCGGTAGTCGGTAGTCGGTTGTCAGCAGTCGGTAGTCGGTGTTACCTATGTTCCGACCGGGCCGTACTGAACCCTGATCCCAGAATCCAACCCCAATGACATTCCACAACCCCACCGCCACTCTCTTCATTCCGGACGAGGAGCCGGAAGAGGCTGCCCTCACCCGTGTCACGCACCTCGGCATCGGCGCTCACCAGGACGATCTCGAATTCATGGCCTACCACGGAGTGGAAGCCTGCTACCGCACCACCGGGAAGTGGTTCGGCGGGGTGACCTGCACAGATGGGGCCGGCAGCGCCCGGACCGGGCTTTACGCCGGCTACTCCGACGAACAGATGTGCGGTGTCCGCCACCGCGAGCAGGACCAAGCCGCCGTGGTAGGGGAGTACGCCGGCATGATTCAGCTCGACTACCAGAGCAAGGAGATCAAGGAGCCCTCCAACAACGCACCGGTCGAGGATCTCGCCGCCATCCTCGAGGCCACCCGCCCCGACTTCGTCTACACCCATAACCTCGCCGACAAGCACCCGACCCACATCGCCGTCGCCGCCGCGGTGCTGGAGGCGCTCCGTTCCCTGCCGGCCGGACACCGTCCCGGGAAGGTGCTCGGCTGCGAGGTCTGGCGCGGACTGGACTGGATGCCCGACTCCGAAAAGGAGGTCCTCGATGTGAGCGGACGTCCGAATCTCGCCGCCGCCCTCGGGGGCCTCTTCGACTCCCAGATCGCGGGAGGAAAACGCTATGATCTTGCCGTGCAGGGACGCCGTCTCGCAAATGCCACCTTCTTTGATTCCCACTCCGTCGATCACGCCGAACAATTGTGGTTCGCGACGGACCTCACCCCCCTGGTCATCGATCCCGATCTCGATCCGGTCGATTTCACCACCGCCTGCATCAGGCGCTTCGAGGACGAGGTCCGGGCTGCGCTGGGCAACTACTTTTGATTTCCAAAGGAACTGCAAAAGTCGCGGGGACCTCGATATCAGCCGATGATGGGAGCGAGAGGCGCTTCCCGGCACAGCTGGATTGGTTCTTTGACACTTGCCCAATTGCCGCCATTTTGATTCCTAACCCTCTCCTTCCCAACCCCCGGGGAAATCATGCGCTCCCGAACCGGCTACCTTTCGCCCTTCCTCCTCGCCGTCCTCGCTTGGCTCTCGGCAGCCTCCACCCACCTTTCCGCCGCGCTCGAAAACGGAGAGGTGGTCGTCAACGCGGAGCCACCCGCCACCGGCCAGACCTCTACAGCCGCGCAGTCCATTGCCCTCATCGTGGTCGATGCCCCGATCGGATCCGCGGCCCTGCTCGGTCCGATGACCGCCATCGATCACCGCGCATCGGGCGCCATTAACAGCGCGGCCTTCCAGTCGTTTAGCCTGGCCACTTCGCTGGTCGACTTCGTCGACAACCTCGTTGTCAACGCCGAGGGGATCGCGACCGGAACCCAGCTCATCGTGGAGGTGGGCTGGACCGTCAACGGCGCGGTGAGCATCTCAAGCCCACCCCAGATCACGACTCGCTCCAGGGTCCTGCTGGAAGCCGCAGGGATCGATCTCGACCCCGATCCCGAGGCCCCGCCCCCGCCCAAGCAGTCCTGGACTCGCGACGCCTCAAATTTTGTTCCCGAGGTATCCGACCCCGAGGGCTTGGTCACCTTTGAGTTTCTCGTCCGGGCCGGCACCCCGCAGCCCGGCAATATTCGTCTTCGTACCGTGGCGGGGATCCAGTGCGGCGGGCCGGGATCCAATATCTTCAGCTCTTACCTGGCCTCGGCCTCCGCCGATCTGACGGTCGATTTTGTGGGGGCCACCCGGGTGAAGACCGCGGAGGACATCGAACTCTACCGGTGGACCACCGCTGCCGCGTCCGCCCTCGATTATGGAGAACGCGACGACGACCCGCCCGCCACCCCGGTACTCACCGTCGGTCCCTCCGCTGGCGGACCCGGATTCGTCAATCTCTCCTGGGACACCATGATCGGGGAGTACTATCTCGTCCAGGCCACCACCGACAACAGCGGTTGGGGTCCTGTCACGGAGGTCCGGGGCACCGCTAACCCGGTCAGCATCGATCTCTTCCAGGAGGACACCGTCCTCGCCTACCGTCTCATCCCGCAGTTCGGAATCGGCAACCCCGATTCTTCCCCGCGCCGCCCCGTTTTGCGCATCACGAAGGAGGCCGCTGCGATGCGGGTGGCGTGGCAGACCAATCATTGGGAGCAATACAGCCTCAATGAAATCAGCGCGAACGGCATTGCCACGCCCCTCAACCCCTTGTCGGGAGACGGGGGGGTCCACTGGTTCGACTTCACCCCCGCCGCCCCGGCCCGGATCTTCCAGGTCTCAGCCACCTTGAAGTGATCCCGGAGTGCGGAAGCAAGGCATCCGCGCTTCACATCCCTACATCCGCCCTGCCACGTCCTTCGCGAAGTAGCTCAGGATCACGTCCGCGCCCGCTCGTTTGATACCGATCAGGCTTTCGAGCACCACCGCTTCCTCCTCGAGCCAGCCCGCTGCAGCCGCCGACTTGATCATCAAGTACTCTCCGCTCACCTGGTAGGCCGCCACCGGCAACGTGGTGGCCTCCCGCAACGCCGCGATGACGTCCAGGTAGGGGCCGGCCGGCTTGACCATCACCAGGTCGGCGCCCTCCTCCTCGTCCAAAAGAACTTCGCGAACCGCCTCCCGCACGTTGGCCGGGTCCATCTGGTAGGTTTTCTTGTCGCCTTCCTTCGGCGTGGAGTCCAGGGCGCCGCGGAAGGGACCGTAGTAGGCCGAAGCATACTTGGCCGTATAACTGAGGATGGAGGTGTCCCGATGCCCGGCGGCATCGAGCGCCCCGCGAATCGCCGCCACCCGTCCGTCCATCATGTCGCTGGGCGCCACCACGTCCGCCCCCGCTTCCGCATGGCTGAGCGCCTGCCGGCAGAGCACCTCCACCGTCTCGTCGTTGAGAATGCGGAAAGAGCCGTCCGCCCCGCGCTCCACCAACCCGTCGTGTCCGTCCGAATTGTAGGGATCCAGCGCCACGTCCGTGATCACAACCAGGGAGGGATGCGCGCTTTTGAGGGCCCGCACCGCCCGGGGGACCAGGCCCTCCGGATTGTGGCTTTCCTCTCCCCCCGGTGTCTTTCCAGATTCCGCTATGGCCGGAAAGAGGACCACCGCGGGAATCCCAAGGGCGTGCGCCGCATCCGCTTCCCCCACCAGGCCTTCCAGCGACCAGCGCGTGCATCCCGGCATGGACTCGATGGGCTGGTCCTTCGCACCTTCATGCAGGAAGAGCGGATAAACGAAGTCGCCGGGAGTCAGCACCGTCTCGCGCACCATGGCCCGGATCCCGGGCGACTTCCGGTTGCGGCGAGGGCGTTGAAAAAGGTTCATGGCTGTTAGACTGGTTCTAATTCGTATCCTTCGCGCAAATCTTTCACCACCCAGCCCAGCTCCTTCAGTTCGTCGCGCAACCGGTCCGCCGCGGCCCAGTCCTTGCCTTCCCGCGCCTCCTGGCGCTTCTCGGCGAGGGCCACCGCTTCGGGCGGGGCTTTCACGACCGCCACCCCGGGCAGGATGAGTCCCAGCGCGGCGAGGATGGCATGGAGCCCTCTCCAGTTCGGGCCCGCCCCGCCCTCGCTGGTGGCGGTCCGCAGGCCCACGAAGAGCTGTCCAAGAGCTTCCGCCGTGTTCAGATCGTCGTTCAAGGCCACAAAGGCGGGCGCGAACACCCCGAAATCCTCCAGGCCGCACAGGGACTTGTAGGAAGGCGCCCCCTCTTGACCGGCCGCCCTCGCCAGCTCACGTTCGGCCCTGGCGAGCTTGCCGAGCGCTTCCTTCGCGGCGTGCAGGGAGTCGAAGGTGAAATTGAGCTGCTTGCGGTAGTGCGCGCTCACAAGCACATAGCGGCACTCCGCCGCGGTGAATCCCTTTTTCTCCAGATCGTCGAGAGTGTAAAGATTCTTCAAGGACTTCGACATCTTGGCACCGTCCACCAGCAGAAAGGTGGGATGAAACCAGCTCAGCGCGAATTGCCCGTCGCAGGCGCAGCGCGACTGCGCAATCTCGTTCTCGTGGTGCGGAAACTTCAAGTCCTCGCCCCCGCTGTGCATGTCGAACGTTTCGCCGAGGTACTTCAGGCTCATGGCGGAGCACTCCAGGTGCCACCCCGGCCGCCCCTCGCCCCACGGACTCGGCCAGAAGTTCTCGCCATCTTCCCGGCGCCGCGCCTTCCACAACACGAAGTCGCAGATGCTGTCCTTCTCGTACTCGTCGGCATTGGCGCGCTGGTTCTGCGTCCGGCCGAGTTCCAGGTCCTGGCGGTCGAGACGAGCCAGCCGCCCATACTCCGAAAAAGAGGATATCCGGAAGTACACTGAGCCGTCGTCGGACGCGTAGGCGTGCCCCTTCTCGATGAGGGCCTCGATCATCGCAATCTGTTCCGGAAGATGCGCCACCGCACTCGGTTCGACGTGGGGGGGCAGGCAGTTCAGCTTCCGGCAATCCTCGTGAAAGCGCTCCGTCCACTGCGTGGTGAAATTCGTCAACGGCATTCCGGCCGCCTGCGAGTCGCATATGGTCTTGTCGTCCACATCCGTGATGTTGCGGACGTGTTTCGTTCTCATGCCGCCCACCTCGAGCACCCGCCGCAGGACGTCCTGCAGGACGAAACTCCGAAAGTTGCCGATGTGGGCCGGTCCATAGACGGTGGGGCCGCAGCAGTAGAACCCGAAGGTTTTTCCATCCGCCGGCTGCAGCTCACGCGTCTCGCGCGTCAACGTATCGAACAAACGCACGGACGTGCTCTAACGGTGCTGCTCCCGCTTCGCAAGCCTCGGGGTCCCGGTCTCAGTCCTTCTCCTCGCTCCCAAGGGCGTGATCCAGGCGGTGATTGTAATTCACCACGTAGGTCGGGATGATGAACAAATCGATGAGAACTCCGAGGCCGAGGAATCCCAGCGTAAAGAGATAGGCGAACCCCCAGCCGGTGTGCCCGAGATAAAACCTGTGAGCGCCGAAAATTCCCAGGAGCAGCAACAGGACGTAAGCCGCGAAAATGGTCCGGTGTTCCATGACTCCATTCTGGACCAGGATCTCACATTGTTCCATTGCAACCGGCCCGTTTCTCTGGAATTTTCCACCCCGAGGCAATGTCATGGCGTTCTCCTCTGCCCAACGAAAATCCCTGGCGGTCGGTTTCGGCCTCATTCTTGGCGCCGCGATCCTGGTGGCCCTGATCTGGCTCGGCACGTATCTGCCCGGATTTGCCGGGGAGGTCTTCCGCATGATCGCGGGCATGATGTGGACCCCGCTTCTTCTCGACTTCTCCATCTTTCTCTTCGGAATTGTCCTGATCCTCTGGCTGAATTGGTTCATTCGGGCCCGCGAGGGCGACGAGTACGTCTACCTCGAGCAGGTCGAGGGCCCCGAGGTGCCCGCCGACCTCCCGGCCGAGGCCCGCACCGCGGTGTTCACCGAAGAACCCGAATCCCAGGGCCTGGCACCCGCCCTGGCGGCCATCGAGGGGGCTCTCGAACTCGACGACCCCGCCGTGGCCGCGGAACTCCTCTACGAGCTGCCGCCGGATGCGCTTGGCTCGCCTGAAGTGCTCTCCTTGCGGATTCGGCTCGCCCGGAAAAACGGCGACCTTCCCAAGGCCCGCCAACTGGTTGAGGAACTCCGCCTCAAATCCCCCCGCCATCCGCTTTGTTCGAATCGGGATCGGCCTCCTCCCTGAGCGGTTCCCCGCAACGCCGGCAATACTTGGCGTCCAAAAGGTGCCCGTGCACCCCGCAGGACGGGCAGGCATCGGTGGTCTCGTCCTGGCGTTTCAAGGCGGCACTGAAGATCTCTCCCGTGACGATGCCGGTCGGCACCGCGATAATGCAGTATCCGATCAGGACGCAAAAGGCCGCCAGAAACTTCCCCACGACCGTGACCGGGGCGATGTCCCCGTAGCCGAGGGTGGTGATCGTCACGATGGCCCAGTAGACGCTGGCGGGAATGTTATCAAATCCGCTGTCCTGTCCCGATTCCACAATGTAGGCGATGGTTCCCATCAGGACCGCGAGGATCACCATCGCGAAAAAGAACACCGTGATCTTGGCCCGGCTCTCCATCAATCCGGTCATGATGACATTCGCCCCGCGGACATGCCCCACCATCTTCAGAACCCGGAACATCCGCAACAGACGGAGAATGCGGATCACCAGGAGCGTCTGGCTCCCGGCCACAAGAACGGCCAGGAAGGTGGGAACCCACGAGAGCAAATCGATGATGCCGAAAAAACTGAAGATATAGTGACGCGGCCGGCGCACGAGGTAGATGCGGAGAAAGTACTCCAGCATGAAGAGAATCGTGAACGTCCACTCCAGGGCCTTGAGATGAGTCCCCCATTGCTCCGCCACCGGCTCGATGCTCTCCAGCATGACCGCCAGCACGCTGAGACCGATGGCCCAGAGCAAGACCACATCGAAGGCCTTTCCGGCCGGGGTCTCGGCCTCGAACACGATTTCCCAGAGCCGGTCGCGAAGGGCGCTCCGTGTGCTCGGGGAAGTCGGCTCATCAGCCATCGGTCAAGACCCTATCATTTAACAACGCCGGGGGGAAACGATTGAGTGTTGCCCATCAAATTGGCAAGCGGGTCGCTCGCCCCACAACCCGTCGATCCAGCGCGGTTGATGGACTTCTAGTCCCGCCCCAGGATGCTGCGGGTCTCTTCCACTGTCATGCGGTCGTAGTCCTCCTTGCTCATGATGAGGGGCTCGGGATAGACCTTCCGTCGGAAGTCGGTCCAGGCGTCGGTAGGCTTGGCAAGCCGCTTGCCGGCATCCTCGCCGGCCCTGCCCGCCTTGTATCTCGAAGTGCGGGCTGTGGTCCCCTGAAAACGGGAGCGCTGCCCGGCCTGGCTGGCGCTGGCACCCTGGAAGCGGGACGGCTTGCGGAAGCGGTTCCCATCGACCTGGCTGGGATAGGATGACTTCCTCGCTGCAGTGGTTCCCTTCCACTGCGGCACGGAATAGGCTTTGTTCCCCTTGAATGCGGAGCTTTCGAATCCACCCGCAAAGGCGATGTTCTTCTTCGCATCGAACTGGCTCCGCTTGCCGGCGCCGGTGTTGCGCTGCTTCATGGTCTTGAAGTCCGTCCCGAACTTCTCTATCATGTAGGACGCGTCGTCCCCTTCCATCCCGGATCCCTTGCTCAACGTCTTGCTCGTGCGGCTCGGGGCCTCCTTCTCGTCACCGGCACAAGAGTCCAGCGCGAGCGCAGCCAATGCAGCGCAGCACCAACACGGGAATACTGCCGGACGGATCGTCAAGGTGCGGTACGGTGCGCGTGCTTCCCCGAGTTGTCAATGCCGCTTCGCGGGCCCTCCCGGCAAGGCCCCGGCCCGAATCCCCGACTTTGGACTTTTGCCGTTCTTCTCCTATCCTACCCTCCCGTGCACCCCTCCGGCTTCAACCAGGTGGAAATCCCGGGACAGCGAACCAAGAACCGAACTCCCGTGCGGCCATCCTTATTCAGCCAGACCCCGGACGAACTCTCCTCCCTGCTCGAGGAACTCGGGGAGCCCGCCTATCGCGGCAAGCAGATCCTGGAGTGGCTCTGGCAGAAGCGAACCGGCTCGTTCGAGGACATGACCAATCTTCCTTCCGCCCTGCGGGTCGAACTCGGGAAGCGCTTCTCTCTCCGCACGCTCATGCCCGCCAGGACCCAAGGCTCCGCCGACTCCACCCGCAAGTTCCTCTTCCGCCTTCACGATGGCCGCTACGTGGAGTGCGTTCTCATCCCGGCTTCACCAGCCCTCTACGGAGAGCGCTCCGACCGTCGGACGCTTTGCGTCTCCTCCCAGGTGGGCTGCGCCTACGGCTGCAAATTCTGTGCTTCCGGCCTGGACGGCTTCACCCGCAACCTCACCCCCGAGGAGATTGCGGGACAAGTCCTCCTCGCCGAAGAGCTTAGCGGCGAGAAGGTCAACAACATCGTCTTCATGGGTATGGGCGAACCCCTCGCCAACCTTCCGCACCTCCTCCAGGCATTTGACATGATCACCTCTCCCTGGGGACTCGGGATCGGGGCGCGGCATCTCACTGTCTCGACCGCCGGGCTGGTGCCGCAGATCCGGGAATTGGCCGATCAGCCGCAACAGATTCGCCTCGCGATCTCCCTACACGGTGCGACCGACGAAGTCCGCGACCGCATCATGCCCATCAATACGAAGTGGCCGTTGCGAGATCTTTTCGAGGCCCTGCGTTACTGGATCGCCCGCAAGAAACAAAAGCTCACCTTGGAGTACATCCTCATCGAGGGAATCAACGACGATCTCGCCCAGGCCGCTCTCCTCGCCGCGCGGGCCAGGACGGTCCGCGCCAAGGTGAATCTCATTCCCTACAACCAGGTGGAGGGGCTCCCCTGGAATCGCCCCCCCGAGGGGCATTGCCGGGAGTTCCGCGACATCGTGGCCGCATCCGGCGTCCCGGCCACCCTCCGACTCGAAAAAGGGCACGACATCGACGCTGCTTGCGGGCAGTTGCGCTTGAAGGAGGAACGGCAGCAGAACGGGGAAGATCCCGTGCAGGGATAGATCCCTGTCCTGGAGCGCCGCGCTGCTCTGCCCCAGGCGACGTTGAGTGAAGGCCGTTGGCTTTGGCCCCATGAGAGGCATCAACACCGCTCACTCTTACCCGAGTGAGTAGTCCCTAAAGGCATTGTCTCTAACGCGACCGCCCGGGACGTGAACGGATGCCCCCGAAGCGACTCAGTCTGCCGGGTGAGAGCTCCGCGGACGATTGGATCTCCCGGGGCTGGATCCCGGCCCGGGGGCCGAGCGGTCTCGGTCTCACCCCGGCGAACGAGCGGATCTTCAGCGGCGCGATGCCGGTCGACGAGTCGAGACCGTGCGGGATGATACGGGCGGGAGAGTCAATCGCCCTCGGTTGGACGGGGGCGAGGGAGTCGATCGATCCCGGCTCGATCTTCCCGGAAGAGTCGAGCCGGGACTCCAAGGGCTTCCCTTCTTCGTGGGCGGCGTCGGAGCGTGCTCGCAGCGCCCTGGTCTGGGCCGCGATCCTCCTGAGCCGCGCCACCTGGAAGGCTACCTCCGCTTCCTTTTCCAGGACGTCGCGGGCCGTCGAGGAGTCCCACCGGAAGCGCTCCTGGAACTCCGGAGGAAGCACGTCGTGGCGGAGGCGGGTAGCGCCATTCGCATGCCGGATCTCAAGGCCGACCCCGGTAACGCGACGGATGACGACCTTCTCGAAACGTCGCCCGGAAACCGTGACCAGTTCCGCGTACTCTTCTCCTTTCGCCGCAAGCCGTACCCACTGGCGGTACTCGTCGCGGTACGCGTCGCTCTGGTGGGAGTATCGCCGGATCTCACCCTCGATCCCCTGCAGATCCCCGCGAAGGAGAGACCGCTCGCCGGTGAGGCGCTTCATCTCCGCCAGCATGGCCTGAAGCTGCCCACGCCGGAAGGGGGAGACCCGATCCGCGGGCAGTCCCGATAGATGTTCTTCGAGAGCCGTCAGCAGCCGGGCCTGGACGCGCAGTTCTTCCCGGGACCCCCGCCCCGCATTTGCCGGAATCGGCACCAAAGCTGCCAGCGCCAAGATACACCGCAGACCTCTGCCCAGGCGCGTCCTTATCACCCCAACCATGCGCCTTGCCGGGCGCGATCGCAAGGAGAACCGGCTGCAGCCCAGCGCTGCCCGTTAGAACGGAATTTCGTCCTCTTCGTCATCGGGAACGTCGCCGGTCGCGGCGGGCGTGCCTCCCTGGGGGTGGGCCGCAGCCTGCTGAGCCTCTCCCCCGCTCGCGCCGGAGCGGTCTCCCCCGCCTCCGCCTCCCCCGCCGATGAACTGCATGTTCTCGCCGACCACCTTCAGCTTGGTGCGCTTCTGCCCGGTGTTCTTGTCTTCCCATGTATCCATCTGAATGCGGCCCTCGATGTACACCGGGCGGCCCTTGGTCAGATATTGTTGCGCCAATTCGGCCTGGCGGCCCCAGAGCGTCACGTCGATGAAGGTGGTGTCCTCCTGCCGCTGTCCCTGGTCATTGGTGCGCACGCGATTGATCGCCATTCCGATCTCCGCAACGGCGGTCCCCTTCGGGGTGTACCGCAGCTCGGGATCCCGCGTGAGATTCCCGATCAGCATCACCTTGTTCAAATTTGCCATAGCCCGAACCCTACCGCCGGAGGAGCCCCTACCAAGAAAAATGTGGAGCGCAAAACGCTCCACAGTTGTTCACAGACGCTTGTAGGTCCCGTTGCCGCTGCCGGCCCGCATGGCGCCGCTACCTAATCAAGTCGCTGATAATGCTGCAGATGCACGAGGGCATTCAGCTTCAGCCGGCTTTGGATGCTCTTGACCTGCTGCGCGTCGGCTTCGAAGACGTAGTTGACGTAATGGCCGCCATCGAGGTGGCGCGCGTTATAGGCGAACTTGCGTTTCCCGAGTTGCTTGATCTCGTCGAGCTTGGCGCCCTCTTCTTCCATCTCCTTCGCGACAGCCCCGACGAGTTCGTCGACGCTATCTTCCTTCCCCTTCGTGTTCAGAACAATCAGGCTCTCGTATTTCCTGTTCATCCCCTTGTGGCTTCGGCGATTTTTCTCTGACATTGAATGTGTTGGCGGCGTGGCCTACACCCTGTGAGAACGCAACCTGAACAGCTTCGACAGCTCTTGCAAGCGCGTTTTCGGCCACTTCTCGCTCCTCCTCGCGAAAACGTCCCAGGACGTGCCCTGTCATCTTTTCTCCGGGCACGCCGCCAATTCCTATTTTCAGCCGAGGGAATTCCGGGGATCCCAGTTCCGTGATGAGGCTGGCAATTCCATTGTGCCCCCCGGCACCCCCCGTCATGCGAAACCGGACCTGGCCCAAAGGCAGGGACGCATCATCGAAGACCACCAGGATTTCTTCCGGGGCGATCTTGTAATAACGTGCCGCAGCAGCCGCAGCCCGGCCGCTCAGGTTCATGTAGGTCTGCGGTTTGAGAAGCAGGAGACCCGTCGCGGTTTTGGCCACCTCGGCCTTCCACTTGTGCTCGCGCTTGAACTTCAGCCCGCCTGCCGCCGCGATCCGATCCAGCACCTCGAAGCCCACGTTGTGCCGCGTCCCGGAATACTCCTTCCCGGGATTTCCCAAACCCACCACCAGGCGCGGATGATCAGACACGGACTTTGCATAGCGTCTCCCGGAGAGAATTACCGGAAAAAAAATGCGCCGTCACCGAGCCCGGTCTCTCTCCGACAGCATGCTGCCCAGGAAGACGGGCAGCACGCCCAGCCACGCGCTTTCGAGGGCAGCCGCAGACTTCATGGCAGCATCCCCATCACCTCCCACAATGCTCCCGGGGGCAACAGAAAAGGCGCAGGACCAAACCGGTCTCCGCGCCTTGCATGCCACCGTCGCGGGAGGCCTCAAAAATCCGTGGTCCAGCGGAAGGTCGTTTCGATGTCCTCGAAGTTGTCCCGGTGGGTGTCGATCCCGGCGTATTCGAAGGCGATTCCGGCGCGAGAGTTCGCTCCCATTTCCCGATCGATGCTGATACCCGCACTCCAACGATCCCACCTGCCCTTCGCGCTCGCAAGCAGATCCGCTTCGTAACAGGTATAGGTGAGAAGAGCTGCAAAGGCGTAGGGCCCATGGTCGAAGACCCCCGTGAGGGCGGCTTTGAGGCCCATCGGATCAGCGGAGTTGAAATTGCGGGCCGGACGGACCGTCTCGATCCCGTAGGTCAGGCCGCCTGCCACGTAAAACTGATCCGTGACCTCGCCCGAGATCTTCACCTCGGCGTAAAAGTCGTCGCGATCGTCGATGATGTTTTCTTCGTCGTAGGCCCACCACTCCCAACCGGCCGCGGCGTGGTAATAGATCCCGTTGGCGAGCCGGCCCCCCGTGGTCGCCAACAGGCGGTACGAGTTGCTGTCGAGATTCTTCCATTGCTCCCAGGAGTTGAACCCGACCCGGCCTTCCAGTCCGAAGGCCTGCGTGTCGCGCACGATATAGTCCACGCCCTGGCGGACCTCGGTGCGCCCGAAGTCGCGGTCGTCGTGGTCGAGGCCCTTGCTGCGCACTCCGTGCAGGGCGGTGGTGAATTGCAACCCGGGATCGTTCACCACGGCACGGTCGAACCGGTAAACGGCCTGGGACACGCCGCGGTAGAGAATCTCGTCCTGCCGGCTGATTCCCGGGAGAAGGTAGGGTTGCCCAAACTCCCGGGAGCCGCCGATGTTGAGGGAATAAAAACTGGCAAGCGCAAATCGCTTCGAAATCTGCCGGTTGAGCCCCAGGCGCAGGTCCAGGTCGTAGATGCCCGAATCGTTTCCATCACGACCCCTGCGGAAGATATCGTCCTCGTACTGTACGAACCGGAGCCGCGCCCCCACGAAGACGTTTTGTCGCCCGATGGCAAAATTTTCGCTGGCGCCGACCTGAACTCCGCCGAACCACGATCCTGCACCCGCTTTGTATCCCGCCACATTCGAATCGTAGCCACCAAGGAGGCGTCCCCACAGGGTGGGTCCTTCCGGATTGTCGTCCGCCAGGCCCGACTTGGGGCCGAGGTAGTCCGGCTCCTGGAACGCGAAGACGGGCCCGTTGAACAGGTAGACCGAATCCGTGGGGAGGCCGCTGCGCCCGCCATTCTGGAACCCCTGGTTGGACAGTTCAAAAAAGTTGCGGGCGGAAAGGGTCGGCACGAGGGCGAGCGACACGGCGCTGAGCAAGGCACAGGGGGAAGGTCGTTTCATGTCGAGCGGAGTCGAGGCTCCGTGGCGAACCGAAAATAGAGGGTCGGAGCCGGCAGGCAAGGGCAAGCCACCCTCGCGGGACGGACCGGTGTTCCCTCGTCAATCGGCTCAAATAAAAAACCCGGGGTGCGAACCCCGGGTTGCGCAAGCAGGAACTGGAGCGCGCGGGCCCCCGGACACTACTCCGGGCTCTTCTCGGCCGCCTCGGCTTCGCCCTCGGCGGGCGCTTCGCCTTCGGCGCCTTCTTCCCCTTCGCCCACCAGTTCTTCGCCCTCCTCTTCCTCGATGAGAGCAACGCGCGCCTTGGCCACGAGGGCCACCACCACGTCGTCGTTCAGGGTGGATACCACGCCGTCCGGCATGGCCAGTTCTCCCACGTGCAGGGCATCGCCAATATCCAGCTCACCGACCTCGCCCTTGAGGGTATCGGGGAGATTCTTCGGCAGGCACTTGATCTCGACCGTGTACAGCAATTGCTCGAGTTGGCCTCCAAGCTTCACTCCCACCGCGTCCCCAACCAGATCCACGGGAATGTTTGCGGTAATTTCGGTGTCGTCGCTGACCGCCAGGAAATCCGCATGCAGAATCGCGCCGCTCAGCGGATTGTGCTGGAGATCCTTCACGAAGGCCAGCTGCCGTCCGCCCCCATCCAACTCGAGATTGACCAGCACGTTGGTCGAGGCGCTGTGCGAAACCATCTCCCGGAAGGCGTTGTCACTGATCTTCACGTTCCGGTTATCGGATCCTCCACCGTAAACCACGGAGGGGATGAAGCCCTCCCGGCGCATGCGCTTGAGCATGCCGGTGCCGGTCCGATGGCGGTCTTCCGCCTTGAGGCTATGAGTCTTTGACATGGGTCCTGCGGGTTGCGATACGAGCGCGGCCGACCCGCCGCGGGGCGGAGAGCTACACGGATCCTCCGTCGATGTCAAAGAGAGAACTGACCGATTTTCCGCTGTGGATGCGCTGAATGGCCTCCCCCAGCAGGGCCGCCACCGAGACCGACGTCACCTTCCCGCAGCAGGCCGCGGGGGGCGGCGGGGTCGAGTCGGTGGTTATGACCTCGTCGATCTCGGACTCCACGATGCGCTTGCATCCCAGGTCGCCCAGGACGGCGTGGGAGACCCCGGCGAAGATGCGGCGGGCGCCGTTGGCCTTGAGGATCTCCGCCGCGGCGCACAGGGTGCCGGCCGTCTCGGTCATGTCGTCCACGATGAGGGCATCGCGGCCGTCGACCTCACCAATGAGTCTCATGGGCTCCACCTTGGTGGCGCTGATGCGCTGCTTGGCCACGATGGCGAGTTCCGCGCCCAGAGCGTCTGCGTAGCTTCGCGCAATCTTCACTCCGCCCACGTCGGGGGACACCACTGTCAGCTGGGAGGCGTCGACGCCGTCGCGCTGGGCCCGCAAGTGGCTCAGGAGAACCGGCTTGGCGTAGAGATGGTCCACCGGGATGTCGAAGAAGCCCTGCACCTGCGCGGCGTGGAGGTCCATGGTGAGAACCCGGTCCACTCCGGCGGCCTCGATCAGGTTCGCCACCAGCTTGGCCGTGATCGGGACGCGCGGCTGATCCTTGCGGTCCTGCCGGGCGTAGCCGAAGAACGGGATGACGGCCGTGATGCGCTCCGCGCTGGCCCGCCGGACCGCGTCGACCATGATGAGAAGCTCCATCAGGTTGTCGTTGGTGGGCGGGCAGGTGGGCTGGATGATGAAGACATCCTGGCGGCGCACGTTTTCATTGATTCTGACGTACGTCTCGCCATCCGGGAAGGCGGTCACCTCGGCATCCGCGAGCTTCGTCCCGATCCGGTGGGCAATGCCTTGGGCGAGATCCGGGTGGGCGTTTCCGGTGAGCAGCTTCATTTTTCCGCGATCCCCCTACTTGGATCCCTTTCCAAACATGACAGCCGGGACGGTCTTGAGGAGGATTTTGATGTCTAGCCAGAGGGACCAGTTGTCGATGTACTCGAGGTCGAGGCGGACCCATTCCTCGAAACTGGTGATCATGTTGCGGCCCCCGGCCTGCCAGAGACAGGTGATCCCCGGCTTCACGCTGAGGCGGCGCCGGTGCGCCGATTTGGCGAATTGATCGACCTCATAGAGGGGGAGGGGACGAGGTCCCACCAGGCTCATGTCTCCCCTCAGGACGTTGAGAAGCTGGGGCAGTTCGTCGATGCTGGTGCGGCGCAGGAAATTTCCGAAAGCGAAGACGCGCGGATCTTTCTCGAGCTTGAAGACGGGCCCGCTCATCTCGTTGCCCTGCTCCTCCTTGATCTCGTCCAGGTGGTCTTCGGCGTCCGGGTGCATGGTGCGGAACTTCCACATCGTGAACGGCTTGCCGTACCGCCCGGCACGCTTCTGGCGGAAAAAGACCGGTCCGCGGGGGCTCCCGAGCTTGATCAGGATACCGGCCCACCACCAGATCAGGATGATCGAGGAAGTGAGCACCAGGAAGGCCCCGACGAAGTCGATCGCGCCTTTCACCCACAGGGCCAGGGAGAGTTCCGGGGTCGAGCGCAGCACCAGCATCGGCTTGCCCCCCATGCTGTCGAAGTCCGGCCGCGCCACCTGGGTCTGGATGAAATCGGCCGAGATCCAGGCCTCTACGCCCTGCACCTCGCAGACTTCCACCAGGTCCGCGAGGTTTCCAAACTCGGTGTGCTTCGGTGCGAAGATAACGCGGCCCACGGACTCCTTTTTGAGGAGGTTGCCGAACTCCTCGAGGGTCCCCTTGGACGGCTCGAACCTCGCCACCACCTTGTACTCGGCGAGGGTCTCCATCGGCATGTTCGCTTCGAATTCCTCCAGGGAGTCTTCCGAGCCCACGTAAATGATGGCCTCCTTCGCGTCTTCGGCCCGCACCGAGTGCAACACGATGCTGCGCACCAGGGCCTCCCGCAGCAGCAGTAAAACACACGCGATCGGAACCGCCGATCCGAGAACCCAGCGGCTCAAGTCCGGGATCTTCAGGAAAATCACGAGAGCGCCCACCACCACGCCCACAATGACGAGGGACTTCGCCATCTGGAAAAGCGAATCGCGAACCCGCTTGCGCAGCGGATGGCGATAGAACCCGAAGGCTTCCAGCGCGATGGGCGCGAGCGGAATGATGACAAAGAGAAGCGGCATCAGCTCGTTCAGACCCGATGCTTCCATGGAGGGCTTGCCAAACTGGGCCCGGACCGGATTGCGGACGGCCGACGCCACCACGAACGCCAGGTAGACCAGGGCGGCATCAATAAACTGGAGCGCCTGGACCGACAGCGCTTCTTTGCGTCCTTGGGCCATGGGGTCTATTTTTTTTGATCCGGTGGGGGCGGCGGAACGTCACCAGGAAACTGGGGCTTGATGCCCGCTGTCTGCAATAAAGTAATGCGGCTTTCCAGCAAGCGTTTTCGCTCCGCGTATTCCTGGCCGCCACCAAACTTGAAGCCGCGCGCGCGGGACGCCTCCAGGTAATCCTTTGCCCACAGGAAACAGCCCAGGGCCTCCTGCGGCTTGCGCTTGAACCAGAGTGCTTGTCCGCGCTCGTAGAGGTGCAGGGACAAGCCGCCCCTCGCTCCATACTTGTTTTCGCGGGCGCCCGCCATTTCCAGCGCGCGCCTGTGAACCGGAGCGGCCTCCTCGTGGCGGCCCAGCAGATCGAGCACATCGGCGTATATGCGGATCGTGGCCTGATCGTTAGGATTGCGTTGGTAGGCGATGCCAAGGCCCCAGTGGGCCTCCTCGAGCCACTCTTTCCTTTCCGCCGGATTCTGACGATAGTAATCAGAGCTCATTCGCCCGTAACTACTGGCCGCCACGTAGTGCGGGGACGATTTGATCAGGGCCTTCAGGTCCGCGAGCTGGGCGACCTCCAGGTTTCCGCCGCTCTTTACGGTGCGAATTTCCCAGCGTAGCCAGGGCCCCGTCGCGAGGCTCTCGGCGCCGACCGACACCACCGCGAGAACCGCCGCTACAATCACCGCAGCGGCATGGAGGGCCCGCGTCCATTGTTTGGCCGTGCCACGCTCGTGCGCCAGGAGGCCGAGCGCGACGCCCGCCAGCAACGCGACCGGCAGGAGGTGAATCTGAAAGTCGACCGCGGCGTGAGCCATCGCTCCCAGCAGGCCGCCCGCCGCACCGAACTGCAATCCCCTCAACCACCATTCGTGATCAGGCTCTTCGGCGCGGGGAGGAACGAGGAGGCAGGCCAGGCTGACGAGGACGAAGGCCAGCACGAGCACCAGCCCGATCAGCCCGTAGTCGGCGAGGACCTGGAGATACTCGTTGTGCACGGTCTCCGGGTGTCCCAGCCAGCTGGGAAGGACTTCCGCATCCCAGTGTTCCACGACGAGGTAATGGAAGCTCTGGCTCCCCTGCCCGGTGAGCGGTTTCTCGAGCCATTGGTCGAAGGCCATGCCCGCCAGGGCCAGCCGCGTGCTTTTTCCGATCGCCGCACCGAAATCCGGGCCCTGCCCGCGCTCTTCGCTGACCCGGGACACCACCGCGAAGAGGACCACCGCCGCCGCCAACCCCGCCAGTCCCAGCCCGGTCCACGCCGCGAGGCGGGCCGACCAACTCCACGATCCCGTGCGACGCAAAAGTAGCAGGACCCCGACGCCCGCCAGACCGATCACCACCGCTGCAATTCCGGCCCGGGATTTCGTCAGGTAAGCCAGCCCCACCCCTACCAGCACCAGCGACACGAACAGCAGCCGCATCCAGCCCCGGCGCGCCGTCAGGCCCACCCCCAGAAACAGCGGGAGCATGATCGCCAGGGTCGCGGCGAGATTGTTCCAATGCCAGAACAGCCCGCTCACCCCCCCATTGGAGCGGCGAGGAAGACGCAGGAACGCGAATTCCGGATCGACGAACTGCTGGTAGAGACTCAGCACGAGGTGACCCACGAACACGAGGACCAGCGCCCCCACCACCACCGCAGCCCGCCGTGGTGTCACCGCGCAGCTCGCAACCGTGGCAATCGTCAGCCACGCCAATGCAACCAGGTGCAGATCGTGACGCCCGAGATCCCACACCGGGGAAAGCAGCGCCCGGACGGCGAAGTAGAGCATCGCGACACCGCCCGCCAGAAGAACCGGTATCCTCATCGACCGGCGCTCGCGCCACGCCGGAACCAGCCCGCAAAGGGCGCCCGCCACGATCAGCGGCATCGCCATCGCGCTGCGGTGCAATTCGAAGCCGTCTCCCAGGATCGAAACACCCCACCCGGCACAGAGCAGCACCAGGGCCGCCACCGCCAGCCGGGGGGGAGGATGGGACGCTGTTCGTTCGTCAGTCATTTCGCACTCGTGGCGGCAGCCATCCGGTCTGTCAGCCGATCGCAGTGAGGGCCGCCACCATGCAGAGCCAGAGCAATACGGAAGCCACGAGGGTAGGGCTGTGCAGGAAGAGGCGCTCCGGTGTTTCCACCACCGTGGAACGCCACGCCAGGCGGAGGTAACTCATCAGTCCCGCCAGGACGGGGACTGCCGTGAAGACAAACGGGATGCGGTCGGGCCGGTTCAGGCAGTAGGCGATGTAGGTTCCGCCTGCGAGGAGGGCGCTGCAGCCGGTGAGCACATCCAGCAGATCCGAGGTGTAGCCGCGCAGGGCCTTGCGGGTCACGCCTATTCCACTATGTACCTTTTCGAGCAGGAGCCACTCCCCCTTGCGCTTGCCGAATCCCAGCAAGAGGGCCAGGAAGTAGGTGCATCCCATCAGCGAGGGGGTCGGGTAGGCGCCCGGGTCGTAGGTTTGCAAGGCAAAGGCCCCGGCCGCTACCCGCGCCACGAACCCGACCGCGATGAAGAGCACGTCGAGCAGCGGAAGCCCGCGCAGGAAAAACGAGTAGAGCCAGGACAGGACATAATACCCTCCCAGCATCCAAACCACCGGCCCCCAACCGTAGCGCAGCCAGGCGGCCCCGAGGGCGAGCGTGGCAAGAATGACCACCGCGATCCGCGCCTGCCGCGCAGCAATCCTGCCGCTCGCGATGGGACGCCTTTTCTTCCGGGGATGATGGCGGTCCTCCTCACTGTTCACGATGTCGTTGACGAGGTAGGCCGCGCTGGAAACGAGGCTGAAGCACACCACGATCGGAAGCACGGCCAGCCAGGCCCCCATCTCCAGGGCGGCCCCATGGAAGAATATGGGTGCCAGGCAGAACCCGTTCTTGACCCAGTGCTGGACGCGCGTTGCCTCCAGCCAGTCCTCGAGGCCGCCTCCGCCGGGCGGTTTCAAGCTTGTCGTGTCCATCCTGTGGGTGCCGGGAGCGGGCTGCGATTAGCTCCCATGCTACTTGGCGTACTCCCGGACGTCCATGAATTCCGGGAGCATGCCGACTGCAATCCAGAGCGACTCATCCCCGGGCGCGGCCCTCAGCTTATTCAACTCGAGTCCAGAGACGGGGAGGATCCACCAGGGGAGCGGATCGTACCCCGATTCCTGCCGGATCGCCTCCTCCTGGCGTTTCAAAATCCGCTGCACGCCAGCCAGCGCTTCCCGGGATCGCGCCGCTACCGCCCCACGGCGGCCCTCCAGTTCCTCACTGCTCCAGGGCACCTCGCTCCAGGGCGCGACGCGAAAATCGTTCCCGCCGAAGACCGCGCTCAAGGCCAGCGTCACGCTGACGGAGGCTAGCACCTCCCGCTCCCGGCCGTTCGCGGTCCAGAGCAGGATCCGACGCCCCATCGCGAATCCGACCTCACGGATTTCGCCACGGGACAGGAGTCTGGTCACCAGGCGTTGGTTCGGCCCTTCCTGGAAGTCGACACCCAACTGCCTCTTCGCCACGGTCCGGTCATCGAAGAGCACGTAGTCCGCCTCGTCCAGGTCCGCGGTTCCGGCCCGTCCGGCCCAGCGCAGGCTGAGCAACCCATACTCACGGAGCCCACTGCTGACGATCTTGCCGGTGCCCGCTGGAATTCGGTCCGGATCGACCCCGGTCCAGGCAGCCCAAACTTGTTGGTTGTGATCGACGGGACGCTCGGCCGCATGGGCGAGGCGGCTGTAGAACCAACCGTAGGCCCCCAGCGGCCAGAAGCCGTCCGTGGTCGGATAAAGGGTGCTCGAGGAAGCCACCACGCGGCCGCTTTTCCATCCACTCATCCGGACCCCGACGATCCAGGGCAGGACGGTTCCCAACAGGGCCAGCAGGAGCATCACGCGCCCGGTCCGGCTCGCTTCCAGGGAGACCCAGATCTCCCACCCGCGCCGCAGGAAGACCGTTCCGAAAAGTCCCAATGCCACCACGAACAAGTGTCGCGGAGTGTAGAGCAGAAAGGCGTAGAAGAGCGGGGGCATCAGAACCGCACCGGCCAGCGCCACTCCCCGCCATCCCGGAGGGCGCCCGGCCTTCCACGCAAAGACGAAGAGCGGCAAGAGGAGCGCTCCCAACCCTCCCACCAGGTAGGTCACGAAGGTCTTGAAGGAGAAAAAAGCGGCGGGAAGGGGGGTGTGCTCGGCGCTGATCAACAGGCCGGCCGCCAGGGCCGCCAGGCACCCGAGGGCCAGCGCCCACAGGATCCGGCTGCGACAGAGCTCGCGCAGCGAGTTGTCCCGGACCGCCAGGAGCGCGAGCAGCGGCATCAGCAAAACGATGTCCTGCCGCGCCGCGGTGGCCGCCCACGAAAAGAGACCCACCGCTACGAGGCGGGACCAGGTGGGGTTGCGGCTCTCGTCCCGCCCATTCCGCCCCTCCCTCAGCACCACAAGCAATCCAAAGAGAAAGGCCGCTGAAATCAAATTCGGGGAGAGCAGCACTCCCGTGAACGCCACCACCGGACTGAAGAGCACGCAACCGAACACCACCGCCGGACCCCACGACCAGCGCGCCTGGGAGCCAACCAGGACCAGAAGAGCGAGCGAACTCAATGCCACCGCAACCAGGTTGCCTTCCCGGACCGCCGCCTCGATCGTCCCTTCCGGCCCCGCCGCCCCCCTCAGTCGCAGCCATCCGGCAACCACCCAGTAGGAGAGGTACTGCTTGTCGTAATTGTAACTCGAATTCCGGAACCAGTTCTCCGACTCGCGCGCCAGCGAGACCGCCCCCTTGAGCAAAGCGGCCTGGTCGCTCTCCCGCATGACCGGTCCGACCGCCCAGAGCGCAAGGGCCACCCACAGCACCGCCACCGCCGCGGCGCCAATTCGTACCGTCCCGGATCGAATCATTCTTCCCGTCTGTTTGCCGCATGCGGAACTACGAGTCCGCGCTCGCTTGCGAATCGCCGCGACGCAGGACCGCCAGGTACTGCAGCTTTCGTCCAAACAGGGCATTCAGCCCCGCCGGATAAAGATCGATCGAGCCCAGTTCCTCCTCGATGTGAAGTCCGCAGTCCGAGAAAAGGGTGTGCCAGCCGTCGAGGCTCGGATAACGAAAAAGGCACCGCACTCCGTACCCGGCGTTGGCAGCCCAGTCGATCAACGAGATCCGCGGCCAGGCCAGGAAGGCGCCCACCTTGTGGTCTTTCACGATCACCCGCTTCCGGGCCACCCGCGCGGCCTCCTTCAGTAATTGTTCGGGCCGCTCCTCGTGGTGCAGGACATCCGCCAGGAGCACGCTGTCGATCGAACCGTCCTCCCGCGGTATCGTCTCTCCGTCGTAGGGATCGACCGGAATCGCGCAACCGTCCCGCACGCTGGTCTCCAGGCCGGTGACGGTGATGCCGTGCGCCTTTCTCACCGCTTCTCCCAGCGTCCCGGCCCCGCAGCCGACGTCGAGAAGGTCCTCGCCCTCCGCAAGGTAGTTCCCCAACAGATCGACCAGCACCTCCAGGCGCCGGCGGTAAACCGGCGCGTGCAGCTTTCGCAGCAATCCCTTCATTCAGGATCCTCGGCGCCCAGAGACTTCTGGAAGAGCGGGGCGTAGTCCCGGATAAAATCGTAGGCGCGCTTTTGGGCCTCGGCCCGTGCGCCCTCCCCACCATTGTCGAGCACCATCGTCTGCACGCTGGGGTAGCCCCAACGGGAGTTCCGGTTATACAGCATGTTGTCCAGGACCGAATAGAGGGACCGCCAGAACGTCGAGGGCGTGCTGCGCTGGCTCCCGATCCACCAGTACACGTAATGGGCCCGCGTCCGCTTCAGAGATCCGTCTCCCTGCTGGTCATTGCGAGTCAGGTGCAAATCCATCACCTCCAGGGTCTGATCACTGACTTCCAGGGTCACCTTCTCCCGTGATCCGATCGTCCATCCCTGCGCATCGAGGCACACCTCGGGGCGATGCAGGCTACGCTGGTCGCTACCGCTCAGGATCAGGGTCGCGAGAATCATCCGTTCCCGAGCCTCTTCCTTGGTGGCCGAATTCCGCGGAACATACTGCCGCTTCAAGATCTCGGTGTCCTTCGGGAGGACGCGCAATTCCTCTTCGGACGCTTCCGATTCGAAAACGGCGTAGCCCTCCTTGGCATTGGGCAGGCGCAGCACCATTCCGGTGCGCGGATCGGTGGCGGCGTTCGGGAAGGCGGCGCAAAGCGCCACGACCGAGCCGGTCAGGACCAGCAATACGACCGCGCGGATGATGGAATCTTTGATCGTGATCTTCTCCATCGGTTCAAGCCTGGCCCTCCACATTCCTGACCACCGCACGCCGGCGTTTGAGCGCAGCCGGTCCGTGCTTGAGGATCTGCACCAGGATCATCATGCAGCCCAGCGCAACGATGAACACCACGATCCCCGCTCCAATGTGATACGCGGAGGGATCGTGCTCTCCCTCCCCGATCGCGAATTCGCTCCCGAACATCAAGGTCCCGATGTAGAGGAGGATCATCCGCACGAAGTTCCCGAGAACCGCGAATGGCAAGGCCGAGACGAGCAGGACAAACCGCTGCCAGGTCCTTTGCAGTGACAGGTACCCGTACAGCAGGCTGACCATGCTCAGGGCGAAGAGCGAGCGCAGTCCGCTGCAGGCCGCCGCCACTTTCAGGCTGAAGCGCTCCCCGGCGTCCAGATCCGGCGTGGGGCTCGACATGATGGTTGTTCCCTCCCGCACAATGTCCTCACCGATCAGGCCCAGGAACCCTGCTGTCATCTTGGTCATGACCATTCGAAGCGGCACGCTTACCGGCTCGATCAGGAATATCCACGGCCACGTCAGTCC
>Ga0310121_10001434_pt1 | contig 24408 bp, 16 predicted proteins | sample CB27_Tmax_986_MG_FD_203504 | JGI IMG/M metagenome (GOLD analysis project Ga0310121, IMG submission 203504) | Marine microbial communities from Western Arctic Ocean, Canada - CB27_Tmax_986 | ecosystem: Environmental > Aquatic > Marine > Oceanic | place: Canada: Western Arctic Ocean | collected...
CGTAGCGGACTTTCGAATTGTCCTTAAATCGTGTTATTTCCTGCATTTCTCGCCTTTTCGCTAGCGATGGTGACAAAACCGTGCCCTGCCGAGACACATGTGAAGATGAATAAAATGCGGAAAACGCGGGTATACACGACCAAAAGTCCGCTACGGCGTTGCCCGGAGGGAGGGTAAAGAAAGTTGTGTAGATACCAATGCCCCAGAGGGGAGAGAGGACATACGACAGTTATTGATGCGCCAGTCCTTAGCGGTCGGCATGGCAGAAAAAGAAGATCTTCCAGAACCATCTATCTCTATCGGAGTCAATTGCGTTATATTCTCCGGGGTGTGACAGTTTGATTTTCTCGGCGACCTGCACGGAGGAATTCGCAATATGAACAGCCAAACCACGAAGCTCTTGGCTGCGATCCTGATGTCGCATTCATTGCTTGTAGTCGAATCGGCCCAGTGCGCGTCCATATTTGGTGACTCATTTAACGTCGCCGTTACGGAAGAGGGTGTGGTCGTCGGCGTGGGGGATGGTATAGCGGGGTCTGCTGGCTTCGACGTGACCGTGGTGGACAATAGTGCCTTTTTTGGAATCGTGGATTGGATCGACGGAGACACCTTTCGACTGGATTTTTTCTCGCGTCAGGACCGACCACTGGTGGACTTGGTCTGGAAGCTCGACGATCTCCATTTCGTCGAGGACGGGCTGCCTGTGATGATTGTCGGTTTGGACGAGGTCAGCGCCGCCTTCGAGTGGAATTACACAGCCAACATCGGTGCGCACTCCATCGAAATCAACTACCCGAGGTTAAACGTTTCGGCGGCTGCCGACGGAGAAGTAGTTGTTTTCGACGTCCTAACGGTGCCAGAGCCCGCGGCGACGCCTTTTTCAGTCGCTGTGGCGGTGTGGATGTCGGGCTGGTGGCGACGCCGGGGCCCGGGTTATCGGAGTGACATTAGATAGGCGAGCAAATCGGCCGCTTCCTGAGCCGTCAAATCGGCCAGCAGCATTTCGGGCATAAGTGAGCGATCCTGCTTTTCCAACTCATCAATCTCATCCGCCGCCACTGGAACCGACTTTCCGTCGGCCATGCGAAGCGTGACCGGGGAATCGGTTTGCTCCACGATCAATCCGGTGAAGATCTGACCAGTGGCGGTTACCAGCGTGTGCGGAAAGTACTTCGGATCGATTTTTTCGGAGGGTTGGACAATCTGTCTTAGCAGTTCCGCAACGGAGTATTCTTTCGCCAGGTTCTTTACGTCCGGCCCGACCGACGGCCCCTCACCAGCGACAGGATGGCAGGCCCGACATCGCGAAGTGTCGCTCGTGAAAATCAGCTGCCCACGCGCGACGTCGCCCGTCAGGCTGAGTACTTCTTGCGGATCGAAGCTGGGTCCCAATCGCGCACGGCGTAGGGATTCGGGGATGAATGCTTCAAAGAGGCCTCGTACGTCGGTGGTCGGCGATTCTTGGCTGAGTTGGATCGCGCGGTCACGAATTTCCGGTGCCAACGAACCTGTGTGGATACGATGGGAAAGTAGGAGAGCACCTTCCGTGGTGGCGAGCAGCCGTTTCGCAAGTTCGTCGCCTCTCCGCGCCTCGCCGTTCTTCGCCTGGGAAAGCATCTCAATCGTGCTCTGGTCGTCGGTATTTTGCGACGTTTCGGAATCGTCCTTCAGCGACCGTATCCAATCGTGCACAAGTAAAACGGCTTGTCCATCCACCTCGGTGGAGCCGATGTAGGGCATCCGGCCAGTTCCTAGCTTTGCCAAACGATAAAAGAGTGTCGATCGGAACGGCTCGCCGGGTACCAATATCCTTGGGTCGGCCATCTTAACCGGAGGAATAATGGGAGTGGGCCCAGGGACGATATGTGCCAACACGGACTTGCGACCTTCCATGATTGGCCAACCGTGATTGCTCCCCGCGATGGCGTGATGGATCAACTCCCAAGTTTCCCACCCATTATCGCCGACCCACACCTGGCCCGTTTCGCGGTCCACGGAGAATCGCCATGGATTGCGAAATCCGTAGGACCAGATCTCTGGTAGACAGTCGTCTCGGTCGACGAACGGGTTGTCGGGCGGAATTGAATAGCCCCGTTGACCGTCGCGCGAGTGCACATCGATTCGCAAGAGGCAGCCGAACAGATTCGAGAGATTTTGGGCGTTGCCTTTTGGATCTGGCGGATTCGGGCCGACACCGTCCCCGGTCGAGACGTACAAATATCCGTCGTTGCCGAAGCGGAGGCAACCGGCGTTGTGACCCCCGGTGGGCCAAGTGAGGATGATCTCCTCGCTGCCTGTAACAGCGAGGTAGGGTGCGGAATCGGTAAGCGTGAGCCTAGATAACCGAGTATGCGCGTCCGGGCCATTGAAAACGTAGACGAGATAGATGAAACGATTCGTAACGAATTGCGGATCGAGCTGCATGCCGAAAAGCGTCGCGGTTACGGCCTGGCCCTCCGCGGAAGACGATAACATGTCACTAAGATCGACTACCAAGTCAGCCTGCATGGCGTCGTTGTTGGGGGAAAACGAGTAGACTCGTCCAGATAACTCTCCAACAAAAATGCGACCACCGCCGATGGCTTCGTCCAAGCAGGTTGTATTTTCGAAACGCAGATGGGGATACGCTTCCTCCAACCTAAACGGCGCTGGCGGCTCCGGCGAGCCGTGGACACGTGATGAGGTCCAGGGTGGCTGGGTTGCCCCAGCGGGACTGGAAAACATGGACAAGATGGTGACGGACATGGCGAGACAGGATCGTGAGACGTTGTTTCGTTTCACCAGGCGGACGAGAGACGTACGCGGCCTGCCAGTGCCCAGCCGCTTTCCGTTCAATAATCGCGGCCGCTGATTACTACTCGGAAAACCAACATCTCGTCGAGCTGTGTCGCTCCCACGCATCACCGCGCCAGCAGTAGCCAGCAACGTCAACCTATAACTTCCCATCACGTCTCCCATGGATTTCCAATCCGCTAAGCTAATAGGTCACTCACGTTCGGTTTACGCCAAAACGTCACGAATGACTTGCCCATGTACGTCGGTTAAGCGCCGCTCGAAGCCGTTGTGGTAGAACGTCAACCGCTCGTGATCTAAACCCAGCAGGTGTAAGATCGTGGCATGGAAATCGTACACCGTCGTGATGTTTTCCGCGGCCTTATAGTGATGTTTTCCGCGGCCTTATAGCTGAATTCATCCGACGCTCCGTAGGTAAACGGGGCTTTGACGCCTGCCCCAGCCAACCAGCAGGTAAAGCCTGACGGGTTGTGATCCCGGCCGCTGGCACCCTTCTGGAATGTCGGCATGCGACCGAACTCCGTGCACCAGACGACCAAAGTGTCTTCGAACAGACCTCTCTGTTTCAGATCCCGCAGCAATCCCGCCACCGGTTGATCCAAAATCGGGCCATGCACGTCGTACTGCTTTTTGAGAGTCTTGTGTCCGTCCCAGTTGCTGGTGCCTTCGCCACCAGTCTGGTAGGCACCGTTGAATAGCTGGACAAAACGAACGCCCCGCTCTATTAGGCGCCTGGCCAAGATGCAATTCTCCGCGAATTGCGACTTGAGCTCATTCTCAGGATCGTCCGCGCCGTACATCTGGCGGATATGCCCAGATTCAGTCGACAAATCACAGACGCCCGGAACTGACATCTGCATGCGGGCCGCCAGCTCGTAGCTGGAGATGCGAGCCGCCAACTGCGTGTCACCCGGGTAGCGTTCCAGGTGCAACTCATTGAGTCGTTGGAGATAGTTGCGCGTGGCCAAGTCCTTCTTCGGCGAAATTTCGCTGGGACGCCCCAGGTTCCGAATCGGTTTAGCCGCATTGAAATCGGTCCCCTGAAAGACCGCTGGCAGGAAGCCCGGCCCCCAGTTGTTGACACTGGATTGAGGCTTGCCGCGCGGGTCGGGGATTGCCACATAGGACGGCAGGTCATCGTTTTCGCTGCCCAAGGCATAGTTGACCCACGCGCCCATGCTGGGGAATCCGTCCAGCGTAAAGCCGGTGGACATGAAGTTTTCGCCCGGTCCGTGCGTGTTCGTCTTGCTGGTCATCGCATGCAAGAAGCAGAGGTCGTCGGCCAGTTCGCCGATGTGGTCGACCAGCTCCGAAATCATTTTTCCCGACTCGCCACGCCGGCGGAAGCGATAGGGACTGCGCGTTAGATTCCCCTGCTCACCCTGAAAAGTAATGATGTCGTTGCCCCCCGGCATCGGATCACCATGTCGACGGAGCAGTTCCGGCTTGTAGTCGAATGTGTCGATTTGACTGCACGCACCTGAGCAAAAAATCACAATGATGTTTTTGGCCGCCCCATGGAGCTCGGGCTGGCGCGCCGCGTGTGGCCGTCCCGGGCTGATGGTGGGACGGAACGGCTCTTCGTTGGCCATTAACCCTTCCGCGCTCAGCATCTGGGCCAACGCAATGCTGTCCAGTCCCGTGCCAGTGTTCGTCAGGAATTGACGTCGGTCGAGGAGTAAGCGACCAGCGGCGGATGGAATTTGATTTGCGGTCATGGTCGAGGGTTCGTCGTCTGTCTGTTTTCAACGTTGAAGCCATCATGGCTATCAAAACAAAAACAAGAACTCATTCGCGTTCAAAAACGCCCTACACATGGCTGTCAATCCTTCGGCCTCGACAAAGGCGACGGACTCCGCCGATTCCGCTAGTGACGGTGTCCTCCCAAAAGCTAACTCAAACGCGCGAGCGACCTGTCGCTGTCGGTCTGTACCGGTTTCCCGCTGCAATCGCTCGGCCAATAAACCCGCCTGCTGCATTACGAATCCGCTGTTGAGCAGATTCAGCGCCTGCAAAGGTGTCGTCGACAGTCCGCGTCGCGGCACCGATTGGCCGCCGTCGGGGCAATCAAACAAGCCAAAGATGCCGTCTCGTTCCTGACGAATCTTCACCGCATACAACATTCGGCGCCAATCTTCCGGACCAAACTCTTCCTTAGCGTAGTAGTGATGTACGTTTTCGCGAATCACTTGCAGCGCATAGAAACCATGGCCATGCATCTGTCGATTCAACATGCCGGTCACTGTCAGTATGCTGTCACGAATGGCCTCAGCATCCAGCCGCCTTGGTGGAAACCGCCAAAGCAACAGAGAATCGGCGTCTAACTTCAACGCCTTGGCGCGCGGTATGCTGGATTGGCGATAGGTACTGGAGAGAAGCATCTGGGGATGCAATCGTTTCAAGGACCAATTGCCTCGAACGAGCTCATGGGCCAACTAATCCAATAGTTCTGAATGCGTCGGCGGAACGCCGTTGGCTCCAAAGTCGCTGGCGGTTGCCACAATTCCGCGACCGAAGTGGTACTGCCAGAACCGATTCGCAATCACGCGGGCCGTGAGCGGATTCTCATCGCTGGCGATCCATCGCGCCAGTGCCAGCCGCCTTCGTTGTTCGGGTTCGTCCAGCTCCAATCCCAGTTCACCGGGGGCACGGATGGAACTGAGCGAAGCGGGGGCTATCTCCCGCTGAGGTGTTAGCGGGTCTCCACGATAGAGGATGTGGGTCCGAGGCGGTTGCTGGAAACTTCCCAGATAAGCCTGTTCGCCGCCATGGATTCGCTCGCGAAGCGGCTTGAGCTCCGCCTCCAACCAGCTTCGCTCATGGAGCAGACTGACCAGATCCGCCCGATCCTGGTCGGTCAACACTGGCCGCTGGCGCGTGTCGTCCCGGAGCGCGCGTTTTTCTCCGCCAGCGAGATCGAATGACACCGGTAGTCGGTCCTCATGGCTGGCCACCAATTTCCATTGGTCCGGTTCGGTAGCCACTTCAATCCGGTATTCACTGGCTAGACGATCGGTATATCGGCCATGTCGATCGCGTCCCCACACCACCGAATCAACAATAACGACCTCAGAAAATTCGATCTGGACCCAACCTCCACCCGGCTCATTGGAGATCCAACTATTGGCGTTGCCGAGCTGACCGTCGTTGACATGCTCTAATTGATGAATGGCGTAACCTGGAAGGGTACTGGACGAAGTTGCGACCGATCCGTATTCGGCGAGGGCTACATTGCGACTTGTTTCTTCATCGTTGGTCGCGGTGTAGATCTCCAGTTCATCGATGCAAGGTTGGCCGTTGCCGATTGTGGATTGGATCGAAAACCGCACAAACCGAGCCGTGACCGGCTCGAATCGCTCCTGATTCTCCCGCGTTTCGACAGGCGGCCGTATCGGCAGCTGGATCATGCGGCGGCGCAAATCAGCTAACTCGGAATTCAGGGAAGCCTCTTGCTGGCGCAACTCCGGGTTCACGGTAACCGATAGTTGCCGTTGAGCGTGCTGGACTCCCGCGAATACGGCCTGGAGAGCAAAAAAATCGGCTTGCGGGATCGGATCGAACTTGTGGTCATGGCAACGAGCACAGCCAATAGTGACCCCAAGAAAGGTGGTCCCAGTGGCGTTGACCATATCCGCCAACTCATCTTGGCGTTGGGACAATGTCAAATTAATGTCAGGGCTCTTGACGATATCATGTGGTCCGGCAACTAGGAACCCGGTGCCGGCATCCTTATCGAGGGCATCACCCGCCAACTGCTCCATCACGAATTCGTCGTAGCGATGGTCTTCGTTCAGGGAACGCACGACGTAATCGCGATAGTAGAACGCATTGTCCCGCTCACGATTGGTCTCGAATCCGTCCGACTCGCCGTAACGCACGACATCCAACCAATGCTGGCCCCAACGCTCGCCATAGTGCGGGTTGGCCAAAACCCGTTCGACCAAACGTTCGTAGGCGTCCGGGCGGCGGTCCCGCGCGAACGCGGAGACCTCCGCGGGGGCCGGTGGTAAGCCGAGAACGTCCAGGTAGAGGCGCCGGATGACTGTCCGCGCGTCGGCCGGCGGCGAGGGCCGCAGATTTTCACTTGCTAATCGCTGGAGGATGAATTCGTCAATCGCTCCGTGAACCCAACGATCTCCGGATTTCGGAACGGCGGCATCGACTAGCGGTTGGAAAGACCACAGCCGCGCTGCGGGAACCGCGCCGACCGCGTGGCCCAGACTCGACCAACTAACGGCCACGAAACCAACGAGCATCACAGCCAGAACGATGATTGGTTTCATGACTCGGCCGGCCCTTCCCACCACGACGATCAACCAACTGGAAATTCCGCAACTCACGTGTGTTTCCTCGAAACGGCCGCCACGTAGTCAATATAACATAACGGACCGTGACGGTTCCATGGTTCGTTAGTCCGTGCCAGGCAGACCGTGGCTCCGCGCCGACCAGCGGCGGGCGTTCACGCGATCAAATCGTGTATCACATGTCCATGCACATCGGTCAGCCGAAAATCTCGCCCCTGGTAGCGATAAGTTAGCTGCCGGTGATCGATTCCCAACTGGTGCAAAATGGTGGCGTTGAGATCGTGGATATGCATCGTGCCAGGCGTCCAATGCTCCTTGCTCGGCTGCGGACTTAAGGTCTCACCGTTGGCGTCGGCAATGTTGTAGCCATACTCGTCGGTTTGTCCGTATGTGATTCCGGCTTTGATTCCTCCGCCAGCTATCCAGACCGTAAAACATCGTGGGTGATGGTCGCGGCCGTAGTCCTGATTGGTCAGACTTCCCTGGCAGTAAACGGTCCGCCCAAACTCGCCGCCCCAGACGACCAGCGTCTCATCGAGCAGACCGCGTTGCCTGAGGTCGCGGATCAACCCCGCACAGGCCTGGTCGACATCGTTGCATTGCGATTCATGTTCGGTCGGAAGTTGATTGTGTGCGTCCCATCCTCGATGGAAGATCTGCACATTCCGCACACCTCGCTCAACCAGTCGCCGTGCATTGAGGCAACAGGCGGAAAAAGTCCCCGGTTCGCGGGCTTCGTCGCCATACAAAGCAAAAGTTGCCTCCGTTTCAGCGGAGTGATCCATCAGCTCCGGCACGGACGTCTGCATGCGATAGGCCATTTCATGTTGGGCAATCCGCGAGAGAATCTCCGGATTGGCGAACTCTTGGTGTTGTCCGCGGTTGATGGCCGTGAGCGCGTCAAGTTGTGCGCGGCGGTCTTGACTGGTCACGCCCGCTGGATTGCTGAGATACAAAACCGGATCGCCCTCGCTACGTATCAGCATGCCCTGGTGGTCCGATGGGAGAAAACCGGTGCCCCACAGCCGGTTGAACAGACTCTGTTCGGCGTGATGACTGCGGGCATGCATCACGACATAGTGAGGAAGGTCTTGGTTGATGCTTCCCAGACCATAACTCAACCACGCACCGAGACTGGGGCGGCCAGGAATCTGGCTGCCCGTTTGGATATACGTGATCGCTGGGTCGTGATTGATCGCTTCGGTGAACGTGCTATGGACCACACAGAGTTCGTCGACCACCGTGGCCGTGTGCGGCAACAGCTCGCTGACCCAGACGCCACGATCATGGTTGTCTCTTTTGGTGAATTTGTACTTGCTCGGCGCCAAAGGCAAGCCACTCTCCTGGTTGGCTGTCATCCCTGTAATCCGTTGGCCGTCTCGAACATGTTCCGGCAACTGTTGTCCAAACATGTCGCGCAGCTTGGGTTTATAGTCCCAAAGATCATGCTGGCTCGGCCCACCGCTCATGAACAGGTAAATCACATGTTTGGCCTTGGCCGCGTGATGAATACCACCCTGGGCGTTATTGCCACTGGCCAGCAGTTCTCTTGAGAACAGGTGGGCCAACGAAGCGGTCCCCAGGCCCAGTGCCGAGCGCCCGAACAACTGGCGGCGTGTCATCATCAAGTCGCGGTCACGTGCCAACAGATTGGAAGTAGAAGCTGAGAATTGCATTCGGATCTCCCTACGCGTTTATAAAAGAATCAGCTAGTACAGCAGAATTGCCACGTCACTGGCCAGCACCATCACGGCCACCTGCGACCAGGTGGCCAGCTCGATCGGGTCGAGTAATTCATCTCGAGGCGCGTCTCCGGTCTCCAGATACGCAGTCGCATCGTCCGCCGCGCCCGTGTAGCGAGTCCGCAGCTGGTCGACGAGCTGACGACACGCTTCTCGCTCGACATCCGTCGGAGGCCGGCAGGCGAGCCATCCGAACAACAGATCCAGTCGCGCGGAATCGTCGCTGGCCTCGCGCAACAAACGCTCTGCCACTTTTCGTGCCATCTCAATTCGCTGGGTTTCGTTCAGCAGCGCCAGCGACTGCAGCGCGGTGCTGGTTCTCGACCGTCGCACGCAACTCGACTCTCGGGTCGGCGCATCGAACAACGTCATCATCGGATGGGGACTGGTCCGCTTCCAATAGACATACAAACTCCGTCGATACAGCATTTGGCCCTGGTCGCGAACGTAGTCTTTGGTATTGCTGCTGGGATGGGCCAGTGCCTTCCACATGCCCGGCGGCTGGTACGGCTTCACACCTTCGCCGCCCATATTTGGCTCCATCAGGCCGCTGGCCCACAGCGCCATATCCCGCAGCACTTCCGCATCCAGCCGGAAACCAGGCCCCCGCGCCAATAGCCGGTTTTCTGGATCGTCCACGTCGGCTCTCAACCGGGATTCTTGCCGGAATGCGCGACTGGTCACCATCAATCGCATCATCTGTTTCAGATCCCAGCCACTCTGCTGGAGCTCGACCGCCAACCAATCCAACAGGCGCGGATGGGTCGGCTGTTGGCCTTGCAGTCCGAAATCCTCGGGAGTGCGCACCAACCCGTCGCCAAACACGCGCTGCCACACTCGATTAATCAGAACCCGCGCGACCAACGGATGATCGGGCGAAGTCAGCCACTTGGCCAAACCCATTCGATTGCGTGGAGCATCTTCCGGAAAGGCTCCCATCACTCCCAGGATGCCTGGCTCCAGCCGGTCACCGGTCGGCATGTTATACTCGCCGCGACGCAACACGAACGTCTCACGCGGCTGGTCCAAGTCCTGGGCAATGAGTGTTGTTGTAAATGACTCTTCCACACCGGCGATCCGCTCTGCCAGCTGTTTGGCGGCGTCACTTAGCTCCGAATCGGCAAACGGGCCGGCGGGATCGGCCAGTCGCGTCAACCGTTCCGCAGCCGTACCGTTTTCCCAGACCCGTGCCTCATCGTCCGATGGGGAGACCGACTCAACCAACTCATTGGCGCGAGACAACAAACTATCTCTCTCGGCTTCCAGCGCATTCCACTGACTCCAACTCGTCTGATCGATCGGCGCTTTTGCCACTGGTCCATAAATGTATTTATTCCCATCCATGGAAGGCTCGGCGGTGCTATTGAAGAAGGCCAATAACTGGTAATACTCCGTCTGAGTGATCGGATCGTATTTATGCGTGTGACAGCGAGCGCAGGTGAGCGACATGCCGAGCAAGGCCGTGCCCAACGTCTCGGTGCGATCAAAGTTGTTCTTGGCCTGAAACTCCTCGGGCAACGCGCCTCCCTCGCCCGTGGACGGATTCATGCGCACAAAGCCGGTGGCCACCAATTGCTCGAGGGACGGGTCCGGTAGAAGGTCACCGGCCAGTTGCCAGGTGATGAAATCGTCCAGCGGCAGGTTTTGGTTGAATGCACGGACCACCCAATCGCGATAGGGATAGATGCCACGGCGATTATCCAGGTGGAGGCCGTGCGTATCCCCATAGCGAACGGCGTCCAACCAGTAGCGTGCCTGATGTTCGCCGAACCGGGGACTGGCCAGCATCGCATCAACGAATCGCCTATAAGCGTCAGGCTGATCGTCGTGAAGAAAATCAGCCAATTGAGCGGGCTCGGGAGGAAGCCCAGTCAACACCAGGGCCACGCGTCGTGCCAAGGTTCGCCAGTCGGCCTCGGCAGCGAACTCGAGCCCCTCCGCTTGCAGCCGCGCACTTACATAGGTATCGATGTAGATTGAGCCATCCGCGGAGATTGATTCGTGATCTGGCGGCGGCTGTTTCTTGGGTGGCACGAACGCCCAGTGCTGCGCGTATTGGCCACCTTGACGAATCCATTGCGCCAATAGCTGGCGTTCTCGGTCGTCGAGTTGTTTCTCCGCTTCACGCGGAGGCATTGGTGAATCCGCGGAAAAAATGCGCTGGAGGATTTCACTTTCCTCAGGCATGTCCGGATTGATCGCGCGGTAACCACCCCGGTCGCTGGTCGCGCCAAGGAACGAATCGAGCCGCAGTGCATCCGGCTCTTGGATGTCCGGTCCGTGACAGACGAAGCACTTGTTTGAAAGGATTGGCAGAATCTCTCGCGCAAAATCAACGGACTGCGACTCAGCGGGTGACTCAATAGCGCTAACCGACGATATACCGACGAGCCCGACCAGGAGGCAAGCGAGGATTATTCGTACCGTGTCAGAGCAAACTCGAAGCATGGGCATCTCGCGATTGTGTTGTGGACCCGCGCTGGCCAGTGGGATCGCCTTCGGTGTGGCAAACGCTCGTACCAACTGCATAGGCCACACCTGCATAGGACAGACCTTTACACGGCCGAGCCATCCAGTTTACCTGACCAGCCCGATGCACTCAATGTGCACGCATGGTTTTGTAACAGTTCTCCGCGTTCGGCGCTTAAGCCGTCAGGGAAATCACAATCGACTGTTTCTATCGGGAGAATACGAGACATGTCCGCCAAACCACATCGTCGTTATCGTTTTGATGTCGAAACGTTGGAAAGCCGTCAGTTGATGGCCGTCGATTTCGGCGGATTCCATGCCGTCAACCCCGTGCAACAGTATGCCGACCAATTCAACTGGGCGGACCAAATTACGTTTCCGGCTGTCGATCCGATTCCTGCCTTACACAGCAATTCAGCTGCGTCCAAAACCCTTTATCTGGACTTTGACGGCAACGGCCAGGCTTGGAACTACAACAATCAACAGATCTTTACGAGCACCCCGCCATTGGATTTAGATGGTGATGACGACTCGTTTTCCATTGAAGAGAGGAATCTAATCACGGACGTCTGGAAGAGGGTGGCTGAGGACTTTTCGCCGTTCGACATCGATGTGACGACGGTTGATCCCGGCAGCTTCGAGAATGGCGAGGCGCTTCGCGTGGCGATCGGTGGATCGTATTTCGATTGGCTATCGGACTACCATCATGAACAGGTCGGCGGCATCGCTAACCTCAGTGCGTTTGGAAACAACCAATCGAACGTGGTCTTTGTTTTCGCCCAGGACTTCATCGGTAACCCGGGTGGAGTCGATGCCGAGGGGCGCCCATTCGATCTTCGAGCGGGTTTGTCGACGGGCGCTTCCCACGAAGCGGGACATGCTTTCGGTTTGAGGCACCATCCGAATTGGCCTATTCCAGCCAACAGCTCCGACGACTCGGAGAACATTGACGTCAGTCTGCCGGACTATAACCAGGAGCAGTGTGTCGACGAGTATGGTTTGGGCAACGAAGAATTCACACCCATCATGGGCGACTCGCGTTCCAACGATCGCACGATCTGGTTCAAAGGTTACGTGTTTATGGATCCCCACGCTTCTTGCGACGAATCCAATAACGGAGGCAGCAACTCAGACGGAAGCGATTCGGAAATTGTCGATCTCCCGGACTTGGGTTTTCCCGGTCTTGAGAGTGAGCCGATTTGGCAGGACGATTTGCAAATCCTCTCGCAGGTGTTGGGATACCGTTCGGATGACCATGGCGATGATTTCTCCTCTGCCAGCGGCTTTGGGACGAGTTCGTCCTGGTTTGGTACGAGTTCGCTGTCCAAATCCGGTATCGTGGAACAACTTGACGACGACGTCTTCACGTTCACCACGCGCGGTGGCCAGACATCGGTCCAGGTGAATGTCGCGGAAATGGGCCCCAATCTTGACTCAAAACTGCAACTGTGGCGAGTGCCCAGTGACTCGGGGATACCATCCACTGGCGATCCGGTGCTTGTCCAGGAAGTGGACCCGGACGGAGAGTTGGGAGCCACGATCACGGCCGAACTCGCGGCCGGGCAGTACTACGTTGTTGTGACCAGCCATGGCCATGTGGACAACGTGCAACAATACATCCTCGGCGACGTTGGCCAATACACGCTCGACATCCAGGGCGTTGGACTCAACGCGATCAATCTTCAGGCGGCAAGAGTGACCTATGTCGGTCCGTTCAATCTGATTGACTACATCCGGATTCGAGGTTCGAGCCGCGGCTCCTCGATCCGATTGAACACCAAAACGTCGCTCGCGCCATCAATCCTCACAAAGAGTTCCCTGTCCACCATGCGAGTCGACCAGGCTCTCGCCCTCAAGGCATCCACAATGTTGGCCGCGGAAACGAAAACGGCAACCCTTAAATCTTCACCCACAACGAAGCAGGTGGATGAGGTTTTCGCGAAGGAAACCACCGGCTCACTTGCCAATACCAAGAGGAGTTTGTTGATGTCAACGATAGGAACTCACGCGACGCGTGCCAAGTGACGTGAGACCGCCGACCAGCAAAGTCAGCAACGCGGTCTCCGCCGCGGGCTCTGGCACGGTGGCTGCCGACAGTGCAATGCCCCAATTGAACAACACTTCGTTGAGTTGCGGGACGCCGACCAGGGTCCCGGGATCGGGACGGCGGTTCATCCAGTCCGCGGTGAGAACACCGCCGTCAATGTTCCAATTAAACAGAACGAGGTTCAGGTCTCCCGCACCCACATCGCCGCTGGCATCGAAATCTCCGTCCAACGGCTCTATCGGCACCAACAGCCCCAGGCTGAAAAGCGAAGCATGATCGAGTACGGCCCATAGGTGGTTATTGACCTCGTCAACACCGAAGGCACTCAGATCGGAAGCTTCCAGGATCCCGCTACCTTGTGGCGACGCCAAGAAATCGTCATAGCCGCCGGCAAAAAAAGCTCCGCCGCTGCCGCCGTCGCTATTTCCGCCAATCGCGGGCACCCAGTCCGAAACGCTGATGTCGAAGAACAACACATGCACGTCGGACTCCGACGCGCCGAAGATCAGATCGTCGTCATAGGTCAACTACAGAACGTAGAGATCGGGGGCACCACTAAAAGTGAGCTCAATAACGGACCCAGTCAAAGTCGCGGAGGCGATCTCACCCTCAATGGGATTCGATGTGAACCGCATATCCACCGACTGGTTCGCACCAGCCGTGCCGTCAATCAATGTCGCCGCGGTGGTGGCATTGTTAACCCCCAACTGTTGGTCATGGTTCTCGCCCGTGGAGACATTCGCCGAATCGGAATTGGTATCGGCCAGGTCAAATTGGAGGTTCCACGTCAGCGCGGGTACCGGTTCGCGCCCGTTCAGAAAGCTGCCGGCCGCGGAGTTCATTCGCAAGTCGACGGTATGACTACCGCTGTACAGCCCTGACAGCTTTCCGAAACGATTGAACTGGACCGTGGCGCTTCCCATTTCATTGGGCCCGACGAAGACGTTCGTTTCCAATCCTGTCACGCTGAACCCGTCGCCCGTTGTGGTGGCACCAGTCACTTCAACCTCCGCTCGTTGTGCACCCGCATGAGGGCCCGCGGCCGCGTTAGCAATAGACAGAGTCGGATCGACGTCGGTTTGAACCGGTGACCCGCTGTTGTCACTCAGATCTGGTGGATCATAAATAGTGATGCGGTAACTGACATTGTCGTCCGGATCGTTCGGGTTAAAGTCATTCGCAACCGTGGCACTGCCTTCATAAACGCCCGACGGCAGGCTGGTGCCCACGGTGGCGATGGGGCCACTGGGTTCGGTGCTTCCTCCTAGAATCTCCAGATTGGTCGCCGGTGAACCAAGAACCAACTCTGGATCCGAAGTCGGATCGAGCGTCACGGTAAAGAATGTGCCGCCAATCCCTTCGTTCGAGACGTCGAAGCTAAAGGTGAAATTGGATGGAGACGCCTGCTTCAGACGGTTCGTGCTAAAGCCGATGGTTGGTTGGCCAAGATTGCCGGCATGAATATCCGAATTGTCCGGATCAAACCCACCGCCGCCCATGGCGCCATTGATGCCGACGTTATCGATGGCGAATTCTCCGCTGCCGTCATCGGTCGCCACGGAGCTTACATCAATAAACAGGCTCTCGATGTCGGCAAACGGTTCTTCTGAGTAGTCGTCAATCAGCTCCTCGTAATGGACGGAAAAAATTCCCTGATATCCATCAAACCCACCGAAAGAAGGACCGGCGTCGAATGGACTGTCAAGGAAGAGGTCGAAATGGGTCTCGTGGCCTTCGGAATCATTAATGTGAACCGTCGTGGAATCGAATGCATCCTCTCCGGAAATCGCCCAGGCAAAACCAAAGCTGACCGACTCGACGGCGCCAAAGTTGATATTGAAAAACTCAAGATTAAGCTCGCCACAGCAATCGTTGGACGGGTTGCCCCACCAAGCGTCGCCATCGATTACGGCGCTGTTTCCAGCCGCCAAGTATTGGCTGTCGAAGAATGATGGATTCCCACTAAAGTTGCTATACGCGACCGACTCGTCGGGCGTCTCGAAAGTCTCTCCATCCGGAAGATCGTTTAGCCCCAACGGCGGGTCGTCGAAATCCCAGACAAATCCGTCACCACCTGGCGCGGACGTGTGCGTGTAGAGGAATCCCTGTGCCCAGCACTCCGGCTCGCTGGAATATATCCCTAAGAAAACAACGATCAGCACTGACGAGACTCGCATGTTTATGCCTCCACTTATGCTCGCGAAACTCCAATTCACGGTCAGGTCAGCACCGCTGCCGCAGGCCAAAATCTCCGCTGCGATGCGAAACAATCAGATCACACCAGTCAAACATTCCTCGAAAAAATGGCGGTTCGCGGCCACGGCGTGCAGGCCATGCGCGTGCAGGCCATGCGCGTATAGAGTCAATGCGTTTCTAGAGATGGACCGGTACGTAGCGAACTTGCTCCGTCGACTCAGCGGCGGTCGGGGGATCGATCCAAGGAATGGGGACCTGCCGCGCCGTCCAGTCAGCCACTTTCTGCTTAAAGACGGGAATGAGCTTCATGAGGGCCTCCCGTTCGCTGGAGGCAGTGCACTGGAGATCCGGAAGATTTCCGACGCGGGCCCGCACGCCACCGGTGTCGTTGATTGACAGATAAACGATACAGTCAAAGACAGGTACGTCCGGTGTACGTTCCGTATGCGGCAGCAAAGGATCCAAATCGTTTGTTTTGCTCATTCTTGCCATTCACCGTGAAAATCGATGGAGTGCGGCCAACGGGCGATCGACCAGTCAACCGCCATGTCATTGCCGATACCCATCCATCGCATCTATTGCTTGCCAAGCTCCTTGGACCGCTCGGTAGCTGCTACGACCGCATCGATTAAAGCGCTGCGCAGCCCATGCCGTTCCAGCTCCGCGATCCCGGCGATCGTCGTCCCACCAGGACTGGCCACCATATCCTTCAACTCGCCCGGATGTTTTCCTGATTGCAGGAACAGCTGAACCGCGCCCAACATCGTGTGCGCGGCCAGTTGCGTGGCTGCGTCACGGGGTAGCCCGGCTTGGACGCCCCCGTCACTCAGTCCCTCAATGATCTGAAAAATGTAGGCAGGGCCACTTCCGCTCAATCCGGTCACCGCGTCCAGTTGGTTTTCTGGGACTCGGATCGACAAACCAACGCATGCCAATAACCGCTCAACGAAGCCGCAGTCCTCTTCGGTGACCTCATCCGTCGGGGCATAGGCGGAGGCACCTTGCTGGACCAGACAGGGAGTGTTCGGCATCACACGAATGATTTGGCGTGTACCCAGTCCCTGCTCCAGCGTGGCGAGTGATACCCCAGCGGCAATCGAGACATATACTTGTCCTGAATCATCCGCGGGTCGAATCGAGGGCATGATCGCGGGGAGGATTTGTGGCTTGGTGCATAGAAATACGTATTTCGATTCGGCCACCACCTCTTCATTGGCGACCGTGGTAGGCGAGCCGGTTTCCGTTGTGAATTGATCTCGCGAAGCTGGCACCGGGTCACTGGCCATCATCGATGTCGGCGCAACCATTCCACTCTTGGAAAAACCGACTGCCAGGGCCCGGGCCATGTTACCCGCACCGATAAAACCGACTCTTGGACTATGGATCATGCGCTATCTCGTACCACCTTAACTCAACACCCCTTCGATCACGCTCCCTGCCACATCCGTGAGACGAAAATCACGCCCTTGGAACCGATAGGTTAACCGCTCGTGGTCGAATCCGAGAAGGTGGAGCAGAGTGGCATGCAGATCGTGGACATGCACCGGATCCTCGACGGCATAACAGCCGAGTTCGTCCGTGGCCCCCACGGTCGCTCCTGGTTTGACCCCTCCGCCTGCCAGCCATACCGGAAAGGCGGCGGTCTGATGGTCACGCCCCACCGCACCCTTCTGTTGTCGTTGGGCAACTGCCCGGCGGAGACCACTGGAGGATTGAAAAGATTCAATACCGGATCACCTGAAGTGCGAAAGGGAACCCCTTGGTAGGTCGGTGGCAAAAACCCGTTCGAGTAGTTGGCCCCCTTGCCTCGCAGCCGTCCCCCGGATTGCAGAACAATGTAAGCCGGCAAGTTGTCGGTCTCACTCCCCAGGCCGTAGCTGACCCAGGCTCCGATGCCTGGCTTGCCATACTCGCGGTAACCCGTATTGAACATCATTTCCGCGAATGGATGCACGGTCTCTTCCGTGTTCACCGAGCGGATCATCGCCAAGTCGTCGACCACGGTGGCGGTGTGCGGCAAGAGCTCCGATACGTTGCGACCGGTCTCCCCGTAGCGGTTGAATTTCCACGGGCTGCTCATGATCTTGGGCTGTTTTTCCTTGATCTGAGCAAAGTTCTGGAATTTGCGACATGATTCAGGCAGCGGCTGGCCGTCAAACCTGGCCAGCTCTGGCTTGTAGTCGATCATATCGAGCTGACTGGGACCACCCACCATGAACAGATAGATCACGTTCTTGGCTGTCGCGGGAAAGTGCGATCGAGGTTCGGTGGTGACGGTATCAGCTCCGACGACTGCCTGGCTGTCAAGACTCTGTAGCGCAATCGAGCCCATACCCAACCCGGATTGAAGCAGCATGCGACGGCGGTCAAACTGCCGTTGGTCGCGCATTTGAATGAGGCGCGTCTCGCCGTCGTCACTTCCGTTATTCGCTAACATTCTATAAGGGTCACTCACGGGTAATGAATTCATCCAGGTTCAAGATGGCCCGACAAACGGCGGTCCAACTAGCCAATTCGATCGGAGTGTAGCCGGGCGCGGGCAAAGTCCCGACCATCTGCCGCGCCAGTTCGGGTGCGCGGTGATACTCGGCGCGGCGGTTGTCCAGCAGTTGTTAGAGCAGTTCCATCTCCGTTTCGCTAGGCGTCCGAGCGAGGCCGACACGGTGTGCCTCGTGGAGTCGCTGCTTGTCACTTTCGCCGGTGTCCATCAAAATACGCTGGGCCATCCCACGTGCCGCATCGACAAATGTTGGATCATTTAGCAGCGTCAGCGCTTGCAGCGGTGTGTTGGAGCGATATCGTCGTGTGCAGGTCGTAATCGCCTCGGGAGCATCGAAGGTTCGCAAGAATGGATGCGGGGTCAAGCGCCAGACGTAGGTATAAAGTCCGCGACGAAATCGGTCCTCCCCCTCGCTCTGCTTCCACTCGACGGGTGTCGCCCGGCCTTCCAGGACACCATCATTTTGGAATGGATAGACGCTAGGCCCACCCAATTTGTGGCTTAAAATCCCACCAACCTCCAACGTGGCGTCACGCACAACTTCGGCCTCTATCCGCAACCGTGATTGCCGAGCCAACCATCGATTGCCCGCATCCCGTTGGGCCAATTCCTCGCGGGGACGCGACGACTGTTGGTAAGTCGCCGAGGAGATGATCAAGCGATGCAGCGATTTCAAACTCCCACCTAACTCGACGAATTCGCAAGCCAGCCAATCGAGGAGCTCAGGGTGCGTCGGCAAGGCCCCACGTGTCCCAAAGTCGTTTTCCGTGGCAACCAAACCCTGGCCAAAGGATTGCTGCCAAACTCGATTCACGGCCACGCGCCACGTCAATGGATGTCGCGGATGGACGATCCAATGCGCTAAATCCAATCGGTTGGTCTGGTTTGACATCGCTAACTTCGGGAGAAACCGAGGGACGTCCGGCGCGACGGCGTCTCCCGGACTATTGACGTCTCCACGCAGAAAAACGTGAGTATCGCGACCGCCCTCGCGTTGGTGCATTACGGGAATCAGGTCTATATCCGCAGTGGCCGTATCGAGCTGATCGATCAGAGTCCGCCGCTGGACAAAGCCAGCATCCTGGGCTTTGAAGACGCTGAACACGAGAGCACTTTGCTCTTCAGTGCCGGCCTCTTTGCCGATCGCCAACGCCGCTTGCACATCACCGGGAAGTTGGGCTCTCTCCGCTTCGTCAAGATTGATCTCCCAACGCCCGGCTGGACCTGCCAGTTTCGATTCGTAGGCCACCAGCTCTTCTTCGAGCGCTTTCACCTGGGCGCGAGCGGCCCGGTATTGATCCAAGGATCGCTTGTTAGAAAAACCCAGATACACATCGTCCGCATCATTGAAAAAGGCAAACAGCTGGTAGTATTCGTCAATGGAAACCGGATCGAATTTGTGAGTATGGCACTGGGCACAGGCCAAGGTCAGCCCCAACAGGACGCTACCGGTGGTGTTGACGCGGTCGGTGACGGACTGAAGGCGGGCGACCTCATCGGAACCATTTCCGGCCAACCGGTCATAGACGCAGCAGCGATGAAATCCAGTGGCAATGAATGTTGATTCGCGAGCCTCGGGTAGGAGGTCACCCGCCAGCTGCTCGATGACGAATCGGTCATACGGCAGGTCTCGGTTCAATGCATCCACAACCCAATCACGGTATTGCCACATCGGTTGGGCCATGTCCATTTCACCACCCGAGCTGTCGGCGTACCGCGCGCCGTCCAACCAGTGTCGTCCCCAGCGCTCCCCATAGTGGGGTGATGCCAGTAGGCGATCGACGAGCCGCTGGTAGGCGTCCGGCGATTCGTCCGCCAGGAACAGATCAAGATCGGCGGGTGACGGAGGCAGCCCAAGTAGATCGAGACTGAGACGCCGAATCAACGTAGCTCGGTCCGCACGCGGGGCCGGCTGGAGGTGCTCAACGGCCAACCGCCCATGGACGAACTCGTCGATCGGATTTTGGGCCAAAGAAATATTCGTGGATTCAGGCGGCCGCGGTCGGCGTGGGGCCGAGAAGGACCACCACCCATCCGCGGATGTCGCGGCGGATGCGTCAGCCGACTCGACGGTTCTAACGCGCGAGGTGCACAAAAACACACAAACGCAACAAAGAACGCAGGTAGTCCGGCAAAGTCCAGCAAAACGCATTTCAGGGCCAATTGATTTGGGGGTCTCGAAGTCTGACAACCATCGTAACATTATAAGCAACCTCGGCGGCGAATGTGCACGCCGATATCACCACCGATCGCCCGGTCGCCGGCCAATTTCAGGTCGGCAGCGCATCTCACTCAGAAGAATGCGGCCAGTTGCGGCTGTCGGCCCCTGCGGATCCTAGGGATCGTCTCAATTCGTCCCAGACTGACTTCAAGTGTTGACAATCGAAGGGATAACCAGCCGAGGCGATCCTCCAACCTCTACTTTGCTACTTTGCGCCTTTGCGTCTTGGCGCGCGAATTCGAGCTAATTCGCGCGCAAAGCCGCAAAGTTTCAAGGTCCACGTGGAAGGTGTCAACGCACCGTCTTGGGGATTGGAGACGGTGCCGGATCCTATTTGGAATTCACAGGTAAATCTCTTATAAACACGGTCCGGCTGTGATCCGTCCGGAAGCGATTTGGCCGTGAAAACAAGCGGGCCTGCTCGGCTCGGATGCGAAAAAAGGGGTATGTTCCGACTCTCGATCAAGGTGGTACCAGGCGCTTCACGTGACGGCGTAACGCAATGGCTGGGAGATTCTCTTAAGCTTCGCGTGCGCGCGCCGGCGGAACGTGGTAAAGCCAACGCATCGGTACGGAAGGTACTGGCAGGTGCCTTGGATGTTTCCGCAAAGCATGTCAAGGTTGTCAGCGGCCATACCTCGCCGCAAAAAATTGTGGAAATTGACGGGGTTTCGGAATCCGAGGCCCGCCGACGGCTGGGCGTGTTGTTAGGCTCCCAGCTTGAATGAAACCCCGTCGCTGGCCTACCCCGTCACGGACCTACGTTGCCAGCCACCAACCCACTGCGATCACGGCAACCATCACCACGCCGAGGATCGCCATGGCTGACCAAGAAACGTCGTCGTACCTTGGTCTTTCTCGCTGGTCCTGAATCCTTTGACTCAGCGCCGCCCGGCTTTCATTTAGGACGGACGAGGCCGCCACGTCTTCGACCGATGGCCCGACATCCTCCGACTGTGCATGCGATCCGGGTTCCAGAATCTGCATAAAAACAGCCTGCACCGACCTCGCGTTGAATGGTCGGTCTTCGGGTGATTTAGCCATCAACTGGACCAAAAGTTCATCCACTTTCGCGGGGCATGTGGGTTCGGATTCGCGTGCATGGGGCGGGGAGCGGCGCAGGTGCTGTTCAAAGATCTGTGCGAAATTCTCTCCCGGAAAAGGAGGACCGCCGGTCAATGACTCAAACAAGACACATCCCAGTGCATAGAGATCGGCCTGACCGGTCATTGCCCGCTCACCGTGAATCTGCTCTGGTGGCATGTAATAGTAGGAGCCAACCGTGAGCCCTTCCTGGGTTATGCTGGTCGCGTTCGCATCGAGCGCAATGCCAAAATCGCTCAACTTGACATCCCCCTCGGGAGTGAATAGCAGATTGGCCGGTTTCAAGTCCCGATGAATGATCCCATGATTGTGGGCGTGTTGGAGTGCCGAGCAGACCTGGACCGCGATCCCAGCCACCTCGCGCCACGATAACCGTCCATCCTCGGCCAGCACCTGTTTTAGAGAACCACCGGTCACCAGCTCCATTGCGTAAAAGAGCTGTTTTCCTGCTTTTCCGCCGCCAAAATACTCCACAATATGCGGATGCGAGAGTTTCTCGAGGATGAGTGTTTCACGCTCGAATCGAGCCAAGATGAGTGGGTCATCCGAGACCGAAGGCAACAGTAGCTTCAGGGCGACGTCCCGCGTGTTCGTCAGGTCCGTCGCGCGATCGACCGAGCCGACCGTACCCGAGCCAATCGTCTCGTGTATTTGAAACTCCTCGAACTTGCGCGACGCAATCATCCGCCATTCTCGTGTCTCCGCGCTAACCGCTGCGCTGGGCTACCAATTTCAACGACCGATGATAATCTTGGTGGGCCGATGTGCCAACCTCTTGACCGTCGACTCATCGGTGCGGCTTTTGCCCTGTTGAATCAGACAAGTTATTCGTCAACACCGCCTAACTGGTCCATGTGTACTCGGACGCGGAGTCAATTCGGAATCCCACGGAAAAACAGTTGGCTATTTCCGTGCCGATCGCATCCGGATAGGGTCTCGCGTCGTCTCACCAGAAAATGGGCAGAGAATCAGTTGAACCCAACGCAAAAACAGGGTGGGCCGGACGCCCACCCTGTTAGTGACGCGATTTAATTTCGATGACCGACATCCATCCAAGCTGGCAAGCCACCGTGGGTCATTCATCCGTGATGACCACGTCCTCGCGACACGAATTAATTGAGTCGCGACAGGCCAGTTTAGTCGCCAACGGATGTGGATGCCATTGGAGCACTCATCGCTGGAGCAGTACCCGCTGGTATGTAAACGCCGCCACCTTGTGAATCCGTGATCATTTGTGGCGGATAGGCGTGCATTCCGTGCTCGCTGACATCCAACCCGCTCATCTCCTCTTGCTCAGTAACACGAAGCAGATTGACCGCCTTAATTGCTTGGAACACGATGAACATGGTGATAAACGCCCAACCACATATAACGACGGTCGCCGCCGCTTGGACCCCGATGTACATCCCTCGAGTTCCCGCGACACCCCAGATCGTTTCCGGAATGTTGAAGCCGAAAATACCCGTGGCGAGTCCACTCCAGATGCCACACAATCCATGGACAGGCCAAGCACCGACTGGGTCGTCAATCTTGAGTCGATCTAACAGAAGGATTCCCGCGACAACCAGAATCCCGGCGACAACGCCAATGATCAGCGCGCCCGACTGATAGACCTGGTCGCAGTTGGCCGTGATCCCGACGAGTCCAGCCAACGCACCGTTGAGTGCCATGGTGACGTCCGGTTTCTTGAACAACACCCAGGCGACGATCATGGCGGCGATAGCGCCCGCCGCGGCGGAAATGGTCGTTGTCAGTGCAATGTACGTGGTGGCTTCCGCGTTGGCCGCGCCAGCGTAAGTGAGCTGACTGCCAGGATTAAAGCCATACCACCCCACCCACAAAATGAACACTCCTAAAGCGGCAAAGGCGATGTTGTGACCTGGCATCGGTACCGACCGGCCTTCTTTTGAGAAACGGCCAAGTCGAGCACCTAACACGATGGCTCCAGCGAGACCAGCGAACCCGCCCACGGCATGAACGACGACGGATCCAGCAAAGTCCTGGAACCCCCAAGCGTGCAAAGCGCCACCACCCCATTTCCACATGCCGCTTATTGGATAGATCAGCCCCGTCAAGATCGCACTGTAGACCAAGTAAGCGCTGAATTTCATCCGTCCTGCCACGGCACCTGAAACAATCGTGGCAGCCGTCGCCGCGAACGCAACCTGGAAGAGAAAGTCCGCACTGGAGCTGTAGTCCGCCAATGCGCCGTCGGTGGCATCACGCTCCACCATGGAACCGCCAAACCCGAACCACGCACCCTCATAGTCACCGCCGGGGTACATCAAACCGAAACCGATAAACAGAAAAAGAATGACCCCGATCGAGAGGTCCATGATGTTCTTGAATAGAATGTTGACCGTGTTCTTGGCGGAATTGAGCCCCACTTCCAACATGGCAAACCCGGTCTGCATGAACAGCACCAATACCGCGCAGCTGAACATCACCAGCGTGTTGATCGTGTAGGCTGTTTCCTCCTCGAAAGTCGGCGCCGTGACTTCGGCGGCCTCTTCCGCAAAGGCGACGGGGCTGAATGCCGCAAACAGCGTCAGGAACCCAAGGACCAAAAAAGGCAAAATGAACAACGAACGACTCTTGCTGGGACCCATCACGACAAAATTCCTTTCAGATTAGGAGACGGATATTACTTCCGGCCGGCGACACGGTTAGCTGGACCCACCAAGCTCCAGCGTATCGACCGACACAACGGATACTTGCCGTAGCTAGCGCAAGTGGCGTGCCAAACGGCCGCCTTGGCTCGAAGGTCATCCGCGGTGGATCTACGTAAGTTCCCGATATTTCACAACTTATGAGGAGTCGCCACGCGGATATCACCGGCCTGTAGGGCTGGATATTTCACTCCGTGCTTGATTTTTGCGCAGCCAGCGACCCTTTGCTGGGCAGTTAGATTTCCTCGGAAAATGAGCGGGTAAGGGCGAGGCGAAGCCACGCCCTCCCCGTTATCGCAATGAGGTTGATTCCTCATATTTTCCAGCGTGCGGCTTTCCCGCACTGGGCGGTCCCGCGTAAAT
>Ga0310121_10001435_pt1 | contig 24403 bp, 16 predicted proteins | sample CB27_Tmax_986_MG_FD_203504 | JGI IMG/M metagenome (GOLD analysis project Ga0310121, IMG submission 203504) | Marine microbial communities from Western Arctic Ocean, Canada - CB27_Tmax_986 | ecosystem: Environmental > Aquatic > Marine > Oceanic | place: Canada: Western Arctic Ocean | collected...
CCGCTCGATACTCCGATCCAGCCATTCGGGGGCTCCCTCATGAGAGGGACGGTTGCCCGAGCGGTTGACGGCATAGAGCACTTCGCCCCTCTGGGTCAGCGTCACGATCAGCGGCGCGTAGCCCCACTGCCCGTCGTAGCTAATCCCGTCGGACGAAAGGACCGTTTTCCGAGCTTGACCGTTCCAGCTGGGGCTCAACCGAGTGGCCACCTCTGCTTCCCGTTTTCGGAGGATTGCGCTATGCGTTTTCTTCACCTGAAATGCCTCCTTTCGGGCCTCTCTGAAGATTCTTTCTCGAACTCCAGAATACCCGACAGGTCGGGAATTTCAGGTGTTTACACGTGGGTTAATCCACTTCCATCTACTTGTTTTGGGCCTAGTCTGGAATCTTCCAGAGAAGCACACTCATCCACCTGCGCCTGGGATATCGTTGGTATCCAACCTTTTGATGATGAAAGGATTCACCTTTCTTCCCAGATTGACGTCCGCCTGGATGGCAACAGCGCTCTCATAGCCCAGTTCCTTCAAGATCTCGATGCTGGTCTCGTCGAAGTCGCCATAAGGATAGCTGTTCGGTTGCCATTTTTTCCAGAAGGAAATGAACCTTCTGCACCGGCTGAACCCAGCCCTCGGTCAAGGGGGCAGTGAGGGGGTAGAAGCAGGCAGGGAGCCCCCTCTCCCTGAGAATCGGGAAGACGTGAGAATAGTGATCTTTCAGTCCGTCGTCAAAGGATAGGATCGCAGCATTCCTGGGAACATCCTTTTCCCCTCTGAGAAAGCCCAGGTATTGGTCGAGACTAATGATTCCGTAATGGTGCTGAAGATAAGGGAACTGCTCTGCGAAGGCCTTGACAGAGATGCCCTTGATTCCAGGATACCGCGTCTTCTCGGCATCCCTGACGTAGTGATACATGACCACGGTACATCTGGTTTGCTCCATCGGGATTGGAAGGGACCGGGCTTCCGAAACGCTACTCGGCATCCGGGATCTTCCTAGGGCCTCTCGTCAATGAGGTCGTTGGGGCGGTCCATGTCCCCATCCGATTTCACGAAGCACCAGTTGCCAACGATTTCGTGGGCTGGTCGGCAGTAGACGTTAATTGGAGAGGCGGAGGGTCGGTAAGGTTGGAAGACCTCGGCCAACATGGTTTCGGGCTGGTTGCTGGACCGCTTCCGAAACCCTCCGAACTCAAGCGTCGGGGAGTAGTAATTATCCAGAACTTGATAATCCGCGGCAACACAACCCTTCCTGCGCGCCCACTCGACTACTGCCGGCAGCAAGCCTCTGTCGACCCCCTCACCAAATAGCGTGCCAGGGCCCGAGGGCAGAATCTCGAGAATTCGAAGCACGCGTGTGCGAAAATTATTGTCCGCGTGCTCGATTCGAACCACGGCCGCTCCACCCCTGGCCCGCAGGACGCAATACCGGGAACAGGGGCTCTCCGCATAGCGCTACTGATAGTATTCCTGGTTGCGCAGCAGACCGTTTGGGGTTTCGCCCTTTCGCGAGTGACTCGCCGCTGCCCAGAGATGGGCCAGCTCGGCCGTCACCTCCCCCGGAGGACATTCTTCGGCGGCTGGAGCTTGGGGAATTGCTCCAAGCCAGGCCCGGAGGCTGGATGAATGCCGTGTCGACGAGGCCTGTTTTGGTATGAGGTGCTCATAGTCCAATGCTAGAGGAATCACCCACCGGGTAAGTTTGCCGAGTTCGTGGTAACCAAGCTTTAGAAATATTGATCCTGAAATCTCATTGACGTCTAGACAGGCGATGATCGAATCGACCTGCTGGGCATGAACTAACAACTGAGTACCAACCCCAGACTTTCTATAGTTGGGAGAAACCATCCACATCGTGATTGCACTATGACCTTCCAGCAGCGGGCCTCTTGAACTGGCCAATTGGTAAAGCCCTGGTATGGTTCCTATGAAGCCGATCACTGCTCCGGCATCAATCGCCAAATGGACGTGAGGCCTTCCATCCGATAGAGGTCCGTAGCCGGGTACTGCCAATCGAACAGCTCTTTGTTGAGAATCGGATGGCGTTCTGCCCAGTGGGTCTTGATCAACTCGCGCAGAGAAGGCCAGCAACGATCGTCAAAGCGGTCCAGTCTTAGACTCATTCCTGTTCCATGCTGATATGGCGGTCCGCGTCACTGGAGCATACTCCCGTCCACTGTCTCAAAAAGATGGAGCTTGGACAAATGCAGAAGGAGCCCCATAGAAGGATGAGGTTGTTCGCCCAGCCGGGCTGTGCGGCGGCAATATAGCACTGGATCGAGATGCTTTCACCAACGAGTGTTGGTTCTTCTACCCCAAGACTCACTTCCAGGCTTGAGATGATTTCGGTCGGCGCCGTGTCCAGCGGTTGTGGTGCGTCGCACCTGTAGCATAAAATCGAGTCGTTGGGTTCCGTTTTCGATTCGGGAGTCGGAACAAAATCGTGTGCCCGTGATCTCGGCGTTCCCGCCCTCTCCGCCTTCGATGTAAATGGCGACGGACCAGAGCATGCTTTTTCACTTCTACAGAACTCCCGCCCTTTCCCCGGCACGGAAGAAGAGATTGTTGAATTTGCTGCGGGAATCGGTGTTTCCGCAGATAAAGGGCCTTGAAACCGAATTCTGCTACAACGTTCAGACTCAGGAAGCACTCAGCGAGAGAGAAATTGAGTTGCTAACGTGGTTGCTCGGCGAGACGTTTGAGGTCAATCAATTCGGTCTGGACTCCTTTTTTCCCGAACGAGGAATCTCCCTCGAGGTGGGTCCCAGACTGAGTTTTAAGTCTGCCTGGTGCACCAATGCGCTGGCTATCTGCCATACCTGCGGTCTTGCCAAGATTTCACGGATTGAGCGCTCGCGGCGTTACCTTGTGGTCGGTTCTTTGAGTCTGACGCCGGCACGGCAGGAAGGTATCTTATCCCTCATCCACGACCGGATGACCGAATGCTACTACCCAGAGCCTCTATCTACCTTCGAAAGCGGAATCAAGCCTGAGCCGACCCTTGAAGTTCCCGTCCTTCAGGAGGGTAGGGCCGCCCTCGAGCGATTGAATTTGGAAGCGGGCCTGGCGCTGGATGATTGGGATCTGGACTACTATACGAATCTCTTCGCGCATGAGATCGGTCGCAATCCCACCAATGTCGAGTGTTTCGATATGGCCCAGTCCAACAGTGAGCACTCCCGTCACTGGTTCTTCAAAGGCCGCATGGTCATCGATGGGCAGGAGCTTTCGCAGAGCCTGATCGATATGATCCAGGAGCCTCTCAGGGTCAACCCCAACAACAGTATCATTGCCTTCAAGGACAACTCGAGTGCGATTAGAGGGTATCGGATTCAGACTCTCTTGCCCTCCCGACCCGGAGAGCCATCGGCCTTGCTTTTTTCGGAGGCCGACTACGACATCATCTTTACTGCCGAGACCCACAATTTTCCCTCCGGCGTCGCTCCTTTTCCGGGTGCCGAGACGGGCACCGGAGGACGCATTCGAGACGTGCACGCGACAGGCAGGGGTTCGCTGGTAGTTGCCGGTACCGCTGCCTACTGTGTCGGGAACCTTTTGATTCCAGGATACCGGCTCCCCTGGGAGCGTTCCGAATTCCGTTATCCGGATAATCTTGCCTCCCCTCTGCGGATCGAGATCGAAGCCAGTAACGGGGCCTCCGATTACGGCAACGAGTTTGGCGAGCCGGTGATTCAAGGTTTTACCCGTTCTTTTGGCCTGCGGCTTCCCGACGGGGAGCGACGAGAGTGGATCAAGCCCATCATGTTCAGCGGCGGAATCGGGCAGATCGATTCCCGCCACACCCGCAAAGCGAAGCCCGAAGTCGGGATGTGGGTCGTCAAGCTTGGAGGGCCAGCGTACCGCATCGGATTGGGTGGCGGTGCCGCCTCCAGCCTGCTCCAGGGAGAGAACGTCAGTGAGCTCGACTTCAACGCCGTGCAACGGGGCGACGCCGAGATGGGGCAGAAGGTCAATCGCGTGATCCGAGCTTGTGTGGAAATGGGCGATTGTAATCCGATTGTCAGCATTCACGATCAGGGAGCTGGTGGTAACTGCAATGTTCTCAAGGAAATCGTCGAACCCGCAGGAGCGCGTATTGAAGTCCGAGAGATTCCCGTCGGTGACGAGACCATCTCTGTTCTCGAGATCTGGGTTGCCGAGTACCAGGAACAGGATGCCCTTCTTCTGAAGCCGGAGCACGCAGAACTGTTCCAGGCAATTTGTGAGCGCGAGAAGGTCGTTGGGGCATTTGTGGGAAGGGTGACGGGGGATGGACGGATCGTCCTTTTCGATCGTAACGATGGATCCACGCCAGTTGATCTGGATCTCGAAAAAGTTCTAGGTGACATGCCCCGTAAGACCTTCGAATTGGAACGAATAGAGCCTGGGAGAAAGAGTCTGGAGCTGTCGCCGGACCTCACCGTCAAGGCCGCTCTAGAGCGGGTTTTTCGTCTGCTTTCGGTGGGGTCAAAGCGGTTCTTGACGAACAAAGTGGATCGCAGCGTCACCGGTCTGGTCGCCCGGCAGCAGTGTGCAGGACCGTTACAGCTTACCGTTGCCGACGTGGCCGTCATTTCCCAGAGTCACTTTGGCATCACCGGTGCCGCAACGGCCATCGGAGAACGACCCATCGTCGGCCTGCTCGATCCGAAGGCGATGGCACGTCTCTGTGTCGGAGAGGCTCTCACCAACCTGGTATGGGCTAGAGTGAGCGGTCTCCAGGACGTGAAGTGTTCCGGCAACTGGATGTGGTCTGCCAAGCTCCCCGGTGAAGGGGCTGCCCTCTGCGATGCCGCGGCAGCGCTGAGTGACATACTGCTTCAGCTCGGAATCGCCATCGACGGGGGCAAGGACAGCCTTTCAATGGCCGCCGTAGCACCCACTGAGTCGGGTCAAGAAGAGGTGGTCAAGTCTCCTGGGACCTTGGTCATCTCCGCCTACGTCACCTGTCCTGACATCACGAAGACGGTCACACCCGATCTAAAGCTCCCGGGCCGAGGACGGATCCTGTACATCGATCTAGGAGGTGGGCGTTCCCGTCTGGGAGGTTCTTCCCTGGCAGCCGTCTTCGAGCAGGTGGGGGATCAACCCCCTGACGTCGAGGATACAGAGAACCTCATCCGAGCCTTCAATACTGTGCAGGAGTTGATAGAAGAAGGACTAATCAAAAGCGGACACGACCGCAGCGACGGCGGACTGATTACCACGCTTCTGGAAATGGCCTTCGCAGGAAACTGCGGTGTCGATATCGATCTGCGCTGCGAGGCGCCCGACGTTTTTCCCATCCTCTTTGCCGAGGAGTTGGGTCTTGTGATCGAAGTGGAGCCTGATGTGGAGTCCCACGTAATGGAAAGCTTTCTGAGGGCCCGGGTGCCCTGTGTGGCAATCGGGTCGGCAACCGAGGAGAAGACCGCCCGCGTTCGTCTGAACCAGGAGTTGGTATTGGAAGACGATGTGCGCGATCTGCGCGACCTGTGGGAAGAGACCAGCTATCAACTCGAGCGCCTTCAGGCGGACCCGGATTGTGCGGATCAGGAAAGGCGTGGCCTCAGTTTGCGGAAGGGCCCCTCCTATCAGGTGCCTTTCACGCTGGAGGCGACCGCGCCCGAGATCCTGGAGTCCAAACGGAAACCTCCCGTAGCCATCGTCCGCGAGGAGGGAAGCAACGGCGATCGCGAGATGACGTCGGCTTTTTATGCCGCTGGCTTCGAGCCCTGGGACGTGACCATTTCCGACTTGCTGGCCAGCCGGATCACGCTGGAGTCTTTCCAGGGCGTGGTTTTCGTCGGAGGATTCAGCTACGCCGATGTGATGGACTCAGCCAAAGGCTGGGCGGGAGTCATTCGTTTCAATGACCCACTTTGGGACCAATTTCAGGCCTTCTTCGACCGACCCGACACTTTCAGCCTGGGCGTCTGCAATGGTTGCCAGTTGATGGCTTTATTGGGTCGTATCCCCTGGCCAGGTATTGTCGACTCCCAGCGTCCCCGTTTCATTCGCAACAGCTCGGGCCGTTTCGAGTCCCGTTTTTCAACAGTTCAGATCCAGAAGAGCCCAGCCCTGATGCTAGAGGGGATGGAAGGCGCTGTCCTGGGCATCTGGGTCGACCACGGAGAAGGTCGGGCCTTCTTTCCAGACGAAAAGACCTTGTCTCAGGTGAAGGAGCAGAAACTAGCTCCCATCCGCTTCGTCGACGACGACAACCACATTACCGAGTCCTATCCCTTCAACCCCAACGGATCTCCTGAGGGAATTGCAGCGCTCTGCTCGCAGGACGGCCGTCATCTGGCCATGATGCCTCACCCTGAGAGATCCTTCCTCAAGTGGCAATGGGGCTGGATCCCCGAAGACTGGAAGGATGGCTCGAACGAATCTCCCTGGCTGCGGATGTTTCAGAACGCGTACGTGTGGTGTGAGAAGAACGTCAATCTTTGAAGAGTTGCACGGAAGAGTCGCACGTCTCAGGTTGTGTTCCTCTGGAGCTACGCCCTCGTCAACTTGATTCTCACAAGTGTGCACCCAGAAGGCATGTGGGAGCAGGTTCACCACAGTTGTCCGAGCTGAGAGACGTGCGACTCTTCAAAGGACCGACGTGCGAACAGAATTAAAACGAATACTTCAACGCAACTTGGACCTGTCGCGCCGGGGAGGCTTTCCCGAGTGCACCGAAATCCGCTGTGCCGAACTGATTGACCCGCGACTTGCGCTGTAGAACGAAATTGGCGTGGTTGGTGGCATTGAAGATTTCGAAGCGAAGTTCGAACTTCTGGTTTTCACCCAACTCGAATCCGCGGCGTAGGGAGAGATCTAGATTGAAGAGTCCTGGACCCTCTACTGTAGCGCGGCCGGCGTCTCCGTAAACGCCTGCGGCAGGTGCGACGAAGGCGCTGGTGTCGAACCATCGAGTGGGGGTTCGTTCCGATGGCCTCAGGTTGGGGTCGCGTGCTCGGTCGGGCCACTGTGAGAATTCAGAACCGGTGTCCAATGGATCTCCGGGCTGGTAGACGGTGAACCAGGGTCCGTCCTGGAAACTCCAGATTCCCTGGACCGACCATCCCCGCAGCACACTGGACAGGGGGCCACGGTGGAGAAGGGATTTGCCAGGGCCAAAGGGAGGCTCGTAGCGGCTGGTCAAGACCAGACGCCTTCGAACATGCAGCTCCGTAAGCCCTCGGTTCAGGTCTAGGGGTACGTTCCTGGAGCGGAAGATGCGGCGCACGGAGGAACCCTCCCAGCCGCCCCCGCTGGCAACCTGGCTGGACCAGGTAAAGGAACCGTTCAACTGAAGCCCCTTTTGCTCTTTCATTTCGACGCGAAGCTGCATGCCGTGGTACCAGGAATCGGCATCCGCCAGAGGTATGTGAACGGCTTGCAGATGTTGATAGGGGCGCCGAGTCTGCCGGTCGCCGGTTCCTGGCACGGCGTCGTTCAGGGAAACCGTCTCCAACTGATGGGTGCCGTGAGAGCCCTGGTAACCCGTGGTTACGACCAGACTTGAATTCAGCTCCTGCTGCAGGGAGAGCCCCCAGACATGGCTCAGGGCATGAGGCAGAGGGCTCTCCACTCCGAAATAGTTGGGAACGGCCGTATCCTGGAGCTCCGCGGGGAAGGGATTGGAAAGGCCCAGCGTAGGGCTCTCCAGAGGTGCGTCGAAGGTCAGGCGCCGTGCTCCCGGCCTGGGGTTCTCGACCAGTCGGTAGATCATTCCGGTGTCTGGCTCGTTGGCATAGATGCCATAACCCGTGTGCAGTACAGTAGAGGAGGCAAGGTGATAGGCAATGCTCAGGCGAGGCAGGAACACTCCCCTCTTGTTCCACTGGACGAGGGGGACGTTCGCCAGAAATCGACCGGTCTCCCCTTCAGCCAGGTCGAGGTCTTGCAGAGGTGGGGAGAGGTCGCCCAGGGCAGTGTCGAAGTTGGTGACGAAGCCGCGCTTGTCCCTCCAGGGCTGCCTCAGTTCGTGGCGAACACCGATGGTCAGGGTCAAGTTGGGGGCCAGTCGCCAGTTGTCCTGTAGATACCAATAGAGACTGTTCTGGTGAAGACTCCCTCGTAGCGCTTCTCCTCCAGAGGTGGAACGGGCTGGATAGCCGAGTAGGAAGTCGGCAAAGCCGTTGCCTGTATAGCGGTCGAAGAAATCGAACTTGGAGCGTCTGGACATCGCTAGAAAAAGGTAGTGCTGCCGGAACTCGACTCCCGCCTTGATGTTGTGCCTGCCCTTCTGAAGGGAAACGTCATCCTTGACCTGCCAGTTTCCGGTGACGCTGCGGCCTAACAGCGAAATATCTCCGATACCCGTGAAGCCCTGGATCTCGATCGTGGGGACACCGGTTCGATCTACCTCCTCCTCAAGGAGCTCAGGTACACCCAGGCCCTGGACAATCTCGGTCTTGGGGCGCGAGATTTCCGCATCGTAAGGCCGTCGAGTCCAATGGACGCTGGCCACGTTCTGGATGCCGGTCGAGAGGCTTTGCTGGTTGGAGATGGATTGACCGTATGTGTGCAGCGGCTGGGTGGAGGAGAACTCTGAAAAGGGCTGGATGCTCAGGTAGGGGCCCGAGTTCCAGAGGAAGCGGCCCGACCATTTACTGGTCTCCGAGGTCTTGAGGTCCATCCGAGCGATCAGCTGGGGATTGTCGAAGGGAGCGCTGGAGTCGGGGCTGGTGTAGTTCAAGGCTCCGGCAGTATTGGGAGCCGGCCAGAAGGTCAGGAGCTTTCTGGAGACTGGATCAAAGCGATCTTTGGGGATGGTGTGGTTGGGAAACGGGTTGCCGGTGAGAGGATCTAGAATGGTGCTCGAAAAGTGTCCTGACTTCTCTTCTGCCGTGGGCACAACGCCCGTCAGAGGACGGATCTCGCGAACCAACTCAAGCTGGTAGGAGGCAAAGAACCAGGCGGTGTCCTTTCCATTGATCAAGCCGGGGAGGTAAACCGGTCCTCCCAGGGTTCCCCCGAACTGATTCCGTTTGAACTCCTGCTTTTCGTGCTCGAAGAAATTGCGTGCATCGAGGTTGTCGTTGCGATGAAACCAGAAGACATTCCCGTGTAGCTCATTTCCGCCGCTCTTCGTCACCGCAACGATCTGCCCGCCCGGCAGTATTCCGTAGTCGGCTCCATAGAGTCCCGTCTTCACCTCGAATTCCTGAAGCGCGTCCACGCTGGGTTTGAAATTTGAAAATGAGGGCACGATGGAGCCGTCGACGTAGGTAATGTTGTCGCGTTCCCTCATTCCTCCGACCCGGATGTTTCCCAAGGCGCTGCTGAAGCTGCTGGTACTGCTGGCGGGGGCGGTCCCCGGTGCCAAGGTGGCCAACTCGGTAAAGTCGCGGGAGTTGAGCGGCATGTCTTCCAGCTGTTTACGGTCGATTACCTGGCCCATCTCGGCTTTCTCGGCATTGAGGAGCGAGGTCTCAGCCTCGGACTCAAACACCTCCGTGGGTAGTCCGGCCTGCAGCAGAAAGTCTTGTCGGTGAGTCTGACCCAGCTGCAGCACGACGCCCCGTCGAACCTCCGTCCTGAAGCCGACGTGCTCCAACCGGAGTCGATATTCTCCCACCGGTAGTCCTCCTGCCCGGTAGGCTCCTCTTTCATCGGTGAGGGCCTGAAAGGTTTCGTTGGTTCCGATCCGAAGAATCGTCAACTCGGCGTTTGCTATTGCCTGTGATTCCGAGTCGAGGGCAATGCCGAGCAGCAAGCAGGTATTGACCTGGGCGGTGATTGGTTGAAGGAAGAAAAAGGCTGCGCCAAGACAGTTGAGAAGCCCAATAGTGGAGTGGAAGGGCCACCCTGGACGAATCGAACCCTTCCCTATATGAGCAGACACCCGTCCATCTTAGCACGGGAAATACCGGTAGCTGGGCTGTGTCTACCTAGACTGCACTTTCGCGAGCTTCGCGCGCACCTTTTCGGCGTGCCCTTGCGCCTGTACCTTGCGCCAATGATGGGCCATGTTCCCTTTGGGGTCGATGATCAGGGTCGAGCGGATGACTCCCTCGACCTTCTTGCCATACATGTTCTTCTCGCCCCAGGCCCCATATTCCTCCATCATCTTGTGGCTGGGGTCGGAAAGAAGGCCCACGCGAAGATTGAACTTGGCGATGAATTTTCGATGGGACTCGGGATCGTCCGGACTGCAGCCATATACGACGGCCTCTAAAGCCTCAAATCCTCCCAGGCCTTCCGTAAAGTCACAGGCTTCGATGGTGCATCCAGGCGTGTCGTCCTTCGGATAGAAGTAGAGCACGACCCATTGGCCCGAGAGATCCGTCAGGCTCACATCCTCGTTGTTCTCGTTCTTCAGCGTGAAGGCGGGTGCGGCTTTTCCTGTCTCGATCATCTGTCGTTGGCTCCTTGTTTCAGTTCAAGTTAGTGCTGCCCCCCTGCGACATTGTGGATCATTCAGGAGGAAACCTTAGGTTGAGGATAGGGGAGAGTGCGCGTCACTGCGTGGGGAAGGGTTGTCCTGCTCTCTCCTCGGAACCTGGACTCATGTTGCTAACGGCTCAAGTCGTTCGCGGCTCTGCCGGACTTGTCTTCAGATTGTTGAGACCCGGTTCATGTTCCTCTGCGACGTTCAGACGAATCCTTCAAGCTTCAGCTCAAGGCGCGACCGTGATTGACTCCGGGCCGCTACCTCGCTCCTGCACCGAGCCTATTACTGCAGCCCGTTCGTATCCCAGCTGCTTCAGCTCCTCCACGCAGTCTCGAGCCACTTCGGCAGGAACGCTAGCAAGCAGACCCCCGGCAGTCTGTGGATCAAAGAGGAGAGGCCCGGTCTCGGACTCAGAGAGGATTTTACGATTGCGAACGGCGCGGCGCAACCGGAGATTCTGGGGTTGCAGCGAGCTGAAGATTCCAGACCGTACTGTTTCCAGAGCTCCCGGAAGCAGGGGAACGGAGGAGAGTGAAAGCTGAGCTTCCAATCGGGACGCCCGGGTCATCTCGACCAGGTGGCCTAGTAGACCGAAACCCGTCACGTCGGTACAGGCGTGGGCACCTCTGCGCAGCAGACACTCTGCCCCGAGCCGGTTCGACTGAAGCATGGATTGTGTCGCTGCCACGATCCACCGTCCCTTGGCTTTCAAACGCATGTGGGCGGCGAAGAGGGTTCCAGTGCCGATGGGCTTGGTCAGGATCAGCTGGTCACCGGCCTTCATGCCTCTCTTTTCGAGAACCCGTCCCGGATCTACCAGACCATTGACTGCAAAACCAAGAGCGAGTTCCGATCCCTCACTGGTGTGGCCTCCTACCAGGGGCGTTTCAGCTGCGTTCAGGACCTCGACCGCCCCACGCAGCAGCAGTTCCAGAGTTTCCTCGACTTTTTGCTCTAGTCCGTAGGGAACGGTAGCCAGGGCCAGTGCTGATTGAGGCTGGGCTCCCATGGCGAAGATGTCACCTAGACTGTGGTTCGCCGCGATCTTGCCGAAAGTATAGGGGTCTTCAACGATGGCAGGGAAGAAGTCAACGGAGTGAACCAGATGCTTGCCCGCGGGAACCGAGATGATCGCCGCATCGTCGGGTGAGTCAAGGCCGCTGACGACGTTGGGGTGGACCACAGGTTGGACCCGTCCCAGGACCCGGTTCAGGACGGTAGCCCCAACCTTGGCACCGCATCCACGGCAGCGCATGGCGACAGTGGATGGCTCCCGAAGAGCAGACTCGGAACCCGAGAAGTCGGGTGGGTTCGAATCCTTCTCTACTTTCATTTCGGGAAGGACGTTGTAGCGGTGCATGAAGCGCTGATCGATCCAGTTCTTCCAGTTCCAGACCCATTTCCCTTCCACAGACCAGTGACCACGGGAGGCAACGGCGTAGCGATCACCCGTACTGATCAGGCTCAGGAACCTTTTCTGGGGGGCAAAGGGCTTCAGCGTGTGGCCCAACAGCGCTCGTCGCAGATTTTTTTCCAACGGCTTGCCCTGGCGAACCGCAAACACTCCGGCCTTTTCTCTCGGATGGGAAAGGACCGATGCGATATCCCCAGCTGCGAAGACCTTGGGATGGGAAATCGATTGAAGGGTGTCGTGGACCTGGACGAAACCGTTAGCGTCGACTGCCAGCCCCGAGTCCGCCAGCCAGGTAGCGGCGGAGGCTTGTGTTACCCAAAGAATCTCGTCCAACTCCAGCTCCGATCCATCGTCGAATCGGATTCGGCGACTCTGGACCCGCTCGACAAACCGGCCCGTCCACACCTGAATCTGCCTCTCGCCAAGCACCCGCTGGAACTTTTTGCGCACTCTGCGATTATGAGTAGGCAGGACGGTTTCGGCTCCACCGACAAGGTGAAACTTCAACTGATCGCTGGATTGGCCCAGGTTCTCGAGCAGGTCCTGGAGAGCCTGCTGGACTGCCAGGATCAATTCCACCCCTCCAGCGCCGGCGCCGACTAACCCTACTCGGAGTCGTCCTCCTGCCTCGACGACTCGTTTCTGCAGTTGTTCCCAGCGTGAAACGAACCCACCGATGGGTTTTACTGGGATAACTTCAGCTGTAGCTCCGGGTACGTTGGCAACCGTCGGTGTGGAGCCGATGTTGATGGAAACCACGTCGTAGGAAAGCGGAGGCCGGCCGCGGAAGAGCAACTTCTGGGTGTCCAGTTCCAGACCGATTACCTCATCGTTGACCATTCGGGCTCCCGCGAACTCTGCCAGAGGACCCAGGTCGATGTGGGCTTCGTCGAACTGGTAGTGACCGGCCACCAGACCAGGGAGCATTCCGGAATAAGGGGTGTGGACATCGCGGCAGACCAGCGTCACCCGCACTCCCGGTAGCGGCTTCATGCCGAAACTCTTGAGAACGCTCACCTGACTGTGGCCACCCCCGATCAGGACCAGATCCTTGGCTATCGGAGTGCTGTTGCGGTTCATGTTAGTTCGTGCCCATTCCCAAAGGCTGACAGTTTAGTCGTATTTCCGGCTGTGAACCGGATCATTTGAGAAAGAGACTTCCGGCTGATTTCAGGGAGCATGACCTATAAGGGAGCATGACCTATACCGAAGGTGTTATTGCGTGTAGCCCAGGGTTGCAATGCGAAGCGAGCTACCCTGGGTTCCGGTCGTCTGCCTCTTCTGCGCTGAAGGCGTTGTTGCCAACGCGTTTCCGGTCGGCAATAACCCCTTCGGGATAGTGCATTCAACGACCCTTGACCCAGGGTAGCTCGCTTCGCTCCGTTGGGCTACCCGCAGTAACGCCTTTGGCGTAAGGAGGTGCTCCCAGGAACCTGTAACTGGATTTCTAATTCCACCTGGGTGTCAGGTTAGCCAATCGTCTGAGATGCCCCCGATCCATGCTAGATCAATGGGTTATCTCCTTTTCCAGTCCGAATCCGGAAATGAAGCTTCAGGTTAGTCACGCCCCCGGCGGTGCTGCAACATTCGAGAAAGAAACTTCCGGCTACTAGGGATTTGTGCGTCACTGCATGGGGAAGAGTTGTCCGGTTCTCTCCTCGGGACCTGGGCTCATTTGCTAACGGCTCAAGTCGTTCGCGGCTCTGTCGGACTTGGCTTCGTAACGCGGGTAGTTCACCTGTTGGCGGCACCTTCGGAGGACAGGAGACGTGCGGCGTTCAGACGTTTCGACGTGCGACGTATTCTTGAAGTTTCAGCGTAGTTTCAGCCCGATCGGACTAATCGGCCAGCTCGGCGGTTAGGCTCAATTGGACGGCGGCGTTCAGTGGCATTTCGCTGATTCCGAGTGCGACTCGGGTATGGCGCCCTTTGGCGCCAAAGACTTCGTTCAGGAGCTCGGAGGCTCCGTCCAACACCTGAGCCTGGCTTTGGAAGCCGGTGGCAGAGTGGACGAATCCGTCCAGACGGACGATTCGTTTGATTCGCGACAATTCATCAGCTGCGGCCTTGAGCTGGGCAATGGCGTTGATAGCGCAGAGTCTGGCAGCCTGGTAGCCTTCGTCGACGATTAGCTCATCTCCCAGCTTTCCGATGTAAGCGAGCTCTCCGTCCAGCCATGGTAATTGTCCCGAGGTTAGGACCAGATTCCCGGTTCGCACCCAGGGATCGTAGGCCCCGACCGCCGAGGGAGGAGGGGGTAATGTGATGCCGAGTGCAGCGAGACGTTCTTCGGGAAGCATACGAATGACTCCTTTTTGGTCGCGAGTCTAGCCGAAGGGCTTGGCTCGTCGGACGATCTGCAGGATATTGCCTTCCGGATCCGGAAAGAAGGCCATTTGCGTCTCTCCCGGATTCCCTGCTGCCATGCGTGAGAACTCGATGCCCCTGCGGCGCAGCTCCTGGCAAGTCGGCTCGAACTCGTCGACGGTGAAGGCGATGTGCCTGATGCCGGCATCGGCATCGGTGGCCTCCGGTCGTGGCCGGTCATTGGCAGGAAGTATCTCGAACATCCCTCCGCCCGGAACCCCCAGAAAATAGGTGCTGCTTTGCTCGTCTTTAGAGAGCACGTCGAAGTTGAGTGTCGTGGTATACCACTCAGTCAGAGCACCAGGATCAACAGAAACAATCGCCACGTGTTCCATCGCCGTAATCATGGAAGTCCTCCTGCAAGCGCAAACGTTCAGTCAATGGGAGGGTAGAGTCTACTGGTAGCGTTTTCGTCTGTCCAGACGAGAAGCTGGGCGTTTCTCTCGTCGTGTCGTCCGGCTGGTGACGAATCTACTTCAGACCAAGACCGAGTTCCTCTTTGCAATACTTGATGCTGTGCTCCAGCTGTGTCTTCTGGTAGGTCTGAATGGCCGCACCCTTCTCGGGGGGCGCCGGAGCCTGAAAAGCTTCCAGCGGGCTTCCGCGTTTGGCGAGAGCTAGGAAGGCCGCAAAATCGCTGGCTCTGACGCTCTCATAGGGACCCCAGAAAGCCGAGTCCAGATAGGGAAAAGAACGCTGAATTCCGGAGATGATCTCGAGCTGAAAAGGCACGTTGGGACAAAGCGCCCTGAACTTCTCCGCATAGGCCTCGGTATCCACACATCCTTCACCCATCGCCGTCCACTGGACTCGCGCCCCTCGTCCGTCTTCCCAGACCATCGAGTCGCGTATACCACTGCTGACCGCGTAGGGTGCAAGGATCTCGAGATTACGTACCGGATCCTCCAACGTCCAGGTCGCATTCCCCGCGTCTACCGTGGCTCCCACGTAATCTTTCCCGGCAGCCTCGATCAAGCCGACGAGTTCGCGAGCCTGCAGGTCCCCGGCATGATTCTCGACCGCGATCTTCACGCCCAGATCGAGCGCATGGCCTCTTACCTTTCGAAGAAGCTCGACCGTCGTCTCAATGTGGCGCTGGATTCCTCCCGGATCCTTGCGGTCGTCCATCCCTCCCAGAAAGCAGCGTGCCGCCGTGGAGCCCAGGACACCGGCAATACGAAGGGTGAGCCTCAGGTGCTCCTCGGGGCTGCCAAAGGCGGTCTCGCGTCGATCTGAGCTGGGACAGATACCACCCGTTCCCATTTGGATCTCGACTCCGAGATCATCAGCTTTGGCCTTGAGATCTTTGAGGTAGCGTTCACTGTGCTCCGCGTAGACAAACAGGTCCGATAGAAGGATGCTATCCAACTGCAGTGAAGCGGCGTAGTCCAAAAGCCTGGGGGCCTTCCAGCCCAACTCTCGAATGGAATAGTTATCAAAGCCGAGCTTGATCTGCTTCATCCTTTTTCTGGTTCTGGTGCCTGCCCCGACGGCGTTAGCTGTGAGAGCCAGACCTCCACCGACGGAAGCAAGTTTCTTGCCGAATTCGCGTCGGCGTATGGCATCTCTACACTCTTTCATGTTACTGAAACCTCCATTCTAACGTTCTCAACAGCGCAGTCTACCCCGGATGGGCTGCCGTGCTAAGCTGAAGGAACTGTGCGGAGTTCAACGATGAGTACCACAACTGATGACACTCTTTCGGGACTGGTTGCGGTCATCACCGGAGGCGCCCAGGGTCTGGGTCTCGGTATAGCGCGCCACCTTGCGGGACAGGGCTCCTCCGTGATCCTCGCCGACGTTCAGGAGGAAAAGGCTCAGCAGGAAGCATCTGCCCTGCGTGAATTGAGCAAGATCGCCGATTCGGCCTACCTTGATGTTACCGATAGCTCGGGTGTCTCCAAGTTCTTCCAGTCCCTGGCACGAGACCGTGGACGACTCGACATTCTGGTGAACTCCGCCGGATTGGGCCAGCAGGTGGGTCCGGCCGTCGAGTTGAGTGATGATGAATGGTCCCGGGTTCTAGACGTCAATTTGACCGGAACCTTCTACTGCTGTCGCGCGGCCGGGCTGACAATGGAAACCCAGGAGGCTGGCTGCATTGTCAATGTGGCGTCCATCAACGGCCAGAATCCCGCTGCCCTGGTTGCCGCCTACAATGCAGCCAAGGCTGGGGTCATCAGTCTCACCAAGACCCTGGCCCTGGAGCTGGCAGCATACGGCGTACGGGTCAACGCCATCAGCCCAGGTCCGGTGTACACCGAGTTCAATCAGAAGACCATGGCGCAGCGCTGCAAGACGCTGAACATCACCGAACCGGAGATGATTGAGCGCGTCCGTAGCGCCGTCCCGCTGGGGCGCTGGGGGGAACCGGAAGATATCGCCAGAGGTGTCGCTTTCTTGTGCGATCCCGCGAATTCATGGGTGACGGGGGAGGTTTTGAGGATAAGTGGTGGATTGGAGGGAGTCTCGGCGACGCCAGCTAAACGTAAGAAGTGAGCAGTGGTGGAGTAGTGGGGGGCAGCAGTCTTGAGCCATCAGTTCCCTAGAGCAGATTTCCACTATCCAGTCCACCCACTATTCACTTTCTTGAATGTCTTCACTGCTCACTCCACCATTGCTCACTGATTACTAATAAATTAACGGCTACTGAACCCCAAAAAAAGGAGACTCATGACGATTCCATTAGACCAGATCGCCAACATGCCGGCCTTTTCGCCCTACTATCCCATGCCCCCTTGCCGTTACCGAGGGGTACGCTTTCAATTCGTCTATTTTCGCGCCGATCTGGCTGCGATTGATCGAGTGCTGCCAGCCTGCTTTGAGACGTCCGACGATGGCTTTTGTGTTGCCATGGGGCTCACCGCTCCCTGGACGTCCAGCTATGGCGAATTTCAGGAGAGCGTTCTGTCGGTGAAGTGTACGTACGAAGGGCAGGTCGGGTACTTCGCCCCGATCGCTTTCTTGAATTCAAGGTCGAGCATTCCGGCCGGCCGCGAAATCTACGGGACGCCCAAGGTGTCCGCCGAAATCGACGTTGGAATGGATGAGAGAGTCATGTTTACCGACACCCGATTGGCCGGTGCCTCGGTAATGGTCATCCGCTCCACCATGCATCGGCCGGCAACCAGCGACGATCTTCCCAAGCTGCAACCCGCCTGGCGCGTCAAGGTGATTCCGAGGGCGGACGGCCAGGGAGCGGATGTCCTTCAGCTCATTGACACCACAAATGCAAGCACGGACACCACCATCCATGTCTGTCGGGCCGGTGATGGCGTAGTTCAGTTCGATCCTTCGCCGATCTATAATCTCGCGGATTTTGCCCCGCAGGAGTACTACGGTGCGCACTACCTGGAGATGGATTATACGGAAGGCTACGCCGAAATCGCGCGCGATTTCCTGAAGCAGCCCTGAAGGACGTGGCGGTGGCTTCCAAGCCGCCGTAGGTCGAGCCAAAGGCTCGAAAGAAGAAAAAACCTTCGGCCTGGAGACCAAAGCTACTATTCGCATCGCTTGGACTGTTAGACTTGGAGCCACTATGGAGCGAAGAACCTTTCTCAAGAAGAGCACCGGAGGCGCCGTTTTTTCCTCCCTGGCTTTTTCGTCCATCCGGACACTAGCGGCCGGGGAGCCGATCAAGGTAGGCGTAATCACCCAGGAAAAGGGTCCTCATCTGAGCATCTACCTGGACGCCTTGGCCAAGGCTAAGGGGGTAGCCTCCGTTGCCCTCTCGGACCAGAGCGGTACTACCTTCGAGAAGGCAAAGGAGGTATTGGGCGGCAAGCTCACTACCTTCCGGGACCACGACAAGATGCTCAGGGAGGTGAAGCCACGGTCCGTTATCCTCAGCCTCGAGGCCCATGTGGCTCCTCCGCTGATTCGAAAGTCGCTGGAGTCCGGGGCCCATGTCCTGGCCGAAAAGCCCTCCTGCGTCCGAGCCGAGGACTTCGAACCTCTGGTCCAGTTGGCAAACTCCAAGAACCTCAGCCTGATGTTGGCCTTGGGCACCCGGCTGCATCCTGGAGCCCTAAAGGCCAAGGAGTTGGTCGATTCTGGACTGCTAGGCAAGCCTTATGGGTCTCATTTGGTTTTTGTTGCCGATCAGACCCGCCTTACCCGTCCTCGGTTCCATCGCTCCTGGCTGGCCTTCAAGGACAAGGCGGGAGGAGGACAGCTCATCTGGTTGGGCATTCACTATCTGGATCTGATTCAGTATCTGACAGGGGATCGTATTGAGCAGGTATCTGCCGTTACCCGCAATGTGGGTGGGCAGCCCGTGGAGATCGAAGACGCGGTCGCCCTGGCTCTGAAGTTCAAGAAGGGTATGGTGGGTACACTCCACGGTGGGTATTACCTGGACAAGGGATACCACCTCGGCATCACTCTTTGGGGATCGAAGGGGTGGGTCAAGCTCGATCCAATGCATAGTCCCGTGACGTGGTACTCGACCCATCCAGACGCTCCCAAAGGAGTCCAGTCCTTTTCTTTCCCCATGGAGCCCGGCTCCTACTTCTACCTGGTGCAGTCGGCAGTTGACGTCGCCCGGGGAGTGGGCAAAGCGCCGCTGACGGGAGAAGACTCGCTGCACGTCCTAAGGGTCATTTTCGGCGCCTATCGAGCCTCGGACACGGGCCGTACACAGACGATAGGCTAAGCTGAAAGCGGAACACGCTACAGGTTGCAGGTTTGCGATCCGTGACAATATAGGGCGACGAGAGAATTAGGAGAGCCCTCATGGCTGAACTCAAGCGGCGGCAATTCTTGAAAACATCTGCCTGGGCAGGGGCCTCCCTGGTGGGGACTTCCCACCGTTGGGCGAATGCCAATGATCGGATCCGGGTAGCCCTTATCGGAGCTGGTGGTCGAGGTGGCGCCCTGGTGCGTGATACCTACGATGTCGAGGGCGTCGAGATTGTCACGGTTTGCGATGTGGACGAAAGGCGCAGTCGAGAAAAGGCAGATGCCGTCGAGAAGATCAGCGGCAAGAGGCCCCGGATCGAAAAGGACATGCGGCGCATCATGGACGACCCCTCCGTGGATGCGGTGACGATCGCCACCTGCAATCACTGGCACGCGCTGGCCGGAATCTGGGCCTGTCAGGCGGGTAAACATGTCTATGTAGAGAAACCGATCGCTCACAATGTGGTCGAGGGACGCAAGCTGGTGGAGGCCGCACGCAAGTACGAACGGATCATGCAGGGAGGAACCAATCGGCGTTCCAGTGGCTCTTTTCGCCGGGTTGCCCAACTGGTGCGAGAAGGGATTATTGGAGATGTGTATTGGGCTCGCTGTGAGTTTCCCAACCCTCGAGATCCGCTGGGTTTCAAGCAGCCCGAACCGCCACCGGACTGGCTCGATTGGAACCTCTGGCTGGGACCCGCTCCCCAGCAGCCCTATCACCAGAATCTGGTGCATTACAATTGGCACTGGTTCTGGGACTTCGGAAATGGAGAAATGGGCAACAATGGGGTACACATTATCGATATTTGCCGGTGGATGATGGGGCGGGGCCTTCCCGTCAGGGCTCACGCCGCGGGAAGTCGCTTCGGTCCCAAGGATCAGGCGCAGACCCCCAACACACATCGATCCACGTTCGAATTCGCAGATGGGGCGCTACTCACCTGTGATCTCCGCAATCTGTACTCCGACCAGGGTCGGGTGATTCCCCGTCGTGCCGTCTATGCCAAGAGGCAGTGGTTTGCGGAGTTTACCTGGGATCTCTACGGTACCGAGGGGTACATACACATGAAGCACCGGGTTGAGAAACCGGGTGCAGGCTGCGACTACCAGGTCTTTCTGGGACGCAACGACAAGGCTGAGCCCCCTATGGGAGAGCTACCCAATCTACATCACTACCAGAACTTCGTCGACGCTATGCGGGCCGGAGATCGGAGCATCCTGACTGCGGAGATCGAAGAGATCCACCTTTCGGGTATCTTTTGCGAGTTGGCCAACATCTCGACCCGGGTGGGCAGGGAGCTGCGCTTCGATCCGGCTACCGAGAAGATCGTCGGAGACGATGAAGCCAACAAATTTTTGGGTCGAGAGTACCGCAAGCTCTTCGAGCTTCCAGATCCCGTGTGAGAGATCCGGCCGAGAAAGAAACTTTTTCCTATCTCTAGCAGCGTGACCGCTGTAGGACGGACACTCCTGCCCGTCGAGGACACGACGGGCAAGAGTGCCCATCCTACAGGTTCGCGCGCATTTTTCTTGCTAATGAACTTCCAGCTCAGTGGCTCTCTAGCGGTGCTGCCCCATTCAAGGAAGAAACTTCCGGCTGGGGATTCGTGCGTCACTGCGTGGGGAAGAGTTGTCCGGCTCTCTCCTCGGAACCTGGGCTCATTTTGCTAACGGCTCGATTGGTAACGGGTCGAGTCGTTCGCGGCTCTGTCGGACCTGGCTTCGTAACGCTGGTAGTTCACCCGTTGGCGGCACCTTCGGAGGACAGGAGACGTGCGACGTGCAGACGTTTGGACGTGCGACGAATTCTTGAGTTCCAGCTTACTCCACCTCGAAGCTCAGCAGTTCGACTGGCAGGTTGATTCCGCCTGGCGTCGGAGTCTCCTGCTTAAAGGTCAAGGTATTCCGCGCCCAACCGGCCCCATCAGGAAAACGCTCATTGGACTGGGTTCCGCTGGATCCTCCCGCAGCCTCGTTGACCTGTGGCTGCCCCCGTTTAGAAGCACCAGTAAACCGCCATCGTCGGCGTCAGTTGTGTCGTAAACCAACGCATTCAGCAAGTTGGCTGTAGTCACCGCCGTGCCATTCGGGAAGTCAGTAGCGTCACTGGTATACAGGGCCACGGCGTCGGCTCCATTTTGAAGGAGATTGGTGTTGGGAGAGACATCGAGATCACAGTTGGCAACCTTGCTGGCATCGCCACAGAGGATAAAGAACCCGCCTGCGCCGGTGGAGTTTCCATCCAGGTTAAAGGCGGCATAGGAGGCGTCTTGGCCGCCGTTGAAAAACACCAGAACCAGACCGGAGAGATCGGTGCTGCCCACCCCACCGTCGTAGAGTTCGACGAACTCTGCGTCATCCGTGCCCGCCTGGTCTGCATCAACCTCGTTGACCAGGACCTGTGAAAGAGCAGGTTGGCTCGCAGCGAACAGAAAGAGGACTGTGAAAAGACAAAACGACATGGTGTTGACTCCCCTGATTTTGTTTGGTGGTGGGACTGAACCAGGCCTCTGAACCTGGTATCAGCAGTACCTAACGTCGGAGTCGGAAAAACTGCGAAGGAAATCGCGGGGGCGAGGGTGACGGCCGCAATCCGGCCGGCTTATCGGCGAACTCCGGGGTCGGAGCTCTCAGATATTTAGAGCGAGACTTCAGCGGATCAGACTTCTGCTAGCCGTTGGTCTGAGTCTCCGAGCTTCTCCAGGTGGATGCCGAACTTGTCGAGCATCGACAGGTAGAGGCTGCACATCTTGCGGTTCGGCTTTTCCAGGTAGTCCAGGATCCGCCCGGTCTCAAGACGACCACCGGCGCTCCCGAGTATTGCCACCGGCAGCTGGGTGGCGATGTGACTGCCCGTAAGCATGCTCGAACAATACATCAGCATGGAGTTGTCCAGGGCAGTTCGCTCACCTTCCTGGATCGCGTCTAGTTTGCGGGCGATATAGCCAAATTGCTCCAGGAAGAACTGATTCACTTTGAGCCAGTCGTCGTTGTTGCGATGGGAGAGCTCATGGTGACCTATTTGGACGTCGAGGTGCGGGAACAGCAGGTAGCTGTGGTCGTTGTTGAGTTTCAGCGTACACACGCGGGTGGTATCGGTTTGGAAGGCCAGCACCATGATGTCGCACATCAGCCGCATGTGCTCGCCCAGGGTCTGTGGAATGCCGTCCGCCGGACGCGGCAGGTTGGGCCCATCCAGGGTCGGGCGCCAACCTTGCAGCTCGCCCTTTTGTCCCGCCCCCTCGATGCGCTGCTCGATTTCGCGCACAGAGTTGAGGTATTCGTCGAGTTTTAGCTGATCGTTGGAACTGATTTTGCGACGGAACCCCTGCGCTTCATCCAGCACAGAGTCGAGTACGCTGCGGTCGCCCCGCTCGATTTCGTCCTTGAAGAGCCGGTCGAAAGCGAGGGCTGGGTAGAGTTCCAGAGGTGTCGGAGCCGTGGGGGAGCTCCACGAAATATGGGAACTGTAGAGCATCGAATAGTCTTTGTGAATCCCAGGATTGGATCTTTCGCAGCCAAGCACCAGGCTCGGAACTTTGGTCGATCGACCATACTGCTGGGCGATGATCTGGTCGACGCTGGTTCCGGAGCGAATCGCGCCCCCAGAGGCAAGCGGGGCTCCAGAAAGGAGATTTCCTGTCATGGAGCTGTGGATGTTTCCCTTGAGAGCTTCCTCGTTGTAGAGTCCGCGGACGAAGAGTAGCTTTTCGCGGAAATCGGAGATCGGTGCCAGCACCTTGCCCAGTTTTATCTGCCTGCCCTGCTCTGTGGCCCACCACTCCTCGGTGTGAAAGCCGTTTCCTGAAAACAGCACCCCGAAGCGGATCGGCGCCTGACTGCCCGAATCGGCGGCAGCACCGGCCTTGGCCCCCCATACAGGGATCGACTCCATCCAGGGCAATGCCATCGTGACACCGACTCCACGCAGAAACGTTCGACGAGACAAGTGATGGTTCTTCATGATCTACCTCAGAGAAGAGTTGACAAAATCTCCACTTATTCTAACCTCAATCAAACCGGTCCGCATCCGTGCTTTCCATAGCGGACAAGACTCGACCTGCTACCGTCCGGCAAGCAGCGCTGATTTCCCACGGATATGCCGAAACTGGCGACTTCTCACAATCATTTCGATGGCCACCGAGAAGCGGTAGCCGTTTTTCGCCAGCTGCTGCCGCATGTTAGTGAGCAGAGGTTGATCGGAGAGCTGCACCTCCCGAGCCAGAGCGTAACCCAGAAGTTTGCGGCAGAACTGTCCTAGGACAGCATCACGGCGCGTTTTCGACAGGTAGTCCCGCAAACCTGTCAGACCCTCGATCTGGGTCCCGTCGGGAAGCCTCGTCTTGGTGTCGATGGGACGGCCAGCGAGATCCTTACTGCGACGGCGTCCAATGGCGTCGAAGCCTTCGAGCGCGAAGCCGAAGGGGTCGATTCTTTGATGACAAGTAGCGCACTGGGGGTCGCTCGTATGTTTCGCTACCAGTTGGCGCACGGTCAGTCCGTCCGTCTCAGTTTCATCCGGGGGCAGCTGGGGGACCTCCTGAGGTGGGCGGGGGAGTTTTTCACCGAGCAGCACTTCACTGATCCAATTGCCCCTCAGGATTGGACTGGTGCGGGACGCTCCCGATTGCTTGGCAAGCGTCGTCGCCTGGCCCAGGATGCCGCCGCGACCGTGCTTCTGACGCATGTCCCCGATACGATGCCATCCCCTATCCGGGATTCCCTCGATGCCGTAGAATTCTGCAAGACGTTTGTTGACGAAGGTGTGGTCGGCATCAAGGAGGCTCAACAGGGAGGCGTCCCGTTGAAACAGATCGGTGAAGAACCGGATTGATTCTTCGTACATGTCGCTGCGGAGATCCGCGAACTCTGGATAGTATTTCTGACTCTTTTCCTCGATCGCGTCGAAGTCGTAGATGTGCAGGTAATGACAGGCGAACTCGATGGCTAGCCTCCGGACACGGGCATCGCCCACCATTCGTGCCACCTGCTTTTTCAGTACCTCGGGTTCATGCAAGCTGCCCTTGGCAGCGTGCCTCCTTAGTTCTTCATCCGGCTGCGAGGACCAGAGGAAATAGCTCAGGCGGCTCGCCAGTTCCCAGTCAGAGACCGGAGCGGAATCAGCTGCTACCGGGGCTCCTTCGAGCCGATAAAGGAATCCTGGAGCGACAAAGACTCTGGCGAGGGTCAGACGAAAGGCCTCTTCGTGCTCCAGCTCTTGCTCCCGCAGTCTCTTATAGAGGCCACGCAAATCCTCTGTTTCGGCCTCGGTCGGGAGGCGCCGGTAGGCCTGAGTCGCGAAGTCGATCAGGGCGTCCACGTGTCTGGGCTCGTCCTGGATCAGCTCCTTCCTGAACTCGGCCGCGCGACGCTCGGAGGGTTCGCGTAGTGGAAGTAGTGCGTTGTACTGAGTCTTATCATCAAGCCCGTTTCCGGCCATGACTTCCAGAAGCAGATCTACGGCAGTAGCCTCCAGAAAGGCGCTATGGCTAACGTAGTGTAGCTCCTTCCAGAGTCGGTCGAGGCGGGCCTTCTGGGTGTCGTCGAGCATCAGTCTTGCCAGGTGATCATCC
>Ga0310121_10001436_pt1 | contig 24392 bp, 21 predicted proteins | sample CB27_Tmax_986_MG_FD_203504 | JGI IMG/M metagenome (GOLD analysis project Ga0310121, IMG submission 203504) | Marine microbial communities from Western Arctic Ocean, Canada - CB27_Tmax_986 | ecosystem: Environmental > Aquatic > Marine > Oceanic | place: Canada: Western Arctic Ocean | collected...
GGGCTGATGAAGACATGGTGCGGCAGCCTCAAGATCGAGTCCCACTGCGACCACACCTCCACGATGTTCCCGTCCCGATCGGCTACCACGATGAAGTTCGAGACGGGATCCCTGCGCTCCCCTTCAGCGTTGCGATCCCCCCAGTGCACCGCGAAGATCCGGTCCGGATTGTCCACCGCGACGTCGGACATGCTTCCCCAGCCCCACTCGTCGTCGTGGTTCGGTGCCGCCTTCCACCAGCCCTCCACGACCTCGTACTCCCCGAACCTGTCGTCTCCGCCCTTGACGTTCCCGTTCGACCCCTCCGGCAACGTGGACCCGTCCTCGCCGGCGCAGGCCTGAAGCGCTACCAGCAGCGCGATCATGAGGGCAACGCCCATCGGCTTCGGTCTCATACGGCCTCCCCCGTCGATCAGATGGCTCTTGGTCACACTCGAAAATTTCAGCATGGTACTCTTCGACTGGCGCACGCGCACGCCGACGTGACGCCCGGGCTCGCAGGTGAGAAAAACAGGGGCGGTGACGGAAGGTTTGCACCCTTCCCTCACCGCCCCTGTCCCAAGCCTACCTCGGGATTATCGCCTACCGGATCGGCGAACTCACCGCCCGTGTTGCTCCAGCTCTGCACCCGCGAACGGAGGCGTTCCGGATCCAGCGCAGTAGTCCCCGGTGCCACGGAAATGGGTGTTCAGACAAAGGAGCGGGGAACCGAGGCTCTGAAGCAACTCCACCGTCTGCGGGTACGATGCCCGGTCGAAGTAGCCGGCTCGACCGCCGCGGGCCATGTCCACTGGGGACTGGCCGAGGCGACTCGGTACCGTGACGTCGGCGCCCTTCGACACCAAGTAGTTGACGAGGTCGTTGCCACCCCGGACCGACGCGTAGTGGACCGGAGTGTAGCCCCACACATCCGGCAAATTGACATCCGCGCCGTGCTCCTCGACCAAGTACTTCACCGCGTTGACGAAGTTGTTCGGCACGTTGTTGATCAAGAAGGCTCCGAGCCCCATGTACCCGCCGCCCGCTGCGGAGTGGATCGGGTACATGTTGGGCGTACCCTCGGGCAGGATCGGCAGCCCCGAGTCCTCCATTATGCGCCCGTCCGGGTGCCGCCCCGATCCCCCGACTCCGTTTCTCAAGCCGGGATCCGGGAGCGCAGTCGGGATGTTGACGTCGGCGCCGTGCTCCGCCAGCACCGTCATCGCCACGACGTCCTGCGCGAAGGCAGCCCGCCAGAACGGAGTGGCGCCCGTGATGTCGAGCCCCATTTTCGACGAGGCACCGTCGACGTACTCCCAGTACCACGGGTGCGTCTTGAGCTGCACGTTCGGGTCGGCACCGGCCTCCAGCAGCGCGCTCAGCACCTCCATGTATTCGGTTTCCAGGTTGTCCTGAGCCCGCGGCTGCACGTAGCTCTCGGTATACCTGGACGCCCACTGGGTCTGCAGCACCGCGAAGAGCGGCGAGACACCATCGGTGATGGTGGTCAGGTTTGGATTCGCCCCCCGCTCGATCAACATCATCGCCAAATCGAACTGACCGTTGATCGTGGCGAGCAGGAGGGCACTACTACCGTCACCGCCGAGCTGGTCGATGTCGGCTCCGCCGTCCAGGAGAGCCTGCACTGCTTCCATCCGGCCCTCGCGGGCCGCGTGCAGCAAGGCCGTCATCCCACCCGTCTTCCCTACCCACGTCTCCCAACGGGGGCGAAGGCCGACCTCGACTTCGCTCTCGTCGCCCCTAGGGGTGTCCCAAGAGGGCCCCGGTTCCACCAGATCGTCAGGAGTGAAACCCTCAAGCAGCTTCTCGAGCTCGCTGTCCGAGCTCAGAAACTCGCGCTGGGCGGCGATGGACGCCTGAACCTCCGTGGGGGTCAACTCCCTGTCGGTTCCCTCCGGGGAGTCCTTGCGGACCTCCGTCGATGCATCCTTGAGGCGCTCATCCGCCGCCTTGTCGATGACAATTCTCTTGAGCACATCGACGACCTCCGTGCTGATCGCCGGATCCGCGCCGTGGCTAAGGAGCTCACGGACCGCCCCCGAACGACCGTAGGACGCAGCGAACATCAGCGCCGTCTGTCCCGCCGCGCTCTCCCGCGCGTTCACTGACGCACCGCCTTCCAGCAGCGCCTTGACCACACCCTGCCCGTTGAACGCCCTTGCAGCGAGGTGTAGAGGGGTCACCCCCGTCGTCGTCGTCACGGCTCCCGCGTTGGCGCCGGCCTCGAGGAGCGCACCGACGAGTGAGGTGTGAGCGCCCCCGCTAGCCAAGTGCAGCGGCGTGTAGCCACCGATACGCGTCTGCGCCTCGACCATTGCACCCCCACCGAGCAGAACCTCAGCGATCTCGAGGTTGCCCTCCTGGGCGGCCAGGTGCAGCGCGGTCAACCCATCCCCCTGGGCCACGTTAGGATCGGCTCCCTCCGCGAGCAGCGAACGCACCGCCGCCACGTCGCCTCGCTTGGTCGCGTCAATGAGCGGACTGTCGGCCGGCGGAACCGCTCCGGCCATCAGCACGATCGCTAGAGACGCAACCGTCAGGAACATCCCCCTGCGCTGGTTCATGCGCCCACCTGCGAAACCGACCCCCCCCTCGGGAAGGAGAGCGGGAACTCGCCCGTGCTGTCACCGAAGTGTTGGATGTCATCATGTCCGATCGCCTGCAACAGGCTCACGAAGGCGTTCGCCATGGGCGTTCCACTCGGAGCCCTCAGGTGGAGGTTGCCCTCCAAAGCGCCGTTCCCCTTTCCCATCAGAAGCAGCGGGCAGCGCCGGTGACCGTGCAAGTTCGGGTCGCCCATCGCCGACCCCCACATGACCACGGTCTTGTCCAACAGAGAAGCGTCACCCTCCATCGTGTTGTTCAGCTTGTCCAGGAGGTAGGTCATGCGATCCGTGCGGTAAGTGTTGATCGTGTTGAACTCCAGGATGGCGCTGGGCACGTTGCCGTGGTGCGACGCCGAATGCCACGCCTTGCTCACCCCGCTCAGCGGGAACGAACCGTTCGACTGGGCTCCGAACTTGAAGCTGCTCACCCGCGTCAGGTCGGCCTGGAACGCTAGCAACTGGAGATCGAACATCAACTCCACGTGCTCCGCCCACTCCTCGGGAACGCCCGACGGCGTCTCCGGCATCGCCCGCTCCTCCCCGCTGCTGCCCTGCGCCTCGACCAGCTCGATCCTACGCTCCAACTCGCGCATGTACGTCGTATACTCGTCCAGGGCCCGGCGATCCGCCGCCCCGAGCCCTCTCCTCAGATCGCCCACCTCGGTCACGATCCAGTCGAGCAGGCTCTTTTTCGTGCGCAGCCGCGTGGCGCGGTCGGCGGCCGTGTCACCGGCACCGAAGAGTTGCTCGAACACTGCCCTCGGCTCCCGGATCGCAGGAAGCGGCTGGCCCTCAGACGCCCAAGACACGTTGGTCTTGTACGCACAGTGGTAGTTGTAGCCGCATCCGCCCCCGAAGTTCTGCCGCTCGGTCGTGACCTCGAGCGAGGGTAGCACGGTGTCCTGCCCGTAGCGACTCGCGTGGACCTGGTCCAGCGACTTCGCGAGGAAGATGTCCGCGCCCTGCGTCTGCTTAGGATGAGATTGGGTCAGGAACACCGCCGTGGTGCGATCATGGTCACCGCCGATCTCCTCCGCCCGGTAGGGCTCCGCCATCCGGCAGTCCGTGTTGCTGACAATCGTCAGGTACTCGCGGTACTCTTCCAAAGGCTTAAGCTGGCTGTCGTCCCCGAATTCGAAGTCGCGGCCGACCTTCTGGGGTCCGAACAGGTACTGTGCGTCTCCCCACTCGCTGCCACCCGCATGACCCAAGTCTTCCTCGATGCAGATCAGGCGAGTGAACCCCTCCGCGGGATCGCGCCAGGCTCGCCCAGCGGGCACCATAGCGTCCATGAAGGGAAGAGCGACCGACGCCCCTGCGCCACGAATGAAGGTGCGGCGCGAAAGGTGCTTTCCGGTGATGAAGTTCATGGCTGTATCTCCCTCAGTTTGCTGTGGCTTGAGTCTGGCGCATCTGGAACAGATCGCTCTTCACGATCCCCATCACGAACGAGGACATCCTATAGTCATTCGCTTCCGCAGCCTGCGAGATGGCTCGGATCGCTGGATAGTCAAAGTACTCCACCGGACGGCCTATCGCATATGACAATAGGTTTGTCGTGAAACTCCGCACGAGCGGAATCGGGCGTTTCAGGAGAACGGCCACCAACTCACCAGGACTTGTGATCGGCGAACCGTCGTAGAACTCTCCGCTGGTGTCGAGCGGCACCCCGTTCTCGCGGATCCTCCACCTGCCCGTGACGTCGAAGTTGTCGAGTGCCAGACCGATGGGGTCGATGAAGCGGTGGCAGGAGTTGCACACCGGGGCCGCAGCGTGAGCCTCCATCCGCTCACGGGTGGTCAAGCGGCGTCCCACGCCAGCGTCCGGGCTAGCCTCGAAGGCTGGCACGTTCGGCGGCGGCGGCGGCGGCGGCGTGCCCATTAGCACCTCCATGACCCACTTACCGCGAATCACCGGAGACGTCCGATCCGGCACTGAGGTCAGCAGCAAAACGCTCGAGTGACCGAGAATTCCCATCCGCCGGTCGTTCGCGTACTGCACGCGGCGGAACCTATCACCGGAGACACCCTCGATCCCGTAGTGCTGGGCCACACGCTCGTTGACGAAGGTGTAGTCGGCGGTGAAGAATTCGAGAAAGCTCCGGTCCTCCTGGACCAGGTGCTGGAAGAACAACTCGGTCTCCCGCACGAATCCCTCTGCAAGCTGGGCGGAAAAATCCGGGTAGAAGAACGGCTCAGGCCACACATCCGCTCCGACGTCCTGCAGTCTCAGCCACTGATGGGCGAACCGCGTTGCGAGTGTTTCCGCCCGTGGATCCTTCAGCATACGCTCGACCTGCTCGTCAAGGACCTGCGGATCCGAAAGCCGGCCGCGCGCAGCCACCTCGCGCAACTCCTGATCTGGCTCCGAAGCCCAGAGGAAGAATGAGAGCCGGGTCGCGAGGTCGACGTCGCTCAATCGATAGAGCTGGCCCGGCCGGGCGCCCGCAGGCTCTGCCTCCAACCGGAACAGGAACACGGGCGAGGCGAGTATCGCCTCCAACCCCCCGCGCACGCCGACCTCGAATCCCTCTTCGGCTGCCGCCAGGTCGTAGAACTTCATCAGGTCCGCCAGATCCTCCTGGTCCAGGGGCCGACGATAAGCCTGGGTCGCGAGCCTCCCGAGGATCGACTCTGCGCAGGGGCGCTCTTCTGCGGCGGAGGCCGGACGACAGCTGAAGACCCTTTGGCGACTCGCCGTCTCGGACACCCCAGCCACATTCCCCGGGCCCGTGATAAGCACTTCGCTGACATGCGGCAGCACGGTAATCCCATAGTTGGCCCCGCTGCGCATGTTCGCGGAAGACCACTGGGGAGATCTGAACCTATCCTCGTACGGGCCTTCGATACGGCGGACGAACGCCACCGCCACCTTGTGCTGACCCGCGGAGACAAAGACCGGCTCCGTCCGGTTCGGATTCGACGCTCCAGCCTCATTCTCCAACATCAAGAGCGCCGCCGGCTCGGCGGCGACTGAGATGTCGATGTCATGAAAGACCGTCGTCCCCGGACCGAACTCGGTCTCCACCTCGAAAACGTACTCTCCATCCGCGGGAAAGTCGTGCGTCACGACCAGGCCGCCCCGGGTCCCAAACGGTGCTCCTTCCACATGATCCCAAGCGTGCTGCGAGACCTCGGCCGGGTTCCTGTATCTCGATGTTGAGGAAAGCGCCTCAGGATTCCCAACGGCCAGCCGGCTGACCTCGCTGGCGGCCCTCAGATAAGAATCCAGGAGGGTAGTCGAGAGCCCTTGGCCAGCGGACGCGTTGTCGAAGGCGGACAGGAGAAGGTCTGCGGGAAGCCACTTACCCGCGTCCACTTCCAGGTCCAAGATGTCGCGGATCACGCGCTGGTACTCGTCGCGGGTGAGCCGCTGGAAGCGACGCTCGCCGAGATTGGGAGCAGCCAGGGCCGCTTCGTCTACCACCGCCTCGATGGCCTCGACAAGGGCAAGGAGCGTGTCACCGCCGGGACGGGGAATGCCGGGTGGCGGCATCATCCCCGCGCGCAGCTTCCGCGACATCCTCTCGGCCGCATCGGCCCGCTTGTTCGCGTTCTCGACGGAAAACGTCTGGAGCGACAGGTTTCCGGTCATCAGGGCGTCGTTGTGACAGACGACGCAATACTGTTGGACCACCTCGGTCAGGGTCGCGGGCGAAACAGAATGAGACAAGCCTGGTTCGGGCATGGCGGCGGCCGAAGCGGTGAATATGGCTCCGACATCGTGCCCGGGTGGGGTCAGCAAGGTGTCTACGGGGCCCACGCCCACCACCAACCACATCCCTACCAACATGGCGCCAAGAGCAAGTGTCTTCATCCCATTCCTTCCAGAAGTATCGCGGGCCAAGCGCTCCGCTGGAGCTTACAAGCAGATTAGTATAATAGAGCTAAGGTGTCCAGGGTCAATCGAACGGGCACCCCGGTCCGTCAGGAACCCACTCTAGCGCCTGCCGACACCACGCTGCTGACGTTCACGGGGCGCGCTTGGAAAGCCCATTCGTTGATACAAGAAAAGTGGAACTGGGACTCCGCGAGCAGCCGTCGCTCAGGCTGTCCCGAAGCCACGGCGCACCGCGTCGCGGTCCACCTTGCCATTGGAGTTGCGCGGCAGCTCCCGAAGAAAGAGCCAGTGGCGGGGCACCTTCGCCGAGGTGAGGCGCGCGCTGGTCAGCCCCTCCAACTCACCGGGATCTAGGTTGGCACCATCCGCGTGGACTACAGCGGCAGCTACCACCTCTCCCCAGCGTTCGTCCGGCAACCCCACTACCGCTGCATCGGACACCCCGGCGTGGCAGCGGAGGACGTCCTCGACCTCCACCGGATCGACGTTCACACCGCCCGTCACGATCCGGTCCGAACACCTCCCCGTGATCCACAGATGCCCTTCTTCGTCGATCTCGGCGAGGTCGCCGGTGCGGAGCCAACCGCCGGGTCCCTGGAGGGGTAACTCGGTGCCCACGTAGCCGGCCGCTACGGTGGGCCCGCGGAGCATCAGCTCGCCACCCTCGTCCATCCGGACCTCCACCCCCTCCAGCGGTGACCCGACGGTGCCCACCTTACGGCGCACCAACGCGGGGGGGGCGGTGGCCGCCTGAGAGGTCGACTCGGTCATGCCGTAGGTCAGAGCCAGCGGGATACCCGCGCCCACGGCTCGATCCACGAGCGAGCGCGGGCAATGGGCTCCCCCCACCAGCAGACAACGTAGCGAAGCGGCCGGGCGGTCAGTGCGCCGTTCCAGGAACTGCCGAAGCATGGTGGGCACGAGAGACGCGTGGGTGACCGAGCCCCCGTCGATCAACGCGGTGGCCTCGTCTGCCTGGAAGCGGCCGCGGGTCATGAGCAGCGCCCCCGTGGCCGCAGCGCGGAGCGTCAACAGTAGTCCGCCGACGTGCGCCAGGCCGAGGGTCGCGAGCCACCTGTCGCTGGGCCCGAGCCCGAGGCGCACGGCCGCGGCGCTGATGCCGGCCCGCAGATTGCCATCGGTGAACGCGACGCCGCGAGGGCCGCCGCCGGTGCCAGATGTCCACATGAGGACCCGCGTCTCTGCGGGCAGTGCGGGACCTCCGGAGTGCGCGCGCCCACTCCGGAAGAGTGCTTCTTCACCCTCGCCGTCCAAGGCGGCCAACGGCACCGGGAGCGCCCCTACGCTGCTGGCGGACTCCCACGACTCGGGAGCCGCCAGAACGAGGCTTGGCTCGAGCACTTCGAGCGCATGGCGTAGCTCGTCCCTGGTCGATCGGGGATTCAGGGGAGCGAGCACCGCACCCGCGGCGAGCACCGCATGAACCGCCATCACGGCGCTGCCGGTGGTCTCCGATACCAGAGCCACGGTGCTGCCGCTCGCCACGGCACCCCGCAACCGATGCGCCGCCGCACCGACCCGCTGCCCCAGCTCGCGGTAGGACCAGCCCCGCCCGCCGTCGTCGAGGGCGGGGGCATCGGGCTGAGCCCGTGCGCTGTCGGCGAGAAAATCGTCGGCCATCTGGTCTCAACCTAGGCGCGGCAAGCCCCAGGCAAGGGCGGCTGCGAGCAGGATCCCATACAGAGCGACACCCCGCGCTGTTTGCCCAAGCGCAGGAACGAGCTCGCGCGGATCACTGTGCCCCCACACGGTGCGAAGAGGCGTCATGTACGCCGCGGCAGTCGCGAGCCCCGCAGCGGCCGTGACCGTGGGCCACCCGTACACGAGGATCCCCAGCACGGGGACTGCCACGCCCACCGCCAACAAAAATGTGTACTGAACAGCTGTGGCAGAGCGCCCTATGCGCACGGCGAGCGTGCGCTTCCCCGCCCGTTCATCGGTGGCGAGGTCGCGCAGATTGTTGACGACCAGGATCGCAGTCGAGAGAGCACCCACGCCGACCCCAGCGAGCAACGCCTCGAGCGGAAACGCGCGAGCCTGTACCCAGAACGTGCCGGCGACCGCAACCAGTCCGAAAAACACGAACACGAACAGATCCCCCAGCCCGAGATAGGCGAGCGGAAAGGGCCCCCCCGTGTACGCTACCGCGCACACGAGTGAGAGCACTCCCACCAAGAGGATGGGCCAGCCCCCAACCCACACGAGGTAGGTCCCGACCAGTACTGCGGCCATCATCACGGCCACCATGGCCCTCCAGACCGCAGCCGGGGCGAGTAGCCCAGCCTGTGTGACGCGCACGGGGCCCACCCGCTCAGCCGTGTCCGCGCCGCGCACGAAGTCGTAGTAATCGTTGGCGAGGTTGGTCGCGATCTGGATGAGGAGCGCCCCGACCAGAGCCATCAGCGCCGGGAGCGGCCGGAAGGCACCCCGAAACGACGCCAGCCCGGTGCCGATCAGGACGGGCGCAGCGGCGGCAGCCAGAGTCTTGGGCCGCGCCGCCATGATCCACACCCAGAGCAGCGGACGGGTCAAATCATCACCACGGTAACCAGGGGTACTTACGAAAGTCAGGTGCGCGCTTCTCCAGGAACGCGTCGCGAGCTTCCTGCGCCTGCTCGGTCATGTAGAACAGCTGGGTCGCGTTGCCGGCGAGCTCCTGCAGCCCCGCCTGTCCGTCGAGCGCGGCGTTGAATGAGCTCTTGAGCAGCCTGATCGCGAGCGGGCTCTTGTCCAGGATCTCCTGAGCCCACCGCCAGCCCTCCGACTCCAGATCCGCGACGGACACCACCTTGTTCACGAGCCCCATGGCGAGCGCCTCCTGCGCCGAGTATTGGCGGCACAGGTACCAGATCTCGCGGGCTTTTTTCTGCCCGACGATGGACGCCAAATAGGACGCTCCGAAGCCACCGTCGAAGCTGCCTACCTTGGGCCCCGTCTGCCCGAATACCGCGTTCTCGGCCGCGATCGTCAGGTCGCAAATCACATGGAGCACCTGGCCGCCGCCGATCGCGTAGCCAGCCACCAGGGCGATCACGGGTTTGGGCATGCTGCGTAGGTAGCGCTGTAGCTCTAGGACGTTGAGGCGGGGCACCCCATCGCCGCCCACGTAGCCCGCTTCGCCGCGCACGCGCTGGTCACCACCCGAACAGAACGCGTACTTGCCGTCCCCCGTAGGCCCCTCACCGGTGAAGAGCACGACCCCTATGGCGGGGTCCTCGCCCGCGTCACGGAACGCTTCCTGGAGTTCGAGCAGGGTCTCCGGCCGAAACGCGTTGCGCACCTCTGGCCGGTTGAAGGCGATGCGGGCGACCCCGTCCGCCTTGCGATAGGTGATGTCCTCGTACTCCTTCACCGTCTGCCACTCAGGCTGCTCGCTCATGCCTCGTCCCCCGCTGCCGTCAGCTCTGGTCAAGGCGCGCCGCGGCCGCGGCGCGCACCGCCTCCACCACCGCCTCGCGGCGGCGCCGGTTCTCTTCCCGGTCGCTCCGCACCTCGAGCAGCCGGCACCCGCCGGCTGCGAGCGCCGAGACCACCGCCTCTCCCACCGCACCCGGCTCGACCAGCTGGTAGGGAAGGTCGTACAGCGCGGCTAGGCGCGCGGGCTCCAGGCCATGAGGGGTGGCGAACAAACGCGTGAAATGCGGCTCGTGCTCGCGTATGGGCAGGAAGTGGAAAATCCCACCGCCATCGTTGTTCACCACCACAAACACGACCCTGGCGTCCGCCTCGCGGGTGGCCAGCAAACCGTTCCCGTCGTGCAGGAGAGCGATGTCGCCAAGGAGCGCGATCACCGGCTGGCGAGCCGCCGCGGCTACCCCCAGCGCGGTGGACACGATCCCGTCGATGCCGCTCGCGCCGCGATTCCCGAGCACGCGCAGCTCTTGGTCGCGCACGCCTCCGAAGGCGTCCAGATCGCGCACGGGCATGCTGTTCGAGACGAACATCGTGCCGCCGGCGGGCACCGCATCGAGAACGTCCCGTGCCACCTGCCCCTCGAAAGCAGAGCCACTGAGTGCGCTACCGATGGCGCGGGTGGCCGCGTCTTCGACTGCAGACCAGAGGCCGGACCAACCGCCCTCGCCCGGGACGGGGCCGGCCCGCTCCGCCAAGCGATCGAGGGCGTCAGCAGCGTCGCCGCGTAGGACGTGGGTCGCGAGCCCGCGGTGGTCCTTCCAGAGGTGCGACGGATCGATCACGGCGTGTACGCCCGCGCCGCAGGTGTCGAGGTAGTCCAGGAGCGCGGCCGAAGTCGGGCTTCTCCCTACGCGGATGACCAGGTCCGGCGCCAACGCTGCGCGCACCAGCCCGTCCCGCAGGAAAAGGTCGTACGCCCCGAGTGCTCGCCCTAGGGCGGCCGCTCGGTAGCGGGCCCCGGAAAGCGGGTCGGCCAGAAGGGGCACACCGGTAGCGGCGGCGAAGCGCGACGCCGCCGCGCCCTGCTCTTGGTCCGCGCCGGGGCCCGCCACCAACAAGGGGCGGTGGGCCGCTCGTAGCCGCTCCTCCAGCAAATCCAGGTCGCTGTCGCTGACCTGGGGACGGCGCGGCGTGACGTCCACGTAGGGAGCGCTTTCCAGCCGCCCCAGCACGGCACGAGGATCGGCGTCCCCCGACGCCATGGGCAGTCCCGCGGACACGATAGGCTCGAGCGGCAGGTCCAACGGAAAGTTCAGGTGCACGGGCCCCGCGGGTGCACCCACTGCGCTCGCCACTGCACGCCCTGCGAGAGCGCGGAGGTGGCGGAGTGCGGGACCCTCCGCGGTCGCGGGCGCAACGTCGAAGAACTCGTGCACGAACGGCCCGAAGAGCCGGAGCTGGTCAATCGTTTGATTCGCGTCCCCGTCGCGCATACGGTGCGGCCGGTCCGCGGTGAGTACGAGGAGGGGTGTTTCACCCTGAGACGCCTCGATCACGGCGGGAAACAAGTTGGCGGCTGCGGTTCCGGAGGTCGTGAGAACCACGGCCGGCACGCCTGAGGCCTTGCCGGTTCCCAAAGCGAAGAATCCTGCCGAGCGCTCGTCCAGGTGCACGCGCAGGCGAAAACCACCGTGGTGGGCAAACGCGAGCGCCAGTGGGGTGGAGCGAGAGCCAGGCGCGAGACACACCTCACACACCCCGGCACGGGCAAGCTCGTCGGCGAACGCACCCGCCCATAGGGTGTTCCGATCGGGAGCGCTCACCGCTGGGACGCCGCCCCAAGAGCCCGCAGCACCGTCTCGAGCTTGATCGCCGTCTCCGTCCACTCGGCGTCCGGGCCCGATCCATCCACGATCCCGGCACCCGCGAACAGGCGCCAGCTCCCCTCGGACAGCACGGCGCTCCGTAGCGCCGGAGCGAACACCCCGTCGCCCTCGAGGTCGAACCAGCCCACCGGCCCGGCGTACCAGCCGCGCTCGAACCCCTCCTCCTGGGCAAGCAATTCCTGAGCCTGATCGCGGGGGAACCCACACACGGCAGGAGTGGGGTGGAGCGCGGCGAGCACTTCCAAAACGGTCGTGCCCCTGGGGACGCGGGCAGAGATCTCGGATTCGAGGTGCTGGATCGCCGGCAACGCAAGCACGTGGGGCTCCGGCTCGGCGCGCACTCCCTCAGCCACGTGGTCCAGCCGCTCCAGCATGTCGTCCACCGCGATGCTATGCTCCGCGCGATCCTTGCTACTCGAGAGCAGGCTGTCCGCCAACCCTGCCTGCTCCTCTTCGTTAGCACCCGGTCGAATCGATCCTGCCACGGCCGTTGCGTGGAACATGCCATGCCGCAGGGTTGCGACGGTTTCCGGGGAGGCGCCGAGAACCACTCGTCCCGGGCGAGGCTCAAAGAAGAAGACGCGGGTTCCCCGGTTCGCCTCCCAGAGGTGTCCGAGCACCGTGATGGGGTCGATGTCGACAGGCGGCCGGACATCGAGCGTACGCGCTAGCACGACCTTGACCACGCGCCCGGCATCGATGGCTTCAATAACCCGCTCCACCGAGGCCTGCCAGACCGAACCGTCGGTCGCCATCACCGACGGCTCCGGAGACGGGGTGACGGAGTCGGGCGAGCGAGACTGAGTGGAAGATGCCTCGAGGGGAGATCGGCTCAGCGCCTCTGCCAGCTCGCTGGCCCGCGTCTCCAACCGCTGCCGCAGCGCGTCCTCGTGCTCGCCCTCGCTCCAGATCGCTCGCACCCGCAGCAGCACCCCTTCTTCGTCGCCTTCGAGCTCGACCGCGGGGAGGTGGAAGAGCCCGGGGGGGAAACCCAACCACAGGTGGGACGATCCGGGCTCATCCTGGAAAGAAAAACCACCATAGAACCGCAGGGGGCCTGCCAGACATGGATCCGCATCCGTAGGCCAGGTGGGGCCCGGCGCGCCAACCGCGCCGGCAGCCGCGTCTCGCACCTGTTGGAACCGGTCTGGCCCCGGATCCGCCGCGATCACGACGAGAGCACCCGTGTGCGCGATCCATCGCTCACCCTGGGCCCAGAACCCGCGGGCGCCTGACGTGCCCCGCAGGAACTCGAGGGGAGAAGCACCCGGAAGCTCCAAACACGCGGTGGCCACGCGCACGGCCGCGCCCACGGCGGGTTCACGCGGCGCTAAGGGCGCTCCGTGCAGCGGCGTCGGAGTGGTGCGAACGTCAGCGATGGCTCGGTCCTTCCCAGGAAAGGGAGATCGGGAAGGGAATATAGGGGGACCCGCCGAGGGGTCTACGCCGGAGCACCGCCCTCGGGTCCGGTCAACTGGCGGCTGCGCATCACAGCCTCGTCCAGGGCCTGGCGCATGTACCGTACCTCGTCCGGGTCCAGGCTGGTGAAAAGCAAGAGATGGCTCATGAGCTGGGAAGGCTTGCCCTCGAACAGATTCTCCGCCAACTCGCGCAGTGTAGGAGCAGATTATCCCAGCGTCCGCGGGGAAAAGCAGATCTGCTGCATCCGGCCTTCAGTCCAAAGTCCAGCCGCGCCAGGCCTCCTCTGCGACACCCACGGTGAGGTCGCTGCCCCTCCGGACAAGGGGAGTCTCGAGCAAGAGCGGCTCCTCCTCCAGCAACTCGAGCCAACGGGCTTCACCGTAGTGCGCCTGGCGAAGCCCGAGCGCCTCGAAACGCTTCGAGCTTTGGTCGATGAGCGCGGCCACACCGAATTTCTGGGAGAATCGGCGGAGCTCTCTTTTGGAAGCGGCGCGCTCCTTCAGATCAACGAAGTGCGTCCTTACGCGTCGCTCGCTGAAAAAGCGGAGCGCCTTGCGTGTATCCGCGCACCTGCGCGTGCCGAAGACCTGTACATCCATGGCGTCGTTGGCCGCGGACTTATCGGTAGTTGCCGAACTGGAGTTCGAGGCCGAAATCCCCAGCGCGTAGGAAGGTCATCACGTCCTGGAGGGTGTCCTTGGAGGGGCTCATGACACGGAGTTCGTCACCCTGGATCTGGACTTGGACCTTCTTGAACCCCTGATCTCGAACCTGTTTCGAGATTTTCTTCGCGGTCTCCTGGTCGATCCCCTGCTTCAGCCGTATAAGCTGGCGCGCACGGCCCATCGTTCCAACTTCTACATCTCCCTCGTCCAGGTTCTTGAGCGGCACACTTCGCTTGGAGAGCTTCTCGCGTAGCACCTGCTGAACGGCCTTCAGCCGGTATTCGTCGTCCGCGTCGAGTTTGAGTGCACCCTCCTTCCGGTCCAATTCGATCGTGCACTTGGTGCCCTTGAAGTCGTAGCGCTGCAGGATCTCCTTCATCGCCTGATTGACGGCGTTGTCGGCTTCCTGAAGGTCGACACCCGTGGTCACGTCGAACGAGCTGTTCTTGGCCATGGTAAGGGATGAGAGAGTTCAGCGCGTCGGACAGTGATCGGTGGGCGATCAGCCACCGGATGGACGCCCTCAATATCTGCCACCGGCAACGAGCAAGCAACGAGCACGCGAGCGTACCCTACTTGCGGGTGGTGCGGGCCGCTCGCCCGAACGGCCCCGGCACCGCCCAGGCGAGGGTCACACGACCGTCCCATCCCGGCAGAACCGTCATGGGCAGCAGCCATCCATCGATTCTGTTGGTCGGGTTCCTATGGGCGTAGCTCACCATTTTTATCCCACTGAAAGTACCGATGGCAGCTCCCGCGACCACGTCACTGGCCCAGTGCTGGTCGTGGTACATGCGAGAGACCCCAACCATGGTGGCGCCGCCGAACATGACCCCCCCGATCACGTACTTCCAACCCGGCCACCAATCCTTGTCGTCCACCATGCGGCTCATTTCAACGGTGGTGGAAGCCGCGAACGCAAATGCGGTGCTCGTATGACCGGACGGGAACGATTGGTATGCACGGCCCCTGAAACCACGCCCAAAGCGAAAATCGGAGGGAACCGTATCCGCTCGTACGTAGGGACGGGCGCGGCCGGTCACACCCTTGATGATCCCCGTGGCTCCGGCGCTCAAGAGTATCGCCCCCAGACCGTGTAGGCCCAGAGCAGCCACGTCCCTGTCGCGAACGATGAAGCGACCGACCCCGTACAGTGCGACCCCGATGATCTCGGGGCCGGGCTGTCCCATGAACTCGAAGAAGTCGGCTGCCCTGCGGGCAGAAGAGCTTCTCTGGAAGGAGGGATCCTGGAACGTGTGGGCCAGCTGCTGGTCTGAGAAGGCCAGCCCGAAAGCGCCCACGACGAACCCCGTGGCGAGGAACGCGTCCGTACGGTTGAAGAACGGAGCCTGAGGAGGTCCGTTCAGAGTGTCGGCGACTTGGGCGGTCGCCGAGGACGTCCACGGGCCCGCGATCAGAACGACCAACGAAAGGAGGGTCTCGAACCGAATCAGCATCGCCCGATCTCCGCTCATGGCCACTTACCGTCCGAGTTCTTCTAGGAAGGCCCTCCCGTACCGCTCGAGCTTGGCCGGGCCTACACCCGGCACAGCGAAAAGCGCCTCCAAAGTGAGCGGTCGCTGTTCAGCCATCTCCCTAAGCGTGCGATCGTGAAACACGACATACGCGGGCAGGTCGCGCGCATCGGCCAAGCGCTTGCGCAGCTCACGAAGACGCAGGAAACGCTCCTCGACCGCAGGATCGTCCGACCCCGCGCCGACCCGTTCGCCAGCCCGGAGCGTACCGCCCCGCCGTTCCCCCGGGCGACGTGCGATCGCGGCTGCCGCTCGCTCCCCCAGGCTCACCCCTGTGCATGTGTCGCATACGATCCCGCACGACTCCATGGCTTCACCAAAGTGGCGGAGGATCGCGCGGTGCCGGCAACCACCCCGCTCCACCAGCTCGAAGAGATCCACCGTCGCCTGTCGCTTCGCATGGAAGAGTTCGGGATCATCGATCTCGTTCAGAAAGCGCTCATGCAGCTTCACATCTGCCCAGGAATAGAAGAGCAGGCAGTCACTCGGGAGCCCGTCGCGACCTGCACGGCCGATCTCCTGGTACCAGGACTCCACGTCTTTGGGCATGTCTCGATGGATCACGAAGCGAACGTTGGACTTGTCGATACCCATGCCGAAGGCGATGGTCGCCACCACGACATCGCATTCGTCCCGGCGGAACGCCTCCTGGTTGTTCGCCCTGACATCGCCTGACAACCCAGCGTGATAGGGAAGCGCCTTCACACCGTTGCCGGTCAAGTACGCGGTGGTGCTCTCGACGGTGCGCCGGGAGAGACAGTAAACGATGCCGCTCTCCCCCTCCCACTCGCGTATCAGAGCGAGAATCTCCCGGCGCGTGTTGCCCTCGCCCTTTTTCCGGCAGCCGATGCGCAAATTTCTCCGGAAGAAGGAACCCTTGAAGCCCGCGGGACGTCGCATGCCCAGCTGGCGAAGGATGTCCGTAGCGACCGCCTGAGTCGCGGTCGCAGTGAGCGCGAGCACCGGGACGTCGAGCTCGTCACGGAGCCCCTGGAGTCGCCGATAAGAGGGACGAAAATCATGCCCCCACTGCGAGATGCAGTGGGCTTCGTCGACCACCATGAGGGACACCGGACAACCCTGAAGAAAATCTCGCAGCCGCCCCTCCAGGGCTTCGGGGGCAAGGTAAACGAGCTCGTATTCGCCGCGCCGGAGGACGGCCAGGCGGCGGCGTCGCTCCTCTTGGTCCAAGCTGGAGTTGATTTCCGCTGCCCTGAAACCCCACTCGTTTAGCTGGTCCACCTGATCCTTCATCAGGCTGATCAACGGCGACAGGACGAGCACAGTCCCCTCCAGGAGACGCGCAGGCAACTGGAACGTGAGGGATTTTCCGGCACCCGTGGGCATGACCGCGATGCAGTCCCTGCCCTCCATCACCGCTTCGATCACCTCACGCTGGCCGGGGCGGAAGCTGTCGTAACCAAAGGTGTCCCGAAGTGCCTTGACGAGACGGTCAGGGGACGGGGGCAGACCTAGATCGAGTGCGAGGTTGTGTGGCATGATCGCACAACGCTAACCCGAGCTCCCGGGACGGGGAATGTCCGCGCCGGAACCCGCTAGCGCGCAGGCTCCAGGCACCCTTCGATCTCTACCCGCTCGACGGATTCGATCATCCCGCGCGAAGCGGCGGGTCGTGTCGGGGGATTCGGTGCCGTAGGGGACGCGAGCCGTGTCGCCGAAGTAGAGGATCGCCTCCTGCGGCAGCTGTCTCACCAACTCCTTCACCACGGTCAGCCCGCCGAGCCCCGAGTCGAAGACCCCGATGGGGCGGGAACGCGTGTCTTGGTCGGGGTCCCGTGCGTCCAAGCGACCTCGCGCGGAGTAGTTTGGTCGTTACAAACAGCAGGGAAGGACCGTGCTACCGGCGGCCCGTTGCCGGGTTCCGGAACTACCACCCCTGGGGGCGCCTGCCCCTCTTGACAACACCCCTTTCTTGATCGAATTTAGGCAAGCCTAATTCATGAGAGGCAGCATTCGACCCGAGGAAAACCACAGGTGGCAACGAAAGAGGAACCTGGGGACGGAGGGCTGTCCCGCCGAGAACTGTTGCGGGCGGGTACCGCGGGCGCGGTGGGGCTTGCGGCAGCAGGTGGGTCCGCCGCGCTGGTACGGCCTGACGCGACTGATGCACAGGACCGAGGGATCGTGCGCGGGGGCCGCGAGCACATCCACGCCATGGGCACGAGCGGCGACGTAGACACGTCCCTCTACGACCCCTCTGTCCATCTCGAAAGCTTCGACCGGGGGAGCACCTCACCGCTCCCCGACGGCAGGACTCTGCGCGAGTACGAGATCACCGCCGTCGATCGCTCGATCGAAGTGGCACCAGGTGTCCATTTCGACGCCTGGACCTACAACGGCACCGTGCCGGGACCCACACTCCGATGCACGGAAGGGGATCGCCTACGCGTGAACTTCACCAACGCCGGCAGCCATCCCCACACGATCCACTTCCACGGCATCCATCCCGGCGACATGGACGGTGTGTTTGAGATCGTGGATCCGGGCGACACGTTCCGCTACGAGTTCGACGCCCTACCAGCGGGCGTCCAGCTCTACCACTGCCACGCGGCACCCCTCAAGAGGCACCTCCACAAAGGCCTCTACGGGGGCTTCATCATCGACCCCCGCGACCGCATCCTCGAACCCGCCCGCGAGCTGGTGATGATGATGAACGGCTTCGACACCAACTACGACGGCGAGAACGAAGTCTACGCAGTCAACTCGGTCGCCTTCCACTACCAGCGCCACCCGATCCAGCTGCGGGTCGGCGAGCTCGTCCGGATCTATTTGTTCAACATGACCGAGTTCGATCTACTGAACTCGATCCACGTGCACGGCACCCTCTTCAAGTACTGGCGCACGGGGACGCGGCCCGACCACTACGACTACACGGACACGGTATTGCTCTGCCAGGGCGAGCGCGGGGTGATGGAGATAAGGTTCGAGCATCCTGGTCTCTTCATGTTCCACGCGCACCAGAGCGAATTTGCGGAGCTGGGCTGGATGGGGATGTTCGAGGTTCGAGATGAGTCCTAGCGAACCAACACCACCTGCGCGCACGGCGACTGGCGGGAGGTCGAGTCTATGGCTCAAAGGTGTCTTTCCGCTTCTCCTCCTCGGTGGGCTTTTGGGGCTATTTCTCACGTTCGGGCCCGCAGGGGTTTTCCGAGCCTCTTTCCCTCCGATCGAGGAGCTCACGCTCGAGCGCGTCGATTTTCCAGCTCCCGGCCGGGTCCGGGTCCGCATGGTGAACGGGGGGCCCGAGCCCGTCACAGTGTCACAGGTGACGGTGGACGACGCGTATTGGTCGTTCACGATGGACGGGGACCCGACCATCGGGCGGCTAGGGGACGCCGAGCTCGAAGTGCCCTACCCCTGGGTGTCGGGTGAGCCGGTAAAGATCAGCGTGATCACCTCGACCGGCCTCACTTTCACCCGAGAGGTAGCGGTCGCGACCGAATCGCCGCGCGCAGATCGCCGCTACCTGACCACCTTCGTGCTGCTTGGACTCTACGTCGGCGTCGTACCGGTCTTCCTCGGCCTCTTGTGGCTCCCCTTCCTGCGTGAGGTGCCAAGGCATTGGACGGATTTCCTCCTGAGCCTCACCATTGGACTGCTCGTGTTCCTTGGGGTGGACGCACTGACGGAAGCGGTGGAGATGAGCGGCGACGTGGCATCGGCGTTTCAGGGAATCGGTCTGGTCACCATGGGGGTGGTGGGCGCCCCCATGGTGATCCAAGGGCTCGGCCGCCTCCGCAAGCGCGGTGCGGGCACGGAAGCGAGGAGGGCAGCCGGGCTGATCGCGCTAGGCATCGGCCTCCACAACCTGGGCGAAGGACTAGCGATCGGCTCCGCTTACGCAATCGGCGAGATCGCGCTCGGCTCGACCCTCGTGATCGGCTTTCTGCTGCACAACACCACCGAAGGAATCGGGATCGTGGCGCCGTTGGCCAGCGAGCCGGTCCGGCCCGGCACGCTGGTAGCTCTGGGAGCGCTGGCGGGACTCCCGACCATCGCTGGCACCATGATCGGCGGGCTCTCTTACTCCCCGGTCGCGACAGTGCTCTTTCTGGCGATCGGAGCGGGCGCCGTCATCCAGGTCGTGTGGGTGCTGGCCCGCCTCTTGTCGCAGCGTCAGGGCAGCGGCCTCACGGGGCCACTGAACGCCGCCGGCCTCGTGGCCGGCCTGGTTCTCATGTACGCGACAGGCTTGTGGGTGGCGTTTTGAGGGCCGGCAGAGGCACCCTGATAGTCACCGTAGCGGTGGCCGCCCTGGCCGTTATACCAAGCACCACCCTAGCACAGATCGGCGGCCCGGGACCTTCAATCACCGGAGCGGGGGGATGGAACCCGACGGTGGGTGCGCGCACGGGCTGGGCCACCAAGGACCAGTCTCTGTCGCTCGGCGTTTTCCTGCGCGTGCCCATCCCACGGCTGGTGTGGAGACCCGCGCTGGTGGTGGCAGGTGACGCGGTGTTTCAAGATGGGCTCGTGGAGCGTCAAGCCACTGTGGACCTCACTGCGGAAGTGCTCCGGGGCATTTACGCGGGCGGTGGACCAGCCGTGCTCAACACCTTCTTCGAAAGCGAGGGCGGCACGCGAGAAACCAAAGCCGGATACACTCTGGTCGCTGGCCTTCGAGGGAGAGTCGGACTCCTGGCCAGCCGCCTCGAAGTCCGCTGGGTCGGGGTTGGCTCGCGCAAGCTCCAGTTCTTCATGTTCGGCCTGAGCTATCCGATCTTGGGCGGGCCCTGACCGCGGTGAGTGCGGGACCGACTAGTCCCTGACCCCTTGGTGGCGCTGGCCCGATGATTGGGCCGCAGCGAAGCAGCGTTCGCTCACGTCCTGGTCCTGGGTCTCGGGCTCCTTGGCCCGGAGGTAAGGCGTCCCGAATTTCCTGCCCGGCATCGTCGTCCCCTAGGTCATGGAGGGCCGTGGATGCAGCCTTCCGGAATTCCAGTTCGGCAACCGTGCGGGCCATTTCTCTAACCTGCGGGATGGCCAGGTCCTCCCTCCCCGCCCGTCGTGCCGCCGCGACGTACCCCCCCACGTGGGTGCGCGCGTCTGCCAAGTAGCCGAGTCCCAAATCCAGCCAGGTGAGGGTGCAGTAGGTCCGCACGGCGTGAGGGTGCACACGGATCAGCTTCTAAGCCACACCACGAGCTAGATCGGGAAGCCCGTCGTGCAGATATGCGTCGATCGCACGCCCGTAGTAGGCGAGGGCGCGCGCGCTCTCTTCGGCTTGCATGCACTCGTCGCCGGCGCGATTCAGGGGCATTCCCCGGGACCCCAGGCTGGCCTGCTCCGCCTCCCGCTCCAGCACCTCCAACCCATCGGGAAGAGTGGCCGCGTTCCCGGGATCGGGAGCAGAATCGCTTCGGAACCAGCGCTTCATCGATTCCAGCACCGTCGCAACGACTCCTCAGTTCGGACAACTGTGGAACATAAACATATGGTAGGCGACGAGCAGTACCCGCGACACCCCTCTCCTATTCACGAGTCAGCACGACAAAATCCCCGAGCCCCGTGTGCTCGCGCACATCGAACGCCGCCGGATCGGTCACCCTTCGGATCGAGACGACCAGGAACGTCGTCCGCGGACGGTACTTGAGGAGTGCCTGGGCAATGCCGAGCCGCCGCTCCACATGGAAGCCGCCGACCACGTGGACCACCAGGGCGTCCGGACGATCGTCCAGAGCTGCAGCTACGGCACTCGCCATCCCCGCGTCCCATAGACGCTGGCCATCGAAGATGTGCGGTGGCATGTCGTCATGCTGAGCGGGGCCGGACATCACCGAGTCGAAGCGAGCGCGGTAGGCGGCCGAAGCTGCGGGCAAGGGGAGCGGAGGAAGGAACCGGAACGCCTCTCGCGGGAGATCTTCCAGGCTCCCTTCCCCCATGCGAGACACCATGTCCACGTAACGGCGAGGAACGTTGGCCGCTACCACGCGCAGGCCGCGAGCCTTCGCTAGCTCCACTAAGGGACGGTATGCCGTCCGGTACTCGGACCAGGGACGGGAGGCGGCCAGAAAGTAGCGCTCGGCGATGAACCCCCCCACATACTCGTCCACCACCTCCTGCACGTCCTGCTCGAACATCTCCAGCGAGAGGACCACAGGGCGGGGCTGCCACCGCCGCAAGCCCTCTTCCAGAATGAGCAGCTGCACCCGATGTGCAATCGAATCGTCATGCTCCTCGCCTACTAACAACACCGAGACACTCCCCAGGGCGGTCACCAGCTCAGGGAGAGATGCGGGGCGGCCGTCCCCAGCGTAGACCCGGAACGCACCCAGGTCGATGGATTGCGGGGAGTTCAGGATCGTCGGCGCACGGGACGCGCACGCTGAGCACAGGGCGAGAGCAACGCAGACAACCAGGGAGGCTTTCTTCATCATTCGGCAACCATTAGGACCGCTCCGGGGTTCCGGGCAGGCCCTTCTTAGATGGGGCGAACCAACCCACCGACCGCGCCCTCCGCCCGGCCCACGCTGGCTGGGTCCGTGACTTGAGCCACCAGACCGAGCGTAGCGACATGAGGACGATCCAGACCGCCAGCGCCACCGTCGGCCAGCGATCGTCGGCCTTCGTAATCCAGAAAAAATGAATGACCCCGAGTAACGCCGAAAGGTAAACCAGCCGGTGAAGGGTCACCCACCGCTTTCCCAAGCGCCGGATCCATCCCTTGGTGGAGGTAACGGCGACAGGAACCAGCAAGACAAAAGCGGTGAATCCCACCATGATGTACGGGCGCTCCGCAATGTCCTCCAGGATGTAGTGCCAAGCGAAAAATTGGTCTAGGCCGATCCAGATCAAGAAATGCAGGGTGACGTAGAAGAACGCGAATAGGCCCACCAAGCGACGCACCTTCTGGAGGTCGTTCCACCCCGTAAGACGGCGGAGCGGAGTGATCGACAGCGTGGTGAGAAGAAAGGTGAGCGAGGTGAGGCCACCCCAGAGCTGCGCCTCGGCTATCGGATTGACCCCGAGGCCGTCCCCCAGGAAGAAGCGGTGGAACACCCACGCTAGAGGGGTGAAGCCGAGGATCCAAACTCCAGTCTTTAAGAGGAGGATCCGCCTCTTCAGTACCACTTCCTCAGGTCCATCCCCCGATACATGTGGGCCACCTGCTCGCCGTATCCGTTGAACATCAGGGTGAGGCGGCGTCTGAATTCACCGATCCTGCGCTCCCGCGCCTGGCTCCAGCGGGGGTGGTCCACTTCGGGATTGACGTTGGCGTAGAACCCGTATTCGTTCGCCGCCATCATCTGCCAAGTGTTCTTGGGCATGTCCGACGTGAATCGTATTTTCACGATCGACTTCAGGCCCTTGAAACCGTACTTCCATGGCGTCACCAGACGCAGAGGAGCGCCGTTCTGGTTGAGGAGATCCTTGCCGTAGATCCCCGTCGCGAGGATGGTCAGCTCGTTCATCGCCTCGTCTAGGCGCAGACCCTCCAGGTACGGCCAGTCCAGTATACGACGCCTTTGGCCAGGCATCTGTGCGGGACGGACAACGGTCGTCATCTCGACGAACCTCGCGTTGCCAGTGGGCTGCGCGCGGCTGATCACGTCGCGTAGCCGCACGCCCCGCCATGGGATCACCATCGACCAGGCCTCGACACAGCGCATCCGGTAGACCGGCTCCACGATCTCGTGCCCCTTCAGAAGGTCTTCGAGCGCGAACGTGCCCGGGTTGCTGCACTCACCCTCGACCACAACCGTCCAGGGCAGCGGCACGAAGTCGCCTGAATACCTCGCAGGATCCTCCTTACCGGTACCAAATTCGTAGTAGTTGTTGTAATTAGTGATGTCCTCGTACGGCGTGCGCTCGTCCTCCTGCTCCTCCGCCGCGCCGAGCACGCTCGGCGCCAGGGCCGCAACGCCTGCCAGCGTCGCGCTCTGAGCGAGGAATTGGCGCCGGTCGAGATACGACTCGTAGGGCGTGATCTCCGAGGAGGGGAGGTCGCCCTCGCCTGGGCGGCGGGTACAGATGAGCATAGGGATCTCCGGGTAGCGTCTGTGGTCCCTTATCCTAGGGCCCTGGTGCCGCAGGAGTTCCCCCCGGGGGCGACAGGGATCCCCTTCCGGCTTGGCACACGATCCTCTTTTCTGTGGGTGAACGCAACCCGATGCTGCCGTTCGGTTTCTGGTACCCCGGAGTCAGCGCAAGTCGATTAGCCCGGCGGTGATCACCTGTTCGTAGGACATCCGTGTTCCATCCATCAGAGAATCCGCCGCGCGCAGGAAGGCGGTGGCAGGCTGAAGGAGTTGGATGCTGTAGTATCCCGGGAGAGCCGCCAAGCCGGGGAAAGAGCCCCGCCGCCCGCCGAAGTAGCTCCGGATGATCACACCGTCGGAGGTCCAGGGGAGCGCCCGTACGTTGGCCACGAACGCCGGATAGTCCCCACCCCGCCACAGATAGTCCTCGACGTTCGACGTGTAGTACTCGCTCACCCCAACGCCATGCTCAGTGAGCCAGCCCGCCACCGCCCGCATCGCGTGCGAACCCGCCAGGTCCCCCACCACGGGCACCACCAGATTGCGAGCCTGGAGATCCTTCAACCACCGGAAATCCTCCTCGCTCACAAGGAAGCTGCCCTGCCGGCCCCGAGCGTCGGTCTCGAGCAGGAGCTGGCGGTAGTTCGGGTAGTAGGGCTGCGGCGCGCGGCCGAACGTGCGGAAGCGCAGACCGGTTCCCTGTGAAACGAACTCCTGGTGGAAGCGCTCGATCGTGGCGAGGTCGGCGTCGCTCAGCGGGAGGGGCAGCGCGCGCAGGAGGGCTGCCACCGCCCGGCGGGTAGCCCGCACCGCAGCTGGATCGGCGGGGAGCGAGTCCACCCGGTCCAGGATCGCCTCGAGCGTTCGGTCGTCCCATGCGCGCGTGCCCTCGGGCAGCGCACGCCCGTGCAGGCGCGCGAGGTATTCGGCGCGGTTAGACGAAAGAAGGAACAGGGATCTGAGAAGGAGGTGGTGAAGTAGGTTGTCCCTGCGAACGTCGATCAGGAACGCGACCGCGGGGCGCGCGGCCGCCAGGTACGAGAAGCTCTGGTCGGGCCCCACT
>Ga0310121_10001437_pt1 | contig 24382 bp, 20 predicted proteins | sample CB27_Tmax_986_MG_FD_203504 | JGI IMG/M metagenome (GOLD analysis project Ga0310121, IMG submission 203504) | Marine microbial communities from Western Arctic Ocean, Canada - CB27_Tmax_986 | ecosystem: Environmental > Aquatic > Marine > Oceanic | place: Canada: Western Arctic Ocean | collected...
GGCGGCGGACATTGATGATGACAATGTCTACGAAGTCCTCAACAAGGACCAGCCGATTTGCACCCTGGACCGCAAGGTGAAGTTCGATTGTGAATTTGAAGTGCAGGTAGGCCGCGGATTCCGCACCGGTGACGAGAACAAGCGCGCCGAAATGCCCATCGGCGTGATCGCGATCGATTCAATTTTCTCCCCGGTGACACGCGTCAAGTACGCCGTCGAGAACACGCGGGTCGGCCAGATGACAGATTTCGACAAGGTCATACTCGACGTCTGGACGGACGGCCGGGTGGAGCCCCACGAGGCACTGCTGCACGGATCCGCGATCCTCCGTCACCACCTCGACGTCTTCGTGAACTACGACGACGACGCGGTGGAGTTCGAAGAGGCTCCGGCCGAGCAGAGCGAGGAGAACACTGCCCTCAAGAAGCTCCTCAACATGAGCGTCAACGAGATCGAGCTTTCCGTCCGTGCCGCGAATTGCTTGAACAACGCCAACATCACGACGGTGGGGCAACTTGCCATGAAGACCGAGGCGGAGATGCTGAAGTACCGCAATTTCGGGAAGAAGTCGCTCAACGAGATCAAGGACAAACTTTCCGAGCTTGGTTTGAGCCTTGGGATGACCTTCGGCCCGTCCCTCCTCACCGGGCCGATTCCGTCGGTACAGGCTCCGCGCCTGGGGGTGGAGGACGAGGCGCCGGTCGGTCTTGCCGACCTCATCGCCCAGAACATCGACGAATAACCCTTCACCCACCACTCAGCCATGAGGCATCGCAAAAACGTCGCGAAACTTCAACGGAACGCCGGTCAGCGGCGGGCCCTTCTGTCCGGCCTGGCTTGTTCCTTGATTCGCGAGCAGCGGATTCGCACAACTCTGGCCAGGGCCAAGGCGCTTCGGCCCGTGGCGGAGCGGCTGGTCACCCTCGGCAAGCGGGGAGACCTGCACGCCCGGCGTCGGGCCGCCTCCTTCCTTCGCCAGAAGGAGGCCGTGCGCAAGCTCTTCGAGGACGTGGCCGCCGCTTGTGCAGACCGCCAGGGCGGCTATTGCCGCATCGTCAAACTTGGTCCCCGCCACACCGATTCGGCGTCGATGGCCTACATCGAGTGGGTCGATCTGGCCGTCGAGGTGGGTGAGGAGCCGGAGGAAGGCGAGGGCGAGGGCGAGGAGTAAAGAGGGCCCCGGTTCTCGGCGAATCCCATCACACCAGGAGACCCCCTCCCGCTTGACGGGTTGGGGGCCTTGCTCTTGATTCGCGCGCGCAGCGGCGGTGCCACCTTGCGCGCCCCCTTCGAAAGGACCGGATCATTCCCGGAACCTGGGATGAGGGGAGTTACGAAAGCAGCCGGACGCCCTGCCAGACCCCAAACGAACCGGGGGTCACGGTCGGGCATTGATGAGAAGTGGAGTTACAGCTTTTTTTTCAGCGAGGCGTACTCGCGTTGGAGCTTCAGGAGTTCGGCTTCCTTTTTCGAGATCGCTTCGTGGATATCAGCGAGGCGTCGCAGGTTGGCCGAAAAATTGACGCTGTTTCGACCGCCCCGCACACTGGAGACACCGGTCCTCTTCATCCAGTTGCTAATGGTCAAGGGAGTGATCCCGAATTTCTTGGAGGCCGCGGTGATGCCTCCGCGGCCCTTTTCGGCATTCGTCTTTTCGACAAAGGCCAGGACCTGAGCCTTCTCCTTGTCGGTGTAACGTTTTCCTTTGGATTTCCTGCTCATCGGAATTCACACGGTTTATTTGGATGGGTTCATTTACAAGGATAAATGACACAAACTCACATTACTATTTCATTTGTCTATTAAGGCAGAAAATACATAATAATTTACCCTTGGGGCGGAGGGAAGGGCGGGGAAGCAAGGTCGGCAATTCCCCTAAAACCCGTTGTTTATGTGCGCAAATGGTTACCGCCCGCCAGGAGGAGGTGGAACCGTCTCGGTCGGTCTCCGACCCTCGCTTGAGATAGGTGCTTACTAGCGATACCAAAGGATTCGGACCGGATCGAAAAGGTGTGTGAGAAGATAGCAGATATGAATATTGAAGATAAGATTATTAGCTCGACGTGTCGTTTCGGGGCCGGCCGGAGTTCGTCAATCTTCCCGGATGGTCACGGGAGTCTGGAGGGGCACCAGGTCAAAGAGCTCGGCGATGTCGGAATTTCTCATCCTGACGCAGCCCTGGGACGCGGGGGTGCTGATGCGGTCTTCGTGGTTGGTGCCGTGGATGTAGATGAAGCGCCGGTATGAGTTGGCATTGTCGGGGTCCAGCCCGTCGAGGCGGAGGATGCGAGCGACCACCAGGTCGGCTTCGCAGGGTTGCTCGGGGTTCCATTCGCCGGCCGGTTCACGGCTGCGGAAGATGGTATGGAGCGGGGCGCACGCTCCGAATTTTTCGCAGATGCGGAAGGAGCCGAGGGGCGTTTTGTAGCTGCCCTCTTCGGTGCCCGCCCCGAATTTGGAGGTCGATACCGGATAGCGCTTTACGAGGAGGTCGCCATCGCGCAGTTCGAGAGTCTGAGCTGCCAGAGAGACGCGAAGGTGGAGAGCGGAGGACAAGTGGAGATAATGAGTCGCTTCGTTTTGTAGGGGGAACGCTCCCGTCCTCTACTGCAGCTTGGGAGAGAGCGGTTCCCCGGGTTCGGGTTCCGGCGCCGGAGCGGAGCGGTCGGATGGCTTGGCTTCCAGGCCGAGCCTGGCGAGCAGTTCCACGTCGTGCTGCACTTCGGGGTTGGCGGCGGTGAGGAGCTTGTCGCCATAGAAGATGGAGTTGGCGCCGGCGAAGAAGCAGAGGGCCTGGGCTTCGTCGGAGAGGCGGGTCCGCCCTGCCGAGAGACGGACCCGTGCAGCGGGGACTGCAAGGCGCGCGACGGCGATGAGACGAGCGAGGTCGAAGGGATCGACCGATGCCCTTCCCTCCAGCGGAGTTCCGGGCATGGGCATGAGAGCGTTGATGGGGATGCTCTCGGGGGGAGGGTTGAATTCCGAGATGACTTCCAGCATGCGGAGGCGATCCTGCACCGACTCCCCGAGCCCGAGGATCCCACCGCAGCACACCGACATGCCGGCGTCCTGCACGTGACGGATGGTGTTGAGGCGGTCCTGGAAGGTATGGGTCGTGACGATGTTGGGGTAGTGCTCGGGAGAGGTGTCGATGTTGTGGTTATAGGCTGTGACGCCGGCCTCGCGCAGGGCGACCGCTTCCTCTGCTCCCAATTCGCCGAGCGTCACGCAGACTTCCATTCCGAGGCCGGCCACCTCGCGCACGATATTGAGCACGGAGTCGAAGCGCCGGGTGCCGACCCGCACCCCCCGCCAGGCGGCCCCCATGCAGAACCGCGTCGAGCCGTTGGCACGAGCCGCGCGGGCACGGGCCATGACGTCCTCCTTGTCCATGAGGCGCTCCGCCTCGACCCCGGTGTGGTAGCGGGCGGACTGCGCACAATAGGAGCAGTCCTCCGAGCAGCCGCCGGTCTTGATGGAGAGGAGGGTGCAAAGCTGCACGCTGGAATCGGTCCAGTGCTCGTCGTGAACGCGCCGGGCCGCCTGGAGGAGGGTGAAGAACGGCGTGCGGTAGAGTCGCTCGAGATCGGCAAAGAGCATGGGCAATCGGAGGTTATCGCAACCACGATCCGGAGACGGAAGGGAGGCGCCCCTGTCCGACCACCGCGTAGTCCGTCTTGCCGACGGCCCCGATGAGGCGCACCCCCACCCGGCGGGCCCAGACCCGGCTCATGCTTTCGCCGGTGTGGCAGCCGTAACTTTGGCACACGGCATCCTTCGCGAAGACGCTGGACCGGATTTTTCCGAGATCGCTCTCGTGAATCCAGGCCTTCGAGATCGCCATGATCTCGTTCCCGTAATCGAGCATGAAGGCGAACTTGTTGGAGTGTCCGAAGAAATCGAAGGTGACGATGGAGCGGGTGGGGCGGGCGTTGATGGCGCGAATGGCCTGGGGGCCGCTGTCGACCCACACCAGTTCGCAATTGCGCTTGGTGGCCTGTTCCTGGATCCAGGTGGTGTAGGGTTTGCCGTCCTCCTTTCCGCGAGTGAGGTAGTTGGGGCGGTAGACGATCCAGACCAGCTTGGCCTGCTTGCCATAGCGAAGACGGATGTCTGCCATGCGCAGGGTCGAGGCGCGAATGAAATTCGCCCACCAGTGGTCGTGGCGCTCGTTGCTGACCCGCAGGTTTTCCCATTGTCGCAGGCTCGGGCCGCCACAGAGAATGACGTGTTCCGGGACGGGGGCGCCAAGGGTCGAGAGCGGGACCAGGGCCGCCAGAAGAACCAGGATTCTCACGGGCGGAGGATGAATCAGGGAGAGCGGAATCGCAAGGCGGGAGTGGAGGGGAGGGCGCCTCGACCCGGGCGCGGGTTCGAGGGCGAGGGGGGTTGCGCGGCGAGGGTCCGGGGCCGGCGGGCGGGGAGATGGATGGGCTCAGTGCACCGTGCGGCGGATTCCCTCCAGGGCCTCCCGCAGGAGGGCGCGGGGGCAGCCGAAGTTGAGGCGGGCGTGGCCGGGATTTCCGAAAAAGCGTCCGTCCGAGAGGTAGATTCCGGCCTCCTTTTCGAGTCGGGCGGCAGGTTCTGCGATGCCGAGGGGGCGGAAGTCGAGCCAGGCCAGGTAGGTGGCCTCGAGGCGGGGCACCACCAATCCGGGGATTTCGTCCCGGCAGAACTGCGCGATGAGATCGCGGTTTCCGCGGAGGTAGGCGAGGAGCTCCCGGCGCCACGAATCGCCGTGCCGGTAGGCGGCCTCCGCGGCGTAGTAGGAGAGGCAGTTGACCTCGGGGAGGGTGTGGCCGCGAGTCCGGGTGAAGCGGCGGCGCAGGGATTCATCTCGGATCACGGCGTAGGCATAGCCCAGGCCTGCGATGTTGTAGGTCTTGCTGGGAGAAAGGAGCACGATGGCGCGGGAGGCGAAGGCTGGGGGCAATCCCAGCGCCGAGCAGAAGGGCGTCGCAGCTTCGTCGAAAACGAGATCACAGTGGATTTCATCCGAGACGAGGATGAGATCGTGGCGGGCGCAGAACTCGGCGAGTTGGAGGAGTTCCTCTTTCGTGAAGACCCGGCCGAGCGGATTCTGGGGATGACTGAGGATGAAGAGACGGGTACGGGGCGTGACGGCAGCATCCATGGCGTCCCAGTCGAAATTCCAGCGCTGGTCCTCGCAGATGTGCGGCACGGTGATGAGATCGAGGTTTCCGTCGCGGTGGATGCCGAGGAAGGGGGGATAGACAGGGGTGCAAGTCATGAGGGCCTCTCCCGGCCGGGCGAAGGCCCGCCCCGCGACGGAGAGGGCGGGCACGAGGCCGCCGAGGTGTACGATCTGTTCGGGCGGCACGGCGGCCCCGTGCCGGCAGTGCAGGTACTCGCACACGGCCTCTTCCAGGCCGGGGTGTGGGACGGCGTAGCCGAAGATGCCGTGCTCGACCCGCCGGCGGAGGGCATCGATCACCTCCGGGGGCGATGGAAAATCCATGTCGGCCACCCAGAAGGGCTGCAGGTCGGCCCGCTTGTCCCACTTGAGGGAACCAGTGCCACGCCGGGAAATGGCCGCGTCGAAGTCGGTCATGGGCGGCAGCGATAGGGAACCGAGCGCGGATGTCAAATCATGTCCCGCGTCACGGAGAACTTCGCGGCGCAGCGCGGACACTGGATCGTGATCTCATCCCGGCCCTGGAAGAGTTCGTCCGGCTGGTCGCGCCAGGCCCCGAGGGCGGGCAGAATCCGTTCGAGGGTGCACCCGCAGTGGAACCGAAACCGGCGGGTCTCGAGGAGTTTGGTTTCCTCCCGTTGTTCCAGGCGCGCCACCTCCGCGTTGTCGATAGACTCCAGCCACTCCTGGTCGAAGTCGGGTTGGGCGGCCAGAAGCACGAAGGTGTCGTCGGGAAGCCGGAAGGCGCGGCAGGGCCGCTGCTCGGAGCCGCGGTAGAGCTCCTCGATCCACCTGATGGCGTCGGCGTCATCCACCTCCATGGTGGAAAGGCGTGGCTCGCGGGTCGGCACGGTGGTCTGGGCGTAGAAGAGATTGCGATCGGGTTCCCGCACATTTTCGGTAAAGCAGCGGCCGGTGATTTGCTCGTTCAGCGACGAGCCGGTCGCGAAGAAGTTGACGCGGGGGGCGCGGAGATTGACGGTCCACGCAATGGTCTCGGCCCAGGGACGCGCCACGAGGTGGAGGGTGAGCATGGCGAGCATTTCCTTGAGGGTCTCGTCGAGCGAGCCCGGGTAGCGCAGGCCGTGCTGCATGAGATGCAGGTAGTAATCGGTGTAGAGGGTTGGGAATTGGCCTTTGAGCATCAGGACGTTTCGACGGCGGACGAAGACTGAGGCGACGGTGGTGGTTTCCTGGGCGGCTTCGAAATCCATGGATCGGGAGCTCTGCAGATTCAGAGCGGGAATTTTGGAGCGGAGTAGTTCAGAGGGGGAGTTCGGGGTCCACCCCGGCAGGGGAAGATGCCGACATTTTCGCCGACGTGGCGGGTCTCGCAAGTCGTTCCCGCGCAATTTCCAGGTATTGTTGGTCGATTTCGAAGCCGAGGCAGGAGTGGATTCCGAGGTTGCGAGCGGCGAGGGCCGAGGAGCCGATGCCGAGGAAGGGGTCCAGCAGGACGGTTTCCACCCCTCGTCCGTGGAGCTTGATGCACTGCTCGACGAGGGCGGTTGGGAAAGTGGCGGGATGGGGGCGCTCATCCTGGCGGGACTGGATGGTTTCGTAGGGAATGAACCAGGTGTTTCCGCGGCAGCGGAGGTCGGAACCTCCAGAGTGTTTCCAGCGCTTGATATTGGATTTGTCGGCGTAGGGGACTCCGGCGGCCCGACGGTCGAGGGCGACGCGGCCGGTCTTGGTCAGGTGGAAGACGTATTCGTGGCAATCGTTGACATAACGCTTGGAGTTGATGGGCTTGAAGTGGCCGGCGCTGACCGGCTGGGAAGCGGGGGTTTCGACCGTGATGGACTTGATCCAGTGGAAGGTGTTCTGGAGGTGGAAGAGATCCGGGATTGCGAGGGCGAGCAGGAGTTGGTGGGGCAGAAGTGGATTGCGTGGAGAGCCGCCCAGGTTCAGGAAGAAGGAGCCGTCTTGGCGGAGGACGCGGCGGACTTCCCCTGACCACTCCACGCACCACGCCAGGAAGGCCTCGCGCGGCGAGCCGTCATCGTAGCTCCCATACGCGATCCCGAGATTGTAGGGCGGGGAAGTGACCACCAGGTCAATCGTCCCAGCCGGGAGCTCGCGCATGCCCTCGAGGCAATCGCGGTGGTGGAGATGAAGTTCTGTTGCCAAGGCCTGCGGGCATAACGGAGAGAGCGCGCCGGAGGCAAGAGAGGAGAGCGAAAATGTGACAGGTGTTATTTTAAATCGCTTAGTGTAAGCAATTTGAGGAATGGGAGGCGATTTTCGGTTGACCTCTGAAACCCATGTTTTAAACATGTGTTTTAACAATGCTCAAGGACGAACAGAGCCGGGCGGGCACGCGGGAGAGGATCCTGGAGGCGGCCGAGGCGCTCTTCGCGGAGCGGGGCTTTGAAACGGTTTCGTTGCGGGACATCACGGGAGCGGCGGAGGCCAACGTGGCGGCCGTGAATTACCACTTCGGTTCGAAGGACAACCTGATCGATGCAGTGGTGGAACGGCATGTCACGCCCATCAATGTGCAGCGGCTTAAATTGTTAGATGAATCGGAGGAGCGGCACGGCGAGCAGCCCGTTCCGGTGGCCGAGATCCTGGAAGACTTTCTGGCGCCGCTTCTCGCGCACATCATGAGCGGCAAAATGTCGGAGCGTCTCTTCGGCAAGTTCATGGGGCGCCTGATGGGGGAGCGGGGCTACAAGGTGCCTGCCTCGGTGGAGCCGCTCTTCCGGACCATGGCAGCCCGCTTCACCGGCGCCCTGCGAAAGGCCGTGCCGATGCTCACGGAGGAACTCGCCCTGTGGCGAATGCATTATTCCTTCGGGGTCATGTCCAACACCCTCACCCACGGCGATACCCTGCGGCGTTTGTCGGGAGGCAGGGCCGGGGACCCATCGATGGAGGACCAGTTCCGGCAGATCATCGACTTTTGCGCATCCGGAATCCAAGCCGGGGCGAACCCAAAGAAGCGCGATGACTAGAGCGAGACGGCATGTGCGAGGCCTGGCGGCGCGAGGGGCGGCCGGGGGCCTCCTGGTCCTCGCCACCGGTTGCGGGGTGGCACCGCCGGAGAGCCGGGTGGCGGCGGTGGCGTCCATGGCACCGGGGAGCTGGAGCGCCTCGCGCCCGGCGCGGGCGGGAATCGACCGGAACTGGATCCGGCGTTTCGGCGATCCGCTGCTGAACAAGGTTGTGGCCGCCGCCCTGGCGAACAATCTGGACCTGCGCGTGGCAGCGGAGCGGGTGCGGCGGGCGGAGGCGGTGGCTCGCCTCGCGGGGGCATCCCGGCTTCCGCAGGGGCAGGGACGCTTCACGGCAACCCAGAGCAAGCAGAACTTTACCGGGTTTCCGATTCCGATCGGCAGCACCACTTCCGGAACCTACGGGGCTTCGCTCGACATCAACTGGGAACTGGATGTGTGGGGCCGGGTGCGGGCGGGACAGAGAGCGGCGCTTGCCGACCTGCAGGCCTCGGGGCTGGATTTCCAGGCGGTCCTCACCTCCCTGGCCGCGCAGGTCGCGAAGGCGTGGTTCGCGCTGGGAGAAGCCAACGACCAGATCCGTCTTGCCGTGTCGGTCATCGAGGTGCGCGAGAAGATTGCCGGCTCGGTGCGGGAGCGCTTCATGGAAGCGCTGATCGAGGAGGGTGGGCTGGCTTCGCAGCTGCGCCTGGCGGAATCGGACCTGGCCACTTCGCGGGCCACGCTCGCGCGCTGGGGCGCGGAGCGGGAGCGGGTCCTGCGGCAGATCGAGTTGCTGGTGGGCCGCTATCCGTCCGGAGTGCCTTTTACAATTCACGGGCTGGCGGATCCTCCGCCCCGACCCCCGGCCGGGCTGCCTTCGGAACTGCTCCAGCGCCGCCCGGACATTCTCGCCGCGGAACGGCGCTTTGCCGCAGCGGGCAGTCGCCGCGAGGCCGCGAGGCTGGCGCGGTATCCGAGCTTCACCCTGACCGGTTCCCGCGGCACCAGCACCGACAGCCTGCGCGAAGTTCTCTCGAGCAAGTTCGGGGTGTGGTCGTTGGCGGGGGGGGTCGTGCAGCCGATATTTACCGGTGGACGATTGAAAGAGGAGGAGCGCCTCGCGGCCTCGGAGGAACGGATCGCCCTGGGACAATTGCAGCAAACCGTCCTGAGGAGCTTCGGGGAGGTGGAGCAGGCCCTCGTGGCGGACGTCTACTATGACAAGCGGATCGCAGCGGTGAAGGAGGCGGTGGAACTGGCCCGCGAAGCCGCGGAAGCCGCCGTGGAGGACTTCGCGGACGGGGCGGTGGATGCCCTGACTCTCTTGAGCGCCCAGGGCTCGGCAGTGCAAAGTGCCATTGACCTGGTGGAGCTTCGGCGCTTGCGGCTCGAGAATCGCGTCGACCTCCATCTCGCTCTCGGGGGAGATTTCAATCTACGGGGAAAGTAGTAGCTATGGGAGCCTCAGTCACCATCGATGTACGCTGGCTCCGCTTTGCGGCATGGGCCTTTCTGTGCCTCATGATTCTCTCGGTTGGGCTGGGGGTCGGCTGGTGGCTGATCTCAAATCCACCCGAGGCGAACACTATCAAACCGAAGAAAAACATCCCGGTGGTGCGGACCGAGGAAGCCAAAGTCATCGAGTGGCAGGTTGAATTGTCTTCGCAAGGGGAAGTGACGCCCCGGCGGCGGACCGGGCTGTCGGCCGAGGTGGGCGGGAAGCTCGTCATGATCCACGAGGACTTCGAGGCCGGGGAGACCTTCGAGGAAGAGGATCTCCTCCTGCAGATCGATCGGGCCGACTACGATGCGGCGCACGCCAATGCGGAGGCGGTCCTGGCAGATGCCGATTTGGCGCTGGAACTGGAGGAAACGCGCAAGGTGCAGGCCCTGCGCGACTGGAAGAAACTGGGCAACGGTAAGGAGCCGAGCAATCTCGTGAAACGGGTGCCGCAACTGGCGAGCGCGAAGGCCGCCGCGGCGGCGGCACAGGCGGCGGTTGACAAGGCGTTGCGGGACCTGGAGCGAACCGAGATTCGCGCACCCTACGCGTGCCGGATCGAGCGCACTTATGTCGATGTCGGCGCGGTGGTGAGTCGGGGGATGCCCCTGGTGGACCTCGTTTCTCTCGGGCCGGTGGAGGTTCGTCTTCCGCTCTCCCTGGAGGATTACGGGTATCTGCAACGTGGTGAGAACGGCCGGGCGGCAGGAAAGGTGACGGCCACCGGCCTGATCGGGGGCGAGAAACTGGAGTGGAAGGGCACCATCCTTCGTTCCGAAGAGATCGTGGAGCGCAACACGCGTTCCATCAATGTCGTGGTGGAATTCGGGCGGGATGGTGAGGAAGCGTCCGAGGCCGGGGCGCCCCCGATCGGGATGTTCGTGGAGGCCACCGTCACCGGGCGATCGGTTCCCGGGGTGGTGGAGGTCAAGCGGGTCGCCATGTTGGAAGCGGGCAAGGTTCTCCTTCTGAGCGAGGCGAACACCCTGGAGTTCCGGGAGGTCGAGGTGCTGCGGACCGAGGCGGACGTGGTGATTGTTTCGAAGGGACTGGGCGGGGGCGAACGCATCATCCTGACGCCCCTCAGCGCCCCGGTGGCCGGGGCCAGGGTGCTGGATGAAGCCGATCTAGGGAAGGAGGAAGGGGACGAAGCGGAGGAGCCGGAAGCCGCCGCGGCGGCCCCCTGAAGGCGACCATGAAAGGAATCATTCACTGGTTCAGCCGCAACCACGTCGCGGCGAACTTCCTGATGCTGGTGGTGGTGCTGGCGGGGCTCTACACCTGGTTCCAGCTCCGGAAGGAAATCTTTCCCGAAATCGCGATCGATGCTGTGGCGGTGCGGGTTCCCTATCCGAATGCCAGTCCGGAGGATGTGGAGGAGGGCGTCGTCATTCCGATCGAGGAGGCGATTGCGGGAATCAACGGGGTGAGCGAGATCAATTCCAGCGCGGTGGAAAACGTCGGGGTGGTCACAGTCGAGGTCGAGACGGGCTACGATGTGCGGGAGGTGATGGACGACATCAAGACGCAGGTCGATGCGATCGAGAACTTCGCGGAGAACGCGGAAAGTCCGATCCTGGAGGAGCTTGTCATCACCGCCCAGGTCATGAGCATTGCGGTGTCGGGAGACACCGACGAGCGGACCCTTCGAAAGATCGCGGAGGACGTGAGGGACGGCCTGCTCGATTTCAAACCGAAGAAGACCAACCCGTTTCAGGCCGACACCGAGATCACGAAGGTGCAACTCGCGGCGGTGAGGCCCTACGAAATCTCGATCGAAGTGTCGGAGGACACCCTGCGTCGCTACGGGCTTTCCCTGGGTCAGGTGGCGGAAGCGGTCCGGCAGTCGTCGGTGGATTTGCCGGGCGGGTCGGTCAAGACCGCGGCGGGGGAGGTCGTCATCCGCGCCCTTGGACAGCGCGGAAAACGCGACGACGCCCTGGCGTTCGAAGACGTGGTGGTGATCACCGGGAAAGACGGCTCCACCGTGAAACTGGGGGACATCGCGACGATCGTGGACGGGTTCGCGGACGTGGACCTGGAGAACTCCTTCGACGGCCGCAAGGCGATCCTGATCAACGTCTTCCGCACCGGCGAGCAGGATACCTTGCGAATTGCAGACGCCGTGCGCGAATATCTCGACGAGGCCCGCACGGATTATCCGGAGGGCATCACGCTGGAGGTCTGGAACGACACCAGCATCTATTTAAGGGGCCGCCTCGCCCTCCTGAGGCGCAACGGCTTGTGGGGGCTGGGGCTGGTGTTCGTGGTCCTGGCGCTCTTCCTGCGTCCCACCCTGGCCTTCCTCGTCGCGCTGGGAATTCCGGTGTCGTTTGCGGGCGGGATCTGGTTGATGCCCCACGTCGGGATCTCGATCAACATGATCTCGCTCTTCGCCTTCATCCTGGTGCTCGGGATCGTGGTGGATGATGCGATCGTGGTGGGCGAGAACGTCTACCGCCGCATGCGCAGCGGGGAAGATCCGAAGGAGGCTTCGTGGAAGGGAACTCACGAAGTGGGGGTGGTGGTGATCTTTGGCGTGGTGACCACCATGGTGGCCTTCACGCCCATGCTGGGGCTGAGCGGGGTGAGCGGGAAGATCTGGCCGAACATTCCGCTCATCGTGATTCCAACTCTGATGTTTTCCCTCCTGCAGTCGAAGCTGGTTCTGCCCGCCCACCTTGCGCTGCTCAAGCGAAGCGATCCGGACCGGAAGGTGTGGTATCTGTCACGGTTGCAACGCAAGGTGTCAATGGGGCTGGAGAAGTTTGTCGTCAAGATCTACAGTCCGTTCCTGAAGAGGTGCCTGCGCTACCGTTACGTGGTGGCCTCCGTCTTCATCGCGCTCTTCCTGCTGACCTTCTCCCTGGTGCTGGGAAAGCGGATCAGGAGCCAGTTTTTCCCGGAGGTGGAAGCCGATCTGGTCATTGCGCGTTACGAACTACCTCGGGGGGTGCCCTTTGAAGCGTCCCGGGCTGCGACCGCGAAGCTGGAGGAGAAGGCACTCGAGATTCAGTCCAAGTACCGGAACCGCGAGGGGAAACCGGTGGTGAATCATCTTCTGGCAAGCGCGGGGATTCAGCCCTTCATCACGGAATTCTCGCCGCAGGGCCCACCCGCTGCCACCAACATCGGGGAGTTGACGATGGAGCTGCAGCCCTCCGCGACGCGCGACATCACGGCGGAAGAACTGGTGAAGGAGTTTCGCGAGGCCGTCGGGCCGATCGCCGGGGCGGTGGAATTGACTTTCGTGGCGCAGGCGGCGGGGGGCGGAAACGCCATCGACCTCCTGGTGACCGGGAAGGACCTCGCGGAACTTCGTGCCGCCACGGAATTTTTGCGTGGGCAACTGGAGAGTTACAAGGGCGTGATCGATCTGGCCGACAGCGACCGGCCCGGCAAGCGCGAGTTGGTCTTCCGGGAACTGACTCCGGAAGGACGGGCGCTTGGCATGCGTCTGCGGGAGGCCGGGGCGCAGGTGCGGCGGGCCTTCTACGGCGACGAGGTGCAGCGCTTGCAGCGGGGGAGGGACGAAGTGAAGGTGATGGTGCGCTATCCCGAAGAGGAACGGAAATCCGTCGAGAATTTCGAGCAGATGAAGCTGCGGAGCCTGGAAGGGGCGGAGGCGCCGCTTCCGCAGGTGGTGGTGGCGGTCGAGCGGCGGGGGCGTGACACGATCCGGCGGGTGGATCGCAAGCGTGCGATTCGAATCACGGCGGACGTCGACAAGAGCCAGGCCAACGCCAACGAAGTGGTGGCGACCTTCAAGAAAGAGGCTCTGCCGCAGCTCGCCACGCGGTTTCCCGGTGTCAGCTTTTCCTTCGAAGGCGAGCAGCAGGACCAGCAGAAAAGCGTGAAGGAAATTGGGATCGGATTCGTTTTCGCTCTCATCGCGATGTACGTCCTGATGGCAATTCCGCTACGCTCCTACCTGCAGCCCCTCATCATCATGTCGGTGATTCCCTTCGGAATCGTCGGGGCGGTGATCGGGCACATCGTCATGGCGACCGAGCTGAGCATCATGTCGATGTGCGGGATCGTGGCCCTGTCGGGGGTGGTGGTGAACGACAGCCTGGTGCTGGTGGATTACGTGAACCGGCACCGCAAGGAGTCCAGGTCGATTGTGGAGGCTGCGCTGCGGGCGGGGGGAGTGCGCTTCCGGGCCATCCTCCTGACCTCCCTGACCACCTTTGCGGGACTGATGCCGATGTTGCTGGAGACCGACATGCAGGCCCGCTTCCTGATCCCGATGGCGATTTCCCTGGGCTTCGGGATTCTCTTTGCCACCACCATCACCCTCATCCTGGTGCCCTCGGTGTACGTGATGCTGGAGGACTTGAAGCGGATCTTTGGGTGGTTGATCGCGAAGAAATACGACCCGGACCAGGCCTCGATCGAGGAGATCGACCTTCCGGCCAAGTGAGGTTCTTCCGGGAGGAGGTTCCCCCACAAGAATGACGCCCGGTGGTGCCGAAGCAGCCACCGGGCGTCGCCCTGCCTTGCCGTATAGGAATTCGGAAAGTAGTTTTCTGAGGGAAAAGGGGGTTACTGGCCGGGAACGTAGATTTCCGAACCCCTGGCAAGGACGAGGTTACTCTTAAAATCCCAGCCATTGAGTGCGTTCAATTGCTTCGGGGTGGTGCCATGTTTTTCGGCGAAGGCGCCGAAGGAAATTTCATCCATGACGATGATCGAGGATATCGTCTTGGGGGCGGGAGTGGGCTCGGTCACGGTCCCGGGCGCCTTGTTCTTTTTGGTTTCCGCCACGGGAGTCGCCTTGGCGGCGGGCTTGGGAGCGGTCTCCGTCTTCTTCACCGGGGCCGGCTTCTTGGCGGAGGCGGTCTTGGCGGCCGGTTTGTCGGGATCCGGGGAGGTCGAGCGCAACGCGATGGTTTTGGTCTGGGCGCGGGCCAGGCCGGGGGTGGAGGGCTTGCCGCCGATGGCAATGTCCTGGCCGATGATGATCTTGTCGCCGATTTTCGGATTGAGGGAGCGAAGGCCGGCCATCGTCAACTTGTGCTTGCGGGCAATGCCATAAAGGGTGTCGCCACGGCGGACCTGGTAAGTGTCGGAAGGCTTGGCGGCCGGAGCGGGGGTAGGCTGGGAAGCCGGCTTCTCCACCACCTGGGCCTTGGCGGCGGGATCGGCCGGAGCCGGTGCGGGCACTTTGGCCTGGGCCGGGAGGCTGAGCTGTTGGCCACTGCGCAGCCGGGTGGGATCCGCGATTCCGTTGCCCTTCATCAGGGCCTCGGCGGAGGTGTGATAGCGGCGGGCGATGGAAGAGAGGGTGTCGCCAACTTTGACCGTATAGGTCGCGGCGGGGGCGGGATCCACCGGGGAGGCCGCGGCAATGCTAGGCTCGATGCCGCGGGCGCGCTGGCGCTCAAGGGCCAGCTGGCTGTGGAGACTCTCGATCTCCGTCTCAAGAGTGCGAATCTGGCGTTCCTGCTCCGTGCAGCGGGCACGAAGAATGTCCAGTTCGGGGCGGCCTTCGGCCACGAGGGCGACCGGGCCGAGAAGCAGGATTGAGGCGTATGCAAGGGGCTTCATGACAGAAGCAAATTTTTTCAAAAATACTAAATTAGGCAAACGTATTTTCAATAAAACTTGATAATATTTTAAAATATGAGTGGTTTTGAGTGGAAAACCGGGGTGCAAGGGGTCCGGTGGGGCAGTGCAAGGGGACCCTTTGGGGTGTTCAGGCGCCCAAATCGAGGGGGGCGGGACGGGGCTCGCCACGGGCGGGAAGGATCATGCGCACCTCCTGGGAAGGAAGCCACCCGCGGGTTCCGTCGGCGAGTTCGAGGTAGGTCCAGGGGCCGCGGCGGGCGAGAGGCCGGCAGAGGCTGCCTGGGGGGACAGAGATGACTTTTTCGCTGGTGCTGCTGGCCTCGGTTCGGGCCGTGGTGAGGTCGGCACTGACCACGATTCCGCGTTCATCGATGGGAGCGAATTCTGCATCGCGTGGGTAAAGGTAGAGAGTGACGAGGCCTGCGAGGGCGGCGAGGGGGCCCGCCGCCACGCTGGTCCACACCAGGGCGCGGAGGGCCTTGGAGAGAGCGGCGAAGAATCCCAGGGCGGCGAGAGCGGTGAGCCAGAGGCCCCCGAACATGAGATTGCGGAAGAGGGCGCGGTCGAACTTGCCGAGGGTTTCCTGGTAGGCGGGGCGCGGGATGGTGATGGCGCCGGTCTTTCGTTTCAGGAATCGGAGGTTCTGCCGGGCTTCGGCATGGTGTGGGTCGAGAGAGAGGGCGCGGTGGTAGAAGAGGGCCGCCAGTCCCCGTTCTTGGAGTTGAAAGTGACAGTTGCCGATATTGTAGAGCAGGTCGGCGGGAAGGTTCCCGTCCGGGTGAGCACTCTGGTAGAGTTCGATGGCGGCGCGATAGGACCCTTCGTTCCAGGCGGCCTGGGCCTGTTGGTAGAGTCCTTCGGGGGGGGCGGGCGCGGCGGCCGGGCATTGCCCCGCGAGAACAAGGGTTGCCAGGAGCAGGATGGGCAGCATCGCGGAGGCCCGTTCACGGAGGTGGCGGATAATTTTGCTCCGCTCCTCGCCGGCGAGTTGGGCCTCGGCCGCGTCGGGGCGGTAGCAGTCCCTGTCGCGACGTTCCAGGAGGGCTTCGATCTCTTCATCGCGACGGCTGCCTGGAATCCACGACTCGATGAATCTACCAGAGGCCCGCAGGAAGTCGCGCAGGCTTGGACCGGACTGATCGACGAAGGCGAGGTCCCGCAGGATGGCCTGTTCCCGGGACGAGCGACGGAACCTGGGAAGCACGCGGCGCCGCACGATTCTGATCAAGAGCGCGATCGCGAGGCCGGCCGGGAGGAGGTGCCAGAATCTCCACCATCGGGAGCGGGCGTGAGGCCGCGAGCGGGCGGAGGGATCGACGAGTCCGAGGATGCCTTCCATCTCTTCCACCGGTGTGCTGAGATTGGGGAGGACCGCGAGCGGGGCGCGGGAACTGCGGGGAGCGGCTCGCACCTCGAAGGGAGTGGGTGCCGTGCTGATGGTGTCATAGCGTTCTTCCTCCGGATTGAAAACGACGAGCCGGAAGGGCGGAATGACCCGCTGCGCTCCGATGGGTCGGATGATCTGGCTGAAGGTGACGACGCCGCTGACATCGCGGCGTTCTCCCTGGCGGGGGAGGCGGCTGGGCGGGTAGGTTTTCCAATCCGACTCGTCCGCCGTCAGTTGGGGGGCTTTGAGGGCATCGAGATTGCCGATCCCGGAGACCGCGACGCGCAGCGAGATGGGATCGCCTTCCTGCAGGCCGGCGGTGTCGGCAAGAGCGGAGAGGCTGAAGCGGCCCACCGCGTTTTCGAATCCGGGCGGAGCATTGGGAGGGAGGGCGCGGGCCTCGAACCCGATTTTCGGAATTTCGAGCTGCCTGGGGATATTCTGGCGGAGGTTGATGCCGCGGTTCGATACCTGGACGGCAAAGGTGAGGCGGGCGTGGCCCGGTCCGAGCGAGACGGCTCCGGTCCGGATCGCGGTCACGGTGCTCCGGTAGCAAATGCTGCGGTAGTCCTGGCCGCCCATTCGCACCTTGGTCTGGAACAGGCGGGGAGTGAAGGGAGAGGTAATCGGGACTTTCGAAGATTCGAAGCGCCAAGCGACCACCCCGTCGTGCTCGAGTTCCGCGATGCTGGCGTCGGTGACGGCGAGATGTTCCGGAAGGTAGACCTTGGCTTCCGCGGAAATCGTTTCACCTTCGTAGGGGACGCGTTTCGGCACGAAGGCGGTGCTGGCGAACCGGAACTCCTTGTCCACCAGGCGGTCGGTGTTCCAGGCCGTATCGGGGAGCGGGGCGACGTGCAATTCGACCGGTTGTGAACGCAACTTTTCTCCATTCACGGTCAACTCGAAGGGCGGGACGGTGTGGGTGCCCGCCGCATAGGAACCAATGGAAAACTGGTAGAGGTAGAGTCGTTCGCGAGTGCTCTGGGGCAGGGTGTGATCGTCGAGGAGCCTGATGGACAGGCCGGCCGCGCGGGGCGCCTGTGGGGTGCCGTCGGGCCGCGTGTTGGAGAGGACCCAGAGCCAGAGTTCGGTTTGTTCTCCCGGGACGGTGAAGGCCGAGCCCAGCCAGGACTTGAGCTCCAACTGGGCCCGCGCTCCCGGGGAGGCGAAGAGCAGGACGACCAGGGCGGCGCAGAGAACTGGAAGAATTGTCTTCAAGCTTACCAGTCTTTCTCGGCACGCGGCAGGTTTCGGAAACGCAAGGGTACCGGGCGGGCATCGAAGTCGGCGTTGTCGCCAAGAATACGCCGGGCAAATTCTTCCGGAGTTTCTCCGGGCCGTGGACTCGGGGCGGATTCGGCGGGCTTCGGCTCATCCTCGCCGTTTGCGCCCCGCGGATCGGGGTCCGGATTTTCGGGGTCCTCGGGTTGAGCGGGAGGGCTCTCGCCGGGATCTCTCTTCGGGTCGTCCGGCGGGCTCTGATTCGGATCGCCCGTCTTGCCTCCCTGATCCGGATCTTTTTTTTCCGGGTCGGGATCCGGTTCGGGCGGCGGCTGGGCTTCCCGCTGCTCCTCCTGCTTCTTGCGCAGGTCCTGGAGTCGCTGCAGAACGCGGTCGCGATTCTGGCGGGCTCTCTCGTTTTCGGGGTTCAGGCGCAGAACTCCATCGAAGTGGCCGATCGAATCGCGCCAATAGACGATGGTGGCCTCCACCGCCTGCGGGCCGGGAGGCTGGTCGGATTTTCCACCCTCCAGGAGGGCGAGACCCTTGTAGAACTGCGTGTTTCCGAGCCCGTAGTGGGCGTGTTCCTGCACGGTCTCGTCGCTGGAGAGCAAGGCGCCGGAGTAGGCGTGCGAGGCGCGCCCGAAATTTTGGAGGCGGTAGGCGGCTGCCGCTTCGCCGAGCAAGAGGCGGGTGCGCCGATTGCCCTGCGCCTTGGCGACCTCCTGTTCGAAAAGCTCCAGGGCGCGTTGGTGGTCGCCCTCGTGGTAGGCCCGCCCGGCCGGGGTGCGGGGGAGGAGGCCGGCCTCGCCCCGTGGCGAGAAGACCGCCAGGGCCACGAGGAGCGCGGCGGCTTGCCGGGTCGAGAAATTCCAGGTCGTGTTGAGGAGCATGCCTACCACAAAGAGTACCATAGAGGGAACGAGAAACCATTGAAAGCAGGGGATGGCGACCAGCCGCTTGCTGCCTTCCATTTCGAACTGGTCGAGACGCTGCACGGCGAGTTCGAGGTTGGCCGAGAAGCTGGGCCCGGAGCCGGTCGTGTAGAAGCCACCGGTGCGCCGGGCCAGGAGACTGAGGGATTCGCTGTTCAGGCGGCTGAGGACGAGGTTGCCCCGGGGGTCGTGCAGTTTCCCGTCGCGGGAGGCCGCATCCGGGATGAAGGAGCCCTCATCGGTCCCGAACCCGGCCGTAAAGATGGCGACTCCCGCTTCGTCGGCAACTTCCGCGGCGTCTTCGATTCCGCCTCCGTGACTTTCCCCATCGCTCAGGATGATGAGGGCGTTGTTGCGCTGACCGGTTTCCTTGAAGGACTTGGTGGCGAGTTTCACCGCGCTGGGAAGATCCGAACCGCTCCGCGGAATCCACTCGGATTCCGTGTCCTGGAACTCGAGCTGGTGGAAGGCTTCACGCAGCGCGCCGTGATCGACGGTGAGGGGCGCCTGCAGCCACGCCACGCCGGAGAATGCGATGACGCCGATCCGGTCGTTGGGGAAGCGATCTAACAACTCGAGGGCGGCTGCGCGGGCGGCGCCGATCCGGTTGGGGGTCTCGTCAGTGGCGAGCATGGAGCGCGACACATCGACGGCGAGGATGATGTTGCGGCCCCGGATCGTGTCCGGCCGATCGCGGAATCCGGCATTGGGGGTGGTCAGGGCGGCAATCAGGAAGGCGAACCCGAGGAGGAGGGTCCCGAAGGAGAACCAGCGCAGGAGTTGGGGCCGCTCGTGCACGAGAATCGGCCGCAGGCGTTCCGCCACCAGTCGCCGCCATCGATTCCCACGTCCGCGGGAGGCCAGGATGGCACCCAGGATCATCATGGGGATGATCAGGAGGAGGAGAAAAAATTCTGGATGCTCGAAACTCATGGGGATCAGGGCGCCGGAGGAGGGTTGAGGGCGAAGGCGCTCAGGGAGAAGAAGGCACCGAGGAAGGTGGCGCCGATGCACCAGGGGTAAAGTTCCACGGCATCGACGACGGTCTGGCGCTTCACGTCGGATTTCTCGAGGTCGTTGATGCTCGCAAACGTATCGCGAAGGCCTTCGGTGGTGGTGGCGTGGTAGTACTCCGCTCCCGTGATGCGGGCGATCTTGCGCAGGGTATCGGTATCGAACTCCTGGCGCGGCACGGAGGTTCGTCGGGGCGAGAGTCGCCCGCCGACGCTCCCGATCGCGACGGTGTAGACCCGCACGTTTAGCGTCGCGGCCAGCCGCGCGGCCTGGACGGGATCGAGTCTCCCAGAGTTGCTGTCGCCGTCGGTCACGAGGACGATGATCTTGCTTTTGGCCTGGCGCTTGGTGAGACGTGTAGTGGAGGCGGCGATGGCGGAGCCGATGGCGGTTCCGTCGGCCTTGATGTCACCGAGCCGCATGCGCTGCATGTTCGAAACGAGCCAGTTGTGGTCGAGAGTGATGGGGCTGACGGAGTAGGGCTGCACGCCGAAGGCCACCATCCCAATGCGGTCGTCGGGGCGCTGCGCGATGAAGCTCTCGATCACATTTTTGGCGGCGTCAATGCGCCGTTGGGGGAAGCGCGTCCGCTTGTCGCCATCGACAAAATCGTCGATTTCCATGGAGCGGGAGAAGTCGAGGGCGATCAGGATGTCGATCCCGCTGGCGGTGCGCGCCGTGTAGGAATTTCGCCACTGCGGACGAGCGAGTGCGAGGATCCCGGCGAGGAGGGCGAGACAAATGAGAAGCGGAGTGAAGGATCCGAAGCGTTCGCGGGGAGTGCTGCCCACGGTGGCGAGGATGGCGAGGGAGGGAAAGTCCACTCCCGCGTCGGAGCCGCGGGTGTTGCGCAGGAAGAGGAGCGGGGGGATGAGAAGCAATCCCAGCAACCACCAGGGGTCGTGAAAGACGAAGTGCTGGAAGGATCTGCTCATGCCACTTTTCGATCGCGGGTGGACTCCAACCCCTGCAGGACCTCGAGGCAGGAATCGACCAGTGGGGCCGCGGCCTCCTGGTCGGAGTGCGAGGGGCCGTATTTGGCGCTTGCGAGTTGATTCAGGAGGGGTGCGAGGCGCGCTTGCGCGCCGGCTGGAAGCTCCCGCAAGGCATCGTCACGCATGATGAATTCTTCGTGCGTCTCGTAAAGAGCCGGTTCCTGCAAGGTGACGACAAGATAGTGCCTCATGATAAGCGACGCCTCGGTCGCGACATCCGCCAACGATCGGCCCGGAAGGGAAATTCGCAACTCTTCGAAAGCCCGGCGCGACTCGCCGTAAAACGAAAGCTCGGGAGGAGTGGGAGCCACTTTGCGCCGGAGAATAAAGTAGAGGAAAAAGCTGGCGGCACCGAACACGAGGGTGGCGAGTGTGATCCAGAACCAGACCGGCACCTCGATCCCGGGCAGCAGGGGACCGGGATCCGCGATGTCGTGAAGGTCGTCGCCGGGCGCGGCCATGGGAATTCATCAGTGAGTCTTGCGCAGGGCGTGGCGTTTCAGGAGGCGGTGGAGGGCGGGAAGGTAGTCACTGGTAGTGGAGAGTGTGGCGTTGTCGATACCGAAGCGTTTGAATTGCTTGCGCAGTCCCTCGCGATGGCGGCGGGTGAGTTTGCGGTAAGCCATCCGGACGTTGGAGTTGTGGGTATTGACGATGCTGCGGCGACCGGTTTCGCGGTCTCGAAAGACGACCTTTCCGACATCGGCGATGCTTTTTTCGAGCGGGTCGGAAAGTTGCAGTGCGATCGTTTCGTGTTTGCGCGCGAGGGTGCCGAGGGTCTTGCCCACGTCGGTATCGAGGAAATCGGAGATGAGAAACACGAGGGCGCGGCGGCTCAGGGAGTTGGTGAGGAAGGTGCAGGCGGCGGGGAGATTGGTCTGAGGCCGTTCAGGGCTGGCGGTGAGAATTTCGCGAACACTGCGCAAGACCTGCCGGCTACCCTTCACGGGAGGGAGGAAGAGAAGCGGCTCGTTGGCGAAGAGGAGCAGGCCGACCTTGTCGCCATTGTCGCGGGCGCTGAAGCCGAGGACGGCCGCCACCTCCGCGGCCAGCTCGCGCTTGCTGAAGTAGGAACTGCCGTAGACCGTGGAGCCCGACACGTCGACGGCCAGGATCACGGTGAGTTCACGCTCCTCGCGGAAGGTGCGGATGTAGGGTGACCCCATCCGTGCCGTGACGTTCCAGTCGATGAAGCGGATTTCGTCGCCGTGCTGGTACTCGCGGAACTCGTCGAAGTCGAGGCCCTGGCCCTTGAAGGAGGAATGGTACTCCCCGGCGAAGGACTCCCTCACGAGACGCTTGGCACGGATTTCGAGGCGCCGCACGCGCTTCATGTTTTCCTCGATGGTGGCAGGATCCAGCATGAAATCGGAGGTCGGTTACCGGGTGTCGGGCGGCTTCGGAGGCGGTGAGAGGAATGAAGCGGAAGAGTCGCGTGGTGGGAGCCTCATCACGGGCAGCTGGCAAGGGATGGCTGATCTCACGGCACCGGCACCTTCGAGAGGATCCGCTCCACCAGCATGTCCGGATTGAGGTCCTCCGCTTCCGCTTCGTAGGAGAGCAGGACACGGTGGCGAAGGACGTCGCGGGCGAGGAGCTTGACATCCTGGGGAGTGACGAAAGCGCGGCAGTCCATGAAGGCCCGCGCGCGGCAGGCGAGGGCGAGATTGATGGAGGCCCGGGGGGAGGCGCCGGCGCGGATGAGAGCCTTCAGCCCGGTGTCGATCTTGGCCGGATAGCGGGTGGCACTGACGAGATCGACGATGTACTCCCGCACCGCGGGATCGATGTAAATTTCGTCCAACACCTTGCGGCTGGATTCGATCGTGGCGGCGTCGACGACCTGGCGGGTCTTCTCGACCGGGGAGGTCGCCGCCATGCGATCCATGATGAGGAGTTCTTCTTCCTTGCTGGGATAGCTGACGGAGACCTTGAGCAGGAACCGGTCAAGCTGCGCCTCGGGCAACTGGTAGGTGCCTTCCTGGTCGATGGGGTTCTGCGTGGCGAGGACGAGGAATGGCGAGGGGAGGGCATAGGTCTGGTCGCCCAGGGTGACCTGCCGTTCCTGCATGGCTTCGAGGAGGGCGGACTGGACCTTGGCGGGAGCGCGGTTGATCTCGTCAGCGAGGATGATGTTGGCGAAGATGGGGCCAAGCTTGGGGGCGAAGGTGCGCTGGTCCGGGTTGTAGATCATGGTGCCGATCAGATCGGCCGGGAGCAGATCGGGAGTGAACTGGAGGCGCGAGAAGCCGAGCTTGAGGGTCCCGGCGAGAGATTTCACCGCGAGGGTCTTGGCGAGGCCCGGCATTCCCTCGAGCAGGATGTTGCCATTGCACAGGAGGCCGACCAAGAGACGATCGACCAGTTGGTCCTGGCCGACGAGGACGCGCGAGATCTCCTCCTTTACCGTGCCCACCCAGTAGCTGGCTTGCGCGATCTTTTCGGAGAGCTGTTGGGGATTGGTGGAGGCGGTCTGCATGAGCGCAAAGCAATGAACGGCTACAAGGGACCACCTTGCAACGTCAAATAGCCGTGAGGCCGGTCAGACCGGAGTTTGGTGCCCGAGAGAGAGCCGAAAGCGGGAGGCCAGGGGCCCGCGAGGGACCTAGTAGCGATCTCGGCCGCGACCGCGATCACCCCGGTCACGTCCGCCACCGCGCCGATCGCCGCCACCGCGCCGATCGCCGCCGCCGCCGCCACCGCCGCCGCCGCCGCCGCCGCCGCCACCGCCGCCACCGCCGCCACCGCCGCCACCGCCGCCACCGCCGCCGCCACTGCGGGGAGCGCGCTCCTGAGCTTCGCTGACCCGGAGGGAGCGGCCGCCCAAATCGTGGCCCTCGAGGTTGTTGATGGCAGCCTCGCCGAATTCACGGCTGCTGAGGGTCACGAAGGCGAAGCCGCGGGGACGGCCCGTTTCGCGATCCATGGGGATATGCAGGTCGACCACCGATCCAAATTCGTTGAACAGGGTGCGGATATCGTCCTCGGTGGCTGTGAAGGGCAGATTGCCCACATAGAGTTTCATCGTATTGTCTTGAAACTCCGCGCTAAAACTTTGGAAAACCGGAGGGCTCTTGGCAGCGGTGCTCGAAGAGCGACCGGATGAAAGGGCCGGTAAACCGGGCGTGCCGAACTTCGGCGCGGATGTGGTCAACTAAGCCGAATCCGGCCTCAAGGCGAGAGAATTCTCAGAGATTGTTGGGCGGGAGAGGGAGGGGCGGGGCCCTACCAGCAGCAGCAATTCGAGAGCAGGCCCGCGACCGTGATGAGGAGGGCGAGACGCAGTGTCATGGAGGGGATTGTAGTGGCCAGCGGCGGGCCTGTCGAGGCCCGATGCGGGGCGCCCCGTGGCTTCCAATCCCGGGAGAGGCTGTCCCGGGGTTGGCTCCCCGGCGGGAAGGGGGCGAATCGGTTCGGCGGGCCGGGAGAAAATCGCGTCGACCGTGTTGTTGCGGGCCGCTAGAGAGGGGCCCGTGAGAATCGGGATCGTCGCACATCCACGCAAAGCCAAGGCTCCGCAGGCGTTGCGGCGGGTGCGGGATGTCCTGGAAGGCCGGGGATTCGGAACCACCCTGGAATCCGTAACGGCGGGCCTGCTCGGCGAGTCCGGAGTGGACCAGTTCGGGCCGGAGGTCGATCTGCTCATCTCGCTGGGGGGCGA
>Ga0310121_10001438_pt1 | contig 24378 bp, 16 predicted proteins | sample CB27_Tmax_986_MG_FD_203504 | JGI IMG/M metagenome (GOLD analysis project Ga0310121, IMG submission 203504) | Marine microbial communities from Western Arctic Ocean, Canada - CB27_Tmax_986 | ecosystem: Environmental > Aquatic > Marine > Oceanic | place: Canada: Western Arctic Ocean | collected...
TGATCGTCCAAGAACGCCTGTAGCGAAAAGTCCGCGCCGTACATGGAAACGTCTCCAGCATTCACATATGAGACCAGGAGATTCGTCGCACTCGATTCGACCTGATCGGAGGAGATCACCGCCAGTGGGGTCTCGGCCAAGCCAGGGATTCCACCCACCGCCTTGTCAGGGCCGAGCGCCAGCTGTTTGGCCTGTTCGAGAGCCGCGCCTCCGGCAGTGGCTGCATCAAGACCGGTTGTGGCCATGATCAATTGAGTGAGCCGCGGCACGAGGAACTCGACCATCGAAGTAGCGTCGAGGTAAAGCACAGGCGTACGGAATACAAGCGGGGAGACAAAGTTCTCCTTCCTTGAGTACCACACGTCCGCTGCGATCAGAACCTTGTTGTTGATTACACCCTGATACCCCAGTTCAAAGGTCGTGGACGTGGTCTCTTTAAGTCTCTCCACGTCCAGGATAGCCGCCGCGTTAAGCGGGGAAAAGGCTCCGGTTCCGGCGTCGAGCATGTTGAGCGGGATGTCCGTGTCCGATGGATTGAGACTCGCTAGGAATCCCGCGGTAGCAGCGTCGATGATTCCGAGAGCGTTGGCCGCGCCGACCCCGGTCAACCAGAGTGGCCCCGTGCCGACCGGCATAAGCTGTCCGCTCCCACCCAGTGCTTGGGGAATCCTCATGCCACTCAAGGTCCCGTCCGCATTGTGCAGGCTGATCCCGCTACCAGCACCCTGGGCCTGTACCCGGTAGCCGACAGCTGCCAACGGTCCGGCGGGTCCCCCGGAGATGTCCAGAAACATGTTCAGGGTTGAGGGTGTCGAGAAAGCCCGATTGTAGCTGGCCCTGATGCTGTGATTCTCGGCAGGCTCGAAAACCAGCGCGGCACGAGGCGAGAGGACGTTATGATCGAGTCGAGAGTGTGTGTCCAAGCGGCCCGCAAGAATCAGGTCGAGCTGATCCCCTAGCGCAGTCTTCGACTGGATGTACGTGCCGACCTCCTTGACGTCGTCGTCGTTTTCGTTTCGGCCGTTGATCGTTCCACCGGTGCGGGGATTCGTATAGAAGTAATCCAGTCCGTACGTGAAATCCTGACGGCCATCGAGTATATCGAAGCCATGTTGGAGCTGTCCGACTGTCATTCGTGACTGGTCTGTAAGCGGTGCACCGTCACGCAAGAGGTAACTGTCACCGGCGTCACTGGTGTTCAGATAGAACTGAGTGAAAAACCGGCCGGCGTTCATTCGGGCCTGATAATATTGGTACTTCCAGCCGTTGGTCTGACCCATGCCCAGACCAGTCAATTCGATGCCGTTCGTATTGGTCATCCCGTAATCGAAAACTATACGATCGTCACCACCAAGACCCCAGTCTGCCCTTACGTTCATCGACTGACGTTTAAAGTCGGAGCCCTCGTAGTCGCGGATCCCCACTCGCCCGAAGGCGAGGTCAGCGTTCGCCGAACTTAGCCCTCGAGCCATCCTCTCAGCTTTGAAGGCCGCCGGGTTCGAATCGGCACTCGCACGGGCGGCGGTCTCGACCGGATCCGTGAACTCCCATTCATCTCCCGTAATCTGTCTCGCCGAAACCTTAAAGCCGAAGTTATCAGACAATTTATGCGCAGTACGGAAAGTCGCGTCAAAAACGTTCTTGCCCCCTCCCCCCAAAGTCACGGTCGTACCCTGGCTCGTGAGAGGTGATCTGGTGATCATGTGGACCACCCCGTTTGAAGTGTTCGGCCCATAGAGCGCTGAGCCGGGTCCGAGCACCACCTCTATCCGCTCCAGATCTTCATTCGTCTGAGGAACGAAGTGGAGAAGGTTGGCACGTAGGGACGGCACTCCCGCGATTCGGTTGTCGACCAGAAAGTGCAGAGATCCGGAGAAGATATTGTTGAATCCACGGATCACGACATTTCTGGACTGAGTGCCCTGTTGGATGATATCCACCCCCGGCGCAGACCGAAGATGGTCGACGGGCGTAACCACCGCTCGCTCCTGAATCTCGGTCTCTCCGACGACATACACCGTGTTCGGTGCGTCGGTTCTCGACTCTGCTCGGCGAGACGCCGTTACCACGACCGGGTTTAGCTGGAGAGCTGCCGACGTCAATGAGAGGTCTAACACCGTTGTCTCATCAGCTCGTACCCGCACCCCATCTTCTCGATGTTCACGGTAGCCGAGAGCGGTTACCACGACAGAATAGGTCCCAACGGGCAGAGACACCGAGAACCGCCCTGCTCCTCCAGACAGTGCAGGCGCAAGGTCGACTCCGAGTATCTCGATTCCGGCGGATACTATCGGGGTGCCGTTTCCGGCGTCGGCAAGAGTCCCGGTGAGGGTCCCATCCTGAGCGGCGACGTTGCCGGCTACAAGAGCGAGACTGAGCACCAGGGTCGGGACGCACTTCAGGAGCTTTGCGCTCATAGTTACGGTCTCTCAATAACGAGTGAGCCTGCCGCGGGACGTGGTCTATCGATCCGTACTCTCCCAAAATTCCGGGACAAAAGCACTGGTCGGCCGCCACCGGGAGCACATGGAATCGCCCCCTGTAGGTTGCGACGGCATATTACATCAGGGACAATAGAGGGGCAACGTCCGGTTCACCTTCACCCCACGCCCATGCCATCGATCCCAGAACGACGAGACATCGAAGCGGCACAGGTCCGGATCGCTCCCTCCGTGCACCGCACTCCTGTTGTCTCGAGTGGTGCACTCTCCGAACGGATCGGCCGCCCCGTGTTACTCAAGTGCGAGAATCTACAGAAGACGGGATCGTTCAAGGTCAGAGGTGCTCTCAACATGATCTCCGAAATGAGCGCTGACGAGCGGGCGCGAGGGGTGGTGACGGTCTCTGCGGGAAACCACGCGCAAGCCGTCGCCTGGGCGGCAACCAAGGTCGGCATGCCGGCGACAGTCGTGATGAATGCTCGCGCGTCTCCAGCCAAGACCCGTGCGAGTGAAGGGTACGGAGCGGAGGTGATCCTCCATGGAACGGCAGGGGAGGCCTTCGAGCTCTCGCTGGCCCTAGCCGAGGAGCGTGAACTCACCTTCGTGCATCCGTTTGATGACCCGAGGATTGTGGCAGGTTCAGCGACCCTCGGAATTGAGATCTTGGAGGACGTGCCTGGCCCGTGCACATTGGTCGTCCCGATCGGAGGAGGAGGCCTCATTTCTGGTGTGTCTCTCGCTGCTGCGCTGGTTCGTCCGGGTACGAAGGTGTTCGGTGTGGAGCCCGAAGGAGCTTGTGCGATGCGGCAGAGTCTGACGAAAGGCGAGGCCGTACACCTCGACAGCGTGGACACCATTGCCGACGGCCTCGCTGCCCCGATGGCGGGCAAGCTCAACTTCGAGATCGTTGAGAAATTCGTCGAGGACGTCGTGCTCGTGAGCGATACCGAAATCCAAGAGGCCATGGCATTCGTGCTGGCACGCACGAAGCTGTTGGCTGAGCCGGCCGCCGCCGCTAGCGTGGCCGCACTGCTCGCGGGAAAGATTCCTCGCGACGAGGGACCGGTCGTTGCCGTGCTCAGCGGAGGCAACATCGACCTAGAGCGCCTGGCGGAACTTCTGCCCCACGCCGAGCCCCACGCTGAGGGCGAGGGGCACTAGTCGTGTGCCGCCTGACCGCCTACCTGGACGCTCCAGCCCCCGTCGAAGCCCTCGTATTCGGAGGAACGCACTCTCCTCCATGAGCAAAGTTATCTTCCTACGGAGTTGACGCACGGAAACGTCAACGCCGACGGGTATGGAGTGGTCTGGTACAGGGACTCGATTCCGGTGCGCGTCGCGTCCGACCGACCCATCTGGCAGGACGGTAATCTCCGCACACTCCTCGCGGGTGCCCGCTCATCCACGATCCTTGCCGCCGTTCGCAATGCGACCCCCGGTCTGCCGATATGCAACGGAACTCTTCCGCTCGTCCACGATTCGTGGAGTTTTATTCTGAACGGATTCGTCGAGGATTTTCGCTCTAGCTACATGCGGGCGCTGCGCTCCTCCCTCCCCGACGATCTTTACGGCTCGCTCGCGGATTCCTCCGACAGCGAGACACTCTTTCTGCTCGCGCTAGCGGCCATTCGACGGGGAGCATCCATGCCGGACGCGCTTCACGATGTCCGCAGCACCGTCTTGGAGGCTCTGAACTCGGAGCGTCACGAGGCGCAACTTACCATGGTGCTGGCCGACAGCGAACGGATCGCTCTATTACATACGTCCTCGCGGGACGCGACGAACTCGCTCTATACGGCGGCGGTTCACCCCCTGGCACCCGAAGGGACGCTCGTCGCGTCAGAGCAACTGGACGACCATACGTCGTGGAGAGTGGTAGCCCCCCATGACGGGATCTACCTCACACTCTGACGGGGCTTCACACCGGCGCGGCGCGGGCCACAGCGTAGAACCCTTTGCTATCCTCACGCCACTCCTCCACATCCAAACCGGCGGAGCGGAGCAGAGCGGTCAGCCCAGAGCGGTCGTATTTGCAACTCAACTCGGTCCGAATCGACTCGCCTTCGTCTATCCGGACGGGCCCCATCTCCGGGATCACCACCACCTGACCCGCCTTGGCGACCAAATGCATCTCGATTCGCCCTTCGTCCTCGTCGAAAAAGGCGCGGTGTGCGAAGCCGTCCAGGTCGAAGTCGGTCCCGACTTCGCGGTTGATGGCCCGAAGGATATTCAGGTTGAATTGTGCGGTGATGCCCTGGTCGTCATTGTAGGCGGCTTCGAGCCGCTGAATGCTTTTTCCAGGTCCCGGACGCAGATCCGCTCCCAACAGAAATCGATCCTCTGCCCGCATGGCTGAGCGCACGTTCCTCAAGAGATCGATGGCAACATCCCCATCGAAGTTCCCTAATGTGCTTCCGAGCAGGGCGAACAGCACGTTTCCGGGAAGGGCTTTCGCAAAGTCGAGCTCTGTAGTGATATCCTTGATCTGAAGTTCTATCGTCAGCCATGGATAGTCGGCGCCGAGAGATACAGCGGCGTCACGCAAGAACCCCCCAGCGATGTCCACAGGTGCATAGGTGCCGACCTCTCCACGGACCGCCATGGCGTCCAACAGAAGTCGTGTCTTCTTCGCGCTACCCGCTCCCAGTTCGACCAGCGATGCCGGTCCGAGGTCTTCGACCCACCCCGCGACGGCGTGCCGGAGCAAGCCCGTCTCCGCCCGGGTCAAGTAGTACTCGGGGAGCTCCGTAATCTCCTCGAAAAGTTCGGATCCTCTCGTGTCGTAGAAATACTTCGACGGGAGCTGCTTCTGGCTCTGGGCCAAGCCCCAGCGGACATCCTCCAGAACCTGCGATGGGATGCGCTCGCCCACATCAACCTTGGTCATCGGTACTCCCCACTCCTCGGACACATCGAATGCCACTGAATATTTGGCGCCTGATCGGATAGTCCCAGTTCCTGAACGTCCCACGGATGGCCCCGACTCCGGTCGCCTACGAGCCAGCCCGCAACACCCTGTGATCGTCCCCGAAGAAGACCTCCGAGTATTCAGGATACGGAAACATCTCGTATCCCGGATACGCATTGAAGGTAGACGAGGTCCATTCCCAAACATCACCGATCATGCCGTAGCATCCGATGGGAGAGACATTCCGGACATAGCTTCCGACGGCGGCCGGACCAAAGGTAAGGACATCCACGTTCGCGAATTCGTCCGATGCCGCCTCGTCGCCCCAAGGTATCGCCGCTTGGTACCCGTCGACGGATCCCAAGTGGCGGCTGCCTCCCACTCGAACTCGGTGGGAAGCCGCTTGCCGACGAAGCGAGCGTACGCCTCGGCTTCGTAGTAACTGACGTGGCACACTGGACGCCTCTCATCCAACGGGAGCACACGGTCCATCATGCGCACGTGCCAGCTTCCCTCGGTGTGTCGCCAGTATTTTGGGTGCGTGATGTTGTGCTCGGCCCTCCAAGCCCACCCGATCTCGGACCAATATTCGCGCGCTTCGTACCCTCCGCCGGCAATGAAACGGGCGTACGCCCCTTCAGTGACGGGCCCCATATCGATGGAGAAAGGACTCAACTCGATGCGATGTAGTGGCCGCTCGTTGTCGTACGCACCGCTTCGGTCGTTCGTACCGATCTCGACCCATCCGCCGGGGAAATCCGCCATGTCAATGTCGTCGAAGGCGTCTGACTGGGGAGGCGGTGGTGGCCGCAGGCGTCCCACCGGCTCATAGGGATCGTTCTTCTTCAACTGGAGACTCTGGAGGATGGTCTTGTTGTGCTGATACTCGTGCTGCAAGACCATACGAAATACGAACCCCTCATGGGGCAGGGCATCGTCGGCGTCGAGATCCAGTGTCATGAGGTGCCGCTAGACTCGCGGTCCGAATGATTGGCCTCGAGTCTCCGGATCGCAGCGATCCCAGCCATCGGGCCCAAAGCCAGCACGGAAAAAGCCAGAGGCCAACCGAGGGAATCGCGGACCAACGGCACCCCCTGGATCGTCACCATCGTCAGTAAGAAACCCACGGAGGTCTGGAGCGTAAGGGCCGTGCCGACCGCCTCCCCCGGCGCGACCTCCGTAACCATCGCGCTGAACTGGGCCGAATCCGCAACGACAAAGAAGCCCCAAAGGAGCACGACCGGGACCAGGAGCCAGAAGCTCTGCCCGAAGAGGAGCCCAACGCCGAGCGAGCACACACCACTCACCGCCATGGCGAGATTGACCAGCTTCGCCCTACCGATCCGGTCCGCCGCCCGGCCACCCCAAACACACCCCACGCCACCCACTGCGATCGCCGAAAATGCAGCCACGTCTATCAGACCAGAAGACACCGGAGTCCCCGTCGCTGCAGCCCGGGCCAAGGCGCTCGCTGATAAGAACGCCGGCACCCAGGTCCACATGGCGTAAAGCTCCCACATATGCCCCAGATACCCATACGTGGCGAGCCGAGTGGGTCGGTGCCGGACCACTCGCGCCACCAAGCCCCACGAAAAAGGTGCCCGGTCGAACAGGTAGGGCCCCTCGCGATAGGCCAACGCCACCAGCACGCCACCAAGGACGCCACCGGCAGACGCCCCCAACACGACCACGTGAAGCGGTGCGCCGCCGATGAGCTTGAACAGGTATGGGGTCGCCTTCCCCACGGTGAGAGCCCCCACCACCGTCCCGATCGCCATGCCACGAGACGACCTGAACCAGGTGGCACTCATCTTCATGGCGGGTGGGTAGACCCCGGCCAAGAAAAATCCTGTCATAAAGCGTAAACCGAGAGCCCCGCCATACTCGGGAACGATCACCAGGAGGCCATTGGCAAGCGCCGCCAATACTGCAGATGCGGCGAAGTAGCTTCTCGAAGGAATGACGTCGGCGAGATTCAAGACGGCGGCGACTGTGGTCCCCGCCACGAAGCCGAACTGAACCATCGTGGTCAACCACGCGACCTGACCCGAACTGAGACTCCAGCGGACTTGAAGCACTGGGGCCACCGCACTGGCGGTAAACCAAACGGACATCCCCAAGAGCACCGCGACGGACAGGAGCGCCAGGACACGCCAGCGGCACGGATCGTGATCCCGATCCTGATCGTGGGTCAATCGGGGACCATCTTCCTGAGCACAAACCACAGGTTCGCGGGCCTCTCTGCCAAGCGTCTCATGTACCAGGGAAACCATGCCGATCCATAGCTGATCAGCACCTCCACCCGGTATCCTTCCTCGGCAAGCCGCTTCTGATGGGTCGCCTCGATGCCGTACAACATTTGGAACTCGACGTGTTCCTTGGCTAGACCGCGGGCACGGGCAACTCGCTTAAGCTTTCTGATGATCCGGGCGTCGTGAGTCGCGAACGCGGCCCGGACCCCACCCTGTGCCAGTTCATCCAGGAGCCTCTCGGCAAGCTCGATATAATTCCGGTCCACGTCTCGCTTGTCGGGAAACGCCACATCGGATCCCTCGGCGTACGCCCCTTTCACCAACCGGATCGCCGGGCTCAGGGGGAGAAGTGAATCCAGGTCTTCCGCTGTCCGATAGAGGTATGATTGCAGACAGAGACCCGTTTTTTCATAACGCGCACGCGCATTCCGGTATAGGTCGAGCGTTACGTCAACGTAGCCACTGCTCTCGATATCGATCCAAACGAAGAGACCCAGCTCCTCAGCCTTGGAGAGGATCGACTCCAGGTTGGAGGCCGCCACTTCCTCTCCGGAGTCGACACCGAGCTGAGTGAGCTTCACGGAGATCTCCATGTCCAAGCTCCGTCGATGGATCTCCTCGAGAACTCCTGTATAGTGCTCGACAACCTCCGTGGCGGGATCCGTCGCACACTCTCCGAGAAGGGTCACGACCGAGGCGATCCCAAGCTCCCCTAGGCGCGCTCCTTCCCGCATCGCATCCTCGGGAGTCTCGCCCGGCATGAATCGCCGGACAGCGCGCCGAACAAAATCGAACTGGGGCAAACGCTCGGCCAAGAATCGGTTCTCCGATCCCCACAGCAGCGCTTCCCGCAGCATCGTCAGCGGCTCGACCCTCCGGTCCCTAGTGGTCCCAAGTTCGCGAACGGCGAATACCCGGCTTCCTGGAGCCGTCGACTGTACGCTGAGACTTCTCCATCCAACGCCGCGTTCACGTCACCAACGATGGATCGGAGCACCTCACGTGCCTGGCTGAGCATCATCCGTTCGTTCGCTGTCGGCGCGTCGGAGGAGTTCCCCAGGGAACGCATGGGTCGGCGCACAGTGTTCGCCGGAAGTCGACTCCGTCCGCAGATACCCTGACACTCCGGACCCGTGAAAAGACGTTGTAAGAGACCCTCGAGTGTCTCCCTCAGCGCCTCGCCCTCGGTCTCGAGCTCCCCACTTCCGGACCGACCTTCGAGGGATTCCAACACCATACCCGTGGTCTCGATCGCTCCCTCAAGGCTTCGCTGTGCAGCGCCCAGCTCGGCGATCATGACCCGCGCCTCCTCCAGGGCGTCCAGTTTTGCGATCCGGGTCCGCGCCGGGATGTTCACCCTCGGGTCCTCGAGGACCGTCACCGTTCCTGTCGACTCCGCATCTCCGAGCGACAGGCGCACCGTGTAGGTCCCGCCGAGCAGCTCGGTACCGGTGGACCCGGGGGCCCCACCGTCAGGTGCGTCTCTCCTCAGGTCCCACGTCACCCGATTGACGCCGACATCGGACGAGCCAGCCAACGAACGGACCGAGGCCCCCTCAGCATCGAACACCTCGATGTGAACGTCTTGGTCACTCTCCTGTCCGACCCAGTAGTTGATGAGAGCCCCATAGGGACGGTTTTCTCCGAACATCATCGCGTGACCCACCGAGCGATAACCGATGGCCTCGGCCGTCACGTACTTCTGGGCCGGTGCCATGGGCAATGCCCTCAAGGGGTCGTCTAGAAGCCCCGGGTCACGGGCGGCTTCGCGGAGCGGTCGAATATCGTCTACGACGTACGCACCCCGTCCGTGCGTTCCGAGCGCGAGATCATGATCTCGCGGATGGATCCGCAGATCGCGGATCGGAGCCGGAGGGACTCCGTGCGTCCAGTGCATCCAGGAATCTCCACCATCGAGGCTCACTCGGAGTCCGAATTCCGTCCCCAGGAACAGAAGATTCGGCTCGATCCAATCTTCACGTAACACATGAACGAATCCGTCTATTCCATTGTCCGACAACTTATTCCAGCTCTCACCTAGGTCTTCTGTCTTGTAGACGTAGGGCTCCCAGTTGCCACGGCGGTGATCGTCGAGCACGACGTAGGCGGTCCGTGCGTCATGGCGCGAGGGCTCGACGTGAGGGATCCAGGTTCCGTTCGGGACGTCGGGAATGCGATCTCCGACATTTCGCCAAGTACTCCCGTCATCCTCGGTGACCTGCACATTTCCGTCGTCCGTAGACGCCCAGATCAGGCCCCTCTGGATCGGACTGGGGGAAATCGAGAGGATGGTCGTGTGGTTCTCGGCGCCCGTAGCGTCCAGCGTGAGTCCGCCGCTCAGATCCTGAAGCTGTTTTTCAGGCTCGTTCGTTGTGAGGTCGGGAGAGATGATCTCCCAGCTCCGGCCCTGATCGCTGGTACGGTGCACGAATTGGCTTCCCAAGTACAGAACGCTCGGATCGAACGGATCGACGTTGAGGCCCGCGTTCCAGTTGAATCGGAGGTACTCACCGTCGGGATGCACGGGCTGGATTCCGACCCTTTCACCCGTCGCCTTGTCGAAGCGGAGCAGATTGCCCTGCTGAGACATCGAGTAGCCGTACCGGAAATCCGAAGGATCGTTGAACACCGAGAAACCGTCACCGCCCCCCACGCGCCGCCAGTGCAGGTTCATGATGCCCCGGGCCTCCCACACGGTGCTGGGACCGAACCAACTCCCGTTGTCCTGTAACCCCCCATAAACATTGAAGGGCACCGCGTCATCCACACTGATGTGGTAGAACTGAGCCAACGGCAGGTTCTCCACGAACCTCCAGTGCTCTCCGCGATCATAGGTGAAGGCGATTCCCCCGTCATTGCCCATGATCATGCGGTGACCATCGGCGGGATCGATCCACAATTCCTGGACGTCCCCATGGATGAGGTTGCTCGGCACCACGGTCCGGAATGTTCGCCCTTGATCCTCGCTGACCTGTATGCTTCCGTGGAGCGAGTACAAGCGATTCTCATTCTCGGGATCCACGCGCAAGTCGGCGTAATAGAACGGTCTCGGCACAACGCCCGGACGGTCACTGATCGTCGACCAACTCCGTCCACCGTCGTCGGAGCGGACCAGTTCGCTCTTCTCCGCCTCGACCAGAGCGTAGACCACGTCAGGATTGGAGAGCGAAATAGCCAGCCCGATGCGCCCGAGATCCCCGGCCGGCATCCCATCCTCGGCGGTCACACGAGCCCAGGAGTCTCCCCCGTCGTAGGACACGTGCAGTCCACTTCCGGGTCCCCCTGACTCGAAGTACCAGGGCCACCGTCGAAACTCCCACATCGCAGCAAACAGCTTATCCGGGTTGCCCGGATCCATGATCAGGTCTACCGCCCCCGTGCGCGGGTTTTCGTAGAGAATGCGTTCCCAGGTGTCACCGCCGTCTTGCGTCCGATAGACACCACGGACATCACCGTCACTCCACGCGGGGCCCATGGCCGCCACGAACGCGACGTCGGGATCTGTGGGATGTGGAATGATCTTGTCGATCCGCTCCGAGCCCTCCAACCCTACCCGGGCCCAAGTATCGCCCCCGTCCAGGGACTTGAAGACCCCGTTGCCAACGCCGGCGCTGTTCCGTGGGTTTCCCTCACCTGTCCCCACCCACACTAGGTCTGGAGTCACGGGCGATACCGCTACTGCCCCGATGCCAAGCAGCGGTTGGTCGTCGAAAATCGGCTCCCAGGAGATCCCCCCGTCTACGGATCGCCAAACGCCGCCGGTGGCCGCTCCCACGTAAATCGTGTTGGGACTGGACTTCACGACATCGACCGACGCGACACGCCCACTCATACCCGCGGGTCCAATCGACCGCCCCCGAATCTGCGAGAACTGTTCGGTGGAATATTGGCCTGCCACGACCGAGGGTAGGGCTAGTACTACGAGCCACATCAAGGCCGAACAGGACAACCTCGGGCTGCGCCGGGTGATCTCTCGTCGTGACTTCATCAGGGCTCCTTACTTTCGTGACAAGCTGGAAATTATTTCCGCGACCTCGCGACTCGAGGAGCGTCCAACGGTCGACTCATCGAACGGACCGTCCGGCGGCTGTCAGCCGATCGGCCCGATGAACACGAACACATCCAGATTGGCGGCTTCCACCCGATCCCGGTAGGGCATGACCTCCAGCAACAGAAAGTCGTCGATCACCCGGACGAGACGGGCCACTGCCTCCTCCATCCGTATGAGATCCAGGCGCTGCCCCTCGGTCGGCGCATCGTAGGAGGACGTGAGGCCCCGAACACCCGATCGATACTGCTCCACACCCCGGTAGTCGGCAAGCGCCTCGAGGCGCCGTCTCAAGTCCCGGCCATCCTCGACCAAACCCGTCATGCCAAACCCCACTTCGGCACCCACCAGCGCCTCGACGCCATCTACGGCCTCGCTGACCCTCCGAATCGCCATCCGCACCATCGCGACCTGAGCCTCGAGATCCAGCGACGCCTCGACCGCCGTGTGCTTGGCGATACGATCGATCATCGGGACGTCGACCCTCGGATCCGCGTGAACCTCCAGGACGCGATCGTTCAGATAACCGCCACTCCTGAGCCGGATGGTGTACGTGCCCGGTAGCACCTCGACGCCCCGAAGCAGCCGCGGTCCACCGCCGTCACTTCCTTTCGTCATGAGGTCCATCCCCCGTAGGGCCTCCGGAAGACTCTCCGTGAGATCCCACGAAACTCGATTCAGCCCTGGATGGGCGGAACCGTGGAAGGATCGAAGCAACCGATCATCGAAGTCGAGCACCTCGATCGTGACGGAGTCCGTCTGCTCACCGGGCTGCTCACCGAGAACCCAGTACGAAAGCAGTGCTCCCGAGGTCCTCGTAGATCCCTGGAACATGGCGCTGGCCGGAAAGCGGTATCCGTCGCCCAGGGCAACATGGTGCAAATAGGCAGGTGGCGGCTCGAAGAAAAAGAGTTCAGCCTCGGCCGCCCACGGATTCAGAGTGAGCTCCCTCAAGGGACGCACATCGTCGATCACATAAAGGGCCCGTCCGTGGGTCGCCACAACCAAGTCGTGGTCCCGGGGATGCACCACCAGATCATGGACCGGGACGGCGGGGATCCCGTTCCGCCACTGCACCCAATCGCCGCCTCCGTTCAGAGAGATGTACAGGCCCCGGTCGGAGCCCGCGAACAGGAGACCCTCCGCGATCGCATCCTGGCGGACTATGTGTACCGAACCCTCGATATCGCCCCCGCCCGTGATGAGGCGCCACCCTCGTCCGTAGTCATCGGTGCGGTAAATGTACGGCTCGCGATTTCCTCGCCGATGATCGTCGAATACGGCGAATGCCGAACCGGCATCGAACTTCGAAGGCTCGATGTGAGCCACCCAACTGCCGGTGGGTACGCCGTCCATGCGACCGGCCAAATTCTGCCATTGGCCACCCCCGGAGCGGGTCAACTGAACGTTCCCGTCATCCGTTCCCGCCCAGATGACGTCGCGGTCCAGGGAGCTCGGTGCGATCGTCACGATGGCCGAGCCCTGATTCTGTTCTTGAGGACCATCGGTCGTGAGATCCGGACTGATGATCTGCCATGTATCGCCCCGATCCACGCTCTTGTGAACGAACTGACTCCCATAGTAGATCACCCCCGGATCAAAGGGATCGGTGGCCAACGGGGCGTTCGCGTTGAACCGAGGGGGGGACACGTCAGGGGCCCAGGGGGGGATGCGTTTTCGCTCCCCGGTGGAGAGTTCGAATCGAACGAGGTTGCCAGCTCGCGACGTCGCGTACCCGTAGTTCGAATCCCTCGCATCGACGATCGTACCGAATGCGTCGCCAGACGCCACTTCCCTCCAATGGTAGTTTCGAATTCCACCACTCTCCCAAAGATTCGAGGGCCCCTTCCAAGAGCCATTGTCCCGCATGCCGCCATAGATGTTGAAAGGGATGTCGTCGTCTACCGACACTCGGGAAAACTGACCGACCGGAAGATTGTCGATCATTCGCCAATGCTCCCCCCGATCGCGGGACACGTACAATCCTCCGCCGGTTCCCGCATACATCAGCGCCGGATCACGGGGACTGATCCATAGAGCGTGAAAGTCTGGGTGGGCTTGGGAGCCGATAGTCTTGAAGCTGTCACCCCCGTCCACGCTCATTTCGAGGCGGGAGTGGAGCTGAAAGATTCTCTGTTCGTCCGTGGGGTCCGCAAGAATGTCCATGACATAGAAGGGCTCCAGGCCGGTCCAGGGGTCGCGCCGCACTGTCTTCCAACTCAGCCCCCCGTCGGCCGAACGAATCAACGCGCGCTCCGCCCCTTCCAGCAGCGCATACACCACGTCCGGGGCACTAGGCGACACTGTGAGCCCGATGCGGCCGAGCTCCCCCTCCGGAAATCCATCACGGCCCTCCATACGCACCCACGTCCCACCCCCGTCATGGCTGACGTAGAGTCCGCTTCCCGGCCCACCCGACTCGAAGGACCATTGAGAACTTCTGAAAGACCACATGCCGACGAACAGCTTCTCGGGGTCGGACGGATCCATGACCATATCGCCGACTCCCGTGCGTCCATCGACGAACAGAATCCGCTCCCAGGTGACCCCGCCGTCCGTGGTCTTGAAGACTCCCCGCTCTTCGCCGTCGCTCCATGCAGAGCCCAGGGCGCCCACGTAGGCCACGGACGGATCGCTGGGGTGCAGCAAGATCCGGTGGATGCGATGGGAGTGTTCGAGACCGAGTCGGGTCCAACTCTCCCCCCCGTCGGTCGACTTGTAGACTCCTGCCCCCACGCCTCCGCTGTTGCTCGGATCCCCTTCCCCCGTCCCCACCCAAACGATGTTCGGGTCGCGGGGGTCGATCGCCACAGCCCCGATACTGAGAACGGGCTGATCGTCGAAGGTGGCTGTCCAGGTTTGGCCACCGTTCACCGACTTCCAGAGCCCGCCGGCCGCAGCGCCCACATACAGGATACTGGGATCTGCCGCGACGGCGTCGATCGCCGTGATACGACCACTCATCCCGGCGGGCCCGATGCTGCGAGCCCACATTCCCCGGAGTTGCGGAGCCGACACCTCCCCGCCATCGATGAGCTGTGCTTCGAGCACTTGGACCGTCCCGAGAGGGTACACGGCCCAGAGAAGGCAGAGCGACCAGAGGGTCACCCGTGCTCCTCGCGTCATTCCGCTTTGTCCCTCGACGGTGTCAAAAGCACGTCGAACTCCACGGCTGTGCCCCTCCCATGTGTCGCGTTTCAGAATCCCAGAATGAATGCGAGGCCGACGATCATATGGCGTGTTTCGAGGTTCCCCTGAGACGGGAAATCCATATCCGTCCGACCGTACCGAATCCCGGGACTGAGAGCGAATCGGGTCGCCAAAGGGACCAAAAATCCGGCTCCGACCTCGAAGCCCCATCCGCGATCAGATTCAATCATGACAGCTCCCGGCCCTCCGAGGCGAGTCTGTGCGACGCCGGCATTCCCAGTCAAGCGGAACCATGGGATCAGGCCGCTTTCACGAAGGCTTACGCGAAACCCCAGATCCCAGCCCGTGGAGACGAACGACGCCTCGGTAGCACAAGCGCCCTCGCGACAGGCGAAGCGATTTTCTGTGAAGCCCAGCAAGTAGATGATTCTGCCCCGCGTGAGCGCGAAATGGACCCCGAAACTGGCATCGCCCGAAGCCGGGCCCTCGACGTCCATGACGCCCGACAGATCCGCGCTCGGAAGCCAAACGCCCGCGTTGACTTCCACCTGAAGCGGAGAGAGCTGGGCAGCAGCCCGGACGGCCGGAAAGAAGCTCGAGAAAATCGACAAGAGAAGAAGGGGAGTACGAGGCACCGATGTCTGCTGCTCCCTGATGGGTTTCCGGGGCTTGTTGACGGAGTTGGACGGATTTTATGCTATGGGACTATAATAACGATCCGCCACCCACTTCGAACCCCACGCAGGCCGACTCCATGACCTCAGCTCGTACCGCCACCAGGACGCACCGCTTCACCGAGTCCGTCATTCGAGACATGACTCGGGTAGCACGCGAGCACGACGCGATCAATCTGGCTCAGGGTTTTCCAGACTTTCCGGCTCCCCAACGCTTGAAGGATGCGGCTTGTGAGGCGATCCAGGCCGACATAAACCAATACGCGGTCACATGGGGATCCCCACGCTTCAGAGATGCCCTCGTCGCTAAATACGACAAGTGGTATGGGATGGAGGTGGACGGTGACAGGGAGATCACGGTGACGTGCGGAGGCACGGAGGCCATGGCGTCCATCATGCTCGCCGTCGTCAACCCGGGCGATGAAGTCATCGTCTTCGAGCCGTTCTACGAGAACTACGGTCCGGACACCATCCTGTGTGAAGCACGTCCGATCTTTTTCCCGCTAGAGCCACCCCATTTTCGCCTCGATGTGGACCTTCTGGCCTCTCTCATCACCGAGCGAACCCGGGCCATCGTCGTCAATACTCCCAACAACCCGACCGGACGAGTGCTGGACCGTGCGGAGTTGGAGGCGATCGCGGCGCTCTGTCTGAAGCATGATCTGCTGGCGATCACGGACGAAATCTACGAGCACATCTACTACGAGGGCGAGCATATCCCACTGGCAACGCTCGACGGGATGAAGGACCGAACCATCACGGTCAGTGGCCTCTCGAAAACCTTCAGCGTCACCGGTTGGCGAATCGGAACGGTCATCGCTCCGCCCGACCTTACGGATGCTATCCGCAAGGTGCACGACTTCCTGACAGTGGGCGCTCCGGCGCCCCTGCAAGAGGCGTGCGCCGTCGGCCTCCGAGAACTCGACGGTGAGTACTATTCCACCATGTTGGACGACTATCGCGAAAGACGTGAGGTTCTGTTCAGCTCTCTCACAGATGCCGGCTTCAGGTGTGAAAAGCCCCAAGGCGCCTACTATATTTTGGCCGACTATTCAGAACTGAGTAGCGAGCCAGATCCAGCATTCTCTCGCCTCCTGGCTAAGGAAGCCGGCGTCGTCCCCGTGCCCGGCTCCTCCTTCTACTCCACAGCGGAGTCAAGTCGGTCCCTCGTCCGCTTCGCCTTCTGTAAGCGGGTGGCGACTCTGGAAGAGGCCGGGGAGAGGCTGCGGAATTTCTCACAGCGGCTCGGTTAGGCGGGTGCCCGCAAACGGGGGCGAATCTCGCGTGAGTGTGTCCGAAGGACGGCTTGAGGATGCGTCGCTCGGGGCCGTGATCCCGGCCGGGATCACGCTGTTCGGCTTCGAGTCGGCGGTCGCCACGGTCCGCATCGAGGCCCGCAGCCGCATATGGCGCCTCCGGCGCACGTTGCTCGCCTTCGGAATGGGCCTAGTGATCGCTCCCTTCGTCGCTCTTGTCCCCCCACATGCGCCCTGGGCCATCGGAGCTCTAGCGCTCGGCGCCCTAGCTGCTCGACGACGCTGGACCGAGCATCACAGTCTCCTCGCCGTGGACGGCTCCTGCCCCGGTTGTGGAGATCGGATAACGCTAGGCAGCGTTGGGAGGCTTCGGCACCCTCATCCGCTCGCCTGTGAGTCGTGCCACCACGAGCTCGCCCTGGACGTGAAGCTCTGACACCAGGGTCCTGAGTCAGAAGTTCGGCGCAGCACCGAGGGGACCGAAGCGCCGCCCTGGCGAGGCGCAATGACGAGTAATAGCAGGGCTATTGCGAGGAAGAGGAACGCGGCCAGGGTGGATGCAACGGCTCACGAATGCCGGCGAACTTCTGACTCAGGACCCTAGGCCCACCGCCTCATCCGGCCAGATCACGGAAAACTGCGAGGGGGGGTCTCCGTAGGACCCCACGGCTCCCAGCCAAGCCGACCACTACCGTGATCGATGTGATCCCCAGCCACACGAGCGCCATCCGGACGAGATCCAAGCGAAGGGGGACCTCGAACACCTCGACGGCAAGCAACCACCCCGCGACGACAGCAAGCAGAACCCCGGCCAGGGTGGCGAGCGACCCCAACGCGACGTACTCCACCGTCAAAACCTGGAGGACCAATTTCTTGCGGGCTCCCAAGGTCTTGAGAAGCGCGCTCTCTCGCATCCGCTGATACCGGGAAGTCGCGAGCGAGCCCACGAGCACCAGGACGCCGGCGACCGTGCTGAAGATTCCCAGGAAACGAATCGCCTGGTTGGCTTGCGTCAGAATCGAGTCGATGGTCTGCTGGAGCCGTGAAAGATCCAACACGGAGATGTTCGGATGAACTCGGATCAGGTCTCTCTGTAGCTGGGCCCTCTCCAACTCTCCTTCGACACGGGTCAGTACGACGAGGGTCTGGGGAGCTTCCTCTAGCGTGCCCGGTTCGAAAACGGCATAAAAATTCGTGTCGAAGCGGGTCCAGTCGACGGACCTGAGATTCACGATCCGCGTCTCGATCGGCACTCCGGCAAAGTCCCACGTGATACGATCACCGATCCCCACACGAAGGCTCTCGGCCAGATCGACCTCGAGCGAAATACGCGCCAGTCCGTCGCCTGAAGGAGCGCTATCCCACCAACTCCCACTGGCCAACTCCTCGGAGCCGGTGAGACTGTTCCGATACGTGTGACGATACTGGCGTCGGAGAGCCCAGGCCCGCGGTCGCTCGTCCTGAGGGGCGTCGAGCAATTCCTCGACTGGAGTCCCGTTGATCTCCGCTAGGCGCGAGGGCACCATGGGAGTAGACACGGGTGAGCCGGTGCTCCTGGAGTCGATGAACTCTTCGACGAAGGCACGCTGATCGGCCTGTACGTCGAAGAGAAGTAGATTCGGCCGGCCCTCTCCCGAGTCGAACGTGAACTCCCGGGTCAAGCTCGCTTCGAGGAGCCCGACCGTCGCGATTACGAAGGCACCGAATCCGAGGGCCAAGACGACGGATACCGTTTGGTTTTGCGGACGAAAGAGATTGCTCACGCCCTGGCGAACCGGAAAGGACATCCTTTGGGGGAAGAAGCGTCTGGCTCCGGACATCAAGAGGCGCGCCGAAATCCAGAGAGCCAACCCGACGACACTCAGGGCCAAAGCAAAGCCGAGCCCCTGACGGGCCGTCGGCGCCTCGAGCCATGTGAGCGCCATGACCGTGACTACGAGAAGGAAGAGTGCTCCCACCTTCCAAGGATCACATCGCCGAGTCTTCTCGAAATCACGTCTCAGCGCTACGAAGGGCGGCACCCCCCTTACGTCGAGAAGAGGCCCGAGCGCGAACATGAGGGCAACCCAAACACCGAGGGTCAAACCTGTGATCACCGCCGACGTGGACACTTGTGTCGTGACTTCGACAGGGAGAATCCCAGAAAGCACGACCGGGAGGATGGCCTGAATGCCGATTCCGACGACCACGCCGAGGGCAGAGCCGACGAAGGCCAACACCGCCGCCTGGAGAAGGTAGGCTCCGAAAATCGTTCGCTGGCGTGCGCCGAGACATCGTAGCACGGCCACGGTCACGATCTTCTCCTTCACATAGACATGGATAGCGCTGGCGACTCCGATACCACCGAGAAACAGGGCCGCCAAGCCCATCACCCCCAGATACCCCGCGAGATCATCGACGGCGGAGCTCATCTGTTGAGCCTGAACTTCGGCTGGAGTGTGCCGAAGCCTATGAAGCTCGAACAGCTCGTTGTGATCGTTCCAGAGGTCGTCCCGATCCTGGCGATCCGGCATCAGGAAGTTCGCGTGGTAACGTGCGATGGACCCCACCTCCAACAGTCCGGTCGAGGCGAGTCGGTCACGCGCGATGTAAACTCTCGGACCGAGGGCCGTCTGGAAGCCCACCTCCGTCGGGAGTCCGGTCACCGTTCCGGCGAGAACGAACCGGCTCTGGCCGATCGTCAGCGTATCTCCCACCACGGCATCGAGCTGAATCAAGACCGCCGGATCAACGGCGGCCCAGGGCCCCGATTGAATCTGCGTCCAGGCGCCGGCCGGCTCAGAGACGACCTCCCTATAAAAGGGGAACGCTGCGTCGACACCTCGCACCTGAAGGAGTCTGATTCCTCCGCTGCGCGTGTCCAGCACCATCGAGGCGAAGGTGGTGGTGCGAGCCACGCTCCTGCCCGCGTCGATCATGGAGTCGAGCGCGATCTCCCACTCGTCGGGGAAAGCCCGATTGGATGAGACGCGGACATCCGCGCCGAGAAGCAAGCGAGCCTGGTCGCCGAGCGAGCGTTGTACATCGGTGCGGAACGAATGTACGGCGACGAGAGAGCCGACCCCCAACGCGATGGAGCCCATGAACACCGAGAGACGCCTCCAACTCGCCTTACCCTCTCGCCACGCATGGCGGATGGCGAAGCTCCGTATCATAGGTGTCCGTTTTCCTCGTCCGAAACGATGCGGCCGTCCTCGAGGGAAATCGTCCGCCGGGCCACCTCGGCAAGCTCTAAGTCGTGGGTCACCAACATGAGGGTCGTGCGGGATTCCCTGTTGAGCGCTTCCATGAGCTCAACCACCTGATGACCGGTCTTCCGATCGAGATTACCCGTGGGCTCGTCCGCGAACAGGATCCTGGGCTCGTTGGCGAAGGCACGTGCCAGCGCGACCCGCTGCTGTTCTCCGCCGGAGAGCTGCGCAGGATAATGATCCATGCGGTTGGCCAGGCCCACCCGTTCCAAGAGTTCGCCACACCGCTCTCGAATGGGGTCACCTTTACGAGTGGAGACTTCGCCGAGGATCTCCAAGGGGACCATGACGTTCTCGAGGGCGGTCAAGGTAGGCAGGAGGTGGAACGTCTGGAAGACAAAGCCTACGTTCTTTGCACGAAACCTGGCGCGTCCATCTTCGGTAAGACTCAGGAGATCTTCATTGGCAACCGTCACCTTCCCTTCGGTGGGCTCGTCCAAGCCCGCGAGAAGACCCAAAAGTGTGGTCTTGCCACTACCCGATGGGCCAACGACTGCTACGAAGCTCTCCGGTTTCACGTGGAGATCGACCTGGTCCAAGACTCGGAGGGGACGTCCCCCGCTCATGTATTCCTTCGAAAGCCCTTCGGCAAGGATCATGGGGTTGTTTCGCTTGGTCGTGTTCTTGCTCGCCCTGAGCGCATGCGACCCGGGCGTCAACTCGGACGTGGTACGCTCTGGACCGCAGGAAAGTTCAAGCTCACCGCACGTCGTCGGTGCGACTGCGTCGGATGCCGGTTCGGCCGCTGCCTCCCTGGAACGGGTCGTTGTGCTCGGGACCAGTCTCACCGCGGGCCACGGGTTAGACGACCATAGCGCCCGATTCACGAACCGAATCCAAGCCTTTGTCGACTCCGCAGGACTTTCGTTTTCCGTCGTCAACGCAGGGGTGCGCGGAGAGACGAGCGCGGGAGGTGTCCGGAGGATCGGTTGGTTGCTCAGAGAGCCCGTAAGCGTTCTGATCCTGGAGCTCGGGGCCAATGATGGCCTTCGGGGGCTTTCCCCCGATGCCATGCGGGACAACCTACAGGCCGTCATCGACAGCACCGTCGCCCGGCATCCCAACGTGCGGCTGATCCTCGCCGGAATGCAGGCTCCACCCAACCTCGGGCAGGACTACGTTTCGCGATTCCAGGCGGTGTACGTCGATCTCGCCAGGGAGAACGACGCGGTTCTGGTCCCCTTTCTCCTAGGGGGCGTCGCGGGAGACCCGGAGCTGAATCAGGCGGACGGCATCCATCCCACCGCCGAGGGCCATCGTAGAGTCGCGGACACCGTGTGGCGCTACCTGCGACCGGTCCTCGAGGAGCTCATGGTCGCTAGAAGGGCGCAACCGTGAGGCGATACTTCGCGCGGGCGTTCGGCGTGATCGCTGCCGCCCTGAGCGCGTCCCTGTTGATCGGGCTTTGGCTCCCCAGTTCGTGGCTCGCCGAGTCTTCGATCGAGATCGCGGCGGATCCCGCGACCGTTTTCGTCTTCCTCGAAGACCTGTCTCGGTGGGAGGAATGGACACCCTGGGGTGACATCGAATCAGAGGTGACGGACCCGCCCTCCGGAATCGGTGCCGCGCGGGTTTGGGACGACGAACAGTTGGGATCGGGCTCCGTCACAATCACCGAGAGTCGGCCCCCAGGCCTCCTCCGCTACCGTGTCGAGATGGGTGGGCGCGAGCGCATCAACGGCGAGCTCGAGGTGGTCGCCGTGGCCGAAGGCAGTCTCGTGACGTGGAAAGAAGCGGGAGACTTCGGTTGGAATCCACTCATGGGGTATGTCGCCCGAGGGATGGCGGAGTCCCAGGGAAAACAACTGGCTGCGAGCCTGATACGACTCAAACAGGTCAGCGCGGCCGTTGATTCGATTTCGAAATAGGGGGCCTCGGGTCCCGGCTAGATCTTTTGGCTGGCCATCGCAACCAGTCCCTCGTTGTTTTTCGTCCTCTTCATGACCCCCAACAGCTCGTTCATCGCGTCCGTCGGTGGCACGTCAGCCAGCTGACGACGCATCGCTCGAGAAACGGACAGGGTGGCTGGGTCGAGGAGCAACTCCTCTTTGCGGGTCGAGGAGGCGTTGAGGTCGATAGCGGGGAAAATCCTCTTGTCCGCCACCTCCCGGCTCAGGACTAGCTCGCTGTTGCCGGTTCCCTTGAACTCTTCGAAAATGACCTGATCCATGCGGGACCCCGTATCGACCAGTGCGGTCGCGACGATCGTCAGAGACCCACCTCCCTGCTTCGGATCGATCTTCCTCGCGCTGCCAATGAATCGCTTCGGCTTCTCCAGGGAATTCGCGTCGAGCCCCCCGGAAAGCGTCCGTCCACTGCCTTGCTCGACGGTGTTGTAGGCCCGAGCCAGCCGCGTGATCGAATCCAGGATGATGACCACTTCCTGACCGCTCTCGACATATCTCCGAGCCCGCTCGAGGGTCATTTCGGCCATCTGGCAATGGCGTTCGGCAGGTCGATCGAAGCTCGACGCGATCACTTCGCCGAAGCCACACATCTCCATATCAGTGATCTCCTCGGGACGTTCGTCAACGAGAAAGATCATGAGGCGGCATTCCGGATTGTTGGTGACGATCCCTTCTGCCACCGACTGGAGCACCGTCGTCTTCCCCGCCTTCGAGGGCGCAACGATCATTGCGCGCTGACCCTTGCCCAACGGGCAGAACAAATCAATCACTCGATTGGTGTAGTCCGGCTCCCCTCCGATCGCACGGCCGCACGCCAGGACGAGCTGCTCGCTGGGGTGTACCGCGCTCAGGCGATCGAAGTCTGGTCGACGTCGGGCGTCCTCGGGGGGAGCGGTGTTTACGAGATCCAGATGTGTGAGGGGCGGACTCTTGCCGTTCTTGGGGCGCCTGCCCACGGAACCGGAAAGCTCATCCCCCGTCCTCAAACCGAACTTGTGAATGACCTTCGCACCGACGTAAATGTCGTCCTTGGAAGGCGTGAACCCCGACTCTGGACGTCGGATGAAACCGGAGCCACTACCCAAGACCTCGAGAACACCCAAGGGCTCACTGACGCGATCGGATGACTCTGGTTGATCCCCTTGATCCAACTGATCGCCCCGATCGGGCTGATCCCGCTGTTGCGACGACCCCCGACGTCTGCGTTGTTGTCGCTGATTCCTCCGACGATTGGGTCGGGAGGTCCGAGAGTCGCGACTCTGGCCGTCCGTCTGGGCGCGACCTCCCTTCTGGTCGTTGCCGGACTCCCGGTTATCGCCGCCCTGCGGCCTGCCAGAACTCTTTCGATCCTGCTCCGGCGCATCATGAGCGCCCTGAGAATCGCTTCGGCCTTCCCGATCGTCTGTTACTCGATCTTCTTGATCCGGCGAAGCCGGCCTGTCATTGGGTGTGTTACCGTCCACTTTTCCAGATTTCCTTGTGCCTACGAATAGATGGGCTCCGCGCGGTCTTGGAGCCTGCAATCCCCTGCGCGGCACGCTTCCTTCAAAGAACCGTGGGCGCATGCGATGGTCGTAACCATCCGGGACGGCGTCCGAGATTGGAACGGCCCGAGCTAGGGCGGATGAATCAAAGATCTACGTTCCAGGCACCCGATCGGGTGGGTATTAATATTTTGTGTTTCTCACTCCAAAGCAAGGGTACAATGTGACATACGTGGCGAGACGGAGATTCTGTCCGGACGTCCTCCTTCTGAATTGGTCCGCCGTGCGGGTGTCCAACAGACGGGCTACTCCTGTCCTCGGAGAGTGACATTCGTTGGCCCTGCGCCCGTCTTGGCCTCGTCTGAAGGGGCTATCCACTTAGGTTAGGGTCACTTCGGTGCCGTGGCACGAGGTCTGCATGACTCGACATCGGGACTTTCCAAGGAGGATATCGTGCGAAGCGCCATCCGAACCGTCTTGATCATTGGACTCGCCTTCGCGTGGCGGGCGCAGCCAGCCACCGGGCAATACTCCTGGAGTTCATTCTCAGTGTCGTTGGGATTCGGCTTGGGCGGTGGCGTCGCCGCCGGCGTCTCCTATACCTCTGCAGACCCGTGGTTCGGGTACCAGGCGTACGATCCGTGTTGGGACTACCCCTTCTACGATGGGTATTCGTACGGCTGCGAATTCGGCTACGCACGGTATCGGCCATACCGGCGGTATCGGCCGTACACCCCGGTCGCCGTCGGCTACCTGTACCACTCGCCGTCCTATCGGCCGTATGGCTATAGCAACGTGTACTACGGCTACGACTACTATGCGCCCACCTACGGCTTCTACACGGCGTTCGGCTACGAGTACGGATTCAGTGGGTATTACCGTCGGCCTTTGTACTCCTACCCGACGTACGGGGTAGTCCAGCGCTCGCCTCGAGTGCGGTACGCCCAGGCTCGGACGACGTCGTTGTACCGATCTTCACCGTTGTATCGGTCGGGTCCGGGGTATAA